>Ga0315289_10009307_pt1 | contig 14151 bp, 9 predicted proteins | sample YL17G11_40_MG_FD_203452 | JGI IMG/M metagenome (GOLD analysis project Ga0315289, IMG submission 203452) | Sediment microbial communities from Yellowstone Lake, YNP, Wyoming, USA - YL17G11_40 | ecosystem: Environmental > Aquatic > Freshwater > Lake > Sediment | place: USA: Wyoming | collected...
TGGTGGGATACAGTCCCCAATTTCCATATGAAGTATTGTAACTTTCTACATTCAATCGGTAAATAAACTTTGAAAGCGTCACTGCAAATCCTTCTCCGAACATGTGAAATGGTTTAAATTGATGTCCCCCAACCGGTGAAAAAAAAGGTGGAAAACTGAGATAACAAATTCCTTGTTTTTTTAAGACCCTGTTAATCTCCAAAATTAATTGCTCCTGGTCAGAGACATGCTCAATCAGACTTGAACAGAACACCAGATCCATTGATTCAGAACGGATTGGGAGATTATTACAATCCCCTTTAATCTGAAAAAAATTTACTTGCTTTTGAGGATGCCGAATTATGTTTAGATCTATTGCATACACATGGGCACCCGCATTTGACAATTCCTGCGAATATCCTCCAAAACCTGATCCCAAATCGAGAATATTTTTAGCTTTCAAATCAAATCTTTTCAAAGAATCGGATATTACCCATTTTGCTTGAAATTTTTGAAATTGCAAATAATCTTCTTTTGATTTGAGTCTGCGACTTGATAATTTCAAAAATTCGATATAGTTCATCTGATTGGTATTGCAACTCGAATAACATATATTTTTAGATCTTTGAACCTCGCTACCAAAGTTTTTCCGGTGGGATAGAATCCCGATCAAATAGTGATTGTTATACCGAAGGGTGACATTAACTTTCAGAGTATCCCCCGGAACATTTTATGTAAGCACGATCTTCAATACAACTCGCTAGACGAAAATACCATGAAATGTGAAAGAAGTAAAAATCATTCTTTTGCCGGAAGTATCACTCCCTGAATTTTGTAAATAAATATTCGATATCTGTTTTTCTGATAATAAATTCTTTCAAACTTGTGTTTGTTTCCTTTAAAAACACCCCGATTAATATTCCTGACATCAGGATAAACGAGATACTTGCAGTGATTCCAGCACCCACAGATCCGTAGACTGGTATCAGCAGATAGCAAAACAGGATATTTGCACCGAGTCCAGTGAACGCTGCTATGGCATTCACCTGGTTTTTTCCGATGCCCGCGAAATAATTAAAAATTATGATCGAAGTTCCAAAAGCGACGATCCCAGGACTCATTGCAAAGAGGATACTGGGAACTGAGGAGAAATCGCTGCCGAAGACAATGCCGTATACCTCTGGTGGCAGACATAACAGGAACACGGTCAGACCAAGAGTTAATAGAAATCCAACCTTTGCCAGCTTTATTGTAATATTCTTTGCATATTCACGATCATTCGTATTTGAAATTCTCGAATATTCCACGAGCGCAATACTCTGGGAGCCAAGCAAAATGAATTCGGCGAGATTTACCCCGACGGAGAATATTCCAACTGCAGATAATCCGGAAAAACTGGCAAGTACGAAAATACCCAGACGATAATTCAGGTAGTACATAACCGCAGCAGCCTGTGCAAAAAAGCTGAATGATACAAGAGATTTCATAACAGTGATCTGGGCAGACCAGTCTATCGGTGTCAGTGGGGTAATCTTTTTCAACTCGAATAGTGTCAGAGTCAACCCACAGATGCCCGATATGAACAGGGCGACGACGACAAACCCGACAGTCGGTTGTTTGAGAACTACAAAGAAAAAAACCAGAGTTATGAGATTAACAATCCACTGGAAAAAATAGATGAAATTGTTTATTCGTATCTTCCGGTTTCCGACAAGGATATAGAAATTGGCGATGTAGATTGAAGATATGAGAGATAAGATTGCTAACGGTAAAATATAATCAGCAGGAAGGACGTGAAAGAACCATGCTGCACCTGAACCCACGATAGTAACAATCACCGCCCATCCGTAGATTGGGATGAGCAGATATTGTGTCTTGTTCTTCGCTGCAAAATAGATAACTGCAGGCCCCCCGACAAATCCCACAAAAATTACGATGATCCCTATAGAAGAAGAGATTAAACTGACTAACCCTCTACCTTCTGCTCCGAGATACTGGGTTGTGAGGATGAGAATACACAGCGCAATAATCGCAGACGCAATTTTTGTCCAGAGTGTATTCAGAATTTCCCGGAACATGCTCAATACTTCTTTTGAATGGAAGTATGAAAATACTACTGAACGCGGGTACCTTGTTGCTATGAAATATATAAGCGAGCGAACTGCATAGCTCCTGATGTGTTCAGAACCGGGAAAAGAACGATCTCGAATTTACCAGAATATTAATAATTGCTTTTTAGGAAAAACTGATAAAGGATCTTACTTTTTCATCCTGTACAGAATCTCTTCAGATAGCATTCTTTGAGTCCTAATCATATCTGCAAGGAGTCCAAATAAAATGGCAAGACTACCCACAATAATAAGAACTGTAGTAAGCAACGCTGATGGAAGGTAAGGTGTAACCATACCCGTTGTAAAGAAATGTATAATAACTCTAAAACCTATTACGAGTCCAAACAGAATACATACAATACCAATTCCGGAAAAAATAACAAAGGGATGGTATGCACCAAAACTCCTGAATATTGTAACGCCCGCTAATCGTGCGTATCGGAATATGCTGGATATTAACCGGGACTTCCCCTCCCGCCTCCGGAATTCAACCGGGATCTGTTCAATGTTAAGATGTTTGTTTGCTGCCTGAATGATGGTTTCCTGGGTATACGTAAAATCTCCCGTGAGATTCATTCGTAATGCTGCTTCGCGTGAAAAAGCCCTGAATCCTGTTTGCGCATCTTTGATCGGAAGTCCTGTTGTCCAACGGATAACCCCGGTTGCAAGTTTATTGCCCCACAAATTTCCCCGTGGCATATGATCGAGTTTATCGACCTGACGATCGCCAAGAACTATGTCTGCTTTTCCTTCAAGGATTGGTGCAATGAGGTTTGGAATTTCTGTACCATTGTATTGGAAATCCGCATCGGTATTCACAATAATATCAGCACCCATTCCCAGTGCGGCATCAAGCCCGTCCCGGAAGGTTTTTGCAAGACCCATATTGTGTTTGTGGGAAAGTATTTTGTCGGCACCAGCTTGTGTTGCTATATCGACTGTGCGATCTGTTGAACCATCGTTGATGACAAGTATTAGGACTTGATCAATGCCAGGAATGGTTCGTGGGATTTCAGTGATGACTGAGGCTAATGAATGCTCTTCATTATAAGAGGGGATTGTTATGACGAGTTTCATTCTTACATGTTATTCTACACTTGATTACATTAATTCTTTAGGTGTATTTGTGCTTTCAATAAGAACTGGTCACATTGTTTTTCAAAATATATCTAAAATCTAATATGGTCATTAATCCAATATGATCGTATGAAAAAATGGAATCTATCCTTTCTTTCTTCAGGATATTTTCTATTAATAGCGGCGTTCTTTTTATTAGTTATCGTAAAAATTTTGCTATCATTTTATTTCAAATCCCCCTCGCTTTTCGCTGATGAAACGGTATATGCTGAAACAGCGCGAAATATCCTTCGCGGTGAATTTTATAGTAAATTGCAATATTGTCAGACGTATCCCCCAGGATATTCATTGTTTTTGTCCATTGTGTATTTATTATTTGATAATAGTTCAGCCAATTACCAGTTTATGTTAATAATTAATACGGTTCTCACCTCTTCGATTATTTTCCCTGCATATTTTATCTTAAAAAAATACTGTTCGGACAAATTTTCACTATTGGGTTCGATTTTGGTTTCAATTTCGCCATCAGTTGTTCTCTATAATTTTGTTGTAATGAGTGAAAATCTTTTTATTCCTTTGTTCACTTTTTCTTTATGGTTTTTAATTGAATCATTCGAAACAAATTCAAAAAAATGGGGGATACTGGCAGGTTTTTCAATATTTTTGTTATTTTTCACGAGATCTACCGGCATAGCAATGATTATCGGATTTTTCCTCGCTCTTGTATATTTTGTATTAATACAATTAAAATTGAAAGAACCTGCGATAATAGTTAAAGAAAATATTTACTCAGTATTGGCTTTTTGTATACCTACAATATTATGGGTATTTTATAAGTCCCAACGGGGCATAACCTCGGTAACAGGCTATGATACAGAAGCGTATAGTTCAACCATTTTTCACGCTGTTTCAAATATTCAATCTTTTATGCGTTTTCTCTCACTAATTATTCATGAGGTTGAATTTTTAATTTTAACTTCATATTTTATTTTGTTTGTTCTTGCTTTGTATTCTCTCTATATAATTTTGAGTGGTTTAGATGGTTCATCACAAGGCAAAGATAATCAAAAAATGATGTCAATGAAATCCGGGATAATATATTTTTTGGTGTCATCAATTATATTAGTATTAATTACCGTTGCTCATATGTATTTGGCAAATGATCGCTACTATTCAATTTTTGGACGATACATCGATCCCATTGTTCCAATAATTATTATATTTGGGTTAATTGGGTTGTATATTGCATTACATAAAAATTCTGAAAAGAAAGATATTATTTTTTTTCTCATAACCTCAATTTCAGCTTTAATTATTTTATTTGCAATTGATTTCCCTATTACTTATTATAAATATCAAAACATGTTTTCAATATTTTATATTCAAAACGTTAGTAATTTTCTTCCGGTTATCCAATTTATCAGTCTTTTTGTTATATCATTACTTATTTTTTTTATTATCCTTGTGTATTATAAAAAATTTTGGCCATTTTTTATAATTTTTCTTATGATCATCTCTATTATAGGAGTTTATTCTACACTTCAAATTCAAATAACACAATCTTCCACTATCGAAAAAATGAACCAGATCAGCCAATATTTAATATCTAATTCAAATGAATCCAGTAGAATTTTAATGACGAATGAGGATTTTAATGCTAATTATTGGGGCACTGCAACATGGTTTGGGACCCAATTTTATATTAAAGGATATCTGATAAGGGATGACTCCTGCACCGTAGTATCCAAGGTTAAATGTCAAAAGAATCGTGATTTAGATTATATAATCTCTCCCAGAATTTTACCCTATCATCTTATTACCACATCAAAATCGGGATATAAACTTTATAATTTTGAAAAACCTGAAAACCACACCACCATTGAATTGCCATACACAATAGATATCGGATTAAATGATGAGGAAAAAATTGAAAATTTTCATTCGGCAGAAAATAATCAAATCCGATGGACAAAAAATTATTCAAAAATATTAATTGAATATCCCAAAAATTGTGGTGAATTTAATCTATCCGTAAAAATTGGGGGTGGTCGACCTGCAAATAATCCAGCAAATGTGATATTTTTAATCAATGATCATTCTCTTGGCAATATTACCTATACCGGAAACCAAAAAATAATTTCATATATTATTCCAGTCGGTTACCTAAATGATTACAATAACAAATTGGAAATCGTCACAAATACTTGGAATCCAGGCGATTACGGTTTAAAAGATATTCGGGATCTTGGGATTTGGGTAGATTGGGTGTTTGTCCAGAGTAATGATCCTGAAAAGTCCAAAATGTATTGCGATAAACAATCCCAACAAAATCTCTTATAATTTGGCAATTTTATTCCTCGATGCGGAGGTATGATATTCTTAACCGCCATTGACAGGGGTAGCCCAACCCGCTGGAAGAATGATGAAGCAACGCTCGCAATCTATTCAAATCGTTATCGCACGGCATTGATCTCATACTGGAGGTTGTGTCTCCAAAATGCTGTAAAATCAGCTCCAGTATCCAAAGAGATTGTATAATGAGTGTTATTAAAAAAGATCAATAATTTTATTAAAAGGATATTTAATAAGTAAATCATCATTTTCATTTATGCCGATTTCATACAATCCCCCAGACATATTATTCATAATGCATTCGTTACAATCTACAATATTTTTTATAAATGAATAATATTCATGGGCTATCTTATCTGGATTATGTTGCTTGATGATATATTCTCGTGCTTTTTTACCAATAGTGTTATTAAATTTTTCATTTGAAGCTAATGCAACCATATATTCCAAAAGGGTCTCTTCTTCAAATTCATCAACATTCACTTTTAAACAGCTGTCATCAGGTAATTCCGAAAACCAACCAACATTGGATACAATTACGGGTTTTTGAGAAGCCATAATTTGCAGGACACTTCGGCTGGTTTCCCCAGCTGTTGGATACCGTAAATTTATACAAAAATCAGACACGTCCAGGTATTGTTGTGCTTGTAAATGGGATATAAACCCCGTTTGAATAACCGATTTTGTTAATCCAAGATTAGTGATCAGCCGATTGACATTCATCATATCCTCGCCGACTAAAATTAAAACTGCATCAGGATATCGCTCTAAAAATCTTTTAAAGGATTTCAAAATGAAATTAAATCTTTTATGGGGGAAAATATAGCCAAAACTGGAAATAATCGGAAAAAATTTTGTCAGTTTAAAACCAGTTTTTATTTTACTATCATAATTCATTTTTCCCTCTTCATTAAGAACTGTATACGGCTGATTTATTTTTCTCACAATAGATTCCCTGTTTTCCTTCATAATGAGATTTATTCCATATTCACTGTGGCTCACTACACCTAAACTTTTATCAATTATTTTTTTAATGAGTGGATATTCAAATTCCGGAAAGACTCCGGTACTTACAGCAATCTGTGCGATTCTAACCCCTTTTTTGCCATAACAATACTCAAACATATCGATGTATTTTTTGTGATCACCCTGACAGAGGCTGATATTCCAAAGAAAACCATGAAGAAATATATCATGCAACACAACAATCCCAGGATATTGTATAAGCGTATCGTAGACGAATCTGTGCAAGGGGTTGTTCCCCATCTGATAAATCGGAATATCGTAATTCTTTTCCAGACTCGGAAAATCAGAATATGGATATATATTAAAATTTTTGATTAATTTTTTTTCGCTTGGTTTGACATCTTCATCAATAAAAATATCGATATCACAAAATTTCGATAGGTAAGGTAAAATTTCTTGTTCGGAATAATCTGCAATTCCTGTTTTTTGTGGACTAACCGGCGTAAAAAATGCAACCTTCATACCATTGCATCCATTAATTTTGTTATTACACTATCCCAAGAAAGCAAGTTATTTCCAAATTTTTTAAAACCTTGTTCGCCCATCTTCTTTGCCGACCCCTCAAGATATATTTTATTTATGGATTTTGCAATCTCAGCAGGAATTGGTTCAACGATGAATCCCGTCACTCCATTTTCAATGAATTCCAGACTCCCCCCCGAATCAGTGCATGTGATTAAGGGTTTTTTTGATAGTATACTCTCCATTGAAACAAAGCCCAAATCCTCATCAATAGGTGTATAGGGTATACAAAGTGCGTTTGCATAAAGATCGAGAAGTTCATTCTCCGGAACAAACCCTAAAAATTCAACCCTCTTCTCTACACCGTACTCTTTTGCCACATTCTTCAGATACTCCAGATACGAACCGGTTCCTACAATTTTTAACTTCAAATCTGAGTTGACAAATTTCATACTCTTAATTACAAGCTCCTGCCTTTTCTTTGGATCAAGACGACTGGGGTATAATAGGTAATTATCAAAATTTTTACAGTAGTAGCGGCCTTCAAAAGGTGGAGGCGGATAGAGTACTTCAGATGGAATTTGATTGTACTTGTCCAAACGATTTGTGACATTTTGGGAGATGGAGAAAATCTTTCTTGATTCTTTCAAAGATTTATTATCGATTGCAATAATTTTTCTTCTTACAATATCGCCTAATGCATGATGAGGTGCCAAATCATCATATTCGCTAAAAGCCAAGTCATAAACAGGCCTATGCTGATGGAATAACCATGTAATTTTATTTGGATGTTTGACAACATACGACGGAAATTTTGTTGTTATGATTCCATCAATTTTTTGCCCATCACTTTCATTAATATCTAATAATTTCCAAATTAGTGCATTATTTATGATTTCTTGAGGGGGATACCATTTAAATGGTATTTTTACATGTTCAACTTCATAATTTCGTTTAACCAGTTCATTAAATAAATTATCGCATAAATATTCTGCTCCACCTTTCATAAATGGTACTTGAACTGCACAAATTGCGATTTTCATATCATTCGTCCGATTCGTATTAATTTTTCCTCAGTACCATATAAAAAACAATTCTATACTTTTTTCCCAATTACGGCATAATCTTGGTCTCCATATATAATATCATTTAACTTTTCAATATTTTCATTATATATTACTTGGGACATCTTCGAAGTTTCATCAGATCCTGCAATATCTGGAATTTTCTTTAATCGGTATTTAAGAGAGACGGGCGATGAAACTTTTGTTTCAATTTCTTTGAACCCAACAAGTCCTATTAAAAACTTCAAAGTCTCCGGGTGCACAGGCTTTGTATGGGTCATATCGATGTAGAAGTTGACAAACGATACAAATGACATGGGGTTCACCGTTTCTACAACGATATGATACCCAAATTTCATCTTCTGGTGACAGAGTGCGAGCAACCGGATAAGATAGTCTGGTTCAAGGTGCTCCACAACCTGGTCGATAAAGATCCCATCAAGACAATTATCTGCAAGTGTTTCAAGATAAGCGATTGCGTCCGAGTGCTCTACTTCTAACTGGCGGGAACGGCAGTATGCCACCATATCTGGATCACTATCTACGCCGATGCTGCCGATATTATGGTCATTGAGAATCTCAAGGAATTCACCCCTGCCGCAGCCGATATCAAGCACGCGGGAACATTTTTCAAAGTACGGAAGGAATGCCAGTTGTCGTTGTGTGATATCTTCCCGTGAACCCCGGAATCGCTCTTCGAAAAGGAAATAATTCGTAGTCTCTTTTGGAGTGGATGCCGGAGAAGCACTTTTTTGTACCAGTCCTTTTTGAACACGTTCTTCAAGTACACGGGCAAGCCATGCCTGGGCATGGATGTCCTTATCCATCTGGGTAAAGAGTTTTTTTACTGTTAATTCAATTTTTGATTCCAGTTCACTTTTTGTTGTGGTGATTTCTTTTGTTGTTAATTCAATTTTTGATTCCAGTTCACTTTTTGCAGTAGTGAGTTCTTTTGTTGTCAATTCAATTTTTGATTCCAGTTCACTTTTTGCAGTAGTGAGTTCTTTTGTTGTCAATTCAATTTTTGATTCCAGTTCACTTTTTGTTGTGGTGATTTCTTTTGTTGTCAATTCAATTTTTGAGTCCAGTTCATTTTTTGCTGTAGTGATGCAATCGGCAATTTTTTTATCGGATTCCCGTTTAAAAGAGGCAAATGCCGTTTCCAGCTCCTGCTGGTGCTGGTTTAATTCGGCGCATCGTTGTGAGGCCCGGGTAATAATCCTGACGGTACTGGCATTGAATTCCGTCTGGCGCGAGATCATCGGATCAATATACCGGCGAACTTCCCCGTGAACCAGTTGGCGTCCTTTAACGAGGAATTTGCCGATGTAGGGATGATGGGAGCTGATATAGTAGCTGTTATTGTGGATATCCCAATTAGAATTGATGTATGAGAGATCACGTTGAATTATATTGTCCGATTCGCCTGCATAGCAATTCTTTGAAGGGGATCCGATTACAGAATCCGGATCCGTGGGCAGTTCTCCTGCTGCACGTCGCCTCCGGATATTCTCCCGGATCTTTGCCATGATCTCTTCGACGTTGATCTCGTCATCGCGGATTTCTATGGTATTGTCGTTCATGCATCTCCTAATAAAAAATTTTGAATTCCTCCAATTAAGGAGAATGTTTACCCAAATTATTCTTGATTAAAGATTGGTTTACCCACATTCTGACACTTATCTATTCAGTCCATATTTTATTTATTGCTACTCCTAATGTACGTAGATCCCCATTATGCATTTCAGTGTTTGGAACCCACGTGGGTGTTATTTTAATCACAATTTTGATGAATTTTTTCAAATATAAATTAGGTTTGAGTGGTAGGGAAATAATTCCTAGATTATTTTGATCCACCTGAATGGTATGTGTTTCATTATCTATCGAAATCATAAGAATTTGGCCTCCCTGAGGTTTTGAAGCGATGATCTTGATGCATAATGTTTTATCTGCCTCTCGTGGATGAAGATAAAGGACTGCAGATCCTTTTGTCCATCTTACCGAAGGTGGCCAATATTCGCAAAAATGCCACCCTTTACCAAGATAATAATTATCCGTCGTTCCCATTTCCACATATGAATTAAAGGGATCAGGCAAATGAGTGGGGTCAAATGGGAGATAATCACTATGCTCATCAGGAGGCTGTGGTAAGTAGTGATATCGTAAATAATGAATAATTAGATGAGGCCACGTTTTTTGGAATTTTTTAACTTCATCTGCTGCATAATGGCATAAGTTTTCAACTTCTCCAGATGAAAATGCAGTGTTTGGAATAATATATTTCCCCATCTTTAAATCAATCATATCTAAGGGGGAGATCTGATTGCGTTTCTCCAAAATTTCATAAAGACGACTTCCAGGATATGGCATTGTGACTGCAAACCCAAAATAATCCGGGTCAATTTTTTTGGCAAAATGAACTGTATTTTTTATGGATGAAGGGGAATCATCTAGGTTTCCAATCATAAATGAGCCATACGTTCTAATGCCTGCCTGTTTTGTCAGATAAAATGCCCTTGATAGTTCATCAAGGCTGATGTTTTTATTAATAGATTTAAGCACCATTTGATCGCCGCTTTCGACGCCGTAAAAGATCATCCAGAATCCAGCTTGTTTCAGGAGTTGGAGAAGATCCGATGAGACAAGGTTGGCATTTGCCCGAAATGGCGCTTTAAATACACATTTTTTGTTCAAACCTCTTGAAATAATTCCATAACAAATTTTTTCCAGCCATTGACGGTTAAGATTAAAAGTATCATCTTGAAAAAAAATTTCATGAACATGAAAAGTAGTCTGAAGCCATTCAATTTCCTTCAGAATATATTCTGGACTTTGGAACCGAACTTTCTTTCCCCAAATAGGATTACTGCAAAACTGGCAACCAAACGGGCAACCCCGTGATGCCATGATATGAATTGTAGGGTGTGATTTAACCGGAAAAGGCCCGGGATATTTTGAAAGAGGTGTAACCAAATCAAATGCAGGGAATGGTAGACTATCCAGATTTTCTATGAATTCTCTGGACTTTGTTGTGCAAGTCGTCTCGTTATCCCGGTAACAAATACCATCAACAAGATCCAAAGACTCCTGTTTATCTAATATCCTTACAATATCCAAAAAGGTTCGTTCACCTTCACCAATAACAATAATATCAATGTCAGGACATTGCTTCAAAATCTCCTCTTTCAATGCTGAAGGATGTACTCCTCCTACAACTATGACAATCTCGGGGAATTTTTTCTTAATATATTCTGCAAGCAAAAAAACAGTTCTACATTGCAAGGTTGTCATTGTTATTCCAATAACGGTTGGTTGATATTGTCGGATAGAATTTTCAATATCCAGAAATGATTTGTTATCAATATCTGCATCTATTACTGCAACATCATGCCGGTTGTCTCTGAGAACAGCAGCAATGGATAATATACCAAGTGGAGGATATACCGTCAATAATCCCCCCGCGTGTCTCAAATTGGGATTAATTAATAAAACTTTTGACATCAGTAATTCAACCTGGAAAAACTTTCAATAGTTTGGGATTTACATTTTTTACATATTTGATCATACGCTGGGAATTGTTATACATCATCAGTAAAAAAATAATTTGTATGAATCCTCGGTTTGATATTAAAAATGCCAGAATAATTTATTGCGTTTGAATTGGACAATATTTTTACGAGACCCAAATCGTGTACCAAGAGTGGATATTCTTCAAAAGATCCAATATCAAACCCGCTATTCGCAACTCCTACTGAAAATGAATAAGTGCCCGGGTATAATGGAAAATCCATTTCCCATTCAATCTTAGCAATTTGACCTTTCGATAATTTTTCTGTTTTAATTTTCATACAATAGGTGTTTGTCTCAAAAATTGAAAGACCCAGATTATTCCGTATCATCAAACCATAATGTGGATCATCCAGATCCTTTAGGGCTTTGACTTCAAAAACAATCTTAATAACCTTTTCACTCTCAATATACGAAATTTCCTCTCCTTTTTCATTATAAATTTTAAAAGAAACCAGTTCCACTTCACCGGTAGAGATACTTGAATTATTCACATTCTTCTCTTTCTCAATTTTCTTAACCTGAACCGGTACATCTCCCTGATGTGATTTCTTCAAGATCATGTTCTGATAAAAATCCACCACATCCTTAGGTTCCCCACAATCAATCATCCTTCCATGATCCAGCATTATCGCGGCATCACACAACGTCTTCACCGCATTCATATCATGTGATACAAACACAATCGCGCCACCACTCTCCCGGAATTCTTGGATCTTCCGCATGCACTTCTGCTGGAAATATGCATCCCCCACCGACAGAGCTTCGTCAACCAGAAAGCATTTCGGGTCCGCATGAATCGCAATAGAGAAGGCGAGGCGCATTGTCATACCGGAAGAATAGGTCTTAATGTGTTCATGGATAAACTCGCCCAGTTCAGAAAAATCGATGATGGTTTGTTTTTTCTGGTCGATCTCATCCTTGGTCATCCCGATAAGCGTCCCGTTCATGTAAATATTTTCTAAACCGGTCATCTCTGCGTTGAAACCGGTTCCGAGTTCAAGCAGTCCAGTGACTTTCCCGTCAATCCTGATAGTACCACTGTCCGGGATCACAATGCCGGAGAGAATTTTCAAAAGTGTGGATTTCCCGGCGCCGTTCTGCCCGATGATCCCGAGCGTCTGGCCTGCGCCAATCTCAAAGGAGATATTGTCAAGAGCGATGAAATCCTTGTGATACGGTTTTCTGAAGATGATCTCTTTGAGCCGGTCGGCAGGTGAGCGGTAGAGTTTGAATTTCTTTGAGATCCCTTCAACTTTTATCATGATGTTGCACCATATGGGGGTCTGTTATGTCATTAAGAATTCTTTTTCTGCAAACAGGTCTCTATATCCTCTTTGAATATTGTATCATATAAAATCCCGGATATCTTTTTCCAGTTTTTTGAAGATCAAATAATCCAGCACAATCAGAACAATGCTCATGCACAAAAGGAGAGAGAGATAGAGGAATGATGGTATCTTATGTAAAATGAAAATATCATGGTACGCAGAAATGAATGCGAGTGCTGGGTTCCAGATAAGGATCTGCTGGGCCAGAGGTGGAAGGATCTCAAAGACATACACAATAGGAGTGAACCAGAACCAGATCTGGAAGCCGATTGTGACAACCTCCCTAAGATCCCTGAGAAAGACCACGAACATGGCAAGGAAAAACCCAAGGGAATACGCGAAGATCTGCTGGATGAAATAGATCACGGGAATAAATACAAGATAGGGAGAGAAGGTGTACCCGGTAATAAGGAGGATTCCAAAAAATAAAATGAGGGTTACAACAAAAGTAATTGTTTCTGATAATACAATGAAAAGGGGCAGGGTAGGGAGGTCCAGGTGAATCTTTGAAATGATATTTTTTTTATCAAGAAATACCGTGGAAGATCGTGTTACCGTATTTGCAAATGCCATCCAGGGAACAAGACCGGAGATGAGGTAAACACCATACCCCCACACCGATGACGTGCCGGGCAACCGCGCTCCCATCAGGCTCCCGAAGATGACCATATAGATCAGGATGTTGATAAGAGGATAGATGAACGACCAGACAAAGCCAAGAGCTGAACCGGAATACCGTTCAGTAAAATCCCGTTTTGCTAGTTCAAGAATCAGGCTGAAATTCACGATGTGTCCCTGCCGGGAGTGTATGTTCCCATCCGATAACTTTGGTAATGACCGTTGACATTGCAGTATTTTGAATCTTTCTTATTAATTCAGGAAATCACAAAACAAATAATACAAATTGAATTTTATGCCTTATGAGAAGGCATCTCTTTTCGCATAGAACTGGTTAATATAACGATAACTGGATGGCATTGATGGATTCCACCGTCGGTTCATATCTCCGTTTTCCGTACCGCTGCTTTCACCAGTGCGCTGAACTCCGCCAGATCAAATTCCCGTGCCCGTGCCAGGCAGGCATTCCTGTACCGTTCAGGAGTTTGTGCAACAAACCATATACCTTTCACAAGAGAATCTACCGATGGCGCAACAAGCACACCCGTTTTATCTGTCACTGTC
>Ga0315289_10009308_pt1 | contig 14151 bp, 11 predicted proteins | sample YL17G11_40_MG_FD_203452 | JGI IMG/M metagenome (GOLD analysis project Ga0315289, IMG submission 203452) | Sediment microbial communities from Yellowstone Lake, YNP, Wyoming, USA - YL17G11_40 | ecosystem: Environmental > Aquatic > Freshwater > Lake > Sediment | place: USA: Wyoming | collected...
GGCAAGGGGCAAAGATCGTACCGTTTTTAGTTATAACGCTATTACCCTAGAAAATCGATCAAACAATAAGGTAAGGGGTTTTCCCCCTGTTTCACATGATGATCGTTGTGCGATGGGCTGTGCAATTACTGCTCATGCAATATGCATTCTAGCAGAAAAATGCCTTCAAGAGCAATACGATTAACCTACGGGATTCTAAAAAAAGTAAATACTTTAAGATTGGGAATCTTAAAGGGATGCCGGTGCGCTCCGCGATTACTCGCTGACCTGCACCTGGAATCCCATCGCCCAAAGGTAGGGGGAGAGACATGCACCAACCCCAAATGTGGCATTAACATACGAAAAACGCATGATACCCCCAGGTATGGGGTAGGAAATGTTAAAGAATTGATCACGGGGAATCCCTTCAGGTCATTCTGATAAACCGCCAAAAATAACGCTTTCTGAGTGGTTAAAGGGCTCGGAAACCTGTTTTTGCTATTAAAACACATACAATGCTGCATAAGACCTGTAAAATGTTTATATCGCTCCTACACCATGTTAACGGTTTTCTTGCGCGGTCGGAGTATCCTATAAGCACAGTAACATCTGCTCAGGCTGAAGCCTTCGCAGTAGAAATTACCGAAAGAAGGGTGTACGTGGGGGGTGTACACCCCCCACGTACACCCTTCTTTCGGACTTCTCCAACTCAGACTGCGTTGTTTATAAAACAATTATAACGTAGCGTTATTTACAATAATGCCATTTGTTCAGAGGAGAGAACAGATATGTCCAAAATCATCGGTATTGACCTGGGAACCACCAACAGTGTGGTTGCCGTCATGGAAGGCGGAGATCCCACCGTTATCTTGACTGCTGAAGGATCGCGGTTATTACCTTCAGTTGTCGCCTTCAATAAGAACGGCGAACGCCTGGTAGGGCAGACCGCCAAACGACAGACGGTAATCAACTCCGAAAACACGGTTTATTCGATCAAGCGCTTTATGGGTCGCCATTATGACGACGTGGCAACCGAGCGTAAGATGGTCTCATATCAGGTTGTCCGAGGGCCATCAGGTGACGCGCGCGTGAAAATCCCCATCACAGGGCACGAATATAGCCCTCAGGAAATCTCCGCCATGATCCTCGGCAAGCTCAAGGCAGACGCCGAGGCTTACCTGGGAGAACCAGTCACCAAAGCTGTCATCACGGTGCCAGCTTACTTCAACGACAGCCAGCGTCAGGCGACCAAAGATGCCGGAAGGATCGCCGGCCTGGAGGTGCTGCGTATCATCAATGAGCCAACAGCCTCGGCCCTGGCCTATGGATTGGATAAGAAAGAAAACGAGACCATCCTGGTCTTCGACCTGGGTGGAGGTACCTTCGACATTAGCGTCCTGGAAGTTGGCGGTGGCGTGATCGAGGTCAAGTCTACAAACGGTGATACGCACCTGGGTGGTGATGACTGGGACGAGTGCATTGTCAACTGGATCGCCGATGAATTCAAGCGAGAAAACGGCAACGACCTGCGCCAGGATCGCCAGGCGCTCCAGCGCCTGCGTGAGGCAGCGGAGAAGGCCAAGATTGAGCTGTCCAGTGTCATGGAGACTGAGGTCAACCTGCCTTATATTACCGCTGATGCCAACGGCCCCAAGCACCTGCAGATGAAGCTGGCCCGCGCCAAGTTCGAACAGCTCACCGAGCACCTGGTGGCACGCCTCAGGGAACCCTTTAACGCTGCCTTGAGTGATGCCAATCTCAAGATCGCAGACATTAATGAGGTCGTCCTGGTGGGTGGTGCGACCCGTATGCCGATGGTCCAGAACCTGGTGCGCTCGCTCACCAATAAGGAGCCCCACAAAGGCGTCAACCCAGATGAGGTGGTCGCTATCGGTGCAGCCATCCAGGCGGGTGTGCTGGGCGGTGAGGTGAAAGATGTCTTGCTCCTGGACGTGACGCCGCTCTCCCTGGGTGTGGAGACCCTGGGCAGTGTCATGACGACCCTGATCGAGCGCAACACCACGATCCCGGTCAGGAAGACTGAGGTCTTCTCCACCGCCGAAGACAGCCAGACTGCTGTGGACGTCCATGTGCTGCAGGGCGAACGGTCGATGGCTGCTGACAATATGAGCCTGGGCCGCTTCCGCCTGGAAGGGATCCCACCCGCGCCGCGCGGCACCCCGCAGGTCGAAGTGACCTTCGACATTGACGCTAACGGTATCCTAAACGTCACTGCAAAAGATGAAGCGACCGGCAAAGAGCAAAAGGTGACCATTACCGCCTCCACCAACTTGAGTAAGGAGGAGATTGATCGTAAGGTGCGTGAAGCCCGCGAGCACGAAGCGGAAGACCGCAAGCGCCGTGAGCTCGTTGAGACCCGCAATACCGCTGACAGTCTGGCATACCAGACCGAAAAAGCGCTGAGCGACCTGGGCGATAAGGTGCCGTCCAGCGAACGACAGAATATCGAGCGAAAGATCAGCGATTTGCGCGAGGCCATCAAGGGCGAGGATGGTTCACGTATCAGACAGTTGACCGAGGAACTGCAGAATGCCTTCCACGCCTTGAGCCAGCAGATGTATGCTCAGGCAGCCCAGCCAGGAAACACCGCTCAGGGAGGCAACGGTCATGACCCTTCCACCGGGCACAAGACCGGCCCACAGGATGACGGCGAAGTCATCGAGGGCGAGTTCCGAGAAGCGTAAACTGTATCTATAAAAATTATGGACAGTCGGGTGTTTCATACACCCGACTGATTTTTTTAACCGATATACCGCTTAACCTCGTCGCCTGAGACGGTGGACTCCAGGTTTATAAGAAATCCCCACCTTTCCTCGAGGTATTTTAAATAAGGGTAGGATATAATCAATACAAAATACTATGGACACACAACATACTCCTTCTGTCACGGCTTTCTTGCCTGCCGCTGTAATCCTGAGCCTCATCGGTTGGGGCGGGTTGGCGTGGTTAGTGCTCTACACACTGCCCACAGTTGGGCCGCAGTGGCTGTTTTTCTTCCTGGGCGTGATGGCGCTATCTGGCACTTCCCTGCCCATCATGGCTTTTCTCAACCGCCGCTTCCTCAGCAATCCCCCAGCCACGCCGGGCGTGATCCTACGTGAGGCTATCTGGGTGGGTGTGTATGGTACGACGCTGGCGTGGCTGCAAATTGGCCGGGTGCTGACCATGCCTCTGGCCATGCTGCTGGCGTTTGGCCTGCTGCTGATCGAAGGGCTGTTCCGCCTGCGTGAGCGTAGCCAATGGAAACCGTAACGCGAGATGTGATCCGTGATGCTGTAGCACATTTTGGTCCCGAATAACATTCTCAAGCTATAATCTTAGATGCATGATTTACGTGACCTCCCCTCGGTAGACCAGCTCCTGCAGACGCCCCAGGTGAAGGGGTGGATAACGATATTCGGGCGTCCTCTAACCCTGGAAGCCATCCGCAGGGCACTGGATGAGGTGAGGGAACGCTACCCTGAAGAGACCACTATCCCAACAGAGGCGTGTATCTTACGGCGGGTGCACACACTTCTAGAGGAGGGGACAGCTCCCACCCTTTTGCCAGTGATCAACGCTACCGGCGTGATCCTGCACACCAACCTGGGCCGCGCACCGCTCAGCCCGGCTGCTCTGCGTGCGGTGCAGGCCGTTGCCTCAGGCTACTCTAACCTGGAATATGACCTGCAAAAAGGCAAGCGCGGCTCACGCCTGGAGCACGCCGAAGCGCGGCTCAAGCGCCTGACCGGGGCAGAAGCTGCCCTGGTAGTGAATAACAACGCTGCGGCTGTGCTGTTGGTGCTCACCGCCCTGGCGCACCGCAAGCCCGTAGTGATCGCTCGCTCACAATTAGTGGAAATCGGCGGTGGCTTTCGTGTCCCCGACGTGATGAAACAGTCCGGCACAAAGCTGGTCGAGGTAGGCACAACCAACCGCGTCCACCTGGCGGACTACGAAGAGGCCCTGGCTGAGCATCCGGCTGCCCTGATCTTGCGCACCCACCGGTCCAATTTCCGCATCATCGGCTTCACAAGCGAACCTACCCTCGAGGAAATGTCCGCTGTCGCTCACCGCGCTGGTCTACCGCTGGTGGATGACCTGGGATCCGGCTCGCTGTTAGATACGGCCCATTATGGCATGGGGCATGAACCGATGGTGCAGGAATCGCTGGCAGCAGGCGCCGACCTGGTCTGTTTCTCCGGGGATAAGTTGCTCGGCGGACCGCAGGCCGGCATCATCGTCGGCTGCGCCGAGCTTGTCGCTAAACTCAAAAAGCACCCCCTGGCACGGGCCATGCGTGCCGATAAGCTCTGCCTGGCAGCTTTATCTGCCACGCTGCTGCATTACCTGAAGGACGAAGCCGAGTGTGAAATTCCCATCTGGCATATGATCGCCGCTCAACCCGAATCCATCCGCGCCCGCGCCCGGTCCTGGGCCGAATCCCTGGGACAGGGTGTGGTCATCTCCGGGCAATCCACCGTCGGTGGAGGCAGTCTGCCCGGCGAAACCCTGCCTACCTGGTTGCTCTCGCTCAATGTACCTCACCCAAACCGTACCCTGGCACGCTTGCGCGAAGCCGACCCGCCCATCATCGCTCGCCTCGAAGAGGACCGCCTCGTCCTAGACCCGCGCACGGTATTACCAGAACAAGAGGAATCTTTGCTGATAGGAATCCGAAATGCATTGTCTGCTAGGAATTAAACGCGAATGGCACGGATGGGCAAATAACGCGAATTTTTTTATAGTTCTACGGAAATTACTATGAAATCCGACCTCGACAGAATCATGGAAGCACACAACTTAGATGCCATGCTGGTCATCGGCCCGGCCCAGCACAACCCGCCGATGGTCTACATGACCGGCGGGGGCCATCTCACCGGCGGTGACCTGGTCAAAAAGCGCGGTGAAGCGCCGATTTTGTTTTACAACCCGATGGAACGTGATGAAGCCGCTAAGACAGGTCTCGCTACCAGAAACCTGGGCGACTACCGCTTTCAAGACCTGCTCAAGCAGACCGGCGGTGACTACCTGCAGGCGATGGTGATGCGTTATCAGGCCATGCTCACTGAACTTGGGATTACCTCCGGACGTATCGCAATCTATGGACAGGCTGATGCAGGCTCGGCATACGCTATCTTTACCACCCTGCAGAAAGCCATGCCTGGCCTGACCCTGGTCGGCGAACTGGGCGACTCGGCCTTACTCGAGGCCATGGCGACCAAGGATGAAAGCGAGGTCGAGCGCATCCGCCGGATGGGGCAGGTCACCACCGCTGTAGTCACCCAGGTATCCGATTTCCTGACCTCCCACCCGGTCAAAGATGGCGTGCTGGTTAAAGCCGACGGGCAGCCTCTCACCATCTGCGATGTGAAAAGCCGCATCAACCTGTGGCTGGCCGAGCGCGGCGTCGAAAACCCCGAAGGCACCATCTTTGCTATCGGGCACGACGCCGGCGTCCCTCACAGCGCCGGCAATCCTGACGACCTGCTGCGCCTCGGACAGACCATCATCTTCGACATTTTCCCATGCGAGGCCGAGGGCGGCTACTATTACGACTTAACCCGCACCTGGTGCCTGGGCTATGCACCGGACGAAGTCCTGGCCCTTTATGAAGATGTGCTGACCGTCTATAACTGGATCCTAAGTGAGCTGCGCGTCGACATGCCATGCAAGGAATACCAGCAGCGCACCTGCGAACTCTTCGAAGCGCGCGGCCATGCCACTATCAAAACCAACCCCCAGACCCAGGAAGGCTATGTGCACGGCCTGGGGCATGGGGTGGGCCTGAACGTCCACGAGCGCCCCTGGTTCGGCCTCAGCGCCACTGATGTGGACCGCCTGGCGCCCGGCGTGGTGGTGACCATCGAGCCCGGCCTGTACTACCCCGAGCGCGGAATGGGTATACGCCTGGAGGATACAATTTGGGTGCGCCCAGATGGTCAAATGGAAGTATTAGCCGAATATCCGCTTGATTTAGTGCTGCCGATGAAAGGTCTATGAACGCTCCTCCCTTACCTCCTGCACGCATCCTGGGCATCGAGACCTCTTGCGACGAAACCGCTGCGGCGGTGGTGGAATACGGTCAGGACGAGAGCCCTCTCCCAGTAATTCTATCAAACGTGGTGGCTTCACAGGTGGAGCTCCATGCCCAATACGGGGGCGTCTTCCCCGAGGTCGCCTCACGCCAGCATATCCGCGCCATCTATCCGATCATCGATCAAGCATTACAGCAGGCTCACCTCGGGTTGGGGGAAGTGGATGCCATCGCTGTGACGCGCGGCCCCGGGCTGCCTGGCTCGCTGGTGGTCGGCATGAACGCAGCCAAAGGGCTAGCGCTGGGCAGCGGTCTACCCCTGGTGGGCATCAACCACCTGGAAGCTCACCTCTACTCCGCCTTTCTGCAGCAAACTGGCTCCAAACCGATCCAGGAGCCGCAGTTCCCACTGGTGGCACTGATCGTCTCAGGTGGGCATACTGAGCTGGTCTTGATGACCGCCCACCTGACCTACCAGCGCCTGGGGGCTACCCTGGACGATGCCGCCGGCGAGGCCTTCGACAAGGTTGCCCGCCTGATCGGGTTGGGCTACCCAGGCGGGCCGGCTATTCAAAAAGCCGCTGAAAACGGTAACCCGAAGGCCTTTAATTTCCCACGCGCCTGGCTGGAGGGTACCTGGGATTTCTCCTTCAGCGGCTTGAAGACCGCCGTGCTGCGCGAAGTCCGCAAGCTCGAGGCCCGCAAAACCACCCTGCCTGTCGCTGACCTGGCAGCCAGCTTCCAGGCCGCGGTGGTGGACGTGTTGGTGACCAAGACTCTGAAGGCCTCCGGGCATTTTGAGGCCAAGGCCCTCCTGGTAGCAGGAGGTGTCTCAGCCAACCGCGCCCTGCGCCATTCCGTCCAGACGCGCGCCAAGTGCCCCGTGCACATCCCCCACATCTCGCTTTGCACCGACAACGCGGCCATGATCGCCGCGGCGGGTTATTACCGGTTTGTCAACGGTCAACGTGACCCTCTGGATATGGACGTGCTGCCGAACTGGCCTTTGACCGAAGTGTAGTGTAACGAACCGTACGACCATGGAGCCCTCACCCGCCAAAGATCAAACCGCCCCCTCCTACCTTCCTCCCCCCGCGCCTGGTCGCCCGACCCATCAAGAGGAACTGGGCGCTGCGATGACTAAAGTCTTGGGTGAAAGTCTGCAACCGGCCTCGGTAGGGCTTTTGATAATATATCTATTACTGGCCCCCACTTATGCGATGCTACTGCCAGCGGGAATTGGTCATGTTATAGCTGCTGCAGCCGGGGTGACTTCAATAGCGATGCTAGTACTCCTCGCTGTCTTAAAAGACAAGAAGACCCCTGTTTCCTGGACGCACCCGGTGGGTGTCGTAATGGCCGCGCTGGTCTTGCTGAACAGCCTGCTACCCCTCTACCTGACCGGAAAACCCCTATTCTCCATCCCTCTCGTGTTGCTGGTTCTTGGAGCCGGATATCTCTTCATATCTACAGGCTGGCTGGTGTTGGTCCTCGCAGCCGCGCTGGTCGGCTATGGTATTGGGGTATGGTTATCTCCCGAGTCGCCGGGCTGGATCTACTACGGTTTCGCCCTGCTGACAGGAACGCTGCTTTCTATAATAATCCATGCCTGGCGCGTAAAAACATTGCAATTGGATGCGCTACGCGTTCAATATGCCCACCGCAAGACCGAGTTTGAAACGGTGCTGATCTCGACAGAAGAAGCCCAGCGTTCTTTAGCCACCAGCATGGCGGTCGGGCAGCGCATCACCTCCATCCTCGACCTGGATAAATTACTCGATGAGGTCGCCAACCTCATTCAGGCCCGTTTTAACTGCGACTACGTTGGCATCTATCTACTGGACGAAAGCGGCGAATATGTGGTATCGCGTGCCGGCACTGGTGAGGTTGGGCGGGAATTATGCAAGCAAGGCTACCGGCTCAAGGTCGGCACGCAGGGTATCATCGGCTGGGTGGCTGCCAGGCGCCGACCGGCACGCGTTGATGACGTCTTACTGGATACCCGTTATATTGGCGTCGACCTCCTCCCCAATATCCGTTCTAAGCTGGCTCTGCCCCTCGAGATGGGTACCAACGTGCTGGGTGTCATCGACATGGAGAGCGAAAAACCGGCTGCTTTCAAGGAAGACGATGTGCCCTTCCTGCAGCTCCTGGCTGACCAGATCGCTATCGCCATCCAGAACGCCTCCCTCTACCAGACCGAGAAGTCCCACCGGCGACTGGCCGAGACGCTCTATCACATCGGGCGCGTTCTTTCCAGTACATTGAACCCGACCGAAGTCTTCGACCTCATCCTGGAGCACCTGGCTGAAATCGTGCCGTACGACCGCGCTTCCGTGATGCTGCGCAGCGGTGAGGAGTTGGAGTTCGCCGCCGCGCACGGTTTTCCCCCTGGTTACCAGAATTTACACGTATCGATTAAAGAGAACGACGTCTTCTCGGATATCTACCGCACCAAACAACCCCTCTCGATCCCAGACGTGCTGGAACGAGCGGATTGGCAGCAGGTGGAGAACCTGCCCCAGGCACGCGCCTGGCTCGGCATCCCACTCATCCACTCCGACGAGGTGCTCGGGATGCTGTCGCTGACAAGGGAAGTCCCCAACGCCTACCGCGAAGACGAAGTCACCCTGGCAGCAACATTTGCTGGACAGGCGGCCATCGCCCTCCACAACGCCCGTCTTTACGACCAGATCACACGCTTCAACCAAAACCTGGAAAACGTGGTACAGCAGCGCACTGAAGAGCTCCAGAAAGCGTACAACCAGCTCGAGCGCCTGGATATGACCAAGTCCAAGTTCATCAACATCGCCTCTCATGAGCTGCGCACCCCCCTGACCCTTATCTATGGTTATACCCAAATTTTACTGAGCGAATCTGATATCCTCAACAACACCTACTACCAACAACTGATTTCTGGGATCAATACCGGCGCCGGTCGCCTGGCCGAGATCATCAACAGTCTGCTGGATGTCGCTAAGATCGACAGTCAGGAGCTACACCTTCATCCCACGCCCATCACCATCCCCTCTCTCGTTCGGTTTGTCTATGAGAAGCTGAGAAAACCGCTCGAGGAACGTCACCTGACCTTTACAGAAGACTATCAAGAACTGCCAGCCATCGAAGCCGACCTCGACGCTCTACGCAAGGTCTTCGAAAACCTTATCATTAATGCCATCAAATATACCCCCGACGGGGGCCATATCACGGTTTCGGGGCGCGCCCTGGCTCCAGGGGAGATGAACCTGCCCGAGGGCGGTGTCGAGGTGGTAGTCAGCGATACCGGCATAGGGATCGATCCCAGCCTGCGCGACCTGATCTTTACCAAGTTCTACCAGACCGGCGAGATCACCCTGCATTCCACGGGGAAGACTAAGTATAAAGGGGGCGGTCCGGGCCTGGGACTCACTATCGTCAAGGGGATTGTCGCCGCGCACGGGGGTGTGATCTGGGTAGAAAGTCCCGGATATAGCGAAGAGATCTACCCCGGGAGCAACTTCCACGTAGTTCTCCCCTGTTCTCCTACAAAGGCTTTTTAAGATAGCCTTCAGAATCTATTTCGCATCCCGCCCCCCTTCCCTCTTCCCCAGGGAAGGGTGAAATAAACAATATGAATCACCCCCTGTAAAATCATACCGCCCTTTGAGATGGGCCTGGTACCTCAGAGGGCAGATTTGAGAGAGAGGAGAATGCAACTATCATTATATATACGGTGGTGAAAAAAACCTGAAGCGACGTTAAAAGTTTGATTAGAAAATCGGGTTATTTCATTGAGGTATAGTCTTTTGCTCGGACTTCATCATCATAAGGCATCTGATAAATCTTCCAATGTGATAGGCCCCTGGCGGAGGACGACCAGCTCTTCCCCAGTGCAGTCCACCACGGTGGAGGGCACGCCCCCTGGGGCACGTCCGCCGTCCAGAACCAGGTGGATGCGTCCCCCCAACTGTTCCAGCACCTCCGAGGCGGAAGCCGCGTTATGTTGGCCCGACTGGTTAGCCGAGGTCACTGCTAGCGGTCCAACCATACACAGCAAAGCTAACGCAACCGGGTGATCCGGCATGCGCACCCCGATCGTCGGCTGCGGCGAGAGGACCTCTGGCAGCGAGGCCAGCCGGGGCACGACAAGAGTTAACGGCCCAGGCCAGAAACGTTTTGCCAGGCGCTCGGCTATTTCTCCCATCTCACTGGCAACCAGCTTCCATTGAGCCGCCTCACCGAGCAAGATAGCAATCGCCCGGTCATTGCTGCGCCCTTTGACGATATATAACCGCTCAACGATATCCGCTTCATAAGGGAGCACGGCCAACCCATAGACCGTATCGGTAGGGAATGCAACCAATCCTCCGTGCTGTAATACGTCCGCAGCATGGGTCAGGGCGATAGGATGATCGGCAGATAAAACTTCAGTCTTCATCTTAATGGTTTAATTCCCAGACGATACGGAGCCCGTCTAAGGTCAGCCAGGGGGCGATGATCTGAAAGACATCCGTCTCGCGGGCGACAATCTCGGCCAACCCTCCGGTGGCAATCACCTTCATATCGGGGCCAAGCTCACCACGGAAGCGAGCCACCATGCCCTCGACCAGGCATACATAGCCGAAGAGCAGGCCCGATTGCATGGCATGCACGGTATTGCGACCAATGACGGAGGGTGGGCGGAGCAAGTCAACACGGGGCAGCTTGGCTGTGCGCATGAAGAGCGCCTCGGCGGCAATGCCGATGCCCGGGGCAATGGCACCGCCCAGGTAATCTCCCTCGGCAGAGATGGCGTCGAATGTAGTGCCAGTGCCGAAATCCACAACGCAAGCCGGACCGCCATAAAGCTGTTGGACTGCGGCCGCGTCAACGATCCGGTCGGCTCCTACGGCGCGCGGGTCCTCGTAACGGATGCGCACACCTGTCTTAACCCCTGCATCCACGACGAGAGGATCCTGGTGTATATAGTGGCGGCAGGCCTCGATGATCCTACCGGTTAGCGGTGGGACAACCGACGCCAGGCAAATGCCGGTTAGCTCAGCCGGGTCGTGACCGGCATGCGCAAGCAAGCCGATAAACTGCAGGCCGTACTCATCCGGCATACGATCATGGACGGTTGCCAGCCGCCAGCGCGGACCGAGAGCCTTACCCTGGTATAGACCAAGGGTTATGTTGGTGTTGCCGATGTCGATGGTTAGTAACATATTCACCCAATCCCTGATTACCCGTTACCTAAACACCTAGAATCACGTTATCAATCAACCTCGTCTTGCCAACGTAGACGGCAAGCGAGAGCAGAGCGCGCCCGTCCACGGTTTCTAATTCCTGCAAAGTGTCTGGGTCGGCACAGCTGACATACTGTGGATGAGCCAGCGGTTCATCAACAAGTGTATCGACCACTGCCTGGCGCAGGTGACTGGCATCGCGTTCACCTGCTTCAAAAGCCTTTCGCACAGCCGTCAAAGCCCGGGATAGAACAGTGGCAGCGCGGCGTTCCTGCGGGTTTAGGTATACGTTGCGGCTGGACATGGCCAGGCCATCAGACTCGCGCACAATGGGACACACCACTATTTCAATCGGGAAGTTCAGGTCCTGTGTCATCCGACGGATGACGACCGCCTGTTGGGCATCTTTCTGACCGAAATAAGCCTTATGCGGCTGGACGCCGTTGAACAGTTTGGCGACCACTGTCGCTACACCGCGGAAATGGCCCGGCCGCATGGCACCTTCCAGGAGCTTGGTGACCTCTTCGACCCTCACCCAGGTCTGAAAGCCAGCCGGGTACAGGATCTCTGGTGTGGGTATCCAGACCAGGTCAACGCCCTCAGGGTCCAGCAAAGCTAGGTCGCGCGCCAGATCGCGTGGATAAGCCGACAGGTCCTCCTGTGGACCGAACTGGGTCGGGTTGACAAAGATGCTGATGACGACGCTGGCGCATTCGGTGCGTGCCTGCCTCACCAGGGAAATATGCCCCTCATGCAGGTAGCCCATGGTCGGCACGAGGCCTACCGGCTCAGGGAGCGCGGCACGTGCCGCCCGTAATTCGGTAAATGTCGTAACTGTCCTCATGGTCTATTAGCGATCTCTGATTACCTGATCCCCTGTTTCCCGATTACCTGATTTCCTGACCATTTATTCCCCTATGCCCTTATTTTCTAATGCTTTTACGAGCTGCCACATGGTCCGATTGATGGGGGTTGGTACACCGGTCTGCTCGCCAGCCTGGACGATGGCACCGCAGATGGCATCGATTTCCGTCGGAGCTCCACGCGATACGTCCTGGAGCATCGACGAACGGTTGCTGGCTGTGCGGCGGGCGATGTTCTCAGCCGCGATCCCCGGGTCCGGGTAAGGTAGGTGGACGCCTTTGGCAACAGCCACCGCGGCTGCTTCGCGGGCCACGGCGACCAGCAGGACACGTGCTGTAGGTCGGGAAAGCAACTCGCCATTAGTCACCCGCAGCAAGGCCGTGAGTGGGTTAATGGCGGCGTTGATGACCAGCTTACCCCACAGCAGGATATTTGGATCAGAGGCAGATTCCATCACAAAACCGGCCCTCCTCAACAGCTCCGCCAGGGGTTTTGAGCGAGCGTGAAGGCCCAGGGTGATTACTCCCTCTCCGCCGGCGCGCACATGCCCCGGGCCGAGCAGCGTCACTCCGGTAGTGGTCACACCTAACATCACCCGCTTAGCGCCGAGGTATTTTGCCAGCATTTCCCGGTTTCCAACGCCATTTTGCAGAGTAACCGCCAGGCCATCTGGAGCCAGACATTCTGCCAGCTGCCGCGCAGCGCGCTCCGTCTGCCAGGACTTCACCAGCACCAGTGAATAATCTGTACCCTTGCAGGCAGCCGGGTCTGAGGTGACCCGTACCGGGTAAATCTGCTCGCGGCCGTCTTCTTCCTGGAGGCACACCCCAGAGCGGCTTAAAACGTCCAACCCCTCCACCCAGGTTCCTAGCAGGGTTATCGGAATCCCTGCAGCCGACAGGCGTCCTCCGAACAAGCAGGCCATCGCGCCAGTCCCCACGATAAGAAGGGAGTTGTCTCTCAAGTTCCTTACCTCCTATACCCCTATCCCGTCTCCCTTTAGGAATTCCTCCCACTCCTCATCGGCCATCTCGACCGAGTGTTCATGGGTTGGAAAATCCCTGGCTTCGACATCGGATATATAAGCGGCGAATGCCTGTTCCATCGCGTGGTGTAGGTCAGCGTACTGTTTAACAAATTTAGGTGTAAAACGGTCAAACAGGCCCAGCAGATCGTGCGTGACCAACACCTGCCCATCGCAACCGGGACCAGCCCCGATACCGATAGTAGGTATATGCAGACGTTTTGAAACCAGTTCTGCCAGGCGGGCCGGAATCGACTCTAAAACCATGCTAAAGCAGCCTGCCTCTTGCAGCAGCAAGGCATCCTCTAACAGTCGGTGAGCGGCTCCGGCGGTGCGTCCCTGGGGGCGAAAACCGCCCAATTGGTGCACACTTTGGGGTGTCAGACCGAGATGGCCCATCACTGGGATGCCGGCTGCCACAATGGCCTTGACCGCCTCCAGGCGCTCACGGCCTCCCTCCAGCTTGACGGCATCCATGCCGGCTTCCTGCAAGAAACGCCCGGCATTGCGTACGGCTTGCTCTATCGAAACCTGGTAAGACATGAACGGCATGTCACCGATCAGCAGTGCATAGTGTGCGCCACGTGACACTGCACGGCAGTGATGGAGCATGTCCTCCATCGTGACCGGCAGGGTGTTCTCGTAGCCCAGTACCACCATGCCCAGCGAATCACCGACCAGGATGGAGTCGACACCAGCCTGGTCCATGATCAGGGCTGTCGGGTAATCGTAGGCAGTGAGCATGGTGATGACCTCACCACGCTGCTTCTTAGTTTGAAGAGTGCGTGTGGTAACTTTTTTACGCTCGATTGTTTTATAAGTAGGCTGTGGAAAAGTTGTAGACATGGTACCCTCCTTTAAGGGTAGGGGCCTGAAAATAAGGTAGAGTGTTGAGATTCGTCTAGTTGGCAACCGTCTCGTTCGAATAAGGATGCGAGCGGTAAACCTATTATCTCCAATATTTACGAAAATAGCAAGGTTATCCGAAATATTACCCGTTATAATATCAGAGCAACTCACTGCAGCAATATCACATTGAAGGA
>Ga0315289_10009309_pt1 | contig 14151 bp, 26 predicted proteins | sample YL17G11_40_MG_FD_203452 | JGI IMG/M metagenome (GOLD analysis project Ga0315289, IMG submission 203452) | Sediment microbial communities from Yellowstone Lake, YNP, Wyoming, USA - YL17G11_40 | ecosystem: Environmental > Aquatic > Freshwater > Lake > Sediment | place: USA: Wyoming | collected...
TTGCCAAACACGAGAAACAGAATACCATGACTTTCGGATGTACGCCACCCGACCTCGACGCGCCTTTCTGGTGCGAGATCAGTGCCGATGTTTGGAGTGGTATCCGCATCGTCTCCGGCAAGGAAACCGTCGAGATCACGATGGCGGAAGTGATGGAGGCGCTGCGGGCACCGTCAGGCGTGAAAACCGAGTGCTGCGATCACTTGATACTGACTCCGGCTCCGGGTAGAAAGGAGTAGCGCATCTCGCGCAAGGAAGGGGGTGAAGCCATTGTTTGGTCTAAATGACGACTATGAAAATCCTGTCGACGACGCTTCCCGTAAGTTTATTGAATATGAACGGGAAATGCAAGTGGTTTGCAGCCGGTGTGGATTCTGTTACGAACTGGGCGGAGGCCATAAATGCCCCGGTGCAAAGCATGAAGGCTGCAACTCTAGACGAGTATAAAGCCGCCATTCGTGGGAAGGAAATGAGATGAAGAGGCTCTGGTGGCACGGTACAACGACCGAATGCGCTAGGGTGATTTTGCGCGAGGGCTTCCGCAAGGGGACATACTACGCTGCACAACTTGAGGATGCCTTGAAGTTTGGTGGTCCCCATGTCTTTACAGTGGCCTTTTCAGTCAATAGGCGGGCCGGGGCGGTGAAACTATCTGATCCTGGTTTGCGCATATGGCAGGTTTGCCTGGACAATAAACTGCCGCCAGAAGCAATCGTGGGTTATCGCATCTATCACGTTGAACAAAAGTTCTACAACGCAGAGAAGATAGACAAGCGGTTTAACGGATGGCGGGACGGCGAAATGGCGTGCTGTGAACAGACCGCCATTCGCAATGGACCTACGGGTCGTTGACGATGCGCTTGTATCGCTCATCAGCAGGTGCGAAGTCTGAAGAACGCATTGGCGCGACTCACTCGCAAGGAAGGAAAGACGCGCTGAAAAGGAGAAAGACGTGACCAAGAAAAAGAAAATGACCATCTGTGACGAATGCAAACACGTTAATCGTGGCGGCTCGTCAAATTCGTGGTACTGCAAGGTAAACCCCAAAATGGACCCGGTATGCGGGAACGAGTCGGGGTGGTATTGTCACGAAAAGAACGTCGGAAACTGCAAGGACTTTGCGCGGGAACCAAAGAAGAAGTAGCGCGACTCAATCGCAAGGAAGGGGGATGGCAAATGAATGACGCTAAGATTGCGCACCGATTGTATGCCCGGAAATGGCGGCGGGCCAATAGGGAGAAAGCCATTGGCCATGTTCGTGACTGGGCGAGAAGACACCCAAAAGCGGTAGCTAAGTACGTTCGGGAGGACAGAGAGCGTCATCCAGAGAAGTGGCGTGCTCGACGCGCTGTTTATAGGGCACGACATGCCGGTAAACTGCGGCCCCCACAACAGTGTTCGCGTTGTAGGGCAATTACCAGGGTTGAAGCGCACCACTTGGACTATTCCAACCCTTTAAGTGTTGAATGGGTCTGCGGTTCATGTCATCGCGGAATCCACCGCGTGCCAGTTGATCTTGCGCCGCAGGCACCGTAAGGCGCGGATGAGAAAGCGGTGCAGGAGGAATCGTGGGCGCAACGAAAATCGAATGGTGCACGAAAACCTGGAGTCCGATAGTGGGATGCTCGCCTGTGGGCAACGGATGCCACAACTGCTGGGCATCCAGCTTGCATCAGAAGCGCCATCTGGTCTGGAAGTCAGGAAACTGGCTGACGGCTCCGCCGCAGTACCACAAGCCGTTCTCCGAGATTCAGTTCATCGAATCGCGGTTGGACGAACCGTTGCACTGGCGGAACCCTCAAGTCGTTTTCGTGTGCCCACAAGCCGACTTGTTCCATGAAGCTGTACCAATTGAGACGATAGCGCAAATCTTCGACGTGATGTCTTGCGTCACCACCGACTGCGGCAAGCGGCATGAGCATGAAGCCAAGTGTTACCAGGGCGATCCTCACCAATTCCTCATTTTGACGAAGCGGGCCGATCGGATGAGGCGGGTAATGGAGTCGGAACTGGCGGACTACGCTGGCAACTATCTGCCTGGAGATTGCGCCCTGAACATCGGTTTCGAGGGGAAGTGGCCGCCGGATAACTGGTGGTTCGGCGTCTCTGTCTGCGGGCCGGAGGATGACGAGAAAATATCGGTGCTCCTCAATGTTCCCGCCGCACATCGCTGGCTGTCGCTTGAACCCTTGCTCGGTCCCATAGATTTTACGGAATACGGCCCGGAGATTTGCTTCAATCGGTTGCGCGGATATGATGGAAGCGATCCGCCGATTCCTGGAATCGACGCGGTAGTGGCCGGTTGCGAATCCAGCCCCGGCGCTCGGCCGACCGGACCCAATTGGTTCCGAGACATCCGCGATGCCTGCGCAGAAGCGAACGTGCCGTTCTATTTAAAACAAATGATGGTGGACGGGAAACTGGTCCACCTGCCGTACCTGGACGGGCGGCAGTACACCGAACTGCCGTGGAGGAAAGAACACAGACAGAAACTTGAAAGGAGGTGAGTATGGGTGGAAGAACGATCCAATCTCAGATGGTTGAGTGGTTCAACGAAACAACGGTGCCGGAGTTGAAATTGCTCTACCCGATTCTCCGGGACATCTACAAGCGGCGGACAGCGGAGGAAGACCGTGCCGGTGCTATCCCGGCCAAGAAAGCAGCCCCGAAGAAACGGCACCGGAGAACCAACGCCGAAATCGAAGCGGCGAAGAAGGCAACGGGGACAGCGGGGACAGCGGGGACAGCGGGCTCCGCAGCCTTTGATGGATAATGCCCGCAAAGGAGAGAGGAGCATGAAGATTTTTACCGAACGAAAAACACAATTCCGGTACGAACTACCGGTTCTCAGGCCCTTCAACTCGCGGCGGGATCGCCGGCCGATAAACCTGAACTTCAGCGTGGCAGTTCCCGAGTTATCGGGGATTGCTGCCCTGGGCAAGCGGTTCCAAACCGCGTGGGCGGCGGTCGAGGCCGGCGTAAGCTCCTGCAACCTGAAGGGTGAGGCCATCATGGGGCAGAACGTGCGGTTCTTCTCGTTCATCGACCAGAAGAACCCAACACAGTTCCTGCACAATGTTGACCTCAAGGGGTTCTCATTGGTGCGGGACAAAACGGGTGCCCCGGTTCTGCACTTCTCCATCCGGGCCAAGGTGGACAAGGACAGCGCAACATGGTTCCTCACCCAATACGGCACGGATGTCTATATGGAGATCGAGGACGTTCAGCCGTCACTCCTGGCCGAGGAAGCGGCCATCGAGGAAGCGGCTGAAGTGAAGGCCAAGGAGAAGAAGGCCCCGGCCAAACCCAAGGCACCCCCGAAGGTCCCGAAAAAGAAAGCGGCCAAACCTGAAAAGAAGTAACGTGGCGGCGGGTTGCAGGCGCCCGCCTTCCACATCCAAATTTGGACCCTTAGCGAAAGGAGCCATCCGTGCCCATGTACCAACCACTGACTGGTAATTTTTCTGCGCTCCGTCCTTTTGGCGTTTCATGGGTAACTCTGCGCGGTGGGATAATCCCTGGTGTCAGGATGCCAGTAAGGGCCGTTACGGTTTGCATGATCTGCGGGGATGGTGAGCGTCCCCTAGCCATGGGCTTTGCCTATTGCTCGGCAAGTGACAAATTCGACCAAGCAGAAGCTGAGGATCGTTCGTTTAAACAAGCAGTCTCCGGGCCGCACGGTGATCCCGCTGTTCTTCGGCGCATCGGCAGAGTGTTCACCAAGGCAGAACGACACGCCCTGCGGGAGGCGGTGTGGAAGTTGCGGAATCCACAGGGCTGGAAAAAGGATGCGGTCGATGTCAGCACTGCGGATAGGGACCATCCGGCTTCATCTCCCGGCCCGGTTGAAACCTTGGTTCTCCAACGGATGAAAGATGCGGGGGCTTATCCCAATCGTTATGACCATCCCACACCCAAAGAAACGGAGAAGTTGAATGTCAGAGAAGAAGACCAAGGTTTCTGAACCGGCGAACCTGGAATGCCTGCATTGCCACCGGACGGACTTCAAAGATTCGGCCGGCCTGAAGCGCCACATCACCCGTGCACACACGCATCTCAATGTGGAATTGCCAACTCCGGTCGATGACCTACAGAAAAAGCCGATCATCTACACCTCGTATTCCGGCTTTGAGGTGCGGGATTTCAGCTATTCGATGGCGAACGACATTGCAGAATGCGGCTGGCGCGCACGGGCAAAGCGCATCTACGGGTGGACATCTATAAAGGATAAGGCCGCACTGCACTTCGGGGATTGCATTGAAGAGGCTCTCATGTGGCACTTCGATGATGAGCGGCGCATGGAGATGCCCGCAGCGTTCGAGTTTCTCTGGAAAGAATACAAGGATGCCGACCTGATCTATACAGAGAAGGACGGCAACTGGCAGGAAATGATGGACATGGGTATGCGGCTCTCCGACCAGTTTGTGTCGGATTTCAAGAGCGGCGAATTCACCCGCGATACTGTGGGATTCGTGAATCCGCGATTCGGGATGGAATTTCCCAAGCCGAGCGAACCTCACGAGTGGTACAACGGAACGACGCTGCGTTACAAGGCCGACGCTGTGTGTTGCCCAAGCGAACTTGCCGGGTTCGTGCGAACCCTGGTTGACGTGAAGACCTCGGCATCATCCTACCCAGAGAAAGAAAAGAATGCAGGAATCATCGCGCTGGACCGGCAGCTTCGCGTGGGTGCTCTTGCGAGTGGTCTCCGCAATGTGGGGTTCCTGGTCTTCGTGAAGAGCAAGAAACCGAAGGTCCAATGGCTGACAGGATTCATAACGGATGAACTGTTGCGGGACATTGACCTGTGGCTGCGTGAACAGTACCACAAGTGGTTGAACCGCCGATTCCACCGTTCACCCGGCATCCGGTTTCCGCAGGAACAGTGCATGGCCTGTGAATTTTTCCCGTTGTGCATCGGCCGACCAGACTTGGCGGGGGGTCTGCGGCAGAAGGAATCGAAGAAGACGGGTTCGCTGAACGTGCTGGATTGAAAGGAGTAGTGAAATGAGCTTATTCAAAATCGGCCCCGTTGTTAACGAAGTCCCACCCTGTTTCGCTCAGGCTAGTTCTGGGTTTGGTCCCATTCTGAAGCGACTCCGTGCCCTATACAAAGGGCAATGGCTGACCATCGAGTTCAAGGATTCCAAAACGGCAGAAAAAGCATGCGATTTCCTAGTCGGGGAACTCGCTCTTGAACAGGCGAAGTTAATGAATGATTCCATGGCTGACTTTAATGCCTGCGCAGAGACAATCTCTGGAGATTTCAAGATGAACTATGGGCGGGATCAAGATGGCGAATTGACTACTCTATATGCTCAGGGAATCAAGCGGGGGACACCACCCAAAGCGGACCTGTAGGCGTCGGCCGGACACTCATTGGATGTTACGTGAAGGGCGCCTTGCAACTTTACCGCCTTCGCATCCAGGAACCAAAGATTGAGCACGATACGAGGTGAACGATGTGGGACGCTAACCAGTGGCAGGAATTCTTCAACGGCCACGGCAGCAATTTCGACAATCTGGCCGCGGCGCTGACCAAGGGTGAGATCGCCGATTCGGATGCCATCGTGGAATCCCTTGTCAGGCTTCAGGCCGGTACCGTACTTCGGGTGGCCATGGAGAATACCTATACGATGGTCCGGCTGATGGGGAGAATGATCGGGGAGAAAACGGTGTTCCCGATTGGAGGGAAGCCGTCGTGAGAAAGGAGCGTGAGAACAATGAGAAAAACTAGAGCCTTTTTATCAATGGTCTGGTGGATGTGGGGTTACCATTTCCGTTCTAAGTACGGCAGTGCAGTACGCTCTGCGTGGTTTTCGGCCTTTGGGCAGAAGGCCATTGAAAATCCGAAGTTGTCCCCTCCACGATGGCTATACCGTTTGGTGACAGCGAAGCGCCATCGCCCGTTTGCGACGTTTTCTTTGGATATCGGATTTGGAGGGAAACCGTCGTGAAAGAGCGGTTGGCAGTGGACGCCCCGCATCAAGGACGTAAGGCAGTGCCCACATTGCAAGAGCGCGTCCTGGGAGAAGCCAAGGAAAAGAAAGCGCTCAATTAAAACTGCCTGAATGGAGATCACGTCAATGGCCCGGATGCGAACGATTAAACTGGAATTTTACACTGACGAGAAAATCTGCCGACTCTCTCATTCCGAGAGACTCCTGTTCATCGGAATGCTAAATTTTGCCGACGACAATGGCGTCGGGCAAGCTGATCCAACGCTTTTACGGGTGGCCGTCTTCCCAAAGGACAAGCCACCGGACCCCTTTACGTCGGCCATAGACCTTGAAATCACCACGAACGGCGCCTTTAGGGAGGACTCAGGGGTTACTTCGGGGGTTACTAAGAGTGCTTCAGGGGTTACTAAGAGCGCTTTAAGGACACTCAAGAGCCTAAAAAAGGACCAGGAAGGCTTCAGTCATGCTCCAGTTGTCACAGATGAGATGGTGTCGCAGTGGATGATTTTCCTTGCAAAACTTCAACTCGTCAGGCTTTTCAGGCATAAGGATAAAGTGCTGTATCACGTCGTTAACTGGAACAAACACCAGAAGATAGAGCATCCTGGCAAATTTAGATTCCCAACGCCCGAAAGTCTGTCGCGCCCAAGAGACTCTCGTGAGAATGGACACGCGACTCTCACTGCGGGTCGCAGTGAGACCCTCACTCCTGAGGACGATGTGATTAGAGGACGATGTGATTTGATTAGAGGGGAGTCAAGAGGGGAGAGGAGCGCCGGGGACACCAGCCCGGCGGAAGAGACTTCTTCTCAAGGCACCGCCACTACAGACCTCGACCTCGGCAGGGATGTGATCGCCTGGATGGAAGCAGTGGCGAACGGGCAGCGGTTTAGGAAGCACTGGCCGCATAAGGGCAAGGCCAGCCGGGGACCGACCGACAACATGAGGGATGCCCTCCGGGAGAAGGAGCGCACCATCGGGGCCGAGAACTTCCGGCAGGCGTGGGTGGACTTCCTGCTCGGGGATGAATGCACCGCCCGGTGGCCGTACCGGAAGTTTATGGACACGGCGCTTGATCGCCGGATGGAGGAATTGGTGGACGCCCAGGTGCAGGAAAGGCATGCTGCGGAGGTGGCTCAGGAGGCCGAGGAACGGAACTTGGGGTTGCCAGGGTGAAAAAGCGGGGTGGGGTAGGTGCGTAGACCTATTAACGGCGAACCCTGACACTACCAAGGCTGGTCCAAAAGCCTTCTAGGCAAGGAAAGGGACGTTCAGGGATTGGCAGGGGCTTTAAAACGCCTCCTGCGGCAATGTCCAAATTTGGACGCAGAAAGGAAAAAAGATGGAATTGAAAGAAATTCAAGCGCTCGTTTCATCGTGCTTGGAGATTGACCCAACCAAGCGGCACGTACTGGTGGTTGACAGTAGCTATATAACCGAGGCAGCAACCTGCACCCTCATGAGAGTTTGGAAGGATCTGACTGGGTACGGGCCGATAATTCTGGCCACAAAAGGCGGCGAGGGCCTTCGCATTTTCGAGATCAAAAAGGAGGACAACCATGAAGGCTGAAGAGATTCGCAAACTGTTCGAGACGAAATCAATGACAGACGCCGCAGAGCAAGAGCCGAAGATCGTCGCGGTTATGCAACTCGTGGCCCTTGGAGAGATCGCGGCACAGCTTGCCGAGTTGAACGATTACCTGAAAAACAGCAGGTTGGGTAAGGAGTTTTGACACGTCAGGATTTCGGTCGCACTGTAAGTGAAAGGTGTGTCTCCAAGGATGATCGAGAAATCCGAAGTCGAGCGAATCAAATCCCAAGTAGACTTGGCGCACATCATCGGCCCGTACATTGATGGCGGCCTGCGGAGAATGGGCGCTGACCTGAAGGGGCTGTGCCCGTTCCATGAGGAAAAGACGGCATCGTTCATCGTTCATCCCGAATACTGGAAGTGCCACGGCTGCGGTGAGGGAGGTGATGTTTTCAAGTTCTTCCAGAAACTTGAAACCTTGCCGTTTCCCCAAGCCGTAAAGCGCGTGGCAGAATTGGCGGGCCTCACGGTGAATGAATCCAGATCATACCGACTAGCGCCAGCCAATCGAAGGACGGAACCTCCACCGCAGACGCCCGATGATCCAGAATTGGAAGCGCGGGTTGACCGCAGTTTCCAGAAATTCGGCGGGAAGCGCGAGATGACGCTGGAGCAGTGGCGACCCTACGCGGAGGCCCTGATGGATTCCGGTGCCGAAGTGGTAGGCCAGTTCCCGGCGCTCCGCGGTATAACCGGGACAACTGTGGAGAAATTCAAGCTCGGCTATGCAGCGACGGGGGAGAAGATCGTGGGTAGCAATCCTGAATACGCAGAGTACCGCGACAAGCCCTGGATTGGGTTTCCGTACATCTACGGTGACCGGGTGCGGATGGTGAAATGGCGGACGCTGTTTTCAGTCGGGAAGAAGTTTGCTCGGCCGGCAAGCATGGCGGAGTGCCTCTACATCGACGGAGAACCGGACCCATTTGACGACGTGGTTTTGCAAGAGGGCGAACTAGATGCCCTGACTTTATGGCAAGCCGGAATCCGGGCGGCATCGCTACCTTCCGGAAGCAATTCACGAATCACAAAAGAGATGCGCGACTGGCTATTGGGTTTCCGGCGAATCCTGATTGGGATGGACAACGATGAAGCTGGCCAACTGGCGCTACGCAAGATTCTGATGGACCTCCCGGTTGACCGCACGGCGATCCTGACGCTGCCTGATGGCTGGAAAGACGCAAACGAAATGCTGGTGAAGGGTTGTGGCCGGGACAAGGATAAATTCCGCGAGGAAATCCAACAGGCATTGGCAGCAGCGGCGCGGCCGACCTCGGTGGCATTCTCTTCGCTGGATCAAGCATTCGATGCCTACCTGCGGAAGTTGATGAAGGCGGACGGGAAGGAGGAGGTGTTCTTCCAGTTCCCCTGGCGATCAGTGGACCGAATGATTCGGGTGATTCCAGGGGAGGTGATTGCGCTCAGTTCAACAACTTCCGGCCAGGGGAAGACGACCTTCGCGGTTCAGTGTGCCTTACATAACGCTCGGCACCTGCGCAAGCATGTGGGCTACTATACCGCAGAGATGGATGCGGTTGAGGAACTTGTCCCGATGGTTACCGCACAACTTGTAAAGCAGAACCGTCTGGACCTGGACGTAGGCCACGTAGAAGAAGCCAAGATGAGATGTGAAGGTGCCGAGTTTTACTTCGGCTATGACCGGGAAGCGGAAAACTGGACAGAGACGCAGCGAGTCTTGGACTTGGCGGTGCGCCGGTTGGGCCTCGACATCCTGATTATTGACCACTTGGATTACATCATCCGCGTTCAGGATTTTCGTGAAGAGATTCAGCAGAAGGCGATGGCAATGAAGTGGCTGACAGAGAATCTTGCAAAAAAATACGGGATCGTTGTGGTAGTGTTGCGGCAACCCACGAAAATTAAATCAGACACACGGCGTAAGGATGAGCCAATGGCGGCCGAGAATATCCAAGGCGGTGTGGCCGGCATCACGGACGCACAGCATGTGATCCTAATTCACCGCAAGCGGGTGTCAACGAACGAAGAACAGGAAGACGGCGGCGACATTTACGAACGAGAGACGAGCGTAATCCGGGGGAAGACGCGGCACGCCGGACCAGGTGGTGCGGTGGTGAAGCTGATTCTTCTCGGGCAGTACGCCTGTTTTGAGCGGCTGGAGCGGGAAGATCAAAAGAAGGCCGAACCAAAGAAACCGAAGGCGAAGGAAGCAACAGTGGGCACGGCCAGTTTGCCGTACAAAGACTGAAGCGAAAGGAGAAGTTCATGACGGAAGCCAAAAAAACAGCAGCGGTGAAACCGCCAGCAACAAAGGCGGCGCCAAAACCAGCAGTTCCCAAAACGACAGCCGTGGTGAAGGCAGCCCCGCCCAAAACGGCGGTGGTGAAGATCAGCAAGGACACAGCCCGCGAGATCATCAAGCGTGATCTGCGCTGGCTCCAACAGACGATTGGGGAAGGTGAACGTCGCTGGATGCGCCTTGCCAGCGCGGTGACCATGGTGAAGACCCAAGGATGGTGGCGCGGTTGGGAAGACGCGAAGGGCGAAGCGTTCAAAACGTTCGACGACTGGCTGGCCGTAGACTGTGCTGATCTGGCTCGGTCAAAGGTTTACGCTTTGATTGGCGTGGTCGAGAACTTAGCTGGAGAAGTGTCCGAAAAGCGACTCGAAGAGATCGGGCGCTCTAGGGCCTACGAACTTTCCCGGTTAGCGAAGGAGAAACCAAAGGCGCTGCCAGCGCTCCTGGAGCAACTGAAGAAAGACCCCGAGATGTCGGTCGCGCAGGTGAAGGGCGCCGTGGCCGCGGCGCTGGAAGGCCGGCACATGGACTCAGGCAAGTACCAGCAGTTCGAACTCTCGGTACCAATCGAAGACGTGCCCACCGTGAAGAAATGCTTCGCGCTGATGCAGGCGCAACACGGCGGGAAGAACCCGGACGGGGCATCAGCGCTCGGCCGGCGCTTGGTGGACCTGTGCATGTACTACCTCAGCGCGCCAGAACACAAGGGACTCTTGAAAGAGATGGAGGCCAAGGAAGAGGGCAAGGCGGCCTTCGCGGTGGAAGCGTGACGATCATCGGCCAGGGTCTCTCCCGCTTTTGTGCTCATTGCGGAGCCTATTTGGGAGAGAAATGCCAGAAGTGCGGAGAGACCCGATATCGGTTCATCTTTGCCCACGATTACTGGATTGGCGTGGCAATGTACGTCGTGTGCCTGTGCGTTTGCGGGAACGTGTGGGAGCGGCTGAAGGGCGAGAAAACTAGCGGAGCTTGCCAACCGTGTTTTGAACGGTTCATCAAGGAGAATCGACCGAGAGAAATGGAGGTGGTTGCATGAGTGATCTGGAGAAATGCTTGATATCGCCCAACGAAATAGACCGTAACTGCGAACCAGCTAACGTGGTGGATGGTCTATTTGAGATTGCCCGCGCAATCCGGTATCTAGCCAAATCGGTGGACTTGCTCTCTGCGGAAATTGGCCCGTCTCTTGTCAGTGTAAGCGGTCTCGAATCCATTTCCGGCGTGGCTACTTCGTTAAGCGAAGTCGCGCAAGCAATAGCCGAGACACGGGAGAACGCCAATGCCCCGCGTGATTCTCTCCCCGGTTGAATACCGCAAACTGCGCTGGCAGAAATACCGGGAGCAGAACGGACGGTGCGCCTACTGCGGAAACGGGATGAGTTTCGCGGAGATGGAATTGCATCACAAAACGGTGCGAGGAATGGGGGGGAGTCATAGGGCGGACACGGTGGAGAATACAGAGGGCAACCATCGGAGGTGTCATGGGAAGGCGAAAAACAGGTCCAAATTTGGACGTTGAGAAAAAGCCGAAGGGCACCGGCCACGCCGGGTTGGATGAAGTCATTGCGCGGGTGGAGAAGAAGCACGGTACCGGTGCCGTGATGCAACCTGGCCGGAAGCCACTACCGAAGGTGAACTTCATCCCTTCCGCTTCCCTGACATTCGACCTGACGATAGGCGGGTTCGCCCGCGGGATGATTACCGAGTTGTGGGGGCCGGAGGGTTGCGGCAAGTCGAGTTTCATGTTGCAGACGATTGCTGCGGCGCAAGCGGCTGGTTTGCGTGCGCTCTTTACCGATGCCGAACAAGCCTTGAATTTCCCATACGCTAAACAACTCGGGGTGCAGATGGAAGACCTACTGATCTGCCAGCCAAATTCCGGGGAAGAGGCCCTGGACACCCTGGAAGAGATGATCGGCTCTGGAGCCATTGACCTTGCCGTGTTTGATTCTGTGGCGGCCATTGTGCCGCAGGCCGAGTTGGATGGAGAAATAGGAGACAGCATAGTGGGCGTGGTGCCGCGGTTGATGGGCCAGTTCGTGCGCAAAGTGGTTTCTTCGGGCATCCTCCGCAAGAGCAATACTGCCTTGGTTTTCATCAACCAGATTCGGGAAAAGATTGGCATTCTTTTCGGGAACCCCGAAACGCAACCCGGCGGTCGGGCGTTGAAGTTCACTGCCTCATTGCGTGTTGACATGCGGCGCATCGCGGCGCTCAAGGCTGGAGAGAAGATCATCGGTGCCAGGACGAGATTCAAGGTTCCCAAGAGCCGGGTGTGTGCTCCCTACGTGGACGGTGAGTTTGACTTGATCTACGGGGAAGGCGTCAACCGTGCCGGCGAGATCGTGGATCTGGGCGTGGACCTAGGCGTGGTGGAAAAGTCTGGGTCCTGGTACAGCCACGGTGGGGAACGATTGGGTGCCGGCCGATTCAAAGCATGTGCTATTCTGCGGGAGAACGTGGAGTGGGCCGAACGAATCGAAGGGGAGATCAGGGAAGCATGGACCAAGCGGGCAGAGGGCAAGACGGAAGAGGCAGCAGAAGCGGTAGGAGCAGAGGCCGAAGAATGATCGCTCAGGAAAATATGGCGTTGATCGACCGTGCTCGACAGAGGGACAGCGAAGCCTTTTCCTCCCTCTGTGTGCCCTGCATCACGCGCCTGAAGTTCTTCCTGATGAGCCGTGGTGCCGAAGAACAAGATTGCGAGGATTTGATCCAGGATACTTTCCTGCGGGCTTGGCGGGGCATCGAACACTTCCGCGGGGATGCGGCGGTTTCCAGTTGGCTGACGAAGATCGCCTACAACGTATTGGTGGAAGATGCCCGCAGAAAGAAATGCCGCATCCAGGCGGTTTCCTTAGATACGCCAGAGTTCGAAAATGGGCAGACACTTTCCGGTCTACCAGATCCCGAGGTGGACATTCACGCCGATGCCGAGAATCGGGAGTTGGTGGTGTTGATTTCCCGGTGGGTGCATCCCAAGAGATTTCGCCTTCTCTGGATGCGCTTTGCCGAAGGGATGAGCGTGAAAGATGTTATGCGGAAAACCGGGGAGAACCGGACCACCGTAAAAAGCGCGACCGTATGTGCTCGGCTGAACGCCCAGCGGGTGCTGGAACAAAAAGCCAACATCTGCATTTGGATGTGATAAAGTAAAACATGGAAGGAACAACACACATGCTCAAGAAAGCCACTGCTGCTACTGAAGCGGCGCACCCTTTGCTACTGGCCACGCTTTGCCCGCAGTGTCTCAAGGAGATTGAACTACTCCCCGGCATTGAGATACCCACTTTGCAACTGGCCGACGACGGCAGATTCGCTTGCAAGAACGGCCACGCCTACGACACTCTGCCGGAAGAGGCCGCAGTCGAGGAACCTGCGATTTCTGACGAGACACCCCCGTGGGAACTACCTGACCTGGAAACTCCACCTCCAAAGGCTCCGCCCCTGGCAACGATAGCGCCAGAAGCGATTCCACCCGTGGGAGTGCCGGTTGTGGAAGTTCCTCTGCCAGAGGCCGTTGCTTTCGAGAAACCACGGGGAACATCAGCCCCCGGCGATGACGGAGCGCCGCGTGAACTTCCTGGAGGAGACGTGATTTTCACCGTTCGTGTTTCCGAAACCCACGTCACGAATCTGCGGGCAGAAGCAGAAGTGAAAGAGATGACGCTGAAGGGCTACTTCGATGCCTGGGTCGATTATTGTCTCAGTACCGGGCTGTATTTCTGAGGACCACCGGATGAAACGCAGATCATTCTTTGCATTGTTACTCGGGGCCTTGGGGTTGAAGTCTGTACCGAAAGCGGAAGAGATCTGTTGGCTTTGCAAAAAGCCGGGACATCACCCGAACGTCGGCACTCTGGTGCCTATTTATCAGAATTGGCCGGTTTCGATGGGAGACCTTACCGCTTGGTGCCCAAACTTCCCGGTCAATTGGTCGGTTTACCGGCACCTAAAGCCAACGGGTTAACGGAGGTTGTGAAGATGACCTTTGACGATATAGACAAGGCCATGCTGGACCGGTTCTTGCGCGAACCTGAATGGCTCGAAGAGGCAATTAGGATTGCTGGCTTGGTCGAGCACCCGGCTGCCGCACTGAACAGACTGCGCGAACAGTGCGAGTCCAGGGGCATCGACTTTGGCGCTGCGGTGGTGAGGTCATTCAACAACGAAAAGAAAATGTCGGCCTTGCGCAGCAAGGAACTGCTGAGGTTTGACGGTGGGACAACCATCGAGGTGTCCCATCACTTTTTCTTGAGGACGTCCCGAAAGTGAGGTAAAAAAATGACAACGACTGGAAAGCTGCCGAAGCCTGTGGGCTT
>Ga0315289_10009312_pt1 | contig 14148 bp, 16 predicted proteins | sample YL17G11_40_MG_FD_203452 | JGI IMG/M metagenome (GOLD analysis project Ga0315289, IMG submission 203452) | Sediment microbial communities from Yellowstone Lake, YNP, Wyoming, USA - YL17G11_40 | ecosystem: Environmental > Aquatic > Freshwater > Lake > Sediment | place: USA: Wyoming | collected...
GAAAGTTGAAGTGTAAATCGCACTATCACTAACAGCAAGCGATTCCCACTATGATATGGACCTGGACTTTGTTTTTATCTTAGATTTAGATTTCGACTTTGATTTGGAAAACAAAAAAAGGCGGGGCCTTTCAGTCCCACCTTGATTATTTAACCTCGTATGTGCCTGGCAATGGTTTGCTGGGCTGCATGGGGATTGCTTCGTCGCTGCGCTCCTTGAAATGGCGTGCTGGCTTCGATCGAGGGATTGCCACGCTGCCTGCCACGCCTTCGGCTCGCAGCTTCGGCTCACCGCAATGACAGGCCGCATTGCGGACTACTACCTTTGACATCTACCTCAGGCAGTAATATCATTCTCTTGAATATATTAATTGCCAGGGAGATTTAAATTGAAATTAAAAGTTATCCTTGAGCCCTCAGAAGAAGGTGGCTACACCATATACGCCCCTTCCCTCCCGGGGTGCATAAGCGAAGGAGATAGCGAGGCTGAGGCATTAACCAATATCAAGGAGGCTATCGAGCTCTATCTTGAACCCGTTGACGACGAGCTTTTCGTGAGCGACAGCCACCTGGTCAAAGAAGTCGCCTTATAATGAAGGTGCCCAGCCTTCCTTATCGTCAGGCCATCAACGCCTTTCAGCGAAGCGGCAATCCCCCCGTTACATGTCTTTGCGAGGGACGCAGTCCCGCGGCAATCTCATGGCAGTGCCCCATGCCCTCACTATTTAGCTTAAATTTGTCTTAGTAATAATCTCGCTGCCTGCGCCAGAGCATTATCAGGCCGACCACGAAGGCCATTGCCAGCACCGTGATGCTGAAAATGAGTACTATATCGGACTCCCTGAACAACTCGACTTTGAAGCTGCCGGCCGGCACACTATCGACATAGACACGATAAGTGCCCGGTTCGCTACGTGACACGCTGAAGGTCAATTGTGATGAACCGCCGCTGTTCACGGTCACGCCCTGCGTTGTTTCAACCTGTCCGTTTACATACAGCGTGACCTTCTTGTTGCCGTTGACTGTGCTTCGATTGATTACGTCTGCGGTCACCGTTACAGGTGAGCCGGGAGTGACCGTAGTGGTTGAGAGGCGGGCACCCTGTACTGTGACATTGGGCAGGATGACCGGCGGCGCGGGGGGAGTAACGGACATGGAGGCAGAGGAAGAGGGCAGCCGTGTGCTGATAGCGGACGAAATAACCACCGGTCCGCCCGGGTCTTCAATATCGCCTTCAGCCGTGTTATCGTCATCACCGATGCCCCCGTCTGTGAGCTGGATGACCATGATATTGCCGTTTACCGAGATTACGGGCACCTGCTGCCAGCCGTTTAAGGTGCTTTTCACCCATTGTGTGTGGCCGGCCGCCGGCAGGGTAACGGTGACCTGTATGGTTTCGCCAATCGACAGCTCGAAGATGAAGTATGAAAAAAGCCCGTATGGGAAGGTGTGAAGGCCAGAGCCCTGTGGGGCTGACCCGGCGCCTGTGGCGCGCAGGCGGCCTATGGTGCCTGTATTTGTGCTGAAGGTGACCTGTCCCTGCCCGGTTGACGACTGGACATTAGCTGATTGCGGGACCTTGTTCTTTGTCTTCTGGAGGTCTATCAAACCGTAGCCCCAGGAATTATCCGGTGTATTGTCCGGCAGGCCGCTGCTGAAACTCGACACTTCGCCTAACGTCTCCCCGAAGTCCTGCGTCGCACCGGTGTAATCGGTCCATGACCTCCTGCTGTTGAACGATCCCACGCAGATAACGCTGTCGGCCTCGCCCGGGCTGCCCAGTGTGTAATATATGTCAGGGGAGGCGAACCTTACCGCACCGTCGCCTGTAGCCGTGCCCTGGAAATACAGGTGAAAATCCTGGCTGTTGGTTGATGCATTGCTTATTTTTACATAGTATGTACGGTTCACGGACGGTACGAACTTGAAAGGGTATCCCCAACTATAGTATCTCTGCTCTGTGCCCCTGGTGCTTTCCTGGCGGGCCGAGCCCTGTGTATCGATCTTATCGTGCAAGGAATCGTAGTACTGCAGGGTCAGTTCGTTGTACACTCCCAATCCGTCGTACCAGACCAGGTTATGCAACAGTGTGCAGTTGGTCCCATCGGAATCGGTGACATTCACCCGGATATAATCAGTGGCGCCGCCCGCAGCCACCGTACCTTTGTAATGTTTGGCCTTATCAGCTTCATTTCCGGCTGATATGAAGACCGTGGCGCCTTTGCTGACGGCGTAATCAGCAGCCTGGCAGTTGGCATCGGTGCCGTCGTGATGAGGGCTCCACCCTCCAAATCTCATGCTGATTATGTTGGCGCCGTACCTGTCTACGGCATCCCTCAGGGCGCCGCACATGGCCGCATCGGACGCGCTGCCGGTGGTATTGTCTCCGATCTTGATGAATACGAGTTCCGCGCCGCTGGCCAATCTTTTTCTTATGACCAGCATTGCCAGGATGCCCTGGTACTGGGCGTTGATCCTGTGTGTCTTCTTCATAGGCGGCGGCAGCACTACCGGCATCGGACAATGGCTGACAGCGCTATTCTCGATAGCCTGCGCTATAGTAATGATCGTCATCCGGGTCAAGATATGCAAGGCAATAAGCCGCCCCGGTTGGTGGGTCATATTGCTGTTCATCCCGGTTGTACGATGGATTATGCTCGGCATTATGGCCTTCTCCAAGAAATAATACATTGTTCAATAAGTACTTTAGAGGGCGCCGGTTTTTCGGCCCCCTCTTTTTTATATATTTAAATTGAAGCGGCTGATCACTTCATGGGAAGTATTCCATTTGCCCGCAATTCCTGGATGGAGAGAATTTTCGATTTGCCCGATTCAAGGTTGCCGTTTGTATATTCTTCTGCCAGTTCCTGGTCACCCGTCTCGGTAGCATCCTCAAATGAAGACGACCCGGTCATGGTGGTTTCCAGGCAGGAAAGGCTTTTCGCGTCATCCGGCCTGGTTTCATAACACAGGAAAGCGTGCGATGGAGTTATCACGATATACGGGTGCATGTCCATGGATTCCAGCGCCGCGGCATAAAGCACGGTGCCATCGATGCAGTTGGCAGAACCGGTCCGCAGCGACTCGGCGGGGAGCCGTACCCGCTGGGGTGCATCCGAACTGTTGCTGTAGGCAATAGTAGAATTTATATATTTAACCTGGTAATCGTTTTGAAGCGCTTCATAAATCGCCTCTACCTGAGCCAGAGTATATCCCCGCCATTGCTCTTCGGAACAGGCGCTGCACTGGTAGCCCTGCATGGATCTGTCCGCATGGTAATTCGCGGCCTTGCGCACCAGGTCATCGATCTCCGGTGTATGCGGCGTCACGAACGCCGCGATGAAGATCGATGTGTCCGTCCAGTCGTCACCCTCCTTGATCGCCCACAGCATGGTGTCCCTGGCGTACATTTTTACGGGCAGTGTCTCCTCTTGTATGATTGCACCGCTGCTGTCAGCAATACGGTAATGCAGCATGGTATTGGTTATCTCGTTAGGGATTGCGTCGGGTTTCAGCGTGGGCGTCTGCCCGACCGTTACCGTGGCCTGCGGCGCTATATCAACCGTGTTGAATGCCTTTTCCGAATAGCCCTGAAGCTCCGATTCCACTCTCAACCTGGCAGGGTTGCTGCCTTTATTGGTAATCTCGAAGTCGACGAAGGTTATATTAAGGTTAGGCATCTGCAGGTAGATGGCCGGCGTCACCGCCAGCATGGGCACTACAGTTACTGTAATATCGTCCCTGGCCGTGACTATGGGGTTGCTCCCCTGTTGTGCCGGCTGGTTGGAACCGCTCACACAACCGGCCGATAAGATCCAAAGACCCAGGATTATAACCAATGTCGCGATATGACTATTCTTGTGAGTATCCATTAATATCCCTCCTGCCTGCATAACAACTGCGTGCTTCACGTCAACCACATGCACATCTTGTAAATTTATCATACCCCCCACCCCTCCCGTCAATACACTTTAGAGTACATTTTAGGGTAATAACATGTCTTTGCGAGGGACGCAGTCCCGCGGCAATCTCCTGGCATGGACAAACATGTCTTTGCGAGGAGCCGCAGGCGACGCGGCAGTCTCATGGCATGGACAAACATGTCTTTGCGAGGAGCCGCAGGCGACGCGGCAGTCTCATGGCAGTGCCCCATGCCCTCACTATTTAGCTTAAATTTGTCTTAGTAGTAGCCTCGCTGCCTGCGCCAGAGCATTATCAGGCCGACCACGAAGGCCATTGCCAGCATCGTGATGCTGAAAATGAGTGCTATACACTTTAGAGTACATTTTAGGGTAATAATATGGAAAGTTGAAGTGTAAATCGTACTATCAATTAAGTCATCAGTAAGCCAGCTACTGAGATATCCTCATCAATATCTTCCCAGTGTATTCCGACACCTTTACCGATCAGTCGCCACTTCTTTTTTTGCGCTTCGCTGGCATTCCTTAGTTTTGGAAACCATTCAACCGGGACACTGATTTCCCTGCCATCCAGAAGACGAACGTGCATCATGTGGGAATCGAACCACACCTCAGTAGCCATCGCCCCGGATGCCTTACCTACCGAAGTACTCATCCCAGCTCCTTTTGAAAACACCGGCATTTTCTACAATCAATTTTCTTATCTCACTCATCTCTTTTGCGCTATAGCCTACCGATTTTGCAAGCCGTACCGGCTCCAGCCAAAATTTAGCATACTTATCATCAGACTCAACATGAATATGAACCGGTTCTTTAGCCTCATTACTGAAAAAGAAGAAGCGAAATCCTTTAATTCTTGATACTGTGGGCACAGCAACATTATATCTTACCTGCGCATATTAAGTATAGCAGTGCCCACAGCTAATAGTTAAATATGCTTTGGAATGAATTATATGTATATTTAGCCTTTTAAGCCTTGGCTTTACACAGTCAGTGTCAAGGAGCCATACACTTGTGCGCCCGATAACGCGGACAGATCTGAAGAGCCCGTCCCTACATTTGTAACATGTCTTTGCGAGGAGCCGCAGGCGACGCGGCAATCTCATGGCAGTGCCCCATGCCCTCACTATTTAGCTTAAATTTGTCTTAGTAATAATCTCGCTGCCTGCGCCAGAGCATGACCAGGCCGACCACGAAGGCTATTGCCAGCATCGTGATGCTGAAGATGAGTACTATGTCATTCCCCGTGACCATTTCAACTTTGAAGCTGCCGGCCGGCACACTATCGACATAGACACGATAAGTGCCCGGCTCGCTACGTGACACGCTGAAGGTCAATTGTGATGAACCGCCGCTGTTCACGGTCACGCCCTGCGTTGTTTCAACCTGTCCGTTTGGACTCTTTCCGAAAAGCCCTCCGGCGGGGGGCGGGGTTAACCCGGCGAGGCTTAGGTGCTGGATGGGGGAGATAAGGCCGCCAACCGAATTTTAGGGTGGTCTGGGGTGATGGTTAGAGTTTCTTCAGCTTCTTGACCAGGTCTTCCTTGCTAATACCATTGAACAGGCCTATTTTATTGAGGATATCGTTTAAAGTACCTTTGGTGATCTCTCTATGTAGAGGAACGGTGATAGTATGCTTACCGACTTTGGCAGTCTTCTCGTAGGTTGCATGGCTACCTTTCTGACGGTCGAAGATATAGTCGAGGGATACAAGTAGATTGACGAGCTGATCGCCGCTAACTTACGGAAGCTTTGGCATCTGCCAGCCTGACCTCTGAAAGAGTGAGTATAGTTATAGGCTCTGAAGTATCGCCGAAATGACAGGCAACGGCCTCTTTAACATTCTCGTGTAACTCGTCAAGGGTCTTGCCCTGGGTGAAGATATCTTCGCCGATGCCACGAGCGCACCAATAGTCACCGTCAAAATAGGTCTCAATCTTTACCAGCATGATTGCCTCCGGTTAATTGGATTATACAACATAAACAAAGTGGTGCGTTATTCTCGTAAAAAGCTTAAGACATAAAAAATTAGCTTACGCTAGACCTTGTGCGATAATGGATTAAAAGATATAGTAAGGGAAAACGGATGTTCATATAGCACTTAATAGAATGAACGGAGAAAAGAAATGGAAATTCCTTTAGAACCACGTTTAAAAGTTGGAGCCCTCTGCGAGCGAGTGCTCGAAGAAAGGGACGGCGTTATATCTATCATCAGGTTAATCGACCGCCTGATAATTACTTTTCAGGGCAAAGATGTGCCCAAGGAACTTCCACCCGGGCTGACAGAAGTTACGGCTGTGATGTGCTGGGTAAGCGGATTAGGCGACTATGAAGCTAAGGTTAAGGTAAAAACTCCCGATAATGAAATTATTGAGAGCGGGACATTGCCCTTCAGATTAGATTCGCTGGAGAGTGTGCATAATCAGATCGTTAAAATGACAATACCAATTCGGGTTCCTGGCCACTACTGGTTTGAATTTATATTGAATGAAGAAGTGAGAGGGCGAGTCCCTCTACATGTAATATACCAGCGCAAACAGACTGGAAAACGAATATCTACGATTAATTAACCGGGACCAGCGATATGTCTTTAATTTCAGTCGTATTATTAGCAACAGGTTTTCGCTCTTCGCTGAACTCATGGGAAATGACGCATCTAGCGCCATTCACCACACAACGCTTATGCACAGTAACGCCCTTACTGCCGGTCTTTGACTGCGTCATTTCATCCATTATGGCCTGTACCAAAGCATATAATTCGGCCTTATCCCTAAAGCCTTCGTTCATCTCATGCAAATACAGGTCGATGGTTGATAATACGCTCTTTTCTGGATTCATTCCCGGGTTCCGGCGCAATTCTGACAGACGATTATCCACCGCCTTTTCCAATTTTGAAACACTTATATTCCCTGAAATGAAGCGAGCTAATGTTTTAATATAATTTTCAGTTGCCATAATACTGCTTTATATAAACAATTTACTTAATGCACTAATTATAGAAAGAGCCACATGAGAATTCAAATTGTAAGCAAAGAGGAGCTAAAAGTCAAGCTGGAAAACAGTGGGCACTGGGGCAAAATCAATTCCGGCCAGTATACCGCAGTTATAGAAAGCAAGGTTCCTGCCAAAATAACCAAAGGCGGATGGAGCTATATAATATCATTCTACGACGAGGATTCGACATATATTTGTACAATTCACAGGATCAAGGATAAGAAAGGCAACGTAATGCATGAGCACCCGAAGCGTGCCATCATCGAAGGTATTGAATATAAAATGGATTAGTTATAGTGGTTGAAGAGCTTCAGCATCCCCGGCTATTTGACCCCCCGTCAATCGTTTAACGTCTCTATATTCACGTATTACGTATCCTCCTTTTTATTACTATTTGGCGCGGAAACAAGTCTAAACGCAAGAGGATGATTCCTTATATCAAGAATGTTAATCCGGCTTATTTAAATCCGCATATTACAATAGTACATATGTACTATTTATTTATGGGGAGATTCCTTCGAGCCGCGTATATTGACTCGATATAACCTGTGGAGTTATAATAAATATGTCAGTTTATGAATATTATGTGCGCCCCAACGGTGATTGCCCGGCACGGGAGTTCATAAATGATCCGAGGCGATACAATATCAAGGGCGATAAATTTGTATGACGAATATCTAAAAACAGGATGATTGAAATGCTTACAAACGCACAGAGGGATTTACAGGAGAATTTAAAGGACCCGGAATTTGCCATGGATTTTGGTGCTGCACGTGCCAGGTTTGAGCTTGCATTATTGCTGACAAAAGCGCGCCTGAAGAGGGGAATGACACAGGAAATCCTGGCTGAGAAGTTAGCTGTAAGCCAGCCATATTTGGCCAAACTGGAGAGAGGAGAGGCCAATCCCACCATTAGCCGCATCGGCAGTATACTGGCGGCACTGGGATTCAAGATCAGCGCAGAACTGGAGCCGCTATTAGCCGAAGAAACGAATGAACCTAAAAAAGTATATGCAGCCGGTACATTGGTACGAGACAGGTCACGGCAAAAGTAAAGACAGGTTACTCAAATATTTATAATTTGTATGTGGCCAGCGGTGAGGGTCGATTTTTCTAAGTTCAATTTTTCCGAATTCTGTGGCGGTGGTCATTTCAAGATAAAACACGTAAAATTTTACCCTGGATTTTACAACATGCTTAAAGCTGTGCTATTCGATCTGGACAATACTCTCATCCTCTATGACGAGCTGAAATTTCTCAAAAGCTACTTCCCGCTGATTGCCGGCAGGTTCGAGGATATTATGCCACCTGATACGTTCGCCGATAGGCTGATGAAGGCCACGCGGGTCTTACATAAGAACGATGGCAGGTTGTCGAATAGAGAGGTTTTTTTAGACTCCTTCTGCGAAGGGATAGATCGGTCCAGGGACGAGATCTGGGGGAGATTCGAAGAGTTCTACCAGAATGATTTCGACCGTTTCAAGGAGATGGTTGCTGTTCCGGACCATGCCCGGGAAGTCTTCCTGGATATAAGACGCAAAAACCTCAAGATCGTAATAGCCACCAACCCCATCTGGCCGCTGAACGCACAGATGAAGAGGTTATCGTGGGCAGGCCTGGGGGATATCGATTTTGCCCTTATCACGAATATAGACAACATGACTTTCTGCAAACCTCAGATTGGCTACTATCAGGAGATATGCCGCAAGATCGGGGAAAGGGCGGAGGATTGCCTGATGGTGGGTGACGACCCGGCCAATGACATGGTGGTGGCCAGGATCGGCATGAGGACATACCTTACGGTGGACAGCCTCAATCATGTCGAGTCACCGCTGGCTCTGAGCAAACAGGTGATAGGCAACAATACCGAGGGCATACCGCCCGCTGACTTTAAAGGACCGCTGGCCTGTGTGCCTGAAGCTGTGGATACCTTATTGCGGGGCAGGCCCGGTAAATAGTTTTACCTCGCCCTGCAACGGTGGGAAGAGGCCTGCTACAAAGGCAATGAGAAATGCCAGTATAACCAGGGCAACAAGTGCCCTGATTCCGAATCCCATCCACCAGCGGGTACGTGCCTTAAATAGCAGGTAAGTGCGTGCGATACCCCATAAAACTACCAGCAATAAAAGGTAAGCCAGGATGTACCAGCCTTCAAATAATTTCCACCATCCTCCAGAAAGCGTTGATCAGCATCATGGTGACTATGGCAAAGCCCCTCGCCATGTCCAGTCCGCGATTCCTGTCCATGCTATATCCCTGTTTATCAATCCGTCTGGCGATTGCTACCCTGTGTTTTTTATTGTATTATACTGCTCCCTATTAAGATATACGCCTGTGTGCCTGAAGCTATAGGGAATCTGTGAGGGAACTAACGGGGATTGCATAGTATAGTATAATAGGCGTGGACAAAACGGTTATCAATACTGGCGGGTGGTCTGGTTTAAGGTTTTAACGTGACAAATAATAACTATAATGAAGGTCTGCGGTGGCTTGACCAGGCTGTGGCTGATGCTAAAACGGCCAGTGATTGCCGGACAGCTAAGAACTTCTATGCCTGCGCCTTTTTCAGCCAGCAGGCTGCTGAAAAAGCATTGAAAGGATATCTATATTCGCAGGGTTACCGGGCGTTGATAACGCATGCGGTAACAGACCTGGTAGATGAGGCATCAAAATCACAGAAGCAATTCAAGAGATATAGCGATTATGCGAAAGAGCTGGATAGGCACTATATCGGATCAAGATATCCGAACTTTTACCCGTCAGGCGCACCTCACAAATACTATACAAATAAGATGGCAGAGAAATGCTTAAATTATGCAGAGTCGATATTAGCCGAAGTCAAGAATTATTTAAAGCCATAGATAATTACCGCGATAAATTGGTAAGGGAGCTGAAGCCCGAGCGTATTATCCTGTTTGGCTCATTCGCACGGGGGGATATCAACGAAGGTTCGGATGTGGATCTGATCGTTATTGCGGATTGGCAGCAGGATTTTCTGGATAGAATCAAAATCCTGATGGATTTAAACGACCGCCGGTTGCCCATTGAACCCATAGGGTATACCCCTGATGAATTCAAACGTATGCGCAAAGAAGGTAACCCTTTCATAGAGGAAGTTGAGGCTACTGGGAAAATAATTTACTGACGGCATAAGGAGGAGAGATGGTTGAAGATTATGCGGAAAAAAGCTTCTGGCTGGGTAACTCGGGACCTTACAAGGAGAATCCCCCGCTCGAAGGCGACCTGAAGTGCGATGTGGCGGTGGTGGGCGGCGGCTTTGCCGGCATTGCGACGGCCTATTACCTCAAGAAAGCACAACCTTCTCTTAAAGTAGTTGTTCTGGAAGGACATGTTATCGGTTACGGGGCTTCCGGACGCAACGCTGGCTTTGCCATGACCACATTCGGCCTGATGATGTCCATAACCAGGGCGTTTTTCGGTCCTGAAAAGACCAGGCAGTCTCACCAATACATGGAGAAGTCAGTCGACCTGGTGGGCGAGCTGGTGGCAGAGCACAAGCTGGACTGCGACTACGAGCGCCCCGGGTTCTTAAGGATAGCCACGACGCCGGCTTATGTGAAACGCATCAAGGAAGAGGTCGAGCTGGTGAAGTCGCTGGGGCTGGAAGGTGTGGACTGGATAGAGGCAGACGAGGTACAGAAGCGGGTGAAGTCACCCCTTTACATGGGCGCCTGGTGGGAGCCGCGCTGTGCACTGGTGAACCCGGCCAGGCTGGCACGCGAGATGAAGAGGGTCGTGCTCAAGTACGGGGCGGAAGTTTATGAGAGGACGCCCGTCACAGAGATCAAGCGCACACAGCAGAACTTCAGCATAAAAACTCCCGGGGGCACGGTGACTGCGGAGAAAATAGCGCTGGCCACCAATGCCTATTCACTTGCCATACCGGAACTGAAAGCCATGCAACAGCCCGTCTGGACTTATATTGTGCTCACCGAGCCGTTAAACAAGGAGCATCTCGCCGAGTTAGGCTGGCAGGGCCGCGAGGGCATCGAGGACTACCGCAACCTGGTGCACTATTACCGGCTGACGCCCGGGAACCGCCTGCTCATGGGTGGGCGCGATGTAATTGTAAAATACGGCGCCAACATGGACCATGATATGAACCCCGCAGTGTTCGCTCAGCTTGAGCAGGATATAGTAGATTTCTACCCCTGCCTCAAGGGTATCAAGATCACTCACAAATGGGGCGGACCCGTCTCGGTGCCATTGGACATGGTGCCGGCGCTGGGTTACCTGGGGGATAAGAGGGCGGTATATAGCCTGGGCTGTATGGGGCATGGCGTTTCGCTGACCCACCTCAACGGCCAGGTCATGGCTGACCTCCTGTTTGAGCGTAAGACGCAGTGGACAGAATGCTTCCCGGTGAACCGCAAGGTATTCAAGTGGCCCCCCGAGCCCATTCGCTTCGTCGGCGAGCTGGCCATTCTCAGCTACCTGCATGCCGAGGATGCCTGGCTGGAGCGAAAAGGATTGGGGCCGGCTAAGAAATAAAACGGATGATTTTTAAAATATCTGGTTGAGTTCAAACGTGGTTGGTGATTTTCAGGAATAATTATTGTAAATAGGCATACTACAGGTAGTGGTATATATAGGAGGCTTTTAATGGAATCAAGGAATTTTAACCACAATTTTTTTCATAATACTTTCCTCAAAGCAAGCGACGAAACCACAAGAGGGGCAAATATAAGTGATAATGGGGAGACCACCACTCGAAATAACCTTGTCGGGGGGTTCAAAGTGAGAAAGAATGTTCATATTAAGGTTAAAACTCATCCTATTGTGGCAAAATAGACATTTTTTTATTGGAAAATCTTTTACCTGTAACATTTTATCTCCTTAAGCTAAATATTTACTCAAATTATAACGGGATTGTATATTTCACAAACCCAAAAGTGTGCCCGCCCCACAAAATGGGTCAAAAATGGCTAAAAACGGTGCAACCATTTTATCCGCTGGTGCAACCATGTTAACCACTAATACAATCCCGCAAAAATCGAACGTAAATCGGTTAGCTCGGTTTTCTTATCCTCATCAATTACCAATTAGTTATCTTTGTTTGCTAATTGATTATCATGATGATATTATGAATATAATAACATAGTGTTATCAGTTTATTGTTATAACGAGGCGGAGAGTACGAGATTCGGACTCGTGGGTCTGCTGTCACAGACCTGGCGTTTTAAAGACGCTTGCCATAAGCCACTCGGCCAACTCCCCGCATTTCTATTTTACCACAGGTAGTGCTTAGTTCTAAAATTTTACAATATATAGTGATTATGGAAATTAAAAAGGCAAGAAAGAATAACGGCAAGATAAAACTCTATCCTATTAAGTTCGAGGATGCCGTTAGGAATTTATTAAAAGTAAAGCCATTAAGAAGAAAAACTAATGATAACAAAGATAACTGCTAAATTCGATCATAGAAAAACAACCCAAGCTCTAAATTATTTTGCGATTAAAGAAGGGGGCAAAATTAATAAAATGAAAGCCCTCAAATTGATTTTTTTTGCTGATAGGTTTCATTTGCGAAAATACGGAAGATTAGTAACTAATGATTCTTATTTTGCAATGGAGAATGGCCCAGTTGCATCCGCTACTAGAGATATTATGGGAAGCAACCCATATTTAGACGAGCAAGTAGTTGATTATGCCAACTCGTATATTACAGGAAAGGGATATCATTTGATATCGAAAAAGATTCCCGATACTAATGTATTCTCGGAATCAGATTTAGAAGCTATAGGGTTTGCATGGAATAAATTCGGGCATTACGACAAGTTCAAACTAAAAGATATCACTCATAAATATCCTGAATATATTAGCCGTAAGAAGGAATTAGAACACAATTCTAGTGCTAAGATGGATTTTGATGAATTTTTTGATGACCCTAAAGTGAATGTTGATAAATGTTTCGAGTTGAGTGATAAGGACAAAAAAGTAAGGCGGGAATATCTTAAAGAGATAATTTATCTGGAATCTATATGGAGATAATGTTTGTCCGTCACTTATTCCTTAAAACGCATTAAATCCACTATTCAAGCTGGCTCAGTTTATTATTTTCACGAACCCTCTTTTCAGTCTTCTAAAGAACATTATTTTGTTGTATTGAATGTCAATCCTTCAAAAGATGAGATATTATTACTTGTTTGTTCTCGATCAGGAATTAGATGGGTTCGCGAATTAAGGAAAGGGTGTCCAGAAACTCTAGTTGAAATTACACCTATTCAATATCCTAAATTTACCACAAATTCTATATTTGATTGCAATGTTATATTGCCAAGAAATATAACTGATATAGCAAATATGCTTTCTAAAGGTAAGCTTAAAATAATAGAGCCATTAATGGGCTTAAGATTAGTTAGAAAATTAAGAGATGGGGCGTTGCTTAGTAATGAAGTTCCTGAAGAATTTAAATTACTACTCCGTATTTAATAGTTATTTAAACATTAGCCTTTTACCTTCAATGCTTCCGATTGCCAATATCATCCTGAGATCATCTTCAATCTCTCGGCTATTATATGTTTTTGGCAAGTATATAATAGCGAATTATAAATAGGAAAGCATCAATTATCAATACCACAACCTGTAGTAATATCAATCTTCAACACGAATTGTAAAGTAGCAACAACCATGATTGAACTCAACCAAATATCTTTTTAATCAGGTTAGTATACCTGAAACCGGCGGTTGTACTTGATGCCCGCATGACAGTTATGCGCTGACGTGCTAAAATCGTTCAGTTTTTAGCGGCTGGACTCTGGATCGAAAGCTATATGAACCCTGTATTAATACAGCTTTTTCTGCTGGTGCTCATCCTTATTTTCGCGCACACCGTAGAGACTGTATTTGGCTTTGGCGCGACCATAATCGCCATGGCCCTCGGCATTTACCTTTTCCCGCTGGATACGATACTGCCTGTGCTTGTAATGCTCGGCGTGCTGCAGAGTGCCTGGCTGGTGGGGCGCTGGTTCCGCCACCTGCAGTGGCGGGTGCTGCTTTTAAAGATACTGCCGGCGGCGGCGGTCGGCATGGTAATCGGCATCTATTACAGGACGCAGGTCGCGGATTACAAGCAGCTTATCATCCTTCTGGGTATTTTCGTCATGGCAGTATCCGTAATGGAGATAGTGCTTATATATCGAACCAGGGCGGCGGGTGGCAGCCTGCCCTGGTACCTGGGAATACCAATACTCGTTGTCGGCGGCATATTCCACG
>Ga0315289_10009313_pt1 | contig 14147 bp, 10 predicted proteins | sample YL17G11_40_MG_FD_203452 | JGI IMG/M metagenome (GOLD analysis project Ga0315289, IMG submission 203452) | Sediment microbial communities from Yellowstone Lake, YNP, Wyoming, USA - YL17G11_40 | ecosystem: Environmental > Aquatic > Freshwater > Lake > Sediment | place: USA: Wyoming | collected...
GGTTTGACCGCAGCGTATGCATTCAGTGCATCCAGAGCCTTGCCCCCGATAGGGACGATCCTTTCCTTCCCGCCTTTGCCCAGTACCTTGATGATGCCGAGGTTAACGTCAATGTCTTCCTCGTTCATACCGGTGAGCTCACTCACCCTGATCCCGCATGAGTAAAGGGTTTCCATGATCGCCCCATCACGCAGCCCCAGCGGGCCGGGAGGAAACTTCACGCTCAGGAGGCTGAAGATCTCATCAATCGAGAGGACGCTGGGCAGGTACTTTTCCTGCTTCGGCGTGGAGACCAGTTTAGCCGGGTTCAGGCTGATGTATCCTTCCCTCATGAGGAACCGGAAAAACGCCCTCAGAGAAGCAAGCTTCCGGGCGAGAGAAGACCGCTTGTTCTTCTTGTAGAGCATCCCGAGATATCCCCGGATGGCAAGATGGTCAACCTTCTCTATCGCAGGGTTGCCCTCGTGATCGAGAAGAGATGGCAGTTCTTTCCTGACAAACTCGTTGAATTCCTTAAGGTCGCTCAGGTAATTCCTCACCGTATGAGGGGACGCATTCTTTTCCAGCGACAAGTGCCTTTCAAACTGTTCTAAGTAGTCGGCTATCGACTTCCTTGTTTCGCTCATCTGAATAACTGAAATAACCTGCCTTTCTTTTACTCTTAGAAAAAAAATAAGGTCCCTTTGGTCCTTCTCACGTTTACATGGACACAGGGAAAAGTATCAGCTAAAATCAAGGGATTAAAAACCAAAGGCCCCTATTATGATCGACCTGCATATACATACCACAGCAAGCTCTGATGGTCAATATACTCCTCGTGAGATATTTGCCATGGCCAGGAGCATGGGGTTGACGGCCATTGCCTTTGCTGACCACAACTCAGTGGGAGGCGTGGAAGAGGGGCTGAACTTAAGCAGGGAGTTCGGGATTGACTTCATCCCCTGCCTGGAGCTCAACAGCCTTTTCAAGGAGTATGACCTCCACATCCTCGGTTATTTTATCGAGCATGATAGTCAGGGACTCATCTCCTGGCTTGAGGAGATTCACCGGGAGAAGGAGCTTCAGGCGAAAAAGCGGATCGAGAAGCTGCAGTCCCTCGGTTTTGTGCTGACGGCAGAGGATGTTGAAACGTATTCCCAGGGAAGGATGCCCACCGGCGTTTCCTACCTGAAGGCCATATTGAGCAGGAAAGAGAACCGGAACGATTCGCGGCTTGCAGCATATACCCGCGGTGAGCGGTCAGATTCTCCCTACGTGAACTTTTATCTCGATTATCTGCGGGGAGGCAAGCCAGCTTTCGTCCCTCTCGATATGATGGAGACACCCCGGGTAATTGATAAGGTCAAAAAGTTTGGCGGTGTCCCGGTTCTTGCCCATCCGTCAGATACTGAAGAACGTGACATCCGCGAGCTGATCTCGCACGGCCTCTGCGGCCTTGAGGTCTATTCCAGCTACCATACGCCGGAGCAGGAGAAGCGCTTTCTCTCCATCGTTCAAGAGTACAACCTTGTTGCCACAGCCGGCTCTGATTTCCACGGGGAGGCGGTGAAACCGGATGTGAAACTGGCAGATATCAGGGGGAACAGGGAAGAGCTGGTGATGAGGCTGAAGGAATTCAGGGAAAAGATGGGGAGTTAAAGAAGGGTTCAAGGATTCAAGGGTTCCTGGGTTCAAGGGGAATGTGGAATGCGGAATAGAAATACAGGGGTTAGGGACTCGGGGTTAGGGGTTCGGGTTTTATATTCCCTAAACCCTAATCCCCAATACCGAATCCCGAGTTTTTAGTATGCAGATTACCGTTGAGAAGATCGTTTATCCGGGCAGGTCTCTCGGCAGGGGAGAGGACGGGATAGCCACATTCACCGATGGGGGACTTGCCGGAGAGATCGTAGAGCTGGATATCTATAAAAAGAAGAAGTCCTTCAAGGAAGGAAGGATCACCGGCGTTCTCCGGAGTTCGCCTCTGCGGATCAGTCCCCGGTGCCCTTCTTTTGGTCACTGCGGCGGGTGCTCATTTCAGCATACAGGCTATGAATATCAGGTAGAGATCAAGGAAGGATATGTGAAAGAGCTGCTCAATCCCCTCGATATAGCGGTCTCTCCTCTCGTGAAAAGCCCGGAAGAGTGGGGATACAGGAACAAGATGGAATTCAGCTTCTTTGAGCAGGACGGTGAATTGAAGGTTGGTCTCCATAAGAAAGGTGCCTTTAACCGCTATTTTTCTGTCCCTCCCTGCTTCATTGCAGACCGGGATTTTCTGCCGGTCATTGATTCGGTTATAGCCTTTGCCCGTGATTCACGACTGCATGCCTATGATTTGAAAACCCATCAGGGGTTCTACCGGCACCTTGTTCTCAGAAAAGGCAGGAGAACAGGCCAGCTCCTCGTCAATCTCGTCACCAACAGGCAGGATGGGGTTGCAGATGATCTGCTCAATCCGCTCGTGGACTGCTTGAAAGAAAAAGTGACGAGTTTCTACTGGACGAAGAACAGCCGGGCTTCTGATGCGGTGATTGCTGATGAGCCTGTCCTTCTCTGGGGCAGGGAGATGATCGAGGAGCAGATGCTGATAAAGGGCAGGGTATATACCTTTGTTATCTCCCCCTTTTCATTTTTTCAGACGAACACACTCGGTGCGGAGAAGCTGTATGAGACAGTGGTTGATCTGCTCAATGGAGGGAAGGAAGACAGGGTCCTTGATCTCTACTGCGGCACAGGAACCATAGGGATAGTGCTTGCACCTTATGTTAAAGAAGTGTTTGGTGTAGAACAGCTACCGGATGCCATTGAGAATGCAGAAGTGAATAAAAAGCGGAACAGCATTGAAAATGTCTCTTTTGAGGTGGGCACAGTCGAGAAGTGGATCAAGCACGGTCTAAAGCCTGATTTCAACTGTCTCGTTTTAGATCCTCCCCGGAGTGGGGTATCAAACAGGGTAATCGATTTCATCGAGCAGTCTAAACCGGAACGGATCGTGTACGTCTCCTGCAATCCGGCAACGCTCGCCCGTGACCTGAAAGGGATAACAGAGAAGGTTTCCTGCCGGATAGAGAGGGCTGTCCCGATCGACATGTTCCCCCAGACCTACCATGTGGAAGTAGTGGTGTCGTTGAGGAGAAGGTAGGGTCGTGCCCCTGTGCCTGAAAAGCAGAAAATATTATTACATCAAATTTGGTGTTGACTAATAAAGGAATTCTCGATAGAATTTTATGAGAGCCGTCCAGGAAGATGCCCTGTTCGGGAATTTCTGGATGAGTTAAAGGAGACAGATCCAGACGATTTTGTGGCTATGATGGCAGGGCTCGCCAAGCTCCGAAACAGGCAGTATCACAGGCCGCCTTTATCAAAACTGGTTCGGGATGATCTTTTCGAACTCCGCCATGTGGGCAAACTCAACACAAGGGTACTGTACTTTTTTACAAGGGGACAGAGGATTATAGCAGTGCATGGGATGCGAAATAAGGCAACGGAGATACCTAAACGGGATCTTACCGTTGCTTTTGGAAAGAAAAAAGGATTGGTTATCGAGGAATCCATAATGAAACAAAAAACAAATTTTGATTTCTATCTTGAAAAACAGTTAAAAGACCGGGATTTTGCAAAGCGGTTCAAAAAGGCCGGCGAGGCATGGGACGTGGCCATCAAACTGGCTTCCCTGCGCAAGGCATCCGGCTTGTCCCAGAAAGAACTGGCAAAGCGGGTTGGAACATCCCAGCAGCAGATCAGCCGCCTTGAGTCACCCTCCTATGAAGGTCATTCTTTAAGCATGCTGCGGCGCGTTGCAGAAGTCCTCGGTGCTGCCGTGCATGTAGAAATCCAGCCAAAAAAGTCTCAGAGACTGCCAATTGTTGCTGATGGAGGAGTACCGTATAGGGCAAAAAAACGAAAAACCCTTTAGCAGTAGATACGCACCAATTCATTTCCCCTCCCTCCATTCTGCATTCCGTACTCCGCATTCAAATTGAAGACACCAGACCTAAGACCTGCCTTCGCCGAAGCGGCTACGCGCAGGCAGGCACCAGACCTTTTCCGCCATTTTCTCACCTACAGTCTGATGTCTATAGTCTAAAGTCTGTAGTCCGCACTCCGCATTTCTTCTGACTCCTGAATTCTGATTCTGTTTTTTCTTCCCCCCTTCTGACTTCTGAATTCTGACTCCTGTATTCTGATTTAGTATTTCTTCTGGCTCCTGAATTCTGCTTTTTCTTTTCCCTCTCACCTTCTGGATTCTGACTTCTGACTCCTGAATTCTGCTTTTCCCCTCTTTACTTTTTCCCCCGAATGCACTATTTAAAAGGTTAATTTCCCTGGGATGAGTGGTAGTGTAGTGGTAAAGAGGAAAGGATTGTCAAATGTCAAGACCAGGCACTTTAACTTCACTGGGAAGAACGTGGTAATAAGTGAAAAATGAGTAGAGGGGCAGAGAAGGAGCGCATTGACCGTTACCTAACAGTAATAAATGTTTTCTTCTCAAAAAACTCGTTCTATAAATCTGACATTTATAAAAAACTCCAAAGTGAGAGACCAGTCTTTATCGGTAAGGTGATAAGCGAATTAGTGCAAGACGGTTATTTAACGAAGACAGGGCCAAAAACAAACCCCCTATATTCCTGGTCCACGAAGAGCGGGCAACTCAATTCAAAGCAGTGGATAGATCAACGGGTTTTGACTGCCACAGTCAAACGATCTCCCTCTATGGATCGCCCCAGAGAGCGCCTTCTCCATCTTGGAGCTTCAGAACTTAAGATTTCTGAACTCTTAGCCATCTTGATTCGTGCTGGCCTCCACGGTGAATCTGCCATGCAGGCCGGTGAAAAATTGGCTGCATTTTGGGGAGACGACCTTGAAAAACTGTCTCTGCAAACGAGAGGAGAACTTAAACAGATCAGCAGAGCCATTGGAGAGACTGCTTATTGTCAAATCATAGCTGGCCTTGAACTGGGCAAAAGATTGGCAAAGGAGCGAGTATCTGAATCTGTAGGCACACAAAAAATTCGCAATACCTCTGATGCCCTCGCATACTGCAAACAGCATTTTATGAGACTGGCGCGAGAGAATAAACAGGAAGAATTTCATGTGGTTCTGCTGGACGAAAAGCATAAGGTAATAAAATCGGAACAGATCACTGTGGGGCTTCTCAATGAAAGTCTTGCCCATCCCCGCGAAGTTTTTAAACCAGCAATTCGTGAATCAGCCTCAGCGCTGATCCTCATCCATAATCACCCGAATGGAGACCCAACACCCAGTCAGGATGACAAAACAATAACCAAAGAACTTAAAAAGGCATCTGAAATACTCGGCCTCAGAATCCTTGATCATGTCATCATATCGAAAGATAAAATCCTGAGCATGGTGGAGGAAAAGATATTATAACCTCTGAACCTTGACGAACGGGCATGAACAATACCGATATTAACGAGGCGAAAACCAGAAAGTTATTCATAGACAGGGCACTGGAACGGGCTGGGTGGAGTCCTATTGTCAGCTTTCAGCCAGGCATTCCGTATGACCACTGCGCTGTCGAGGAGTATCCCACTGCAACAGGCCCGGCTGATTATGTCCTGTTCTACAAAGGGGAACCCCTTGCCTGTGTAGAAGGAAAAAAGTTACGCATCGGGCCGCAAAACGTCCTCCAGCAGGCAAAGAGGTATGCCCGAGGTTTTGAAGGAGGTAACTACTCCTTTGGCGAATATCACCTTCCTTTTGTCTATTCAACCAATGGAACAGTTATCTGGTTTCAGGACTTAAGGAACCCGCTGAATCTCTCCAGAGAAGTTGCTGCATTCCATACTCCCCAAGCGCTTATGGAAATGTTGAACAAGGATGAGATGAAGGCAAGAGAGTGGTTCCTAACAAATGAGGTAGATGACAAATTTCTGTGGCCTTTTCAAATTGAAGCCATAAAGGCGATGGAAGGGGCAATCTTAGACCGCAGGCGTCATATGATGGTTGCCATGGCCACAGGCACCGGCAAAACCGTCACGATGGTAAATTTGATCTACCGCCTGATGAAATCAGGTTATGCCAAACGAATCCTCTTCCTGGTAGATCGAAGGGCACTTGCAGCTCAGGCTATTACCACCGCAGCCAGTTTTGAAGCTGAACCAGGACTGAAATTTGACCAATGCTACGAAGTTTACAGTCAGAGAATCAGGAGAGAAGATCTGGATGAAGACATGAAATTTGATCCTAAAATTCTTCCCGCGGAGTATCTAACCAATCCCAATAGCAGGGACAGCTTTGTTTATATCTCCACCATTCAGCGTATGCGGATTAACCTGTTTGGCTACGAGAATATGTTTAGTACTTCATCGGTAGATCAGGATGATGATTCTGATGCCTCAAAACTGGATATCCCTATTCATGCCTTTGATGTCATCATTGCCGATGAATGCCATCGGGGCTATACCGCTCAGGAAGAGAGCAAGTGGCGGGAGGTGCTGAACCATTTTGATGCGATCAAGATTGGTCTCACCGCCACCCCTGCGGCTCATACCAAAGCCTTTTTCAAACACATTGTCTACAGCTATGATTACGAGCGGGCTGTCCGGGAAGGCTATCTGGTAGACTATGATGGCGTCGCTATCCAATCAGATATCACGATCAACGGGGTCTTTCTCAAAGAGGGCGATGAGGTCAGCCTGATAGACACAAAGACCGGCCAACTCCGCTTTGAAGAGATGGAAGATGAGAGGGAACTTCCTGCCCCTACCACGGAGATTGACTGGACAGCCCCGGACAGGAATAGAAAGATTGTTCAGGAAGTGAAAAAGTATCTCCTGGAGCAGGAAAAAGAATACGGCCGTTTCCCAAAGACCCTGATCTTTGCCCAGAACGATCTTCCCCACACCTCTCACTGCGACCAGTTGATTGCGATCTTAAGAGAAGAGTTCAACCGGGGGGATGATTTTGTCCAGAAGATAACCGGCAGTCCAACCGTAGACAGACCGCTTCAAAAGATTCGCGAGTTCAGAAACCGTAAAAATCCTGGAATTGTGGTCACAGTTGATATGCTTTCTACCGGGGTGGATGTGCCGAAGATAGAAAATATCCTCTTCTTGCGCCCGGTAAAATCAAGGATACTCTTTGAACAGATGATGGGACGAGGTACGCGTCGCTGTGACGAAATCCACAAGACTAAATTCACGGTTTTTGATTGCTTCAACGGTACCCTCCTCGAATACTTCCGGAAGATTACCGGTATTACTGCTGAAGCCCCTGTAAAAGCTACGAAATCCATTCGTGAAATCGTCCACGACATAGCGAATAACGTAGATCGGGACTATAATATTCGAGTTCTCTCCAAACGGCTCCACCGCATATCAAAACACACCACTCAGGAAGGCAGACTTCAGTTTAGTTATGTTCTGGATTGCGACATTGCTAAGTTTGCTGAAACACTTCATCAGCGACTCGACGAGGAATGGGGAAAGACTATCAAAATCCTGCAGAGTGAAACTTTCCTCGATCTATGTGAAAATTATCCGCGGCCTGAAAGAAAATTCATCCGGGCTGATTCTGCTGAGGATCAGGTCTACTCACGCGTTATTTTCAGGGCAAAGGACGGCAGGGAACTTGGTCCTCAGGACTATCTTCAGGAGTTTCAGAAATTCGTCAAGGAGAACCCGCGGCACATTGAAGCCCTGGAAATACTTCTCAACCGGCCCAGAGAGTTTGATACCAGGCAGTTGAAGGCTTTGAGGGAGGTACTGAGTACCCAGCCGGACTATCTGATGGATAAATTTACTGAAAAGAATCTCCGGCGCGCCTATGATAAAGAGCTGGCTGATATTATCTCTATGATCCGCTATGCAGCAAAAGGCGGAGAACTGCTCACTGTAGAGCGAAGGGTTGATAAGGCACTGATGAAGGTCAGAGGTAGCCGTACTTTTATAGAAGTACAGGAGAAATGGCTGACCGTTATCCGGAGGCATCTTATTGAAAACCTGCTACTGGAAAAAGAGGATTTCGATACCCTACCCATCTTCACCAGGGAAGGGGCTTCCTGGGGAAAATTAAACGAGGTTTTTAATGGTAAATTAGGAACAATTATCCATGAAATCAACGAGGCTGTTGCAGCCTGAAAGGTGAGATATGACTGACATAGTTGGGAAACTCTGGGGATTCTGTCACACCCTGCGGCATGACGGGATTGACTACGGGGATTACATAGAGCAGTTAACTTATCTTTTATTCGTCAAGATGATCGAAGAGAAAGGGGTAGAGATACCTCAGAAATATTCCTGGTCTGTTTTAAGAGAAAAATCAGGAGTTAATCTAACTGACCATTACGCAGCTATGCTCAGAGGATTGGGGGAAAAGTCTGGAATGTTGGGAGCCATATATGCAGGAGCACTTTCACGGTTCAGCAACCCGGTCAACCTGAAACGTCTGGTGAACCTGATAGACGAGATTGAATGGACAGCCCTCAATATAGACGTGAAAGCAGCAGCCTATGAGGGACTGCTTGAAAAATCTGCCTCTGAGGGAAAGAAGGGGGCAGGACAGTACTTTACTCCCCGCATCCTGATCCAAACCATTGTTAGATGTATAAAGCCTGATCCCCGGAAGGCGAAGGATTATACCATCCACGACCCCGCTGCCGGAACCGGTGGCTTTTTAGTCTGTGCCTACGAATGGCTGATGGAAAAGACCAAAGGCGCCCTCGAACGTGTAGAAGCTAAACGCATTCAAAACTCAACCTATTCAGGAACAGAGCTTGTCGCCCGACCCAGGAGACTTGCCCTGATGAACCTCTACCTTCACGGTATTCAGGCTGACATCTATCGGGGGGATGCGATTTATGAACCGAAAAAGGGAAAGGCGGCCTATGATTGTGTTATGACCAATCCGCCTTTCGGAACAAAAGGTGCAAATCAGGCACCGAACCGAGATGATTTTACAGTAGCCACCAGCAACAAACAGCTCAATTTTGTTCAGCACGTGATGAGTATATTAAAACCAGGCGGACGGACCGCCATTGTTGTTCCTGACAACGTCCTCTTCGCTGATCAGGCAGGGGATGTGTTTAAAATCCTCACTGAAGACTGCGACCTGCATACCGTCCTCCGTCTTCCCAACGGCACCTTCACTCCTTACAGCCCCGGCACCAAGACCAACGTGATCTTCTTCACCAAAGGCTTTTCCACTGAGAATGTCTGGATTTATGATGCCCGCACCAATGTCCCCCGTATCACCAAAAAAGACCGCCCTCTTACCCCACAACACTTTGCTGAGTTTGAAACCTGCTTCGGTTCCAGTCCAGAGGGCCGCTCTAAGCGAGATCCAAAGAATTCTAAAGAAGACCGGTGGCGCTGTTTCAGCATTAACGAAGTTAAAGCCCGTGACTTCAAGATCGACAGCCTGAAGTGGCTCAAAGATGAATCACTCGACGATGCAAATGAGTTGCCGGAGCCGGAAGAACTGGCAGCGGATGCGATAGCGGAGCTTGAAGGGGCGGTGGAGGAGTTGAATGCGATATTAACATTGTTGGAAAACGGTAATGGTTCAGAGCAAATGAACTCTTCTAAGATTTCAAAATGAAAATTGCCAAAACCGATCAGTTTGTAGAAGAAGGCATACCAGCCCTTGATAACCCACCAGAGGGTTGGGAATCTACTACACTAAAGACCATAATCAGTTTAAGGAAGGGCAAGAAACCAAGAAAATTAGAAGAAATTCCGTGGCCCGGCGCTGTTCCATACATCAACATTGAAGCATTTGAAACAGGGAATATTAGGCGCTATGCAGACCCTGCTTCATCAGCTCTCGTCGATGCAGGGCACATACTTGTTGTATGGGATGGGGCGCGTTGTGGACACATTGGCAAGGCTCCTACGAGGGGTGCTCTTGGTTCTACTTTAGCGGCAATTGAACCGGCCTTAATTCATCCGGATTTTATCTTTCGTTTCCTCCAATCATGTTACGGAATTATTAACTCAAATCCGAGGGGTATTGGTATCCCCCATGTTGAACCTGAATTGTTTTGGAATCTTGAAGTACCTTTATCTCCCCTTGCCGAACAGAAACGAATTGTGACGAAGGTAGAGGAACTCCTTGCTCAGGTCAATGCAGTGCGGGAGCGTCTAACCAGAGTATCCTCAATCCTCAAGCGCTTCCGCCAATCCGTCCTCGCCGCCGCATGTTCTGGGAGACTAACTCTGGATTGGAGAAAGCAGAATCCTGCCAAGGAAACAGGACAGGACCTTCTCAATAGCATTTTGAATGAAAGCAATAGAGATAGCCGTAAGAGAAACACAAGGAATCATAATTCTAAGTTTAATGAAAATGAAGTTCCAGATTTGCCCGATTCCTGGGGATGGGCTACTCTTGGACAGATCACAAAGAACTTTGATGGTCAACGTGTTCCTATTAAAGCCGACGACAGAGCTAAGCGTATAGGACAGTATCCTTATTATGGGGCGTCCGGAGTAATTGATGCAATTGACGACTACTTATTTGATGGTGAGTTTCTCCTAATCGCTGAAGATGGCGCAAATCTGTTGTCTCGAAGTACCCCGATAGCTTTTCGCGCCAGTGGGAGATTCTGGGTCAATAATCACGCTCACATTGTCCAAACCTATGGCGGAATACCCCTTCAATACGTGGAAGGATATTTAAATGGTATTGATCTCCAGTATTATGTGACAGGCAGCGCTCAGCCAAAGCTTACGCAGGAAGCTATGAATCTTATTCCCATGCCATTACCACCCCTAACTGAACAACATGAAATCGTGCGCCGAGTCGAAGCCCTTTTCAAATTAGCTGACACTATCGAGAAGCGAGTTAAGGCGGCAATGGCACGCGCAGAGAAGCTGACCCAAGCAATCCTCGCTAAAGCCTTCCGCGGTGAATTAGTTCCTACCGAAGCCGAACTCGCACGGCGAGAAGGACGGGAATACGAGTTCGCTTCTGTGCTTCTTGCCCGCATTAAAGCAGAATTAAAGAGAACCGAAACATCGAAGAAAAGGAAATAAGATTATTGCAACGCCGATCTAAGACTTATTTGTTTAAATCTAAAATCATCCACAGAGCTTATACATTTTCAGGCTCACATGGAATATTGCGATGAAACTTCATCCAGATGCTACAGAAATGAAAAAGGTTCTTGATAAGTACGGGATCAAAAATCTTTACCACTTTACGGCTATTGATAATTTATCAATTATTAATAAATGTAAGGGAATTTGGAGTAAACAACGCCTGGAAAATGATGGACTACTTGATAAAATAATAACAGGTGGCAATAAATTATCTCTTTCATTGGATAAAAGTATAGGAAATTGGGACAAAGTTTCTCTTCATTTTTGCCCTCGTTCTCCAATGGCGTACAGAGCCCAACAAAATTTTTGGCAAAGGGCTCCACGAAGTGCTCATATATGCTACTTAATAATAGATCCAAATGTTGCTCTATGGGAAGGAGTAGTCTTTACCGATACAAATGCAACAAAAACAACAAATGGACAAAAGAGGGGCCAAGGTATGGGAGGACTTTCCCTGGTTGATTTTGATACAATAAAGGCGCACTTAAATAAACAATGGGTGGAGCCAAAACAACGATGGCATAGAAATGTCCAAGCGGAATGTCTTATTCCCAACGAAATTCCCATAACATATATTAAGGGTATTGTATTCATAAGCGAAGCCAGCTTAAGAGAAGGTACGCGACTTTGGGGAAATGTTGATCATCCACTGTTTAGCATTGAAAAGAATCTTTTTTCTACAGATCTAGCGCTGGTAAACAGCTTCACATTGACGTCGCAAAATGTTACAAAGGATAATGTTGATTCTATTCGATTCCAAGACGAAGAATGTTTTTCAAAGGAGTTATGTTCAAAGGTCACGTTACTTGTACACTTATATGCAACTGCGTGCAGTCAGGCTCAGATCATTTGGTTTGATAATCATGACAAACAGATTTTTGAGGACAAGACAGATTTTGAGAAGGTAAGCTTTTATTGGCATTGGCCTAGTTTGGAGATTTTTAAATTGCTTGAAGGAAATTACTCAGTAGAATATTATTTGAATGACACTCGTTGGTTTAAGGCACATTTCAGAGTGATGGAATAAGTGTATGAATCTACAGAATAGCCAAATTTCTATAACAACTTTAGAAAGATTTAAAGGGGCCATCGTTTTCAGCGCAATTGGTGATGCCTTGGGATGGCCAACCGAATTTGGAAGATATCCAAAAGAAGTTAAAGAACGTTTTGGGGATAAATACCTGAATAGATATATTAGTTGGCAGAAAATGGTAGGGGGTAAATTTTGGGGTTATAGGGAAACAATAAAAGAAGGTGAGTATTCGGATGATACCCAACTAACCCTTGCTGTTTATCGATGTATTGATGAAAATGGGGATTTCAAACCTGATAAATTTGCATATTTTGAATTGCCACTCTGGCTTCATTATGAGAGGGGTGGGGGGAGAACAATCAAAACGGCCGCCAGGACGTTGACTCAAAGTACAAGAGAGTGGATGAACAATTTTTATGCAACAAGAGATTTATCATATCGAAACGCGGGCGCTAACGGAGCCGCAATGAGAACTCTACCTATCGCTCTTGTGAACATTTATGATGAAAAAAGACTCTACCGAGACACCTTTATAAACTCTATTGTAACTCACGGACACCCACGCGCTATCTTAGGCAGCATAATTTATGCCTCAGCAATAAGCTTCTTGATGAGGGAAAAGATTTCAAACGGCAAATTTCTTTCGTACTTAAATGAAACTATCAACAACTTCTCACGGTATTTTAAGGATGATGATCTTATTCAAAAATGGGTCTATGAGTGGGACAAGAAACCTTTAAATGGGCTACGTTTTAAAGATGTTTTCCAGCACACACGGATAGAGTCAGTCGAATATTTAGACAAAATAAACGAACTAATCAAATCGGACGATTCGATCTTTTACAAATTAACGAAAGCAATTTATGGAGAATCCAAAGGTTCGGGGATATCTACTGTTCTAGTCGCAATATACCTTTTCCTCAAATACATTGACGATCCGTTAAAAGCACTTCTCAAAGCCGCCAATATGTTAGGAAGTGATACAGATACCATTGCTGCTTTTGTGGGCGGACTTTTCGGTGCATACTATGGCTTTTCAGCCATCCCTCCAAATTTTTTGAAAAATCTTCAAGATAGAGAGTACCTTTCCAAGGTAGCAACCCAACTTCATAATATTGCCATAGGCGAGACACGAAAGTATGCCTCTGTGAAAACCTTTGATAGATATGACGCATATCTGAGGCTAATGGCGTGGGAACTGGGTTTACACGAAATGTTTTGGGATGCATTAAAGGAAGGAGAGGCAATTGTCCATCCTGCCCTTGGACGAGGCATAATCAAGCACAAAAGGGTTGAACCTCTAAGACGGAGAGATTACAAGGTTAAACTCATAGAAATTAACTTTGATTGTGGTCAAACCTGTGTGTTTCATTCCAGAGTTTCAACCGATGGAGAACTTTCGGAAAGCTTAGCAAAAGATACAATAAAGACCTTAAATTCATTAGAAAAGCATGAACGAGTCACAAACCTGTTTGGTGCCTGGGTTGAGAGTGGCGAAGAAGATAAGCAAATTGATGAGCTTTACAAATCCCGTCTTATTTCATCCTCTATGCCTGATGAAGAGGAATGAAATATCTCATTGATACGGATATTGCTTCCTACTATCTCCGCGGCCAACACAATCTTTTTGATATTTTTCAAGAAAAAGTACCTTCCTTAATTAGGCTTTCCGTGAAAATAGGGCGCAGCGCCTGTTATATTCGATCTGTCACTTAACGGGGTTTTTTCGCCTCCCATTACCATCGTGTCTTTTAGATGCCTCTAATACGGTTACGCCTACAATCTTCTCCCCTCTATATCTAATCAGAATACCGTTCTCCATCATCTCTGAATCAGTGGCTTTCTGTGGTCTTTTGAAGCTGATGTAGAGGACATCAGCCTCAGGGACGCAGGGGGTCAAATCTTTATCTTTGAATAAATTTGAGCAGGGACGCAGGGGGTCAAATCTTTACGGTCTGTTGCCCAAATAACGATTGAAGGCACTATATATTCAATGTATAAAGATGGCAGACATAATATCAATGGGGTTTGCCATGATGGGTCACGACTCTCATCTACAACCGAAGTTCTTC
>Ga0315289_10009317_pt1 | contig 14144 bp, 10 predicted proteins | sample YL17G11_40_MG_FD_203452 | JGI IMG/M metagenome (GOLD analysis project Ga0315289, IMG submission 203452) | Sediment microbial communities from Yellowstone Lake, YNP, Wyoming, USA - YL17G11_40 | ecosystem: Environmental > Aquatic > Freshwater > Lake > Sediment | place: USA: Wyoming | collected...
GATGGATCTCAACGAGCCCGAACCGGATGTCCTCCGACGCGGGCAATGATCTCTTCAGAAATGCTTTGCGGGGTCCGCTCATAACGGGAAAACTGCATGGTATAGGTGGCTCGACCTTGGGTAACCGAACGAAGGGCCGTGGCATACCCAAACATCTCCACCAGGGGCACCTCGGCATCTATCACCTGAGCTGCCAACTTGGCCTCCACATTCATCACCCGACCCCTGCGTGCGTTCAAATCCCCTATCACCTCTCCCATGAACTCATCTGGAAGGACGACGGTCACCTTCATGATCGGCTCCAGAAGGACCGGATTTCCCTTCTTCATTGCCGCCTTCATCGCCAGCGAGCCCGCGATCTTAAAGGCCATCTCCGAGGAATCCACCTCATGATAGGAACCATCGAAAAGGGTCGCCTTCACATCCACCACCTGATATCCGGCGAGGACGCCGGCCCCCATGGCCTCCTTGACGCCCTTCTCCACCGCCCCGACATATTCGCGCGGGACGGATCCTCCCACCACCGCATTGACGAATTGGCACCCCTCTCCGGATTTCAGTGGCTCCACCCGAAGCCGCACATGGCCATATTGCCCTCTTCCCCCGGTCTGCCGGATGAATCGCCCCTCTGCCTCGGCCCCGGCGGTGATGGCCTCCCGGAAGACGACTTGCGGTTTCCCCACATTAGCCTGCACATTAAATTCCCGCAGCAACCGGTCCACAATGATCTCCAGGTGCAGCTCCCCCATCCCCCAGATGATCGTCTGCCCGGTTTCTTCATCAAGATAGGCCTTGAAGGTCGGATCCTCATTCGCGAGAAGGCCAAGGGATCGGGAAAGCTTTTCCTGTCCCTCCTTGGCTTTTGGCTCAATGGCCACTGAGATCACCGGTTGTGGAAACTCAATGGGACTCAAAATAATCGGATGGGACTCGTCCGAGAGCGTATCCCCGGTGCGACTCCCTTTCAGTCCTACCGCGGCCGCGATATCTCCCGCACCCACGCCCTTGATCGCCTCCCGTTTGTTGGCATGCATGCGGAGCAGTCTTCCCACCCTCTCTCGGCTATCCCGGCTGGAATTATACACATAAGAACCCGAGGCCAGATATCCGGAGTAGACTCGGAAAAAGGCCAACTGACCCACATACGGATCGGACATGATCTTGAAAACCAAGGCACAAAATGGGTCGTCCTCTCGGGGACGCCTCTCTTCTTCCTGTGAGGTCAAAAGGCTCACTCCCATGATCGGGGGAAGATCCGAGGGGGAGGGGAGATAATCCACGACGGCGTCTAGAAGTGGCTGGACTCCCTTATTCTTGAAAGAAGCCCCGCATAGCACTGGCACCTTTTTCAAAGAGAGGGTTGCCTTGCGGATGGCCCCTCGTATCTCGCGGCTGGTCAGGTCCTTTCCCTCCAGGTACTTCTGCGTCAGTTTCTCATCGTCCTCGGCCAAAGCTTCAATGAGCCTTTCCCGGTAAGCGTGAGCCTCCTCGCGCACGGTCTCTGGAATCTCTCGCTCGTGGTAAGCGGCCCCCAAGGATTCATCGTCCCAGCAGACCGCCTTCATTCTCACCAGGTCGATCACCCCTGCGAAATCCTCTTCTCTGCCCAAAGGCAACTGCAGAACCAACGGGTTGGAGCCCAGCCTCTCTCCGATCATCGCCACTGCCCGATGAAAATCCGCCCCGGTCCGGTCCATTTTATTCACATAGGTAATGCGAGGGATCAAATATTTGTCGGCCTGTTTCCACACCGTTTCCGATTGGGGCTCCACTCCTCCTACCGCGCAGAAAATCGCCACTGCCCCATCCAACACCCGCAGGGCCCTTTCCACCTCCACGGTGAAGTCTACATGGCCCGGGGTATCCAAGATGTTAATCTGATGATTCCGCCAAAAGCAAGTGGTAGCGGCTGAGGTAATCGTGATTCCCCTCTCCTTCTCCTGCTCCATCCAATCCATCTCCGCCGCCCCATCGTCCACCTCACCAATCTTATAGGTCTTTCCAGTGTAATAGAGGATACGCTCGGTGGTTGTCGTCTTCCCGGCGTCGATATGGGCCATGATCCCAATATTTCTGATAGCTTTCAAGGGTAGAGCCTTCTCTGGACCCATCGAATCCGATTCCTCTCTCTACCACCGATAGTGGGCAAAAGCCTTATTGGCCTCCGCCATCTTGTGGGTGTCTTCCCTCTTTTTCACCGACGTGCCCCGGTTGTTGGCAGCGTCCATGATCTCGGCAGCCAACTTCTCTTGCATGGTTTTTTCTGGTCGCTTCCGGGCATACCCCACAATCCACCGCATGGCTAGGGCGAGCTTCCGGTCCGCCCTCACCTCGACCGGCACCTGGTAGGTGGCGCCTCCCACCCGACGGGACTTGACCTCTAAGACGGGCTTTACGTTATCCATCGCCTGTTTAAACAACTTCAAGCCATCGGAGCCGGTCTTCTCCTCAATGATCTTCGTCGCCTTATAGAAGATGGACTCGACGAGGGATTTCTTACCCTGTGTCATCATGGCGCTTATGAACTTGCCCACCAACTTGTTATTGTAAACGGAGTCTGGCTGGGTTTCCCTTTTCGTCGGAACTGCTCTTCTGGGCACTGGCTTTTCTCCTCTTGGAAAAAAGGAAAAAATAATCGGCACTCAGCCCGAATTAAAGCAGACACATGAGTGCCGAATCATTCGCTAACTACTCTTCGGCCTCTTCGCCCCATACTTGGAGCGCCCCTGCCCTCGATCTTTCACTCCCGCAGTATCCAGGGTTCCCCGTATGATATGGTATCGAACTCCGGGTAGATCCTTCACCCTGCCGCCCCGAATCAGCACGATGGAGTGCTCTTGGAGGTTGTGACCAATACCTGGAATATAGGCGGTGACCTCAATTCCGTTGGTCAACCGCACCCTGGCCACCTTGCGCAGCGCAGAATTTGGCTTCTTGGGGGTAGTCGTGTATACCCTAACACACACCCCTCTCTTTTGCGGTGCCTGTTGTAAGGCAGGGGTGGTCACCTTCTTCTTAATCCTGGATCTACCCTTATTGATTAGTTGATTGATCGTGGGCAATTACTTTACTCCTTCTTCTCTGGCCGTCTCAAAGCCTTTGCATAATACCAATTGTTCCAAAATTGTCAAGACCTTTTTGGCCCTCTACCCCGATTTTTTAGATCCGCGCCTCTACCTCTTCCAAGACCTCCGGCTTCTCCTCCCTCACCGGCTCTGCCTCCGCCTCCTTCACCTCCAGCACCTTCGGGGCTTCCGGTACCAGGATTCGGGTATCACGATATCCTTTCACTCCTGTGCCGGCAGGGATCAGCCTCCCCATGATCACATTCTCTTTCAGGCCTCTCAGATAATCGACCGCCCCATTGATGCTCGCCTCCGTGAGGACCTTGGTCGTCTCCTGGAACGAGGCCGCGGAGATGAAACTGTCGGTAGAGAGGGAAGCCTTGGTAATCCCCAAGAGCAGGGGCTTGGCGGTCGCGGGGGTGCCACCCTGGACTTGTACCCTCTGGTTTTCCCTTTGGAACTCGAACCTGTTCACGTTCTCCCCCAAGACAAATGTGGTATCCCCCACGCTCTCGATCCTCACTCGTTTGAGCATCTGCCGGACGATGACCTCGATGTGTTTGTCATTAATCTGCACCCCTTGCAGGCGATAAACCTGCTGGATCTCATTCACCAGGTAGCTCTGCAGCTCCTGTTCTCCCAATACATCCAGGATATCGTGGGGGTTGATAGGACCATCCATCAGGGGCTCTCCTGCCCTTACCTCATCTCCCTCCAGGACGTTGAGATGCTTGCCCCGGGGGATCAGATATTCCTTGAGGGACCCGTTCTCATTGCGAATGATCACCTTCCTCATTCCCTTGACGTATCCCGGGGGAAGCTCCACCCTTCCATCGATCTCACAGATGACCGCTGCCTCCTTGGGATGCCGTGCCTCAAAGAGCTCCGCTACCCGGGGAAGGCCTCCGGTGATATCCTTGGTCTTGGTGGTCTCCCGTGGCATCTTGGCGATCGCTTCGCCTCCGGAGACCATTTGCCCATCAGACACCATGAGATGGGCGCCGGCAGGCAGCAGGCATTTGAAAATGGTGCGATTCGATTCGTCCTTCACCGAGATCCGGGATTGGAGCTCCTCTCTCTGGTGTTCCATGATAACCTTCTGTCTGAGGCCGGTTACCTCATCCACCTCTTCCCTCATGGTCACCCCTTCAATGACATCCCGTAATACCACCCGGCCGCTGTTTTCCGCCAGAATGGCCATGGTGAAGGGATCCCATTCCATCAACACGTCGCCAGCCGAGACCGAACTTCCCTCTTCCACCTTGATCCTCGCCCCGTAGACGGCCTGGTATTGCTCCTTCTTCCTTCCCTGTTCGTCCATGATGAGGATCGAGCCGTTGCGGTTCATGACCACCAAGTCGCCCGCCGCGGTTTTCACTGTGCGCAAGTCCTGATATTTGACGGTCCCCGAAAACTTGCTTTCCAGAACGGTCTGCTCCACCACCCGGCTGGCAATACCCCCGATATGGAAGGTCCGCATGGTCAGCTGGGTCCCAGGTTCTCCGATGGACTGGGCTGCGATTACCCCCACCGCCTCTCCGATCTCCACCATTCTGCCGGTTGCCAGGTTTCTTCCATAACAAAGGACGCAAACACCCCTCTCTACCTTACAGGTGAGGGCCGAGCGGATTCTGACCCGGTCCACTCCCGCGTTCTCGATCTTGCCCGCCAAGGGTTCTATGATCTCCTGGTTCGCCTCCACGATAATCTCTCCGGTGAAGGGATCCCGGATATCTTCCAAGGCAACTCGACCGAGGACACGATCCCGTAGGGGCTCGATGATCTCCCCTCCTTCGACCAACGGACCCACATAAATTCCGTTCAGGGTCTTGCAGTCTCTCTCACATACGATCATATCTTGGGCCACATCCACTAGCCTGCGGGTGAGATAGCCTGAATCCGCCGTCTTCAGGGCGGTATCGGCCAGGCCCTTTCTCGCTCCATGGGTGGAGATAAAGTACTCTAATACCGAGAGCCCTTCCCGGAAGTTGGTCGTGATCGGGGTCTCAATAATCTCCCCCGAGGGCTTGGCCATCAAACCTCTCATTCCCGCCAATTGCCGGATCTGTTGACGGCTGCCCCGGGATCCCGAATCGGCCATCATGAAGATCGGGTTGAACTCCCCGTCCTTTTGGCCCTCCAGTTCTCTGAACATTTCATCGGAGACCCGATCGGTCACATGGGTCCAGATATCGATGATCTTGTTGTACCGCTCGCCCTTAGTAATAAGCCCGTCCTGATATTCCCTCTCGATCTTCTTGACCTCGGCCTCCGCCTCTCCGATGAACTCACCCTTGTTGGAAGGAATATGCATGTCATCGATGCCAATGGACAACCCAGACAAGGTCGCGTAACGGAATCCAAGATCCTTCAAGGCATCCAGCAACTTCACCGTTTCCGACTTTCCCAGCAGATAGTAGCACTGGGCGACCAGCCGGTTTAACTCTCGCTTGTTCATCTCCTGGTTGATGAAGCCCAAGGCAGGGGGTAAATGCTCATTGAAGATGACCCTACCCACCGTGGTCTCCACCAACCCACCGCCCATGCGGACCTTGACCTTGGCCAATAGGCCAATCTCCTCCGAGTCATAGGCCGCTCGAACCTCATCGATATCCGAGAAAACCTTTCCTTCTCCCTTCTCCCCCAGCCGAAACTTGGTAAGATAGTAACATCCCAGGACGATGTCCTGACTCGGGGTAGCGAGGGGCATTCCATTGGCAGGAGACAGGATGTTGTTCGGGGAGAGCATCAAGAGAGAGGCCTCCAATTGGGCCTCAGGAGATAGGGGCACATGAACGGCCATCTGGTCCCCATCGAAGTCGGCGTTGAAGGCCGCACAAACCAGGGGATGGATTCGGATCGCTTCCCCCTCTACCAACACCGGCTCGAATGCCTGGATGCCCAAACGATGGAGGGTCGGGGCCCTATTCAGCAGGACCGGATGCTCTTTGATCACTTCTTCCAGGGCATCCCACACCTCTGGCCGACCCCTCTCCACCATCTTCTTGGCACTCTTGATCGTGGCGGCCTGCTCGCTGCTCTTCAGCAAGCGGTTGAAAATGAAGGGCTTGAAGAGCTCCAGGGCCATCTTCTTGGGCAGGCCACATTGGTGCAATCGAAGCTCCGGGCCGACCACAACTACCGAACGCCCCGAATAGTCCACCCTCTTCCCCAACAGGTTCTGGCGAAAACGGCCCTGTTTCCCTTTCAGCATGTCGCTCAAGGACTTGAGGGGCCGGTTGTTTTGCCCCTTGAGCGCCCTTCCTCTCCGGCCATTATCGAAAAGGGCATCGACTGCCTCCTGCAACATGCGCTTTTCATTCCGGATGATCACTTCGGGGGCCCGCAATTCCTGAAGCCTCTTCAAACGGTTATTGCGATTGATTACCCGCCGATACAGATCATTGAGGTCCGAGGTGGCAAACCGTCCTCCATCCAGCGGCACCAAGGGGCGCAGTTCGGGGGGCAAGACCGGCAACACCTCCAGAACCATCCATTCTGGCCTATTGCCCGAGCCCTGAAACGCCTCCACAATCCGCAACCGCTTGGTGATTTTCTTCTTCGTTTGCTGGGAGGTTTCCTTCTCTATCTGGGCCCGCAACTCCACGGAGAGGACCTCCAGATTCACCTCCTGGAGGAGGGAACGAATCGCCTCCGCCCCCATTTCAGCCACGAAGCCATCCCCGAACTCCTCCCGTATCTTGCGATAGCGGTCCTCGCTGAGAAGCTCTTTCTTCTTCAGCGGAGTGTTGCCCGGGTCGATAACCACATATTCCTCGAAGTAAAGGATCTTCTCCAGATCGCGCAGAGACATATCCAACAGATAGCCAATGCGACTGGGCAACGCCTTGAAGAACCAGACATGGGATACCGGAGAGGCGAGTTCGATGTGGCCGAGGCGCTGCCTTCTGGTCTTGGATCGAGTAATCTCCACCCCACACTTGTCACAGACTATCCCCCGGTGTTTCATCCCCTTGTATTTTCCGCAGTTACATTCCCAATCCTTGGTGGGGCCGAAGATCTTCGCGCAGAAAAGGCCATCCCTCTCTGGTTTAAAGGTTCGGTAATTAATGGTCTCTGGCTTCTTGACCTCCCCCGAGGACCAGGAACGAATCTTTTCGGGAGAGGCTATTCCGATCCGAAACGCCCGAAAACCTGTGGGGTCAATCGGCTTTTCATCGAAGAAACCGAAAAATCTATCCAAGGTTCCTACCTCCTTATGGAACTTGGCCTTTGCTTCCTATTCCTTCTGCAGCTCCACATCCAAGGCTAAGCTCTGCAGTTCTTTCAGCAGAACATTAAATGACTCGGGGGTGCCCGGCTCCAGGTTTCCTTCACCCTTCACGATGGATTCATACATCTTGGTTCGACCGGCAATGTCATCCGACTTTACGGTGAGCATCTCCTGGAGGCAATACGCGGCCCCGTAAGCCTCCAACGCCCAGACCTCCATCTCCCCAAACCTCTGTCCACCGAATTGAGCTTTGCCCCCCAGGGGTTGTTGGGTGACCAGAGAATAAGGACCTATCGAGCGGGCGTGGATCTTGTCGTCAACCAAATGGGCCAGCTTCATGAGACTGATGTAGCCGACGGTCACCTCCTGGTGGAAGGGTCTTCCGGTCCTCCCGTCATACAAGAGGGTCTTCCCGTTCGAGGGAAGGCCGGCCTTTTTTAGCCATGCCTTGATCTCCTGTTCCTTTGCCCCATCAAAGACCGGGCTCGCCACCCTCTTTCCGAGGGTCGCTGCCGCCCATCCCAGGTGTGCCTCCAGAATCTGTCCCACATTCATCCGAGAGGGAACTCCCAGGGGATTCAGGATCACCTCAATCGGGGTGCCATCCGGCAAATAGGGCATATCCTCTTCCGGTTGGATCTTGGCGATCACCCCTTTGTTTCCATGTCGCCCCGCGATCTTATCCCCAACCGAGAGCTCTCGTTTCATGGCGACGAAGACCTTCACCATCTTGAAGACCCCGGGGGAAAGCTCATCTCCTTTGCGCAGGCGAGCAACCTTCTCTTCAAAGGACTCCTTCAAAATCTCCGCCTGATGCTCCGCCGCCTCACTAAAGGCTCTGATCTTTTCCTGAACTTCCCCGCTCAAGGCCAGGCTCAACTCCATCAAGTCTTGACAAGCGAGGGAGTTCAAGGGTTCCCTGGTCAACGCCTTTTTACCGGGGATTGTCCCTTTCCCCGAATTCAATTTGATGGACCGCTTGGGGCTCTTGCCGAGGAGTTGGGCCCTGATCTTCGCGTCCCGTTCGTCGTGCAGGATCGTGATTTCATCATTCAAATCCCTGCGCCAACGGAGGATCTCTTCCTCTTCAATGGCTCGGGCCCGTTCATCTTTCTCTATCCCTCTGCGCGAGAAGACCTTCACATCCACCACGGTACCATTGATGCCCGGAGGAATGGTCAGGGAGGCATCCCGGACATCCTCCGCCTTCTCTCCAAAGATAGCCCGCAGCAAGCGCTCCTCCGCGGTAAGCAGGGTTTCTCCCTTGGGGGTCACTTTCCCTACGAGGATGTCCCCAGGCTTGACCTCGGCCCCAATGCGAATGATTCCACTCTCGTCGAGGTCCTTGAGGGCTTCCTCGCCCACGTTGGGGATGTCTCGCGTGATCTCCTCCTTGCCTAACTTGGTATCCCGGGCCTCGATCTCAAACTCCTCGATGTGGATAGAGCTAAAGCGATCGTCCTTGACCACCTTCTCGCTGATGAGGATCGCATCCTCGAAATTGTATCCCCCCCAGGACATGAAAGCGACCAAGACATTCTGCCCCAAAGCTAACTCTCCGTTGTGACAGGCAGGTCCATCGGCGATGATCTGCCCTTTCTTTACCCGGCCTCCCCTGCGGACAATCGGTTTCTGGTTGATACAGGTGTTTTGATTGGAGCGCTGAAACTTGAGGAGATTATAGATGTCGATCCCCGCTCCATCCCCGGGCTCCTCTTCATCAACCCCGGCGCGGATAATGATCCGGTCAGCGCACACGCTTTCCACCACCCCGTCCCTCTTGGCAACCACCACTGCCCCTGAGTCACGAGCCGCCACATGCTCCATCCCTGTGCCCACCAAAGGCGAGACCGGCCTCAACAAGGGGACGGCCTGCCGCTGCATGTTGGCTCCCATCAGGGCCCGGTTCGCATCATCGTGTTCCAGGAAAGGAATGAGGGATGTGGATATTCCCACCAGTTGCTTGGGGGAAACATCCATATATTGGACTTCCTTGGAAGAAACCAATCGGAAGTTCCCCCCCGAACGGGCGGAGACCATCTCGGTCAGGAACCTTCCATTCTTGTCCAAATGGATATTGGCTTGGGCGATGACGAACCGCTCTTCCTTATCTGCGGTCAGATACTCGATCTGGTCGGTCACCCTTCCATTGATCACCTTCCGGTATGGGGTCTCTATGAATCCCAGGTCGTTGACCCGGGCGTAGGTGGAGAGCGAGGCAATGAGCCCCACATTGGGACCTTCCGGGGTCTCAATGGGACACATCCTTCCATAGTGGGTGGGATGCACGTCCCGCACTTCAAAACCGGCCCTTTCCCGACTCAGACCTCCTGGACCCAACGCACTCAGCCTTCGCTTATGGGTCAACTCCGCGAGAGGGTTGGTCTGGTCCATGAACTGTGAGAGCTGCGAGCTTCCAAAGAATTCCTTAATGGTTGCACTCACGGGCTTGGGATTGATCAGATCGTGAGGCATCAGCGTTTCCACTTCTTGAGTGCTCATGCGCTCCTTCACCGCACGCTCCATGCGGCCCAATCCGATCCGGAACTGCTCCTCCAAGAGCTCTCCTACCGAGCGCACTCGCCGATTTCCCAAATGATCAATATCGTCCACCGCCCCATGCCCGTGCTTGAGCAGGACGAGATAGCGTATCACTTCCACGATATCCTCACGGCGCAACACCCGAGCCTTCAGGGATTCTTCCATTCCCAGTTTGGAGTTCAGCTTATACCGCCCCACCCGGGACAGGTCGTACCTCTTGGGGTTGAAAAACATCGAGTCCAAAAGCAGCGAGGCACTCTGGACGGTAGGGGGATCTCCCGGGCGAATCCGTCGGTAAATTTCGACCGAGGCCTCTTCCGGAGAACGCGTATTGTCCCGTAACAGGGTCTCGCGGATATCGAAGACGTCCCAAGTCTCCTGCCCCGCGAGCAAGGAAAAGGGATGGGTCTCCCGCTCCATGATCATCGCCATGGCCTCAGGGGTTATCTTTTTGGCCGTCTCCAAAAGAATCTCTCCGGTTTTGGCATCGACGCAATCGCTGGCCAGGATATGACCCAAAACATCCTCCCGGGAGACAAGAACCTTGTCGATTCCTGCGTCTTGCATCTTCTTGATGGTACCCTTGGCCAGCTTCTTTCCCGCTGAAAGAATGACCTCCTTTTTCGCCTTATCGGTTACATCCTGGGCAACCCGATAATTGATGGCGGAGGCTGAGCTCAGGTCCAAATAGATCTTTTGCTTACGGATGATCAGCTTGTCTTGCTCATAAAAGAGCTTGAGAATCTCATCATTGTTGGAATATCCCAAGGCCCTCAGTAGGATGCTGCACAGGAACTTCCTGCGCCGATCGATACGCACATAGAGGACATCATTGGAGTCGAATTCGAACTCTAGCCAAGATCCTCGATAGGGAATGAGGCGGGCTGAGTACAAGGTCTTACCGCTGGAGTGACTGCGCGTTCTATCGTGCTCAAAAAAGGCGCCTGGGGAGCGATGAAGCTGACTTACTACGACCCGTTCGGTGCCATTGATAATGAAGGTCCCTTGATCTGTCATCAAGGGCATCTCACCCAGGTAGACCTCCTGCTCCTTGATGTCCCGAACGGTCTTCGGCTCCGACTCAAGGTTTTTGTCCCACACCACCAGCCGAAGGGTGACCTTCAAGGGAACCGAGCAGGTCATTCCCTTGGCCCGGCATTCTTCCGGGGAATACTTCGGCTTCCCAAATCGGTAGCGAACGAACTCCAGGGAAGCAGATCCCTCGTAATCTGAAATGGGGAAGACGGTAGCGAAAACCTCCTGCAAGCCCGATTCCTCCCTCTTCTCCGGGGGGACAGCCTTTTGCAGGAATTGTTCAAAGGATCTCTGCTGGATTTCAATCAGACTTGGGATGGAGACGATCTCGGGAAGCTTGGCAAAGCTTTCACGAGCGAGAGGAAATTCATCTCCCACAAAGGACATTGGCGTTACCTCTTATACTACCCAATACGGCGGTTGACGAAACATTCTAATTCCCTGTCTTTAAGTTCGGTTTCCCCTTCACTTATTGGATCTCAACGGTGGCGCCGACCGCCTCCAACTTCGACTTCAACTCATCAGCCTCTGCCTTGGAAACACCTGATTTGACCGGCTTAGGAGCACCCTCCACCAAGTCCTTCGCCTCCTTCAGGCCCAATCCAGTAATGGCGCGCACTTCCTTGATCACCTGGATCTTCTTGTCTCCCACCCCGGCCAGGATTACATTAAACTCGGTTTTCTCTTCTTGCGGTGTGCTGGGGGCCGCAGATGCCAAAAGCCCTGCCATTGCAACCATGGGAGCTGCTGCTGCCGAGACTCCAAATTTCGCCTCTAAGTCTTTGATCAACTCAGACAACTCCAGCACCGTCATGCTTTCAATGGTCTCCAATATCTCCTCTTTGCCCATTCTTGTCACTTGCCCATCCTCCTTCTCCAAAGGGTGATGATGATCTGAAATGAGAAAAATAGAAGGCCCAAGTGAGGCCTAAGCGCCTTTTTCCTTCTGGGCCTTAATGGCATCCAGCGTCCCCATCATTTGCTGAATGGGGCCGCGAAGGACTCTCACAAATCCGCTCAAAGGTGATGCCACAGCATTCAGGATTTGAGAAATCAAAATCTCTCTCGGCGGCAACTCCGCAATCGCCAATATCTGTTCCTTCTGGTACAGCCTCCCCTCTATGATCCCACCTTTGATGTCCAAGTTGCTCGCAGTACGAAGAAATTGGGAAAGCAGCTTGCTGGAGACGACTGGATCCTCCTCGCTGAGAGCCAAGCCATTCGGCCCAGACAATAGGGAATCCAAGCCAGCAAAAGAGCTATCCTTGATGGCAATTTTGGTCAATCTATTCTTGATGACCCGGTATTCAACCTTGCTCTTCCGTAAGAGATTTCGCAGCGCCGTCATGTCCGCAACATTAAGGCCCCGGAAGTCCGTTAATATGGCGCTCTTGGCGGAGCGGAATTTCTCCTCCAACTGCTTCACCTCAGATTCCTTCTTGGGAGTGCTCACCAATCTGCCCCCTCTCCTTATGGATTTACCCTTTTTCCCGGGTGACGGCCAGATTGGGATCGATCTTGATCCCTGGCCCCATGGTAGACGAAATGGAGATACCCTTTAGGTACTTCCCCTTGGCAGAAGCAGGTTTGGCCTTCAAAAGGGCCTCCAATAAAATGGAAGCGTTCTCCACCAGTTGATCCTTCGAGAAGGAGATCTTCCCCACCGGGGCGTGGACAATCCCCGCCTTCTCCACTCTAAATTCGATCTTTCCCGCCTTGAATTCTTGCACCGCTTTCCCCACCTCGAAGGTCACGCTTCCCGTTTTGGGATTCGGCATGAGTCCCCGCGGGCCTAAGATCTTTCCCAGTTTTCCCACCTGGCCCATCACATCGGGCGTTGCAATGGCCCGATCAAATCCCAGCCAACCTTGCTGGACCTTCTCAATTAAGTCTTCGCAGCCCACATAATCCGCCCCTGCCGCCTGCGCCTCCTTTTCCTTCTCCCCCTTGGCGAAGACCAGTACCTTCACCTTTTTTCCAACCCCGTGAGGAAGGACTACCGTTCCTCTTACCATTTGGTCCGCGTGCTTGGGGTCAACTCCGAGGCGAACTGCCATCTCTAATGTCTCGTCAAACTTCGCAGAGGCGATGGACTTCGCCCGTTCAATCGCCGTCCCCAGATCAAAGAATCCCGTCTTGTCCACTTGGGCTACCGCATTCGAATATCGCTTACCTTTCGCCATATCCTGCCCCCTATTGGGTGATCTCAATGCCCATGCTGCGGGCGGTTCCCTCGATAATCTTCACTGCTGCTTCCAAATCCAGCGCATTCAGGTCGGGCATCTTTGACTTGGCAATCTCCCTTACCTGGGAAACGCTGACCTTTCCCACCTTCTCCCGATTCGGCTCCTTTGAGGCCTTGGCAATGCCCGCTGCCTGCTTCAAGAGGATAGCGGCGGGGGGGGTTTTGGTAACAAAAGTAAAGGATCGGTCTGCGTAGATGGTAATTACCGCCGGAATAATGAGGCCCTCTTGATGTTGGGTCTGGGCATTGAAGGTCTTACAAAACTCCATAATATTGATCCCGTGTTGCCCCAGGGCAGGTCCTACAGGGGGGGAGGGATTCGCCTTTCCCGCAGGCACCTGAAGCTTTACCACCGCCACCACTCTTTTGGCCATACGATTAAATCTCCTCTCCCGGCTCGCTTAAAGGTTCTCAGATCCTTTCCACCTGCAAAAAATCGAGGTCAACCGGCGTGGAACGCCCGAAAATGCTGACCATCACTTTAAGCCGCCCCTTATCCGGCTTTACTTCCTCAACAACCCCAGAAAAATTGGTAAAGGGCCCGTCGATGATGCGGACGTTCTCTCCAGGGGCATAGAGCACCTTGTGCCGGGGCTTCTCCCCCCCGGTTTCCACCTGTCTGATAATCTCTCCCACTTCGTCCTCGGAAATGGGAACTGGCTTGGTACCAGGCCCTACAAAGCCAGTGACCTTTGGGATATTCTTCACCAGGTACCACAGGTCATCGTTCATCTCCATTTTTATCAGGAGATAGCCAGGAAAGAATTTCCGAGTCGAGACCTTCTTCTTTCCCTTCTTGAGCTCTACGACCTCCTCAGTAGGAATCAAGATCTTGGAAATCTTGTCGGCGAGACCGAGCGCGGCAGTCTTCTGCTCAATGGACGCCTTCACCTTGTTTTCAAAACCTGAATAGGTATGAATCACATACCAACCTTGCGTCATCACCTACCCCTACCCAAATGGGTCATCATTTGATCAAATAGCCCAACACCTTCTGGAGGGTCACATCGACGATTCCCAGGAA
>Ga0315289_10009318_pt1 | contig 14144 bp, 26 predicted proteins | sample YL17G11_40_MG_FD_203452 | JGI IMG/M metagenome (GOLD analysis project Ga0315289, IMG submission 203452) | Sediment microbial communities from Yellowstone Lake, YNP, Wyoming, USA - YL17G11_40 | ecosystem: Environmental > Aquatic > Freshwater > Lake > Sediment | place: USA: Wyoming | collected...
TGGAGGAAAATTTGAGTTTGATAAACGCGATATTAATAACGTGTCATTAGATTATCAATTACAGGATGGTAATTTTATAGAGTATGAAGATAGTCAAAAATATAATATTAATTATTTTGAAAATGACCATTACATAGAATCTATTATTACTCAATTAGAAATGCTTATAGACGGCACAAGTGAATATTGTAAATGCGCTCAGGAAAAATATATTCTTTTAAATGCCATATTTATTCATTTATATGACGGTGAGAGAAAAGTTGATAATTTCTTTAAAATATTACAAAATGATGAAAAGATAAGAAAAAAGGGTAAATATTTATACATTAAAACAATGGACTTATTAAAGACTTTTTTAAAGTCTTTGCATGTTCAAAATTCTTCTTCAATTTAATTTTTTTCTACTTATAAATTAAATAGGAGAAAAATTATGAATATCGGGACTATTAAAGAACTTCTGGATGAATATTTTCTTGTAGAGGAAAAACAACTTAAAGAAATTTTTAATCAATTAACATTGTATATTTACGCTAAAGAAAGCAAACAAAATGATTCGGATTTATATATGTTAGCTAAAATACTGCCGGATAATTATCTTAATGCTATAATACGATATTACGATGGTGATATTTTAAAGACACCGACAAAAGATGAGTTTTTAGAATCATATTTATTAGCTTTTTGTTTTTTTCTTAAAGAAATACAAGGGTGGACCTGGGAGGCGATAAAGAATTTTTTCCCAACCACTTTAGCGTATGAAAGTTTGATTTCTTCTATATCAATTGGAAGAAAAATAAATAATCTTAAAGAAGATATTGATAAAGAATTATTAGAGTTATTATATAAATATCGTGATACTTTGAGAAATAAAGAGGAAAAAATTGATGACTGATGAAAATAGTGTAATAAATAAAATAGATTCTATAACGAATATATCTCAATCTCAAAAAGATAGATTTAATATTTATGATGCTATAAATGATGAATTGCATGAGTTTATGAAAACTCAAATGGAAAGTATTACCTGTAAAAGTACATTACGTCAAAGCATCGAAGATAAAATACTGCAAAGAGTATTAGAGGAAGAGGACAGAGAAATATCCACGAATAATCTTATTAAATTACTGGAAATAATAAATAAAACAGATACTGATATGGGAATAAATTTAATAAATATATTAAAGGAAAATCAAAGAATAGTAATTGAAAATCTTATAAATGTGCCGCAAGGGAATGGAAAAAAATCTATTGAAAGTGAATTTTCCGCTGAGGAAACTCAATCCACTAAAAAAATACTCAAAGCATTGGAATTTATTTCAGATTTAAAGAAAACCGAATTTGACAAAGATGAAAAAAAATAATTAGTCTATATTTTTTAAAGGATTTAAAAAATGAAATACAATTGCATTATAATAGATGGAAATAATCTATATTGGAGGAGTACTGTCCATGCTTTAGAGCAATATCTTATTATTCAAAATGTCCAGGTATATTGTTTTGTTATACAGCAATTCTTTGAGCGATTAAATAATTTATTAGATAAATATGCTTATAAAGATTCAAAAGTTTTTATATTATTTGACAATCCTTTAAGTAAAATTAATGTACGAAAAATTATATCAGATAATTATAAACACCCCCGCGAATTAAAAGATATGCCAAAAGATTTATATAAAACACTTAATATTTTAATAGAAATATTGAAAAATTATTCAAGTTATTTTTATATATTAAAAGAGGAATCATTTGAGGCTGATGATTTGACAAAACCAATATTACAGTATTTGAGTACTGATGTAAATAACAGATGTCTATTTATTTCAGCCGATATGGATTGGGCGCGGAATATTACCAGGTGCAGTAATTGGTTTAATTTTTTTGATGTTTATACTGTTGAAACATTTCATAAGAAATATGGATTTAATCCTGTAGGTAAAAAAATTCAATTATGGAAAGCACTAAAAGGAGATACAAGTGATAACATCGAAAATCCTTTACCATATTTACCGGAGGATATTTTACTTGATATATTAAATAAATATGATAATATTCCTGATTTATATAAAGGATTGTGGAAAGAAAATTATCCACAACAATGGAAAATAAAACTTAAAGAAAAAGAAATACAGGTTAAAATTAATTATCAATTAACTGATTTTATAGATGTGAAAAAAGATTTAAAAGATATAATGTATACATGTAAAGAAAATACAAAAATACTTAAATTCTGGTTTGATTTATTGCAATTGCCGCTTGAAGGCCGAATGATGAGTAAAAAAGATAAGAATAAAAATTTCTTTGTTAAGAAAAAAATAAGGAGAATTAATTAATATAAATGGAAATGAATCTAACTAAATTAGTACCGTCTATCAAAGAGATAGAAGAAAATTACACAAGTTATATTATTAAAAATCCTACAAAAGTATATCAAATTCCAGAATCATATTTATATGATCATACATCAAAAGTAATATGTAAAGCTATAAAAGAAATTTGTGATAAAAAACTTGATATTGATTTAAATGTTATATATCAATTTTGTTTAAAAGAAGATTCAAATATAACTCTTGATGCTATAAATTTAATAAATAATATTCCTATTACAAATATTGATTATACAATACAACAAATAAAAGATTCTTATTCAAAACATCAGATAGTAAATAAAATTGAAGAAATGTTTGTAAGTGCCACATCAAAAGATGATTTTAATTATAAAAAACTTATGAATATAATTCAAGACATGTTTTCTCACGCGTATCATATAGAATCAATTCCTTTACAGGGGTTTGATACTCTTATAAAAGACCATCAAGAAATAATGCAGGATAGAAAAGATGGGAAAAAATTTAAGTCTATAGGATTTAAAGCTATTGATAAAAAATTAACAAAACCTGGTGCTCCTGAGGAAATGACATTACTCATCGGCCAAAAAGGAAGCGGCAAAAGCCTACTTGCTCAATGTATGCAAAGTAATTTTATGAGTGGTGATACATGTGTATTATCTATAAATCTTGAAATGTCAAAGGAAAGTTGTCTGGATAGACTAATGTGTATTCGATATGGATTTGATCTTAATGATCTTATTAAACAAAATAAAGGAGAAAGATTAGAACATTCTATTGCAACACAACATAAAAAGTTGGAAGAAATTAAAAATTTTATATTTTGTTCAGATGCTGATGTAAATCTTTCAAAATTAGACGGCCTTATTTATCAGGCTAAAAATATGTTTAAAAATAGAGGAGTTTTACTGGAGGATGAATATATATTTGTAGTTATAGATTTACTTGATATGATTGAGGAATTTGGTGATGCTGAATCTCCATATAAAATTAAAAAAGCTATAAATATAATGCATAGAATGTGTAGAAAGCATAAGTGTCATTTTTTATTATTACATCAAGCAAATGAAAATAAGATACGATCAGGCAAGATGTTTAAAAAACCAGAGGATTTAGATTATTATAAAATTGGACTTGAAGATATTGAGGGTGGAGCCTCACTTGCCGCGAGATGCCGTGTTGTAATGACAATGACAAGACCTTTGCAGATGAAAAAAAGATTTTTTCCTGAAGAAATGGAACGGTGGGATTTGGAAACTGATTTTATAAATATAAATATTGTAAAACAAAATGATGGAAGAGAGGGATATTTGAGATTTGTTTTGGGTGATTATTTAAGATTACATCCGTTTACAGAATTAGAGGAGGAGGAGAATTAGATATGGGTTATTATTATGTAGATTTTAAGTGTAAAAAATGTAAAGCTATATTCAATGTAACAAAAAATACAGTGGCAGAAGATTTTCCTAAAAGTAACTGTCCTGAATGTGGGAGTAAAAATACGCACAGGGTGTATAGTAATTTGTCATATGAGGTGGCAATTGGTGGGGTGGGAAATTCTCGTGAGGGGTATAGTAAACAAATTTTATATCATCCTGGCACTTGGGGAAATTTAAAAAGAACAAGAATAAAATAATTATGAACTTATGGAATTAAGTATATGAGTCCCAAAATAAAAATAAGATATGTTCTCACAGAAGAAACTAAAAGAAAAATGTCTAAAGCTAAAAAAGGATGTATACCCTGGATTAAAGGAAAACATCATTCTGAAAAAACAAAAAGAAAAATTAGTGTATCAAAAAAAGGACAGAGACATAAACATAGTGAGGAAACTAAAATAAAAATAAGGGAAGGAATAAGAAATAGTCCTTTTCAAAAAAAAGGAATAAGATTATCTGAAGAACATAAAAGAAAAATAGCATTATCAAGGATAGGAAAAAAACATTCTGAAAAAACTCGACTAAAAATTAGTAAGGGAAATAAAGGAAAAAAATATTCTAAAGAAGTACGAAAAAAAATCAGTGATGGAAATAAGGGAAAAAAATGTTCCATAGAGGTTCGGAAAAAAATTGGCGAATCAATGAAAAAAATGTTTTTATTAAAAAAAATAAATAAGGTGGAAAATAATGAAAACAAATTCAAAAAAAATTGGAAATAATTTTGAGCGTACCATGTCAGTGCGTCTTTCCTCCTGGCTTACTGGAGATGAAAAAAATTTAGTCGTATGGCGGGATGTGTCCAGCGGTAAATTATCAACAGTAAGAAAAAATAAGGGGTTACAAACAGAGAATCAAAGTGGTGATTTTAGATTTTATGATTTTACTTATAAAAATTTTTTCCACAATTTTCATTGTGATGCTAAATCACTTGGTAATGTAAATCTTATGCTGATAAATTCTAAGAATCAAAAATCAAACCAGGTTATTAATGAATGGGCAAAAGTTAAAAGTGATGCGGGTACTAAAATTCCCATGATGTTTGTCAAGGCGCGTAATGATAAAAAAATACCGGATTTTATTATGATGTCAAGTCATATAATATTTCTTTATGAAAATATGATAGTATATGATATTGGTAATGAAAGTATTTCACTGATTTTACAAGATGAATTTTTTGAATTAAATGATTGGAAAATTTTTACAGAAAATAATAAAATTACAGAAATTATAAAATAATTTTTATACATTATACATAGAGGATTAAAACATATGAACTTTTCCATTAAGTATAGACCAATTACTTTATCTGAAATAAAAGGACATGATAAAGTTATAAAAGATTTAACTAAACGGTCAAAGAATAATGATTTTCCACAGACTATGATGTTTAGCGGGAAAACCGGAAATGGAAAAACCAGTCTGACTCGCATAATAGCAAAAAATATTCTTTGTCAACATAAAGATGAAAAAGGTAATAGCTGTAACTCTTGTGAATTATGTATGTCTATAGACCAGGAAAAATTATCTTTTCAGTATTTTGAATATAATGCCTCAAATCTTGGTATAGATGAAATGAGAGCTATTGAGGAACAGGCTACAAAAAAAGTATTGGGTCAATCACAAAAGAAAGTCATTGTTATTGATGAATTACAAGAGCTTGGTTCTAATCGAAAAGCAATGAAAAATATTTTAAAGATACTTGAAAAGCCGCTTAAAAATACTTTTTTTATTCTTGGTACTATGGAAGAATGGAGAGTTGATAAGTCAATAAAAAATAGATCAGTACCATATAGACTCCATGACCTTGATACTAAAACAATACTGGATTATCTTATTTATGTGTGTGATAAAGAAAAAGTAATTATTGATACACCAGATAAAGCAAATGTATTAGTGGCACTTGCTAATTATAGTAATGGCTCTATGAGGACGGCGGTGTCACTATTGGAAAGGGTTGTATATTCTGAAATATGGAATCCTGAAGATGCCTTAAAAGAATTGGGGATTCTTACTGATGATAAATTAATTTCTATTGTAAATGGAATATTGACAGGTGATGTATCAGTACTTGAAAATAAAATTACAGAGGATTTACTTGATAGAATAAATGATATATTAAATACATATTTTAAAGTGTTGTCCGGTTTAAAAAATACAAATTTTGTATATAGAGATAATTTACAGGGAATAACAAAAGTATCTATTGAAACAGTTACTTATACAATATCAAAGTTAAATGAATTAATGAAATTTATTTATCTTAAACCAAATCTTATTGAGTTTGTTATACTTGATATTATTAATAATAATAAAATAAAACAAATAAAGGAGGAAAAATTTGATGAAATTCCTAAAAGAAGAAGGATTAATTTATAAATTAGAAAAAAAATATTATTATACTATTCTGGCACGTATGGAAATGCTGGAAAGAATGACAATACTTAATGTACCTTTTTCAGTATTGAAAAGACAATGTAAATTGTGCTCTGAACCTTTTATGAGGTATATAATAAAACATTATTATCAGAAATTATATTACAAATTATTTAGGTTTGAAATTGATGCGTGATAATTATTATAAATTACTTTCCGAAAATAGACTTATTGATATATTTGAAGATTTAGAAGATTTTTCATATACTCAAAAATATACTCTTATAAAAAATTTACTTGAAAAATATTCAAATCATGTAGTGAATTTAGCATTATATGAATATAAAAATACTCACATAGATTTACAAAGGGTACAAATAAAAATGATGAGTAGAGAATTTGAGGGTATTGCTAAAAAATATTCAAGGGTTGTCACTATATGATAGAATATGTTTTTAAGATGAATGGAATTAAAGATAATAATTTAGTTAGAGTCAAAAATTTTATAAATACTGTGACAGGAATTGAATTAACAGAATTAAACAAGTGCGAAATTAAAGAGGTCAAAAATGTCTAAACAAGGAATTGTAGTAGTATCAGATATTCATGCAAAAACAGAGGAGCCTTATAGGTCAGCTATAAATAAATTTTTTAAATGGTTACTTGAATCATATAATATTAAAGAAACTGCTTTTATCTTTCTCGGTGATATGTTTGATATGTCATTACCACATAATGAGGTACGTGATGAAATAACATCATATCTTAAAAAAATGGATGCAATTATTATTACCGGCAATCATGATACATCAAAAAGAAATGGTAATTCTCTATTATCATTAAAGCACCATTCAAATATTATTGTTTATGAAAAGGAAACTGAATTTGAATTGTGTGGTTTCCATTGTTTAGCATTACCACATCAATATGATATGAAACATTATCCTGAATTGACAGGAGAATATGATTTTGTTTTTACACATATAACTCCAAAAGGATGTAGTGCTGATTTTGGTGATGGTGTTGAATTGAAAGTTAAAGCTAAATATTTTATACATGGGCACATTCATGTTTCACAGAAAATAAATAATCACATAATACCAGGAGTGCCATTACCTACTCGACATGGTGAGCATTTGTTTAAACCGACAATAACAATTATATCAGGTGATGCGTCACTTTTAGATGTACTAGTACCTGAGTATTTTACGTATGAAACTATTGAATATGGTACAATGCCTAAAACAAAAAATAATATTCTTAATATAATAAAAGCTCCCTCAGTACAGCAAGTGTACGATATGTATAATGGATATTATATAAGGAAAGAAGGAATTGAATTGGAACTTATTGGTGATAATAAAGATCAGAAAGTATCTTTTGAGCGCGGGTCGATTATAGATAAGTTTATTAAATATGTAGATGAGCAAAATGTTGATAATGTCATAAAAAATACCTGCCTAAAATACCTTAAAGTTTAAAAAAAATAGTAATTTTCTAATTAAATAGTTGACAAATAATCTATATATTATTATATTATATATAGATAATAGATAATTAAATGGAGGTAAATGAAATGATTAGATTTTCAGTAACACAAAATGGAAAGAAACTTTCGAAAACAGAATATTCTTGGGATGAGAAAACTTTAACTTTTTCTACAAAAGAAAACAATTTAGTTTTATATTTCTCAGATGTTAGTGGAGTTACTTTTAATACTGGTTGGGGTTGTACTTTTAAAACTGGTAGTCATTGTACTTTTACTACTTATAGTAATTGTACTTTTACTACTGGTGATAAGTGTGTTGTAGTAAGAAAAGATGTTTATGAAGTTATTGAATTAAAAGAGAATCAGAAAATAAAACTTAATGGGTTTGCAGTAAAAGGATATAAAGTAATAGAGTAATTTGAAACTTGCCCTTGTATAGCAAGGGCTTGTTTGAGATTATTATAAATTAGAGAAAGGAGTTTACTAATAAATATATGAAAACATATAAAACATTACTTTTAAAAGAGGATAAACAAATTTTTATTGAGATGTCAAATCTCAATACTGATGATACAGGTATGACAAAAGGTTGGATAAGGGTTAGTTCTAAAGAAGGAAAACATTTTAAAGGTAGAGTTAAATATTATAGAGATAGACCAAGTGACTCTACTTCAAGTGCTTCTATTAGTATAAGTCCTAAACCTGATATTATGAATGATAGTATTAATATTACAACAAATGAAAAAAAACAAGTATTTCAATTTGTAATAATAAATTATAAAAAATTAAATAAAATGTGGTTTGAAGGGGGATCAATGCATTATAAAGAATGGGAACAAATTCTTCATAGCTTAAAAAAAATAGGATAATTTTTTTATGAAACCATATAAACCTATAATAAAAGAAAAGAAATTACTTAAAGAAATGGCTTATATTGGTAATGTAGGTCAATTAGAAATTCAAGTTTATACAGATCATAATCCACCACATTTTCATGTTGTTAAAAAAGATGAATTTGAGGTTACTATAAATATTAAAACTTTAAAGACTATTAATTATAAATGGCAAAAAAATAATAAAATAATAAGTTCATCTGAATTACAAAAGATTATATTATGGATAAATAAACCTTATATTAAAGATAAAGAAATTTCTAATTTAAGAGCAATAAAAATAATATGGGGTTCTCTAAATCCTAATAAGAAAATATAAGAGGTTATATTAAGTGACCGGCGACATAATAAAAAAACAACTTGGATTGTCAAAATTCAAGTTTGTACAAATTCAAAAGATTCTTAATATAGGTATTCCTATTTACATTATATCCATAGATTCACGATTTCCTTCTGCCTGGTTAGCATATAGTAAATTAAGAAATCTTAAAAGCACAAAACTTGAAAAAGTAAAAATGATAGATGTAAATGGTGGTGTTATTAATTTTGTCAAATGTATGCTAACTCCTCCTATTCTTATTGATGGTTTTAATCGCGCAGTAAATGTTAATACATTATTTTTTATCAGAGATATAGCAGGTGAATATAGACGTAGACCTGAAATGTTTGAATATGTTGTTAAAGAAAAGAAATTTAAAAGGTTGGAAAGTTAAAATGAAACTATATAAACCATTATTTGAAACACAAGATGACATAAAAATAAATGATGAAATCCTTATGGGAAAATTTAAAAATAAATTAGCCATAGTTAAAGGATTTGAAACAGATGATAAAGGACAACCTGTTATTTTTACTGACAAAGGTAAAACAAATTTATATAAAGTAAGAATAAAAAAATTAATGCCTAAAAAGGAGAATATTATGAAACCGTATAAAAGTGTAATAGAATCAGTAGAAGGTCCTGCAAGTTTAAATGTGTTACTTAAAAAAATTGAAAAAATGACAGATCAAAATTCGCATGGTGAGGCTCGATTAGAGATAGCTAAGTTTTTTAAAATAAAAAAGTTTATTGATATATTTACTTATATTTTAAAATTACATAGCCTTGAAGGTTCTTTAGATTATAATCTAATGAAATACAGAGAGCAAAAAACAAGTGAAATGCTTGCTGTGATTGACCAGAAATGGGGTGAGGTTGTTAAAAACAGAGTTAATGGTGGTTTATAGAAAAACAAATTAATATAAAACTAGTTTATTTTTTGATAGAAGGATAATATATACAATATTATCCTTTTTTATTTACTAATAATAAAGGAGAATTTTTATGCCGTCCCGTAGTGAGCAACAGAGGAAATTTATTTTTGCCAAACGTAATCAGTATGGCTCAAAAGATAAAGCACCTGAAAAGTGGAAATGGGTGTTTGACAAAGAGTGGGAAACGATTGAGGAAATGATATATAAAAAAATATTTAAGGAGAATTATAAAATGAAAATTTATAAACCATTATTTTTTGAAAGTGAATTAAGTATAAGAATACAGAAAGCAAAACAATTAGTAAATTCACCTGATTGGACTAAACTTTCTTACAAATCTTATGCTCAAATTATTAGTTTTTTTAAAAGTAATATTACAGGTATTTTTAATGGTGCAGAGATAGATGATAATGAATTATATCATACAATTTATGACTATGTTGAAAAGAATAATGATGATATTTATTTCAATCTTATAGATCGAGATAAAATAATTATTATTAATAATGAAGTTGGAGTATTTACTTTTACTATAAATAAATAAATATGAAACCATATAAAAGATTTTTTAAGGAAGATAATAAGACTAATTATAATTTATATAATTCATATAAAAAATTTAATCATTTATATTTTAACGGTGAGTTACCAAATATTTCTATTGAAATAGTAAATAAATCTGAAAAGTTTATAGGACAAATAATTGGAGATAATAAAATATTACAAATAAATAGTAAAATTTTTGATTCTCTTTCTGATAAAAATAAAGATGCAATACTATTACATGAAATGATTCATATTTGGGTACGAGTATCAGGATATGATAGAAAAAATAATTTACATCAAGGTCAATTTTTAATAAAAGCAAAAGAGTTGGAAAAACAAACTGGATTAAATATAATTGGTCGATTTCATAAAGATTCAGAAACATATGAGGATATAGAAAAAATACCAGTATATGCTGTTATAAAAACATATACAAAAAATTTTTTAAAACAAAATGTTGAATCAATAGATTTTTATTCAACAGCAGATAAAGCTGAAAAAGTAGTTCAATCTATTGTACAAAGTTATCCAGAACGAAAGTATTTTTATCATATATATAAAATTGATGCTAATAGTCCAATTATTTTATATGATACAGCTAAAAAATATATGGATACATCATCAGGATGGATTAATTATACTAATAGTTTTGTAAGAAGAATTATGGATAATATAAAAAAATATACTGATTATAGTAAATTAATAAAAATAATATGAAACCATATAAACCACTTTTAAAAGAAAAACATTGGATAACATTAAATCCACAACAAAAAGAAAAATTATTAGAAGATTTACGATTATCTGATTTAATAAAACACGCGGGCATGTCGGATTTTACTAAACGATTTAGAAAAATTAGAAATAAACTGACAAAGAGTGAATCTTTTACTGCTAAATTAAAAAATATCAGAGTGAATAAAAGTAAGGATTATATTATTTTTACTTTTAAAACAAAACCTACACCTGACGGGACTTTAAAAGGTGCTACTGACCCTACTGCTAATTTTGCTATTCGATACACGGCGCGTATTTATACAATGGAAATAAAAATACTTGATTTTTTTAAGTGGGCAGATACTACACCAGGATTTACAAAAGCACATTTATTATCACTTAATGATTTAAAAGAAATATTAAAATCAGCTTCAATTCAGGTGTGGTGTTCGTGCCCTTCTATGTGGTGGCAAGGATTATCATATTATCTTACTATGTTTAATGCTTCTATATATCTTAATCATATTACTCCTAAACATTGGGGAAAATATCATAATGAGGGAGATGGTTTAATATGTAAACATTTAAGCGGCCTGATCACAAACATTATTAGCTCTGGACAACGTACAGGATTTTTTCTTAATCAAATGATATCTATGTTAAATAAATATTTAAAGAGTCAACTACCCAACCCTAAAGGGTTGGGCTTGAAGAGTAATCTTTAACGCAAGAGTTGATTAGGAGGCATTAACAAAATGCAGAAGTTTAAAGAAAAGTTAAAGAACACACCAGATATCAATGTATTTAAAAATGATGAAATAACATTAATAATACATGATTCAAAAAGTAATCCAATTAAAAGTAGAAAATTAGACTTATACATAAAATTAAAAAATAAATTAGAATTTTGTTTAGAATTTGATTCTGCTTGGCATAAAAAAATAAAAAAAGAAGATTTATTAAGAGAAATAGAAATATTAACAGAAAAACCAAATTTATTTTTTTTAAGATTACAAGAATCAGATTATTTAAAAAATAAAGAAAAAGTTAAAAATGATATTTTATCAATAATAAAATTATTAGAAAAAGGAATAATTGATTATAAAAACATTCCTTATTATTTATATCCTTTATCTAAACAAAATCAATTTTATTTAGGTAACAAATTATTACACAATCTTTAAAACAGGAAAAATTTTATGGAACTATCTTTGGATTATTATGCTAAATTTATAATCGGACACGATATCATGGTACATCAATTTAAAAATGAAGTTCTGGAAAATGCCGCAATTAATCATACTAAAATAAATGAATCAACTATTCTTATTACATTTAAGGTTAAGCAAATGGACATTTATAATATAAGTTATGTGAAAGAAATATTAGACACAATGTACAAAAACACAACTGAAGAAAATAAAAGAGGATTTAATATAATTATAGATTGTGATTCAATTACGTATATTGATTCAAGTGTAGTAGGAGCACTTCTTAATGCCTGGCAACAATTATATAAAATTAAAAAATCTCTTATTCTCTACAATGTTAATAATGTTATAAAACAAACATTAAAAAATCTTAATCTAAATACTTTTTTTATAATATTTAATACACTGGAGGAATCCGTTCAATGTCTGAAAGAGAAATCGTAAACTGCTGGGAATTTAGAAAATGCCTTAAAGAGCGAAGAGATAAATGTCCAGCCTATCCCAATCACGGTACTCATTGTGCAAGAGTGCAAGGTACATTAGATGATGGGGAAGAGCAACATTCTATTGTTAGAAAATTTGAATTATGTTTCAAATGCGCTTATTATTCATCAGAGTATTTTAATAAATTTTATAGAGGCTTAGTATTTCAAGATGTCATTCAACCTAAAGATAAATAAAGATGGCAATGGGGCATGTCCAATGTGTTTGAAAAAAGAATACTGTGCTATTATCAAAAAGTTTACAGATTCTATGACAAACACATATAAGGAAGGAGATTTAGAAATTGTAATATATTCCTGTTTCAAGTTTGAGGAAAAATGGAATCAGCATCTATCAATATAGGTATTAAAGAATTTAGACACAACTTTAAAGTTAGTATAAGTGGTGGGTTGACTATTTCTAATGTTAGGATATTTAAGGACATTATATTTAGTGATTCTTTCAGAGTTAAGAATATTATTCTGGATTTAAAAGAATTTGATTATATTGATTCATCAGGGATAGGATTACTTTTTGCTCTTTGTAAATTACAGAGGGAACATAATAAAGATGTCAAATTAGATAATGTTAATTTAGAAATTAAAGAAATTTTAGAAATTTCAGGATTATATGGATATTATAAAGGTAGTGATTCATGACCAATGGTAACAATATAGAAATTCTCAAACGATTGACTACAGAACTTAATCGAAAAGATGAGGAACTTGAAGATACTATTGAACAATTGAAACTTGTAATTGCTCAACAGGAAGTTTTACTTAATAATGTTCCGGCCAGTATTTTTTACAAAGATAAACATTCTATTTATATTATAGCTAATGATGCATTTGCGAAAAGAGTAGGTGTATCACTTAATGAGATACCAGGGAAAACAGATTATAATTTTGAAGAATTTAAAGACATTGCTGATGGATATTTTTTTGAGGACATTTCCATAATGGAATCTAAGAAACCATTGTATGACAGACAAGCATCATATATTTCAAAAGAAGGTGTTATTAAATGGGAAGAAACAAGCAAGATTCCTTATTTTGATTCAGAAGGTAAAGTGATAGGACTTGTAGGAATTACTATAGATATTACAGAAAAGAAATTAAAAGAAATTGAAGGTTCTGAATTACGAAACAGACGAATAACCGATAAGAAAGAAATTGGATTGAAGGATTTGTGAAATGGCTGAAGTTAATGAAAACGGAAATGGTGGGGCAGGAGGTTGGAAAGAATGGTCTAACTATGTTCTTAAAGAGTTAGAAAGACTCAATGAAAATTTAGAAAAGGTTAATACAGTACAAGGTGAAATAAAAGTAGCTCTTGCTAAACTTGAAACATCATTTAATATAAAGAGTGGAATATGGGGAGCATTGGCAGGATTA
>Ga0315289_10009319_pt1 | contig 14143 bp, 12 predicted proteins | sample YL17G11_40_MG_FD_203452 | JGI IMG/M metagenome (GOLD analysis project Ga0315289, IMG submission 203452) | Sediment microbial communities from Yellowstone Lake, YNP, Wyoming, USA - YL17G11_40 | ecosystem: Environmental > Aquatic > Freshwater > Lake > Sediment | place: USA: Wyoming | collected...
AGAAAGCGCGCGCGGTGGCCAGCTCGCCGATCTGGCCCTCCTTCAGGCGCTTGAAGGCCTCCAGGTAGACCGGGCCATAGCGCTGCTGGAAGCCCACCGAGATGCACTTGGTGGGGTCGGCCCGGCGTCCCACGGCGATCACGCGCTGGCAGCCCTCGACATCCACGCCCATGGGCTTCTCGCAGTAGACGTGCTTGCGGGCCTGGACCGCGGCCGCGAGCATCCGCGGGTGCTCGAAGGGCGGCGTGGCGATGATCACCGCGTCCACGTCCGAGGCCAGCAGCTTCTCGAAATCCCTGTAGACGGCGGGCTTTTCGAGCTTCAACCGCTGGGTGGCCATCTCGATGCGGTCGTCGAAGGCGTCGCACAGCGCCGTGATGCGGGCGCGCGGATCGGCGTGCACGATGGTGGCGTCGTAGGTGCCCCGGTTGCCGGAGCCGATCAGGCCCACGGAGATCTTCGAGCTGGCCTGCGAGCCGCGCACCGCCTCGGCTCCGATGATGGTAAAGGCCGCGGCGAAACTCCGCCGCGAAACACCCGCGTTATCCTGCTGCATGAAAATCCTCCCAGCGGGAATTATAGCGTTTACTGCGGCCCGGCTTGGGGCGTGGCCGCAGCGGTTTCGGCATGGCGCTTGAGCTCGCCGAACTTCATTCCCGTGATGGCCAGGGCCAGGAAGCCAGCCACCAGCAGCGGCAGCGTGATCACCGCCCAGACCATCACGGAGAAGCCGGCCGCGGTGGTCTTGTCCATGCCGAACCACTGAAGCACCAGCACGGTGAGGGCCTGGAACGCTCCCACGTTGCCGGGGGCCTGCGGGATGAGGGTGCCCAATCGCAAGATGACCAGCAGCACCGCGGCCGGCCATAGCGACAGATCCAGCCCGAGGCCGCGCATCAGCGCGTAGACGGGCACGATCTGTAACAGCAGGTACGGCAGGCTGGCCGCCAGCGCCAGATAGAAGGAGCGCGAGCGGCCCATCAGGTGCAAATCCTCCATCAGCACCTGGAAGCGGGGGCCCCAGCGGGTTTTCGGCACCGCCGCCTGGGCTTTGTGCTTGTGGAAGATGACGAAGGCCAGCATCAGGGCCATCCACAGCACCACGATGCCCAGCAGCCGTCCGGCTTGCACCAGGAAGCCGGGCAGCGGCATGAACATGGTGATCGACCCGAAGGCCGCCAGCAGCCACAGCCCGTCAAAGATCCGCTCGATGATGATCGAAGACAGCGCCACCGAGAAGGGGATCCGGCTCCAGCGCGCTTGCAGGTACGGCCGGATGATGTACTCGCCGGGACGCAGAGGCAACAGCTCGTTGGCGAACAGGCCCACGTAGATGGCCAGCACCGAACGGCCCAAGGGCACTGGCGCCACCGGGCTCAGCAGCAGGTTCCAGCGCCAGGCCTGCCAGACGTATACGAAGATGTCGGCGGCCACCGCCAGGCTGACCCAGCGCCAGTCCAGGGTGGTGAAATCCTTGAGGATGGCGGCCAGGTCCACGCCGTGAAACACCCACACCAGGGAGACCACCGACACGGCGTAGCCGGCCAGCGGAACCAGCCAGGGAGGAACGTTCTTGCCGCGAAAACTCGGGATCCCAGAAACCACGCCTGCACACCATCATAGTACAGGCGAGCAGCGCGCCGGGCACGCGGGCGCGCCTCAGAGGCGGATCGTGAAGCGGCATTCGGGGTCGCCGCGCTTGATCGAGTGGGTCAGCTCGACGGTGACCGGCTTGCCGGTGACCGTCTCGAAGACCTCCCGCAGCCAGCCGCGCGAGCAGTGGCACCAGGTGTTCGACAGGCGTTCCGGGCCGGCCGCCACTACGGGGCAGTAGCACTTGGGGTAGCACACCTGCACGGTCGAACCCTCGCGGCGCGCGTTCTCCTTGCCAACGTGGTGCGCCAGGGTCTCCACCAGCTTGTTCACGTCGCCCTTCGCCGCCTGGGCGGTGCGGACCATGCCGCCGCGGCGGGCGCAGGCCCGGCCCACGGACTCCATCAGCTTGATCCGGGCGGGCTCATCGACGTGCGCGTCGAGGTTCTCGAGGAGGCTCTTGAGCCAGGCCTCATGCACTTTTTGCCGGCGCTCGGCGGCCTGCGGGACGGGGTCCTGGGCGGAACCCTTGGCAACGCCCAAGGTCACCAGCGCGCCCGTCAACTGCACGAACTCTTTCCGCTTCATGGAGTGCCCTTCCGGATTCGCTCATGGTACCATGCTCGCTGCCTCTCAAGATCCACAGGACCCCAGCCGATCTGGAATAGGTGTTGAACCCTAGCAGCGAGTCGGCGGCAGCGGGTACCCTAGTGGTACGGGGCCTTCCGATGGCGAGCCACGCACTAGACGCATCAAAGCGGAGCAAGGGCCTGCCGATCGTCAACGTGGCGATGGTGCCCCAGCGCAGCCCGTTTCGGTATCCTGGCGGCAAAACGTGGTTGGTTCCCTACATCCGTCTCTGGCTCAAGCAGCGCCTCGGCCCGGTCAGGGAGCTCATTGAACCCTTCGCAGGGGGGGCCATCATCGGGCTGACCGTGGCCTTTGAAGGGTTGGCCGACTCCGTGACGCTCGTCGAGCGCGATCCCGACGTCGCGGCAGTCTGGAAGACCATCCTGGGTGGCGATGGCCGCTGGCTTGCTGACAAGGTGGTGGATTTCGACGTGACGGCGGAGTCGGTGCGCAGAGTGCTGGATTCAACGCCACGGACTACCAGGGATCGCGCATTTCAGACCTTGCTCCGCAACCGCGTCCAACGCGGCGGGATTCTGGCTCCGGGCGCCGGGCTGATGAAGAACGGCGAGAACGGCCGGGGCTTGAAATCGCGATGGTATCCGGCGACTCTGAGGAAGCGCATGCTGGCGATTGGGCAGATGCGGCATCGGATTGCCTTCGAGGAAGGGGATGGGCTGGAGGTCATCCGGCGCAACATGCAGCGTCAGGACGCGGCGTTTTTCATCGACCCTCCTTACACTGTGGCGGGCCGCCGGCTCTATACCTACTCCGAGATCGACGACGAGGAGTTATTTTCGCTGGCGGGCAGGCTGGCCGGCGACTTCCTGATGACGTACAACAACGCCGCAGAGATCCGCGCACTCGCCGCGCGCCACGGGTTCGACGTGCGGCTGGTTCCCATGAAGAGCACTCACCACGCCGAGATGCTGGAACTGCTTATCGGCCGAGACCTGAACTGGGTGCCCGTTCAGGGTAGTGCCGCCGTAACCGCTCGCCAATTGACTCTTCAAATCGAGTAAGGCTGACCGGAAGACCTCCGGTGAGTCCCTCGACGGCGCGCTCGAGAGTCGTCAGCCGCGAGAAGCCCCGCCGGAGCGCGGCCTTCGCGCCGCTTTCCTCGTATTCAACGGCGAACCAGGCGATGTCGCAGTTGGAGATGTCCGCGACGTCGTCCATCCGTCCCAGGGCTGAGAAGAAGTCCACGTCCACCACGACGGCCAGCTTCTTTCCCCAGCGCCGAAGCCATGGCGCCTTGATCTGGAGTTGGGGCATCAGGCGCTTAGGCCCGCTGCTCCGGTAGTCTGGGTGACGGTCCCCGGCCGGGAAGGGCAGCGTGTCTCGGTCCCTCTTCAGCGCCTCGAATTCCACCCCCATGTTGCGGCCGGAGAAGTAGACGGCCTGGATCTCAAGCGCGCACCAGTGGAGCGGTCGCTCGGTGGGGTGAACGAGGACGCTGTCAATGTAGCCGACCTCCCCACCGCCCTCTGCTTCCAGGAATCCGATCTCCCGCAGCACCAAGGGCGTGCTGGTGCCCAGCAGAACCTCACCCACCCACTTGAAGATCTCCCCGCTTTCGAGAAACCGGTGCGGGCACGTGGTCCGCAGCGATCCGGCTGGCGCCACAGTGGCCGAACCTCCCGCCGCGGTTTGCGCGTACTCGCGGAGGGAACAGACGCCGCCTTGTTTAGTGCAGTTGGCGCCCTTGCCCGGCACCGCCCTGGTATCGAACGAGCCACAGCTTGTCCGAAACGGACAGGGAATCGTCGGCGCTTTGTGGCCGGCCTCTGACGCGAAGGCCCGCCGCTCATGCGGAGTCAAAGCCGTGTACAGCCGGCCAAACCACTCGGCGATTCCGTAGCGGCGTGGAAGGCCTCACCCGCTGTGGCCTCTGGCGCGGCATCGGTAGTGCCCATCATAGCGTTCCGGCGGACCGTCGGCCAACCCGCCGGCCCCCGTCACTCCGCCCCGTAATTCACTTCCAGCTTGCGGATGCGGAGGGCAGAGAGGAGGATGACGGCGGCGGCCAAGGCGATGAGGCCGGGCACGGCCAGCCAGGCGGAGACGGGTTCGCCCGAGATGGCGAAGAGGGCGCTGCCTCCGCTGCCGCTGAAGGGCGCCCGCACCGGGCACAGCGACTCCAGGTAGTAGATCACGCTGATCTGCTTGAGCAGCGGCGGCAGGAAGACGGTGATGGACTCCCAGATCAGCACCGCCACCGCCGGAATGATGGGGTTGCGGAACAGCAGGCCCATCATCAGGAAGACCGCGCCGTAACCCAGGCAAGCCAGCACGGTCACGCCCAGATAGGCCGCCAGATGCCCGGGCAGCGGGGCGGCCAGGAACTCCTGGTGGCGCAGGCTGGCCACATGGGAAGCGACGATGAGAAAGCTCAGCACGGCCCCGGCGCCGAACAGGAGCACGGCGGTCGCCAGGCCGGAGAGGAACTTGCCGGCCACCAGCACCTCGCGGCGCACGGGGGCCAGCAAGTAATGGTGCAGGGTCTTCTCCAGCACCTCGCCGCGAAACAGATTCATGAAGATGGCCACGCAGCCGAAGAACACGGCCAGGCGCAGGTAGTAGAGCTGGAACTCGGCGGCGAAGACGCCGAAGTCCTCGGTGCCGCGGCAGTGGTCCCAGCCGCGGGCCACGGCGACGGCGTGCACGCCGAAGAGGATGACCTGGGAGGCGGCCAGCAGGTAGATCACGATGGCGCGCTTGCCCAAGAAGCTCTTGCGCACCTCCAGGCGCAGGATGGCGAGGATCTGAGTCCACCAGAGTTTCCAGGGCCGGCCGCTCATGAGGCGCCTCCTTCGGAGCCGATCAGGTACTCGTAGACCGAGTGCACGTCCTCGTCGGCGGGGGCCACCGACTCGAGGTTGATGACGCCTTCGAGCACCAGGCGTTCCAGCAGCTCGTAGAAGCGCTCCCCGTCGCGAGTGCTGACCAGGAGTCCCTTGCGGTCGGCGTGCATCTTGACCTCGACCACGTGGTCCTGCTCGAAGACGCGGGCGGCCAGCACGCCGGGATGGTCGCAGCGCACCAGGACCTGCATGGGGTACTCCTGGTGCATCTCGCTGCGCACGGCTTGGATCTGGCCCTCGGCCACCACGTAGCCGCTGGTCAGCATGATGACCTGATCGGAGATCTGGTCCACCTCGTGCAGGATGTGGCTGGAGATGATGAGGTAGCGGCCGTCGGCGGCCAGCTCGCGGAACAGGGCGATGGCCTCGGCGCGCGCCATGGGGTCCAGGCCGTTGAGCGGCTCGTCGAGCACCAGCACCTGGGGCTGGTGGCACATGGCCTGGGCCAGCTTGATGCGCTGGCGCATGCCTTTCGAGTAGGCGGCCACGCGGCGGTGGGCGGCTTCGGTCATGCCCACGCGCTCGAGGGCCTGCCAGACCAGCCGCTCCGTTTCGGCGTGGCCCAGCCCGTGCAGCCGCAGGTAGCAATAGAGGAACTGGTGGCCGGTGAGCGCGCGGGGGAAGGCATCGAACTGGGTGCAGTAGCCCAGCAGGCGAAACAGGCGCTCGGGCTCCTCGGGCGCGATGCCCAGCACGCGGATGCGCCCGCGGCCGGGGCGCACCAGGCCGGTCATCAGGTTCATGAGCGTGGTCTTGCCGGAGCCGTTGGGGCCCACCAGCGTGGTGATGCCGGGCGGGATCGACAGGTCCACCCGGTTGACGCCCAGGACCTCACCATAGAACTTCGAGACGTCTTCGAAGAGGATCCGATCGTCGCTCATGACCGCACCACCTCGAAGGCCCGAACCTTGCGGTCCAGCAGATACAAGCACAAGGCGCAGATGCCGGCCAGGGCAGTCCAGGCGCTGTCCGGAGGGATGCCGCCCGTGGAACGCACACCGAACAGCCCGGCCCAGATGGTCCGCACCAGTTGCGGCAGGTTGATGAGGTTGCCGTAGTCGGTGTGCATCACCGCGTTGACGGCGGTGCCGAAGCCGGCCGCGGCGAAGAAGACGCCGAACAGCAGCGCCCCGGCCAGGACCTTCCACTTCACCCAGGCTGACAGCGCCAGGGCCAGCAGGCACAGGGTGACGATCCAGATCCAGGAGCCCAGGAAGATGCCGCTAGCCAGCCAGAGGTTGTCGCGGAACCAGGCGCCGCCCTCGAGGTTGGCCTCGAAGCCGAACAGCAGCAAGCCCGGAACCCAGGTGATCAGCGACAGCAGCATGGCGATGACCGCGAACTTGCCCAGCACGTACTCGGCGCGGGAGAAGGGCCGGCAGAAGTACAGTGGCAGGGCGTTGTTGCGCAAGTCGGTCGAGATCAGCCCCGGGCCGACGAAGGCCGTCAGCAGGAACGCCATCGACCCCTGCCAGCCCAGGAAGCGAAAGAAAAACTGCCCGTCGATGGGGATCAGCCGGGCCACGTTGATCTTGAACAGCTCGATGGCCCCGGCGTTGTGGCGCAGGTAGATGAGCGCCGCGCAGACGGCCGGCCAGACGAAGCACAGCACGAAGAAGAAGACCAGGAAGCGCGAATCGAACACGCGGCGGTGGGCCTGCCGGGCGATGACGAGGAAGCGCGACCAGGCCGGCGTGAGCGGCCCCTGGTAGGGCTGGTAGGTGCGTTTGTAGACCGCCATCAGGAGCCTCCGTTTCCGTTGCTCATGGCCTTGAGGAAGATGTCCTCGAGGCTGTCGCGCTTGTGGCTGAGCCGGCGGATGCGCGCGCCGCACTGGGCCGCGGTGCGGTAGAGGTCGCGCACCTCGACGCCGTCGGCCAGCACGGTCTTGAGGCGCCGGCCCGCGGAGAGGGCGCACTCGCAGCCCAGGTCCTTGGCGGCCGCGGCAAAGGCCTCGCCGTCGCCTTCGATCTCCAGCTCGAGGAAGCGGCGGTTGGCGCGGCGCTCTTCCTCGAGGTTCGAGTACTGCACGATGCGCCCCTCCTTGAGGATGAGCACTTCCTCGCAGCACTCCTCAACGTCGCGCAGCAGGTGGGAGCACAGGATCAGGTGCAGGTTGCCGCGCTCGCGCACGTCGCGGATCAGGCGGATCATGCGCTGGCGCGCGGGCGGGTCCAGGCCGTTGGTGGGCTCGTCCAGGAACAGCAGCTGGGGCCCGTGGGCGATGGCCTGGGCGAGCTTGACAAGCTGCTTCATGCCGAGCGAGTACTCTTCCAGCTTGCGGTAGCGGGCCTCGCCCAGACCCACATAGAAGAGGGCCTCGTGGGCGCGCTCCAGGGCGGCTTCCGGCGGCAGCCCGGCCAGCTCGGCCATGAAGCGGATGAACTCGACCGCGCTCATGCCCGCGATGAACGACTCGTTCTCGGGCATGTAGCCGATGAGGCGGCGCACCGAGCGGATCCCGGTGCGGATGTCATGGCCGAACACGCGCGCCGTGCCCTTCGCGGGCGGATAGAAACCCATCAGCGTGTTGATGAGCGTGGACTTGCCCGCGCCGTTCGGGCCCAGCAGCCCGATGGCCCGGCCGGAGAACTTACCCTCCAGGTTCTTGAGGATCGTCCTCTCGCCGAAGCAGACCTCCAGGCCCACCAACTCGATGACGGGTTTCGCATCCATACGATTCACCGTTTGCGCCGGGGCGGCGAAGACGCCAGCAAGTTCTCCCAGTTGAACCCGAAGAGGCCGCCGGCGCCGGCCAGTTCGAGGCGGTCGCTCTCGTCGTAGATTAGCACCAGCGAGGGCGTCGCGGCGGCGGCCGCGCCTTCCACGGTCTGGCGCTGCTCCGGCGTGAGCCCCTGCATGCCTTTCAGCCCCTGCGCCAGCGGCGCGAGCAGGTTGCCGAGTGCGTGGTAAACCATGGCGGAGAAGTTGGCGTGCTGATCGCGCGGCAGCAGGGAGGCGAACTTGGCGGAGCGGGGCAGGCTGTAGCCGGCCTCGCGGTTGCGGATGGCGCGGTCCAGCAAGGCGCGGCTGGGCGCGGCCACCAGGTAGCCGTCAGCGAAGACGTAGTGGCACTCGGGCACCTGCTTCAACCCGCGCAGCGCATAGTACGTCCGCCCGCCGGCCGGCTCTTTCTCCAGCCGCGGGGCGTCCTTGGGCGCGTAGCGGCCGAAGGTCTCGAGCAGCTTCTCGAGGCCCTGCTGGAGCCGGGCCGGGTCGTTGACCTCGACCACCAGCTTCCAGGAAGGCTGCGGCAGCGCCGGGCCGTCCAGGGCCAGGGCGATCTCGCCGCCCAGCGGCCGGATGAGGTCTTCTCGCACGTTCACCCCGACCAGGGTCTCGGCCGCGGCCAGCTCCCGCTCGAAGTTCGGCCGGGAGCCTCCCAGCATGCGGAAGAGCTCAGCGACGATCAGCGAGGGGTTCTTTACGAGGAAGGCGGCGGCGAAAGTGGCTTCCGGCGAGATGAAGTCCGGGGCCCGCATAGGCGCGGGCGGGGCCAGCCAGGAGGCCACGCCGTGGCGGGGGCCGGCGAAGGCCAGGGTGGCGCGGTTCTCGCTCTTGCCGGCGACTTCCTTGCGCACCGCCACCACGTACCGGACATCATCGATGCCGGCGAAGCGCAGGGTTTCATCCGGAGACTTCTTCTTCGGCTCGGCCGCCGAGCGCTCGAGCACGCTCTGGAGATCGGCGGCGACCACCCAGGTCAGGCCGCCGCGGTAGGCTTCGGCGATGCGGGCGCGGAAAGCGGTCTTCGCGAAGGCGCCAGCGCCGACGCGCGCCGCGAGCGCGGGCTCGGGCGAGATGGCTGCAATCTGGCCGCGCAGCAGCACCACCAGGCCCTTGCCGCCCGCGCCCGCCAGTGGCGCCGGGTCCTCGACGAAGCGGAGGGGCGCTTGGCTGCCCTTTGGGCCGAGCTTGGCCATCTCGGACTCGAGGTAGGCGCGGAAGCCCGGCTTCGAGAGTTCGGCCAGTACCACGGGCGCCATCTCCTTGCCCCGCACGGCCGTGAGCGCGACGGCGATCTCCGGCCCCAGGTACTCGCTGAAGGAGCGCACGCGGGCGAACATCTCGTCGAACTGGGCTTCACCGCCGGCGGACTTCATCTTCTCGGTCCACCACTGGCGGAGCGCCTCGCTCTGGCGGGCCTGCTCCTCGATGAGGTGGCGGGCCTCGATGAGTGTGGGTCCGAGGTTGGGGATGGCGACGTATACCAGGGTGCCCTCGGGCGCCAGATCCAGCAGCTTGGTGGAGTAGCGCAGGCCGGGGCCGGGCGCCGCTTCCAGTTTCTGGCGCACCGCGGAGAGGTCACGCAGGAGCGCGAAGTAGTTGTCGCGGTTGCGGCTCCAGGCGACTTCCTCGTTGAGCGCCAGCGGCGCCAGGGCCGGGCTGGTCGAGACCTGCTCGCCGGCGCGGACCACGCTGGTCGAGCCGCCCTGGTCCACCTTGACCTGGCCCTCGATGACGGCCACCCGGGAACCTTTGACGCCCCGGCTGACCGAGAAGATGGTGCCGGTGACCGTGACCAGGCAGTCGTCCGTGGCCACGTACAGCCGCCGGGAGCCCTGCTTGGCGGCCTGGATGATGACGTTGCCGCGCTCCAGCCGGATGGTGGTGCCGTCGCGGCGGTGCGCCAGGGACAACTCGGTGCGCTCGCGCATCTCGATCAGCGAGCCGTCGGCGAGCCGCAGGACGGCCCCCGCGCCGGCGGCAGCGCGAACCATCTGGCGCTCTTCGACGGTGGAGCCGGCGCCGAGCGGGGCGGCGGAGTCGGAGGCGAGCTTGTAGAGCGCGCCGTCGGCGGCCTGGACCACGGCGGGGCCGACCGGTGACGCGGTGTAGCGGTTCACGGCCCAGACACCGCCCAGGGTGAGGGCGGCCACCGAGGCGGCGGCCAAGCCCCACTGCCAGGCGGCCCTCCAGGGGGAGGGCGCGGGCTTCGGCCGCGCCGGACGGAGGGGCAGCACCTTGCCGGAACGCGCGTCCGCGAGGGCCTTGCGGCACCTCGGGCACTCGTGGGTGTGGTCTTCCAGCAGCAGGGCGCGGGCTGCGGTGAGGCGCCCGGCCACGAAGGCCGGGATCAGCGTCTGGAAGTCGGCGCAGTCGCGGATGGTTTCGACCTCTGGCGGTTCGGCCTCCTGCCGGAGGCGGTTCCAGACGCGCCCCGCGGCCTGCTCCGCCGCGGCGGGTTCGATCGGCTCCTGCCGGATGGCGGCAAGGGCTTCGTCCAGGATGGATTCGGGCTTATGGTTCTCGGCGTTCATGGTCTTGCTCCTTGAAACGAACGGAGGTCTCCTTGAAGCTGGCGGCGGCTTCGGTGGAGGCTGACACCGACGCGGATCTGGGAAACTCCCAGCAGACGGGCGATGTCGCGGTTGCCGTAGCCTTCTAAGTACCGCAGCACAAAGATCTCGCCAGCCCTGGGGCTCAGGCGGGCGATAGCCTGGCGAAGGCGGTCCCGGAGTTCCTGAGTTTCGAGCTGCCGGTCGGGTTCGAGGTGGGCAGCTTCCGCGAGCACCGGCGCGACGACATCCAGCGGGATATTACCGCGTTCCCGGCGGGCGCGAACCACATCGAGCGCGGCGTTCACCGCGGCGCGGTGGAGATAACTCTCCAGGTGCTCGATGGGTCCACTCTGGCGAACCAGCCGCAGGAAGACGGTGCCGAGGATGTCCTCGGCGTCCGCGGCGTTCCCGGTGATGCGGAAGGCGGCGCGGAACACCCGAGCGTGGTGCGCCTGGAAGATCTCCCCCAGCTCCCCCGCCGGGGTAATGGCTTCAACCGCCCTAGCCGCTGCCGCTGGCAAGCTGCCCTCCTTGTAGTCCGTTCCATCCATAGAGACTCAGACAATCAACAATTCTTACATGGGGGGATACGAAAAAGCGCGGCCTCCAGATCCAGGAATGTGCGCTGCGGGTGCCGGTCGGGCGGCTGCCGGCGCCGGATCTCCCGGGCGGCCTCGAAGCCGTCCATCTCCGGTTGGGAGAAACCCGGGCAACGAAAACCCAGCCAAGCCAGGTTCCAATTCCGCTACATTGGGGACGTGAAACGACGCGGGTGCTGCAAGTTGGCGGTGTCGATACTGTTGTGTGCGCGTGTGCTGGCCGGCCAGCAGGCGCTCAAGATCGGGTCGGGCCATCAGCTTTTCGTGGACGACTACCTGATCGAGTCGATGAAAGGCGTTAGCTTGAAGCTCCATCCGCCCCAACCGGCGGGTCGGGCCATCGCCTTCGACCAGCCGTGGGAGGGGAACGTCAGCGCCTACGCGAAGGTGTTCCAGGACGGCGACCGATACCGCCTGTACTACCGGGGGGCCTCGGACCCGGCCTACGTTAGACCTTCGGCCCTCCAGCCTGGCGAAGTGGTGGCGCCCGCGCACGAGCAGGTGGCCTGCTGCGCCGAGAGCCGCGACGGCATCCACTGGACGAAGCTGCGCCAGGAGCCCATCATCACTGACGGGGCTTTCGACTCGCTGAACCTGGTCTTCTGGGACGCCCGGCGCGAGCTCTACGTAGCGATCTACCGCGATTTCCTTCAGGGCGTCCGGATGCTGAAGTGCGCCACCTCGAAGGACTTCCTCGCCTGGACCAGGGGGCAGTGGGCCGACTACGGGAACGCACCGGCGGAACATCTCTACACCAGCGCGGCCACGCCCTACTCCCGCGCGCCGCACATCTACCTGGGGTTCCCCAAGCGCTTCGTGCCCTGGCGGAAAGCTTACGACGACGTGCCGGGCGCCGGGCTTTCCGACGCGGTGTTCATGACCAGCCGCGACGGCGTGCGCTGGGACCGGCGATTCCTGGAGGCGTTCGTGCGCCCGGGTCGCGACCGGCGCGACTGGGTCCACCGCACGCGCATGGTGGCGGCGGGCGTGGCGCCCACCGCGCCGGATGAGATCTCCCTCTACGTTTCGCGGCACTACAACTTCCCCAGCGCTCACCTGGAGCGCATGACGCTGCGCACCGACGGCTTCGTCTCGGTGTACGCCGATTACCGGGGCGGGGAGTTCGTGACGCGACCGCTGGCGATCGAGGGCAGCAGCCTGGTGCTCAACTACGCGACCTCGGCGGCAGGGAGCATCCGCTTCGAGATTCTGGATCCGAACGGCCATCCGCTGCCGGGCTACGGGCGGGAGCAGACGAAGCTGCTCTGCGGCGACCACATCGCGGACGTCATCCCGCTTCAGAGCGCGAAGCGCCGCCCGGGCCAGGGCCTGGAAGCCCGCCCGGTGCGGCTGCGCTTCCTCATGCAGGACGCGGACCTGTATTCGCTGGCCATCCGGGATTGAGCCGGGGGCCGTACCTTTCTCCGGCGGCGGGCGACATCTGCCTTCGGGATGGCGTAGGCTACCAGGACCTGGCGGGGAACTGCCGCCTGGCTTTCGGCAGCGTCTTCATCGAACGGCAGGGGTTTCCCAATCCTGAGTCGCAGCGCCGCGATTTGCGCTCCCTGTATTCGCCGAAAGCGGAACGCGCGCTGCGGGTGCTCCTGGCCGAGCCGCGCAGGCCCTGGAGGATGCAGGCCCTGGCCGAAGAGGCCCGGGTGAGTCTGGGGCAGGCGGCGAACGTCAAGAAACTGCTGGCGGACCGCGAGTGGATCGAGGTCACGCCGGAGGGATTCCTGCTGCGGGAGCCGGAAGCGCTGCTGCGGGAGTGGGCCGGTCAGTACCGGCAGCGGTCCGAGATCCACGAGTGCTTTTCCCTGCTGCCGGTGAGCGAAATCGAGCGCCGGTTGATGGAGCTGAGCGCCGCCCAGCGTGTTCGCGCCGCGCTGACGGAGTTCTCTGCCGCGGGATGTCTGGCGCCCTTCGTGCGTTACCAGCGCGCCACCGCTTACTGGGAAGGCGACCGGGACAGCGTGGTTCGCTCGCTGGAGCTGAAGCGGGTTCCCAGCGGAAGCAACGTGCGTCTCCTCGCGCCGTACGATGAGGGAGTGTTCTACGGCGGCATGATCATAGATGGCCTGCCGATCGTCTCGCCGCATCAGGCGTATCTGGACCTGCAACGAGCCGGTCTGCGGAGTGAAGAGGCGGCCGAGGAACTTCTGGCGCGCGTTCTGCGGAGGCGATGGCGAGAAGGGACTCGGGCGGCGATGCGGCCGCGGAAGCCGGTCGCGCGGCGCTGATCGAACTGATCGAGATCTTGAGGGAGTGCCGGCGGGGAGTGGTGGTGGTTGGAGGCTGGGTGCCGCACCTGCTGTTCCCGGACGCCGACGAACCACCGGTCAGCACCATCGACGTCGATCTCGCACTGCATCCCCAGCGGCGGCAACAGGTTCGCAGATCTTCGGTGGGGCAATGGCTGGACCGCCATCGCTGCGGCGTCGCGGGATCCGGAGCCCTTTCGCGTGGCGTCCGTGGTGGCGTTCCTGGTTCTCCAGGCCAGCTTCTCAGCTCCAGGGTGGCGGCCGTTGAGAGGGCGGTCTCCGGGTGCAAGTAGGGTCTCCGTTGGTCTCGGAAGCGTCTTGCCGGCTGCTTCTGCAACCCCCGAGCCATGTGGGCCCAAGGAGCCGGACTTGAGTTCCCGCCTCGCGGGTGAACCGGTGGCGTGTGGCTTGGATGCCCGCCCGGTGCGCGGGCGGTTTCTCAGGCGGAACGCGGATTGGTGCGCGCTGGCGATCCGGGATTGAGCCCGCACCTCCGCCGCATGGCGGCCTGCTGGTGCAGCCGCACTCAGTCAATATGGGGCGACCAACCCCGATTCGCAGTGGCGCGGGTTACGCTGGGAGTCGATAGAAACCGCGGCGCACAGCCGCATACGAAAGGAGTTGGTCGCATGTCTAGAATACGCTTTCTGGGTCTGGATGTCCATGCAGACACCATCGCGGTGGCAGTGGCTGAGCCGGACGGAGAGGTCCGTTCGCTGGGCCCAATGCCCAACCGCCTGGAATCGATTCGCAAACTCGCGGCCAAACTGGCGCGCAGCTTTCGGGCCGGCGATCTGACGGCCGTGTGGGTTCCCGACGCCGCACACGAAGCCCTGCGGGACCTGGTGCGGGCGCGCGAAGACGCCAAACAGGACCAGCTCCGGGCGCGGCATCGCCTGAGCAAGTTCCTGCTG
>Ga0315289_10009320_pt1 | contig 14142 bp, 10 predicted proteins | sample YL17G11_40_MG_FD_203452 | JGI IMG/M metagenome (GOLD analysis project Ga0315289, IMG submission 203452) | Sediment microbial communities from Yellowstone Lake, YNP, Wyoming, USA - YL17G11_40 | ecosystem: Environmental > Aquatic > Freshwater > Lake > Sediment | place: USA: Wyoming | collected...
GAACAAGCATTTTGCGAGTTCAGGCTAGATCGATACGAGAAGAGGGAGCCCTGTCTCTGACACAATGAGTTTGGCGGGCGGGGCAGGACTCACCAGACTCGTTGGGCGGGTCCACCTCACGCTTCATCAATGGACACCGCCAGCAACTCAAATGTGCAAGCAAGTACTTGAGCTTTGTCAGCCCAACAACTAGTTAGAGAGAACTATTTCGGCCCAGAGGTCGTGGCTTCAAAAGCTCACCGGCCCCACCAAACCCTTGACGTGTTTCGAGGCAGTGTTGTTGCGTTCTGGACGCAACGGGCTTGCTTTCTGGTGCTTCAGGTTTTGCGTGGTTGGTCGTTTCGTTTCTGGGTTCGCAGGTCACGGGTTCCTGCTTACGCCTCCGTGGAGGAAGATGGAAAGCGATCTACGGTTTCGGTATTAAGCCTTCATCCGGCGAAGATTACTTTGAGAACCGAAATCAGAACCAACGACCAACGTTCGAATTCTGGTGGGCTTGCCCCCCATGGGTGGCAATAGTCTCTTCCTTTAGCCACCCACTGCACGGCACTGCACAAATGGCGCTCCGTGGCCATTTCTATCCACATGACTCCTGTCGGACCGCCCAATTCGAGTTCAAAGCCCGCCTGAGGTCCCATACTTTCTCAGTCTGAGCCTGTCGTAGAATTGGAGCTCCGCTTGAGGGACTAGGCGCCTAGAGGTCTAAGCCTGAGGCACCTAACCTGTTTCTCGAAGGCCTCCCGACTTGGAATCTCAACTTGAGGACGACGGCGAGCAGGCAATGAACCACTACGTAGGTTCCCTACTAGGAGATCACCTGAGCCCGGCGTCCTGAACGGCTCGGATGAATCTCTGGGAGTCAGACACCCATCCGAAGATACCACCGGACATCTTCATCTGTTCTATTGCTGCCAGGTAATTGTTGTAGTCTGTGGCGCCTGTGCAATCTTTCAGAACAAGGCACCAGTAACCTAGATCGTTTGCCTCTCTCAATATGCAGTGAAGGCAGACGTCTGCGGTAATGCCGGTCAATATCAGATGGGACACGTCCAAGTTCTTCAAGACTAGGAAGAGCGTGCTAGTGCTATAGGCGCCCTTTCCTGCTTTGTCGACGACATACTCGCCTGGAACGGGATACAACTCTTCTATCGTATCCCAGTTCTTCTCTCCCCTTGTGAGCAACTTTCCCAACCCACCGGTAGGCACTTCTCCGATACCTACGCCAGCTCCGATGATCTTGCTTCTCAGGATCTTGTTGAAAGGACAATCCGAGAGGTCCGGGACGTGACCCTCCCGGGTGTGAACGACCTTGATCTCTGTTCCCCTCACTGCTTCTAGGCATCTCTTGATTGGTTCAATCGGTGCAGCTGTCAGCGACAGATCGTATCCCATCACATCCACGTAACCCTTCTGACCACAAAAGTCAGTTTGCATATCTATCTCTAGCAAAGCGGTCCTCCCCGAATCAAACTCGAGCCATGCCGTGTCCCCGGACCTCGGGAAGTCTTCGACCTCAACCTTGAATCTCTTACCTCGTACGGGTCCGTATAGCCATTCAGGAAAACCTAGCACCCGTGTCCTCTTGAACTCCTCGTAGGCCTGATCGGTTCTCTTCAACAACTCTTCTCGACTTTTGTCCGCCAAATTCCTATGCATTCTTCTTCACACGCTCCTTCTCGATCTCTTGCATATTGCCCCGTAAAGCTCAGGCCTTCCGGAGTAAGGCATACCCTTGTAGGTGAACGGGACAAGCCCCGACAACTTTCCAAGGAGCATTCGATCTTCGCCAAGTTCCATACCCTGATAAACGCCCGATTGCGACTTCTCGGAGTGATTCATTTGCGAGCCGGATTCGGCGACCGACTTGCTCATTATGGATCTCGCCCGTATTGACCGATTCACTCTCGGATTTAGCTCGTTCCTTTTTTTCCAAGGGTACCGTCATCTAGTTGGTGCAATACCTGTTCCCATAGAGCTGCTCCCAAGAGGACACAAGACACACAGAATCCTCTTCGGTCCGATCATCCGTGTGAGTTCATATAGGGTTTGGCAAGTGTCGCCAATAACTGCCGAACAATCATGCCAGGTATGACACCGGTGAGTCAAGCCCGCATTTGGATCTTGAAATGTCGGAGCAACGTGGTTGAACATGTGGACGCAAACACTTAAGGAATTTCATTGCGGCGAAATCATCACACGGACGTCTGTTGATGTAGCTGCAACGCGCTTCCGCAGGATATATTTGCCAATTAGCTGTTCAAGCGTGGCGGTGGACTGCTTGACGGACACTCGGATCCCATTGTCCGAACCCATTGTCGAGCAGACTGCCGAGATGGGTGATAGACCTAGAGTTGTCTACAGGCTGGCTGGCGACAGTTATCTACTCGTTGAGTACGGCGAGATGAGACTTGACCTCTACCTCACTTTCAGAGTGTATGCCCTAAATCAAGAGATCAAAAAAAGGAATATTGATGGGGTAATCGAAACTGCTCCCGGAAGTCGGTCGCTGCTGATACACTACGACTGCGCGAGACTTTCCGTGCAACAGCTCATAGCCCAGCTAAAAGAGTCAGAAGACAGTATTCCGCAGGTTAAGCAGCTTACGATACCATCTCGTTTTGTGAACCTTCCATTGGCTTACCACGACAAGTGGACAAAGGAGGCGATAGCGAAATACATGAAGTCAGTGAGAGCCGAGGCACCGAATCTGCCAGACAACGTAGAGTTCGTAGCGAGATGCAATGGCCTTCGAGGTGCGAAAGAAGTCAAGGAATATGTGTGTGCAACTCAGCATATGGTTATCGGTTTGGGTGATGTCTACTTGGGATCACCCTGTGCAGTACCACTTGATCCGCGCTATAGGTTAGTTGTCCCCAAGTACAATCCTGCAAGGACGTTCACTCCAGAAGGAGCGGTGGGAATAGGCGGAGCCTGCATATGCATATACGCAATGCAATCCCCAGGAGGGTACCAGTTAATTGGCCGCACCACTCCAATATGGGATGCTCAACAGAAGCACCCGGCATTCAAGGAAGCTCCATGGTTATTCAGACCTTTTGATAGGATACAGTTTACCGCAGTAGCTCACGATGAGTTGGAAGAGGTTTATCGGGAGGTCGCGGACGGAACCTATAGGTTCAAGATAAACTCCTACGAGGTTTTCAGTCTGAAGGATTACAGCAATTTCCTAGAGTCAATCCGGGAGGAGACAGAGGCCTTCCGGAAGAGGCAACGAGAGGCAAGCAGAGACATAATGATGTAATGTAGGCGGAGATTACATGCATGTCAAATGCGTTTGAGACCCTTGAAGGCGGCGTCCAAACGACTGTTCAAGACTACCCGGGCAGGATAGGCTATTGGGATATCGGTGTTCCCCCGTCGGGACCCATGGATCCGGTCGCCTTCAGGCTGGCTAACTTGCTAGTTGGCAATCTTGAAGGTGAGGCAGGGCTCGAGATTACGGCAGTCGGTCCTAAGCTCAAGTTTCGCGATGACAGCGTAGTAGCCATAACTGGAGCGAACATTCAAGCTAGTGTAAACGGCGAGGACCTGCCGATGTGGGAGTCGCTGAGGCTGAGAAAAGGGTCGGTACTATCCATCGGCATGATCCGGGGAAAAGGGTTCAGAGCTTACTTAGGCATTGCGGGGGGGATCGACGTTCCAGTGTTCTTGGGTGGCAAGTCCACGTTCCCCCAGGGACATCTTGGTGGCTTCGAGGGAAGGCCCCTGAGGAACGGTGACGTTCTTAAGATTGGTGCGAGTCGGACGCCGTTGCCCGACATAGTTGGAAGAAAAGTGGACTCCAGCACGAGACCAGCGTATCAGAGCCTATGGGAGATCGGAGCGACGCCAGGGCCGCACGCCGACCCGGACTTCCTCACAGCCGACGATATGGCGATGCTCTTTAGCCATAGGTGGCGGGTTCATTACAACTCGAATAGATCTGGGTACAGGCTTATCGGCCCAAAGCCCCGGTGGGCTCGAATTGACGGAGGGGAAGCGGGAAGACACCCATCAAACATTCACGATACTCCCTATCCGATAGGGGCCGTAAACCTGACCGGAGATATGCCCGTAATTCTGACTGCTGACGGGCCCAGTCTGGGAGGCTTTGTTTCCTTTGCCACGGTTGTCAGCGCCGAGCTTTGGAAGGTTGGGCAGGCTGTGCCGGGAACCGACCAAATCATGTTCAGGAAGTTCAGTCTACAGGATGCGCTAAAGATAAGAACGGAACAAGAAACACTTATACACACTTCGATCGTTTCCTCATAGCGAGGAAAACAGCTTCCGGACAAGTGTTCAAAATCTGCGTAATTGGAAACTGGTGGGAGGCAAGCGATTTTCCTTGATTTGTATTACCGACATTTTCTGGATAGATACTGGCATGAACCAGCAATCCGCGAAAAACATCCACTGGAATTATAATGCCCAGAACCTGATAATAGGAGGCAACGCGCGAGTGGGATCGAGGCCGCGAATCGGGAGCACGGTTCCTCAACGACGCTGCCGAGACTAGTGACAGCAGCGACCGTGATGTTGCTCAAGACCAAAGCTGCTCCAACGTGTACAAGCATCTTCGCTCTTACCCAATTGACGCCTTGTGAATCTCTTATCTTCCGTCGTCGCGTGGAGACCGTGAAGCAGCATAAGCCACTCGTCCCTTTTCAGATCGGGTGACTGAACTCCATTAATCCGGATCCGAACCTCTCCGAGAGGGCGAGTCGAATCTCATCGTAGTTGGACGGTGTTAACTTAATGGGGAATCCAAGATGGATGTGTTACGGGTTACCTTATATTATTAGGCGCAAAATTCAAGGGCTTCGGTAGAGCGCAAAATGGCGAAGAGCATAGCTTCAGACATTGACGAAGCGAACAAGAAAGCGGTCGAGAGGATTCTTGCTGCGGAGGCCGAGCTCGTCGACATAAAGCCGGCCATAAAGGCAGTACCGGGCTACAAGGAGAACCTAATCACTCATGCCGGCCCGCCGATTGAATGGAAGAGGATGTGCTTCACGCAGAAGTTCGCGATAAGGAACGTGGCGGTGTACGAAGGGCTGGCGGAGTCTCCCGAGAAAGCAGAGAGGCTGATCGAAAGAGGCGAGATCCTCGTCGAGCCGAACCACAAGTACGGCAACGTGAGCGGGATGTGCGGTGTCACCGCTGCTTCCTTTCCTGTCTTCGTGATAGAGAACAAGGTCCACGGGAACAGAGCATTTGACTGGCAGCAGACGGACATGACAGCATTTGGCGATTTGTATGAACGAGCCTCTGAGATAGACTTCGTGAAGAAGATTCTCGCGCCCGTGATGAAGGCGGCAATTAAGGAAGCCAAAGGGATCAACGTCAAGCAATTGTTGGTCATGGGGCTTCAAATGGGAGATGAACTTCACGGCACTTTCGACGCAAGTAGGGGAATTTTGGTAAACTGGATCTTCCCTCATGTTCTCAGGACAGACTTCGCAAAGGACATCTTGGCTCAGGTCGGCGACTACTTCATGTCGAGAGAGGGAAGGTGGTATTGCGGGAATCTCATGATGGGTGCTTGCAAGGTGATGATGGATACAGCGAGGGGCATCAAGTACAGTTCGGTTGTGACGGCTATGGCACGCAATGGAGTAGAGTTTGGGATACAGGTCAGCGGCTTGGACGACCAATGGCTCACCGGTCCGGCCGGCGAAATCAAAGGCTTCACCTTCCCTGGTTTCAAAGAGGAGGACTCGACGCTGGACATAGGAGACAGCGCCATCTCTGAGAGCAGGGGTTTGGGAGGAACAGCGATGCCTGCCTCGCCATCCCATGCCAGGCTGATGGGAAAGAGCCTCCAGGATGCTGTGAACCACACGAACGATATGAGGGAGGTCTCGCTGGCCGAGGATCCCGTGTTCAGGATTCCCTACATGGACTTCGCGGGTGTTCCGGTTGGAATTGACATCAGGAAGGTGGTCGCCAAAGGCATCGTCCCAAAGATCGACACGGGGATGGCACACAAGCGTGCGAGTCATCCTATAATCGGAACAGGCATAGCGAGTGCTCCAATGGAGGCCTTCAAAGCGGCGCTGAAGTCATTTGGCGAGAAGTACGCGTGACCGGTGACTCTTGTTGGCCTTTAATCCAGAGAAGTATACATCTTACCTGATTGGCATATCAGCTTCTCTGGCAATCTTCACAATTCTTCTCGTCATCATGGGATTCAGTCCAATTCTTAGCTTCCAGGCGATCGCTTACGGCTCTTTCGGGAGCATATTCAGCGCATCTGAAACACTAATCAGGATCCCTCCCCTCCTCTTGACTGCTCTAGCGTTCCTAGTCGGGTTCAAGGCCAGGTTCTTCAACATAGGCGCAGAGGGACAGCTCTACATCGGGGCGCTGGTATCTTACTTCACAGCCTCCGTGCTGGGAGGAGTGCCGGCTTTGGTTTCCATCCCGATTGTCGCACTAGCAGCATTCCTCGGAGGGGCCGCGTGGCTGGCTATCCCGCTTGTGATGAGGATCAAGCTCGAAGTCAATGAGCTCTTTCCCACGCTTGTGATGAATTTCGTAGCGGTTCTCATAATCAGCTGGCTCACGACAGGACCGATAAAGGACCCATACGCGATCAACCCTCAGACGCCTCCAATACCGCAGTCGACTTGGCTCCTTCTGCTCATACCGCAGACGAGGTTCCACCTAGGGTTCTTCATAGCAATTCTTCTCGCTCTGATGCTGTTCGTGATTCTCTACAAGACAGTACTTGGGTACGAGATAAGGGCTGTCGGGTTGAACCCGAGAGCGTCGGTCCACGGAGGCGTCAGCATGACGCGCGCGATCGCGAGCGTAGGGCTCCTCAGCGGAGGCTTGGCCGGATTGGCCGGGATGATCGAGGTAACCGGTGCAAGCCATCTCCTCGCTCAGGGCTTCTCTCCAGGCTTCGGCTATCAGGGGATAGGGATAGCTGCAGTTGGAGGTTTCCACCCGATCGGCGCTATCATTGCTTCCTTCTTCTTTTCAATACTGCTCATCGGAGGTGAGAATATGCAGCGAGGTGCTGGCGTTCCGATTGAGTTGATCTTTGTTCTTCAGGCCGTTGTTGTGCTTTCAGTCCTGATTGTTCAGATGTGGATTTCGACGAGAGGGAAGAGATATGCTTGACATAATCACTTCAATTCTGTCAGCAGCGGTAATCCTTTCCACGCCGATCCTGTTCTCGGCGCTCGGGGAGGCCTTCGACGAGAAGGCTGGAGTCTTGAACATGGGAATCGAGGGAATAATGGCGCTCGCCGCTTTCATTTCCCTCTGGGTTACGTTTACCACCGGGTCATACCTGCTTGGTCTTTTGGCCGCAATCCTTGTTGGAAGCGTAATGGGAGCGATTCACAGCTTCGCCTGCGTGACGGTAGGGATTAACCAGCTGATAGCTGGGCTGATGATCTATTCGCTTGCGGACGGCATATCCAACTTCAGCTACAGAATGGTATCCAACGTGAAACTGCCAACCGTCACACCGCTCGCGCGCCTCGATTTTGGTCTCCTGAGCCAGATACCCGTCCTCGGACAGATACTATTCCAGCAGAACGCGCTTGTCTACCTGTCATTCTTTCTAGCAATCGCCATGGGCTACATACTCTATAGGACCTCGTGGGGATTGAAGATCAGGGCAGCCGGAGAGAACCCAGATGCGTGCGATGCTGCGGGAATCGACGTGAACAGGGTTCGTCACGTGTGCGCGATCCTGGGTGGAACCATGGCTGGACTAGGCGGGGTTTCCATGAGCCTAGGCTACCTGGGGATATACCAGAGCGGCATCGTCGCAGGGAGGGGCTGGATTGCGATAGTGGTTGTTATTCTCGCTAGATGGAGCCCGTTCAGGGCGATAATGGGCAGTTTCGTCTTCGGCTTGGGGTATTCCATAGCAGCGACACTGATGGGCGCGGGCGTGGCTGTTCCATACTATCTCCTCCTGATGCTTCCCTACGTTTTGGCTGTGGTGGTCATACTCTTCTTCCACAAGGGGACGAAGTCTCCATCCGCCCTGACCATCCCGTTCAGAAGGAGATAGCCCCGACCGACCCCTTCTCTCCGTGACTCTCAAAAAGTGATTTCCTTTCCGGCAACAAGGCTCTGTTAACTCGAGGAGGAATCCTCTCATATTCATTTGAGCGGGCATTGGTTAGCCTAATAATCAAACGTGAGAGGACTCCTCGCGTTGCGATGCTCTACGCCGTGTACATGTATTTTCAAGGGTTGAGTCTTCGGGGTGTGTCAGCATGCTTAGAGGATCTCTCTCCGCGGAGCCATGTCTCTGTTTGGAATCGGGTTCAACGCTTCAGTCACCTCAACGAGCTCTTCACTGTCGGGCGTGTTCGATGCATACTCGTGGACGAGACTTGGCTGACGGTTGAGAGCTAGGAGGCGTGGTTGTCGTTGGCCTTCGAGCCTTACGGGAGGTTCTTTCTAGGCTTCTATGTGTCGCGGACACGTGACATCATGACGGCTGAGCTGTTCCTGCAGAGCCTAATCGATCGGTATGGGAGACGTCCAGTCTACTCGGATGGGGCTGACTGATATCCTGCTGCATGTCGCTCGCTGGGTTTGGAGCATCACGTCGACGATTCTGTCCGTGGCAATTTGTTGGAGCGTTTCGTCCAGTATGTGAAGGATCGAACGGAAGGGTTCGACGATTACTTTCCATGCCGCAGACAACGTTGCTGCCTCGAGCATGTGAATGGTTGGCTCAGCTACTACTTGCTCAGCTTCAACGTCTTCAAGAATCGCGATGCGTTCAAGGGGTCACCGATTCTTCAGCTGAGCCAAATCACAAGAGGACCGAAAGATCGTCCTTAAGTTAACAGAGCCGGCAACAATGGGCATAGCCTTAAATTTAGCAAAGGTTTTGCCATAACTTGAGGAGAATGACATGGCTCAAGCGAAAAGGAACAGAAGGCTACTATGGCTAGGCATCGCGGTCATCGTCATAATAGCAATCGGCACGATTGCGTACGTGTCCTATCCTACTGGGCCGCAACAGACAGTGACTGTGCAGCAGACAGTAACCCCGCAGCAGACAACAGCGCGTCTGTACAAGATGGCCCTTGTCGCTGGAGGCGACGAGACTGATGCGGGCTGGAATGCGGTGGCAATAGCAGCGGCGAACCTGATTCACGAGAAGTACGGCTGGCAGGTGGACATCTCCCGCCTCGTTCCCTTCCCTGACCAAGCTCGCGTCCTGACCGACTACGCGCAGAGGGGATACGACTTAGTCTGGGCGCAAGGGGGCCAATTCATCGGAGACACTTTCAAGGTTGCACCGAACTTCGATAACACAATCTTCGTCCAAGTGTCAGGGCCGGACGTAACACCGCCGGCGAACGTCATTACACTTGGCCCTGACTTCCAGGTCACAGGATTCTACGAAGCTGGTGTGCTCGCTGGCAAGATGACCAAAACGAACAATCTGGCAGTCGTGATAGGGCAGTGGTACGATTACCTATCTATGGAGTTCTACGCGTTCAGGGCGGGAGTTCAGAGTGTTAATCCGGCTGCTAAGGTCTACGCGAGGGTTGCTGGAACCTGGGGCGATCCGTCTCTAGGATTCCAGATCGCAAAGTCGCTGATTGAGACAAAGAACGTGGACATCATAGTGCACATCGCTGACGCGACTGGTCGCGGTGTTCTCACCGCCGCACAGCAATTCAACGTTACAGTGATAGGTACCGTAGGAGACCAGGCTGTGCTGGCACCGACCGCGACGCTAACGAGCGTGATGATGAACACTCAGTATTTCATGGAGCAAGTCGTCCAGAGCATAATGAACGGAACTGTCAGGCAGACCATGGCGGGAAGAGCTGTGCACTTTGACCTTGGTTATCTAGCTCCGTTCCACGACTTCGACAGCAAGGTTCCTCAATCTGTCAAGGATTTGCTGGCAACAACCCAGCAGGGAATCAAGAACGGCACCATAGTAGTTCCGAGGACAGTGACGGAGAACCCACCCCCGGATCCCACGTAGGCGCGTGCTCTGGGGACGGGTTCCTTTTTCTTCTTTATTGACGAGGGCAACAGGTTAGGAGCATGGGTCATGCTCGATGAGTGATCAGCGAGCGAAGTTGAACTCGAGAGAAACCGTCGTAAGAATGAAGGGGATCACTAAGAGGTTCCCCGGCATCATCGCGAATGATCACATTGATTTCGAGCTGAGAACTGGCGAAGTCCACGGGCTTCTCGGGGAAAACGGCGCCGGAAAGACGACGCTGATGAACATCCTCTACGGTCTCTACAGGTTCGACGAGGGCGAGATATGGGTGCGCGGGAAGAAGGTGTCGGTTAGATCCCCCAGCGACGCGATATCGCTCGGAATCGGGATGGTGCACCAGCATTTCGCGCTCGTGCCCAACATGACTGTTGCGGAGAACGTGATCCTCGGGATGAGCCTGGAGAGGGAGCCGCTTCTTGACATTGACAGTGTAAATTCCCGAATCAGTAAGCTGTCTGGCACGTACAACCTCAGCGTCGACCCAAAGGCAACGATAGACCAGCTGTCCGTTGGAGAAAGGCAGAGGGTCGAGATAGTCAAAGCGCTGTACCGTGGGGCGCAAATACTGATACTGGACGAGCCCACCTCGGTTCTCACGCCTGCTGAGACAGAGAATCTCTTCAAGATGGGGCGCACGATGGCGCAAGAGGGCACGAGCGTGGTTCTCATAACTCACAAACTTCCCGAAGTCATGCAGGTCAGCGATAGAATCACGATCCTCAGGCTGGGCAGAGTGACCGCAGTACTGGAAACAAGGCTCTCCAACCCCGCCGAGCTCGCCGAGAAGATGGTTGGCAGAGCTGTCTTCTTGGGCACGGGTGAAAAGGAGCAGCCTCAGAACGACCTCGCAATGGAGGTCAAGGAGTTAAACGCTGTGAGCGACAGAGGCGTGCCTGCTCTCGGCAACGTTTCGTTCTATGTTCGTCGAGGCGAAATCCTCGGAATCGCGGGCGTCGCAGGGAACGGCCAGCGCGAGTTGGCAGAGGTCCTGACGGGTATGAGGAAGGTCGAGAGGGGGTCGGTGTCGATCTTTGGGAGAGACATAACCAACCTGACTCCGTCTCAGATCATCGAACGGGGGATAGGTCACATACCTGAGGACAGGCTCGGCATTGGGCTGATACTTGATTTCTCGATTGCTGAGAACTTGGTCCTCGAGGTGAGGTCCAATCCTCCCTTTTCTCGCAGCTGGTTTCTGCCCGAGGGAAGAAGGTACTTTCTAAACGCCGAAGAGATCAGAAGCTACGCGGAGAAGCTCATCAAAGAATTCGATATCGTTACATCGAATGCTTATGCTCCCGCAAGGACTCTTTCTGGAGGCAACCTCCAGAAGATGATCCTTGCCAAAGTCCTTTCGCGAGATCCAAGGTTTCTGGTGGCAGAGCAACCTACTTCGGGGCTGGATGTAGGCGCGACAGAGTTCATTTGGAAGAAGCTCAGGGAACAGAAAGCGAAGGGGGTGGGGATACTCCTCATCTCAGGCGACTTGAACGAGATCATGACTCTGAGCGACAGGGTCGCAGTAATGTACAATGGGAGCATAGTTGGAACCGTCTCCGCATCTGAAGACAAGACGCGCCAGATAGGTCTGATGATGGGAGGTGTGAAATCGGAGCAATGAACCAACAGTCTCAACCGCGATGTGGCGCAGCAACGATTGCAAGAGTCCCTCCGATATCGATGCGGGCGACCGTCGTCGGTGCTACCGCACTGCGGAGAATAAAGATGCGCCCCGACGTGGGAAGGGTGCACAGCGTCTTCAATGACGCCTTCAACATCGCGACAGGAGACGGCGGTCTAATCAGCGTAGTTTCCAAGAGGGTTGGGTCCGGTCCGATCAACGTTGTAGTTGATCTCGAAGGGAACTCGTCCATGCTCTCCCTGCACGTGGACCAGAGGCAATTGGTTACGAACGAAGGGAATGCACTATTGGTTCACGATAGCGTACGGATATCGCTGAATCACGCATCCGAGTACAAACCCAGTCGTCACTTCCGAACACGGGAAATTGGCGAGCTAACTCGCAATCTGGAAGTTGCCAAGGAGGTTGCGTTGCGTGAGGGTCATTTTGAAGGAGTTGGCGAATTGGTAAAGTGCTTGACGAGCCGAGGCGGTCTTCGCTCTCGCCTCAAGCTCAACGGGTTCGCCACCGTTGCGCTCCCTTCCCTTTCCGAGCTGATGAAATCGGCGATGGGAGATAGGTACTCTCGGGTGCGTGATTCTGCCAAGAACCTAGTCGGTCTAGGTCCTGGGTTGACCCCGTCCGCAGACGACGTGCTCGCGGGATTCATGCTCGCTCTCATGCTGGTGGGTGTGAGTCTAGGAGTCGAACCCAGCAGACTGAATGCGGTCAACCAAGCGGTAGCATCCACGATAGGTAACGTGACGACTCTACTGAGCAGAGAGTACTTGTATCACGCTGCTTCTGGCGAAGGCAACGAGCAAGTGCTGAACCTGATAGAGTCAATTCTCGCATCGGACAGCATTAGGGTCATGAAGGCAACTAGGAAGCTACTGGTGGTCGGAGAGACCTCCGGAACGGACACACTGCTGGGCGTGTTTCTCGGAGCTAAGCTTGCAGTTGAGTGGGCGACGAGGGCTGCAGCATGACGAACAGTGTCACGGTCAGGAGCGGCATGTTTCGCGATTCGATTACGCTGATGAAGATCTCCAGGCAGGTCTCAGAGATGAAGGGGGTCAAGCAAGCCGCGGTGGTGATGGCAACGCCCCTCAACAAGAGATACCTGAACGATATCGGCCTCCGGACTCCTGACTTGGAAAGAGCCGGACCAAACGACCTCGTGACGGCAGTTGAAGCGGTAGACGACAACGGTCTGGAGGCGGCGCTTGCGGAGGTTGACCGACTTCTCTCCTATCGAAAGGCAACAGAATCTACAGTGGCAAGACCGAGCAGTCTTGAGGGCGCCCTGAGGTTGATGCCTGATGCAAACTTGGTGGTGATATCAGTGCCAGGGCAATATGCAAAACGGGAAGCTATGAGCGCTCTTGAGAGAGGGCTCAACGTCTTTCTGTTCAGCAGTAACGTCCCAATCGAAGCTGAGGTCCAACTCAAGACATTCGCGAGAGAGAAGGGGTTACTGGTGATGGGTCCAGATTGCGGAACGGCGATAATCAATGATGTCGTTCTAGGCTTCGGGAACTTAGTTAACCGAGGTGCAGTTGGGTTTGTGTCTGCGTCTGGAACGGGCCTGCAGCAGGTCTCTACTCTGATTAGTAATGCCGGGTTCGGCATATCTCAGGCCATAGGGACAGGAGGGAATGACCTGTCCAAAGAGGTGAGAGGGATAATGATGACTAGAGGAATCAAGCTATTGGAAGAAGACAAGAGCACTCGCGCAATAGTGCTCATTTCGAAAACACCGAGCCCGAGCGTTGCAGAGGAGATCCTCGATATGGCGAACTCATCAAAGAAGCCCGTGATTGTGAACTTCCTGGGCTCAAGTCTTGAGAGCAGGGGAAAGAGATGGCACGGAGCCGCCACCTTAGAAGACGCAGCAGAAACTGTGTGCGCCATTCTCATGAACGAACGACCAAAGAGGGTCGTCTTCACATCCCCAAAGGAGAAGATCATCTCCCTTGCAAGCGCCGAATTCTCGCATTTCTCGGACATTCAAAGGTACGTCAGGGGCCTCTTCTCAGGAGGGACCCTATGCTATGAAGCTCTGACAGTACTGTCGCCACTCTTGGGAGGTATCCACTCCAACACGCCCCTCGAACCAAGAATGAAGCTAAAAGATGAAAACGAAAGTGTGGAGCAAACATGCGTAGACATGGGCTCTGAAGAGTATACAGCAGGAAGGGCACATCCGATGATTGACTTCACGCTAAGAAAGTTGAGGATCCTTCAGGAGGCGAGGGATCCAAAGGTGGCCGTCGTGCTGCTGGACGTTGTCCTCGGGCGAGGAGCCCACCCAGACCCAGCTGTGGAACTGGCGCCGACGATAGCCGAAGCGAAGTCTCTGGCGAAGAAGAGCGGGAGGTTCCTTTCATTCGTCGTGTCAGTCGTAGGCACCTCAAAAGATCCACAGAATCTCAGAGAACAGAAAAGTAAGCTAGAGAAGGCGGGGGTTGTTATCATGCCAAGCAATGCTCAGGCAGCGAGAATGGCAACA
>Ga0315289_10009321_pt1 | contig 14142 bp, 15 predicted proteins | sample YL17G11_40_MG_FD_203452 | JGI IMG/M metagenome (GOLD analysis project Ga0315289, IMG submission 203452) | Sediment microbial communities from Yellowstone Lake, YNP, Wyoming, USA - YL17G11_40 | ecosystem: Environmental > Aquatic > Freshwater > Lake > Sediment | place: USA: Wyoming | collected...
TCTTTATTAAGCTGGAATACTGAGTGGGTGCCATCAGCGTTTTCATGGGCAAGCTGGTAGCCTATTAAATCATATTTATTTTCTTTCTTCTCATAGATAGGAAGTAAGCCATCGGCATTGGGTTTGCCAATAATGCTGACGATTTTACCAAATGCATCTTTCCAGATCATGCCACCACCAGGAATATCATTGGTGGGGTTGCCGATAAGTTCTCCCTGAGTCACAAATACAAGCTTTCCATCCCTGGAGTGTTGAACCGATGAAGGACCTATTTTCTGCCACAATAACTCCATATTTTGTCCTTCAATTAAAGTGGAATTGGCATCCCGTTTCATCTGCGCTTCAGCAGAATAGAAATTTTGACCAGTCAAATCCCATATCCTGATAAATTTATTTTGGTAGGCGCCCCAGAGTGGGTTACCTTTTGTATCGGTTGGTTGTATTTGATTTGCCCAGACATCCCTGAATAAATCGGTAAAGGTGTTAGTCGCCTGGGCATGGGCAAAGGAGCGGTTATAATAAACCAAGGACTGTCCAAAATCAGGTAAGATTTGTTTTTCTCTCCAATTATCAGTTTTATGTGCAGCATCAACATAATAGGTTAGTCCTGTAAAATCCCACATCTTGGTATTATATAATGCAAAATTAAAGGTGGTGTATGGCATCCCTTGCAAGTATTGAGAAGGAGTAAATGGAGATGTTTTGCCAAAAGTTAAATAATCCACAGCCTTATTCTGAAAATCAAAAGAGAGAATATCCCAGAAGCCTAAATCTCTGGAACCGAATTGAGGTTTTAAACCACCGGCTTGTGCCTTATATTTTTCTATTCTGTTACCATAAGAATCAACCACCCACTCCCGCGATGAACTGCTTAGGCTATGATAACCGGCATAGATAGCACTTGAGGCAAGCATTGTCATATAAGGCATTGCGGCGTGCAGGAATTCTTTGTTTTCGACAGAATTGGCGAGTTTAGTTAAGCCCACTGAAACGCCTGCATTGACTAAGCCATCAATAACCGCATTGCCCATCATATTCATAGTGGGAGAGCCGAATTTATTAGTCCATCTATATAATGAATCTTGATTTTGATTAGGAAAAGCAATGCCAGAAGCAATGGAACCTAAACCTTGTCCCAAGATTCGGCTATATTCTGGCTTCACCCAGCCAGCTTTTGTGGCGAAGTATTCTGCGCCCAAGCCAATGCCTTGAGTAAGAAGATATTTGGGAACTTGATAGGTATTGTCGCCTTTAAGATTTGGACTATTCCAGGTATCTGTTATAGCACTCCAAGCATTAAAAGGAACTCCGTTATTAAGTGCAAGTCTCTTGCCGGGTATTGCTCCCATTAAAGCATTAAAGCCAAAGGTAGTTACAGCAGAACCAGCTAGACCTGCTAAACCGTATTTAAGTGAAGAGCCTAGTTTATCACCAATTGCATTAGAAATAGCAATCTGCAAACCGCCCTGCGCAGCACCCATTATTGTGCCGGTAGCGAACCCTGCGATAAAAGGACTGTTTACTGCAAAAGTTTGTAAACTCTCTGGAGCGAATCTAAATACGCCTAAACTACCAGCGTTAAAATCTGCGCCTGAAAATGAAGGTGGTCTACCGCCAATAGCTTCAATAGTACTAATCCCCATACTAAAACCACTGCCTAAAGACATGCCAAAAATTGCTGAAGCAGTAGGGCTCCAGCCGAATTCCCTTTGGGCAACGGTTGTAAGCGCACCGCTAACCTGGCTGGTCAGGCAGCTTATCCCAAAACCAGTAATTAAATTAGTCCCGCCTGCAAGTGCACCTACTCCTGCTGTGGCTAAGGTCATACCTAAACTCATCAGCGAATCGCTTGTAGAAGGCTTTTCAAATAGCGGAGAAAGGTCAGCGTATTCGCCTTTGTAGGAACGGGCGCCGAGGATTTTTTTGGCTTCGCTATCACTTACAGGGTCAGTCCCCTGCGGGGACAGACCCTTCATTATTAAAGCGTAACCGCTAAACTCATTCAAGAATTTTTCTTTAGGGAGGAATTCCTCTTTATGTTCTTCAATGAAATATACTTTTTCATCGGTTATTCTAGTGACTAAAATATAGTGGTCGGATTTGAGGTGAGCGATAAAGGGTACCTCAGGGACAGTCCCCTTCATTATAACGGGATAAAGTTTTGAGCCGAAAAATTCGGAAGTTCTAGATAAGGCATATAAAGAGTTCTTTATAACCTTGGGATTGCCTTCGGGCTTGACTACATCGTTTAGAATATCTATGGTTAAGGCAAGGACTGCAATATCTTGCTCTAATGAATCAGGGACAGTCCCCTTAATTTCAACTTTAGGGTCAGTCCCCTTCGGGGACAGACCCTTATAAGACAAGAATTCATAAAGCGCCTTTGCGCCGCAGGGCTTTCCCCTTAGCCAGTTGTAAATTTCCTCTATTCTTTGTTTGGAGATGTTTAAGGGTTTTTCTAATTCTACTGTCTGGGTGGGTGAGATTCTTATGGCATTGACCGGCTTTCCTGAGATGTCTAAAAGGATGTTCTTTATTGCAAGAGGGATGTCTACATTACTTATATCTTTCAAATACGGGGGCACATAAAGGGTGGAAGATACTGCGGGTCTCTGCCAGATAACGCGCCAGTCATATTCTACTGCCTGGGCTACCTGTTCAGGTAAAAAAACCGCAACTACTAAAAAAGCCACTATCCTCATCCAGCGCTTAAAACTTGACTTAAACGCTGGTTGTTTTGTTTGTGGCTTTAATTCTTGTCCTGATTCGGTTTTTTTATATCCGCCTTCATCCATTTTATTTACCCCGTTAGAGATTTATCTCTTACGCGGTAAATCCCGTTATCTCTAACGGGGTTTACCTATATAAAAAAGAAAAAAGCTAAGTCCTCCCCTTACCCCAACCATTGATTTCACGGATTCTTTCATCACGGATTTCACGGTTTAGTTCCTTTAAAAATTGTTTTTAAAACTTCTTAATAAGCTCTCAAATAAAAACCGGATTGTCAAACACCTAAACTCTCCGTCGGCATTCGGCAACCCGGCTATCTTGTTATAAGACCCGTGGCTTTGCGTCCCCTGATCACTCAGGGTTTACCTTTTCGTTCCGTATTACGTATGAAGTATAACATATAAAATCCGTCGCTGTCAAGTAAATTTTTATCACTAAAAGAGAGCGCTTTCTTGACTACGGATTACACTGTTAAAAGGTTGATTTCGACCACGTATTGCACAGATTTAAAGTGCAGATTATGCAGATTTTGGGGGGGGATTCGATTTAATTCAAAAATCTTTAGGGTCAGTCCCCTTCGGGGACAGACCCTTCATATTGGTCTTTTCTTCAGGGACAGTCCCCTTAGCGCTGTAAATCTTAGTTTTGGCGGGGACAGTCCCTTCAATTATCAGATTGGACATTTATATATGGATTAATTCCAGATTGGACATTCTTATTTGCCAAATCCAGTAAATAGGCCTCCCTGCGTGAACTGCAAGAGGATAGGACCACCTATAATAATGCCGATTACCGGCAATATACAGAAGATTAAAGGCAGAAGAATCTTTATGGGCGCCTGCAAAGCATAGCGTTCTCCCCTGCGATAACGCTGTAATCGGGTATCTTCAGAGATGATGCCAAATGCCTCGCTTACAGGCGTTCCCATACGCTCTGCCTGCACTAAGGCCTGAACAAATGAGCTTACTTCAGGTATATTCAATCTTTTAGCCATATCCCTTAATGCCTGGCTGCGGGGTTTTCCCCACTTTATCTCATCCAATACCAGGGTTAATTCTTCAATCATCGGATTGGTGGAAACCTTCTTTTCAATAACCCATTTTACAGCTGTAGTAAAATCCAAACCCGCCTCCACGCACAAACCCAGCAAATCCACGGTTTCAGGAAGCACGCGGGCAATTTCGTATTTGCGCTGGTTAATCTTTCTCCTTAACCAGAGCTCGGGAAGAAGATAGCCTAAAGCAAGAAGCACAAACAAAACCAGAGGGTCGAATTTTTTCAAAACAAAAAAAGCCGCCCCAACCGCAATAAGCAGTAAAACTAACTTAATACTAACGAACTGCCCGGCTGTAAGGTTTATATGGGCAGCGTCTAATTTATTTTTTATTTTTACATCCAGCTTGAGTTTCTCTAATAATTTCTGAGTAAGGGGAAAGGTTATCCGGCCTCTTTTTTCTTTAGGGAGGGAGATGCGCCTTGCGCTTGATTGGTGAGAACCCAATATTCCCAGCAGAATAAGCGCAATTGCCAAAAGCATAAATATATAAATGAATAGAAGCATTGCCTCACCTCTCTATATTCTAATCGTGCTAAACTTACGGATAAGCAGGATGCCCGTTACCTGTAAGACCCCTGCAATCAGTAAAAGTATCCTTCCTTGCTCTGTGTTCAACATAATATCAAAATGCTGGCGGTTAAAGGTCAGGACCCACCAGATAAATATAAAAGGCAATACGGACATAATCATACCCTGCAATCTACCCTGCAGGGTTAATGTGCGTATGTTTTCTTTTAACTTATAATTGTCTCGAAGAGTGGTGGAAAGCCGGCTAAAAACCTTGGTCAAATCCCCTCCTGTCTCTCTTGCCACCAGGACTGAATTAATCATCAGACCCAGTTCCTCCAATTTTAATCTTTCATTTAAACGCTTGAGACTATCCTCTAAGGTAACACCTATCTTGTTTTCTCTTAAGATTAAACCAAATTCCTGAGAAATCGGCGCTGGCATCTCTTCCACCAAAACCTCTATTGCCTGCAAAAGCGATAGCCCCCCCTTTAAAGATGAAGAGATAACCATTAACCCGTCAACCAGCTGGCTTAAGAATTTCTGTTTGCGTTGCCGCTCCATCAGCCTAATGATGAACGCCGGCAGGATAAAACCAAATGCCCCTGCAATCAAGGCCAAGACAGTTTGATTAGATAAGAAAAGGGCCAAGCCGCCTAGAATAAGGGGGCTTAAAGTAAAATATAAAAACAATTTTTCCCGCCTGACCGGCACAAACATCTCTTCCAGCTGCTTTTCTGCCTGCGATACTTTTTTTGCCTGAACGCGATGGAGTCTATCCATTAGGGAAGGGATCAGCTGATAGGCAATCAAGCACACTGAGGTAAAACTTAAGACAAGAATAATGAGTTGCAATATTAACATATTAAGGGGCATACTGCCTCCCATAACCAAAGGTATCGCCGGATTCTCTCATCTTTCCGCAGATCGCCCGTCTAATATAAAGAGACATTGCCAATAAAGCCGCAATAAGTATAACCATAAAAACCGCATATTCCAAAGAAAGCATTCCTTTGTTTTTTATTTTTTTCATATTTAATCTTAACGGCCTACAATTTTCACATAGCCGTTATTGTCTCCTGCTAAACCTCTATATCGGGCTATGGCTCTACGTTGAATTATTCCCCCTTGAGAGGGATTCCATCTCCCCAATACGCCTACTTCAACCTGGGCCGGGTCATGGCGTTCTATGTCCACCCGAAGGTCCTGTTCGTAGTTTCTTAACTCCATACATGTCTTACCCTTAAGCCAGTTACCATACTTTTTCGTTCTCGGGCGCGGCATATTGTAACTGCTCAGCCCTACCTGAATGCTGTGCTCGCCCCCTGAATCATCCCAAGTATAGGTGACAGGATTGGTCCCGCTCAAGCCGCAACTCGAGGTACCAACCTCTCCCAGTGCCTCCAAACCCTCCATTGTTTCATAGAATTGCGCGCAGGCATCCCTGAATTCCTGAGCACTCTGTATAAAATTATTTATGACATCCCTGGCATCTTGAAATTCATCCTCAAAATCCAAATCTATGGTGCCAAAGTTTGGATTTGCAGGATGCCACTTGCAAGGTGGTTGATTTTTAATACAGTCACTTGCACCTGGAGATTCAACACAAGTAGCATTACCCTCCCAATCATATTGATAACTACCGTAAATACAATCAGGTAGCCCTTGGCGGATTCTTTCTATTTCATTCATCCAGCCGTTTAAGCCTATGCGAACCGGGTCGCTGGAACTGTCGCCGTTTATCAATCTATATAAAGCGTTGTAATAATCATCAGGGGTGCCTTCATCCCCAGTCTCACTTGTTTCAGGCTCATAAAAGAAAGGGGCCCATGCCTTCCAATTATACACCAATTGATCGTCTCCTTGATCTCTTAATGTCTCTATCTCATCCATAAAATCACTACCTACTTCATCAAGAGCATAATCCACTTCATCATAACCTAGGGGAGGGTCAGGGGGTTCACACTCTGGACATGCATTTGGATCCCAGGCTTTCCAGGCATTTAATTCAGCTGCGCTTGGACCCGGCTCCCAGAAGGATATAGGATAATCCTTATTTTCTAAGGTGCGAAAAAGTAGTATTAGCGAGCCATCGCTACCCTCTATGCCATTACCTTCCACTTCCATACGATTTAAGTAGGGTAAAAATTGATTAATTGCATCTAGAAATTTTTGCACCGGAGAATTCGCATCCCTAAGAAACGCTGTTACCACTGTTTGTTGCTGGCTAAAACTTTCTAAATTTCCTTCCTTAAGTTCTGCAATTCTGCGGTCCCAGCAGACCTGAAAATTAGGCACTAACTCAGTAGTATCTCCATCGCCATCAGAGTCAACAGCATCCGCTACCTTATTCGGGTCATCTATGGTTTGAGTTAAGGCCTGTAAAAATACACTCTCCCTGATGCGCTGTTCCTCAGGCAGGCCATTAAGCGCTTTAACTGCAGATGCCATAGCATCTCCTAGCATTGCATCTTTGACATAGGCAGTGTAAATATTTGAGGCTGCGGAGAGGGTAGCACCTAAAGATGCGCCTACACCTGCTGCTGTTACGCTTGCAAAGGCAGTTGTGCCTTGCGCTACTATAGAACCTGCGCCGATAGCAACCTCATGTGGCACAAAAGTGCCGCTAATACCCGCGACGTCACCCGCACCAACAACTGTCACTCCTCCTGGTCCGGCTACCGGTCCTCCGCCAAGAACAGAAGCTCCTCCTGCGATCCCGCCTCCAATACCTGCTCCAATTACTGCGCCTTGAATTGTTCCTTGTAATGCACCGGTTCCGGCAATAGCACCGCCAATAGCACCGCCAATCATACCACCCACTGCACCAGCAACAATTAGCCCTGTAGTAGTAAGACCAAGGCCCAAGGCAGTTGCAGTACCAGCGGCTGCTACGAATGTCGCTCCTCCTGCCAAGCTTGCGCCTCCAGTTGGCACTGCTAAAACAATCGCAATAATCGCTACAATTATAGCCAGAATAACGCCTAAGAGCCCGGTCTTACTACAGCATTTAGTTGGATTACCGCAGGAATTATATAAAGACATTGAAAGTTGATATGACTTAGTGCCTATCTGAGAGGCAAAATAAAGGCTGGCACTATCTGCGGCATTAGAAAGATTAGTAGCATAATTAGAAACCTGTCCAATATTTACCACTATTAAGACAAAAATAAGCACTGCAGTGATAATCAGGATAAGCAATGTGGCAATCTGTCCTGTGGGCTTTGCTTTTTTAAGATTATCTAAAGATGTTGAGTTTTTGATATCTTGCAGTGTCCGATTCATCTATCTCCTGCCCTATATTTGTGCTGGCTGCGTTTACCCTGCTTCTTTCATAATCCTCTTGTCTTACCACCATACGGCCAACTACCCAGGTAGCTATTCTTACACTGGCTAAAAGAATAAGAAAAATACAAATAAACGCCGCTCCCAATTCTAAACTCACCTGCCCCGTTAGAGATCCTTGCCGAAGGCAAGGCAGACACCTTCGGTGTCTTATCTCTAACGGGGCCTGTGCCTTCTTATCTTTTCTCATCTTCTTATTGCTGCCAATTTATGGCAGTAAGTTTTCGCTTGCCGGCTTTATGCGATAAAGTCAATAACAAGACGTTGCCTGACGGCGTATCTGTAGCCACAATAGTATTGTTAGTGTCTATATTTTGCACCCGCCACTTACTGAATGAAGAAGTCCTGCCACCGCTGGCTTTAAACGTATAAGAGAGATTATAAAAAAACATCTTTCTGTAATCTCGCCTGTCTTTTTCAGATACTATACTTGAGTAGGCCTTGCCCACATCTACTTCCATTGCCTGCAAACTTTCCCAATCTATCGAGTTTTGCACTCTTTGATTGCCGCTGCATAGCCCGTTAAAAATCTTTCTGGTAAGTTGCAGGTCAGTTTCCATCTGCGTGCAACCTGATAAGAATAATATACTGATAATTCCTGCGATAAAAATTAAATTTTTTCTTTTCATCGTCTCTACCTTTCTGACTGCCGGGTCTGCGTAGCTGTCTCGCCAACCACGGTAGTAACCGGCACCTCTTGTATAGTATCAGTCCCCTTGTCAATAGAAACTATTGTCCTGGTAGTAGTATCAGACCAATTTATAGAATCGGTGGTGGTAATCGTCCTGCCTGACTCCTGCTTTCTTAGAATATTGCTCATCGTGGTCTGCTTTGCGTAGTCAGGCTGTAACCCCATTGTCTTGACTTTATTTTTGGCAATGGCAAAATTAAATATATTATCCAGTGTACCCGCAGAACAATACCAGGGAGTTTCCATCTGTTGGTTGCAGATTGTATTGCAATCCTTGCTACTACCCGGTTCTTTGCCCCTATTGCATTCTCTTACGCAAAAATCCGCCTGGCTAATCATCCGGCATTGTCTTTTGCAGCCATCATAACTGATAATTTCCCCTTCGCAGGAATCAATTATCCTGATATTTTTACCATATGTCTCGCACATCTCTTCCCCTGTCTCCGCGTTTGTCGTCCAACTGATACATTCTCCATTTCCAGTTTCCCACACATTACTGTCTCCGTATACCTCTTTATACTTATCCAACCCTGATACATTGCTTATGTCTCTAAATCCTGCAGTCTTATAAGTGAATTTTTGGTCTTGGATTTGAATAGTGGTTTGGGGTAATTCAGCATAGGTGTCAGCAGTCTCATTTAATCTGTAACTACGAATCACACTAGCACCAGAACTAAAAGGCATAACCGAACCTACTGCAAATGGGTTGCTTGGATTAGGGATGTGTTTATCCTGGACAATTGTAACGCTGGCTTGACCGCCAAGGTCAGGATTATCGCTTTCTCTTAAGGCCTCTCTAAAGGCGCTCATCATCGTCTTCTGCTGGAAGCTGTATCTTAGGCCGTAATTAAGCAGGATTCCTAAAAGCATAATCAAAATTGCGCCAAAGATAGCTAATTCTAAAAGCGCCTCTCCTTTTTTATTTCTTAATGTTTTCATTGCAAGGGCCCTACTCTCTCAGTTCCTGAACGGGTCTGTGTTTCATTAAAATTCGAACTGGTGGTAGTAATGGTTACGCCGGCATTCTCAGTTGTATTGGTTACCGTATTGGAAATATAATTAAAGGCCTGCGTGATATCCGCGGTAGTATTGCCCGGCGCATACTGCTCACCAATAGTATCTGCTGTCTGTCGCAACTTTCCCTGCATACCGCGAGTGATATAAATCTGCATAGCTATAAGTCCAGCCACTACACAAACAATTAACACTGCGTATTCTAAACTAAATGCCCCCCTTCTAAGACTAAGCTTTTTCATTCATTTACCTTCTATTTATTCTTGCCTGCTTTCAGAACTTGAAGACCCGCTGCTTGTGCTTGTGGTATTTGTACTTCTAGTTTGGGCGCCACCGCTAGAGACATGCGTGTCTACGCTTCCTGATGTTGAGCCAGCCGTAACCGAAACCGAGCTTGTCTGTTTTTTGAAATTTATCAATACTTGGGCGCCTTCTTGAGTTCCCAACTGGTCTGCAGCAGTCTTAACTACTCCCTGTAGCCCGCGCTTCATATACAGCTGCATCCCGATCAAGGCAGCTCCCACAATTGCCAGAATCAAGGAATACTCTATCAAACTCTGTGCTTTCCTGCTAAGAAATCTATTCATCTTTATCGTTGATAATTTGTGGCATTTAGCCCTTCTAAACTCTCGGTTCCAGCCCTGGTCTGATTTTGGGTATAGTTACTCGTGCTCGTTGGCATTGTTCCAGCGTTGAGTGAGCCCCCTGAAATATTTTCTTGCTGAGTAGAAGTAGTGGTTGTCGTATAAGTGCTCGATACGTGCGTTGGTGAATACTGCCCGCCCATTTCATCTGAGGCCTGTTTAAGTTTGCCCTGGTAACCTCCCTTAATATACCACTGCATTGCTAAAAGAGCGGCTACAACCACAACAATGATAATAGCGTATTCCAATGTACCCTGGCCTTTTTTAGAATTCTTTAGTTTCATTTATTTCACCTCCCTAACGCTTTGTGCGTTACCAACCATATTGCTGGTTACCAACCGTGGTAGAAGTAGCATTGGTGGTCCTGTTCACACCGCCGCCTGTTGTTGTAGTTTCTGCGGCTGTAGAAGTGCTCGCTACATTACTACCCTGTTGCAGATAGTATGGTTCATATTGAGTTGTGGTGCCGAGATTAGTGGTCTGCGTAGCAAAAGTATCAGTGGCGTCTCTCATCCTTCCCTGTAAGCCTCTCTTTACATAGGTCTGCATCGCCACTAAAGCTGCTACTACTAAGCCGATTAGTATAGCATATTCTGCTGTGGTCTGCGCCTTTTTGCTTCTTAATATGCCTAACATCCTTTTCACCCCCTTATTTATTTAAGGTAACTGTTGTGCGGCTCTATTTATAGAACCTGCCGCATTTGTCATTGCCTGATTCACTGCGGGTTTAATAATGTTTTGCGCTGCCAGGATAATTATAGCAATAATGGCAGTTAAGACAATAACATATTCCAATACACTCTGGCCTAATTTAGCCCTCATTTCTCTACCCCCCTTTTAATTTGTTGGTTCAGCATTAACCCTATCTTCTATCATCTTGAGGTTTGCCTGGACCGAGCGCTGAACATAGACATTCATCGCCATTAAAGCCGCAACCACGACGGAGATAATCATCGCATATTCCAAAATACTCTGCGCCTTTTTCATTTTATCCCTTCCTTTTTTTAAGGATTTAAAATTCTATTCGCGGCGTTGGAGAACAGGTTCTGGCTTGACTGTTTGGTCTGGCCCAAAAAATAATTCCCGATTATGAGGGTCAAGACGCCAATCACCGCAAGCAATATAAAGTATTCTAAAGCAGCCTGTCCCGTTCTCAAATTCTTTCTTAAAGGCATTATTAACTCCTAAAATAAAACCGGGTTATCCTGATTGCTTTCGGCTTTCGGTAACCCGGTTAACATTCTCGCCTTGACCCTGAAACGAGAAAATGAATAAAAACTTTTTCAGCGAGCAATAGTCCCGTGGCTTTGCGCATCCTGATACCTCCATCAGGAGTTGCCCTTTCGCTGCCGTCTATCATGACAATTAAAATATAACACCTATTAAAAGGGGTGTCAAGAATATTTCCTGGGATTAAGAAAGCGTTTTCTCGATGCTGCACCACAACCTCTTACCGTCGGCAAAAACCACCTCTTTCTCGTTTATCCGGCGCAAGGCGTATTCGAGGTCCTTTAAGAACGGGTATCCTGAAGGAGGTTGGAAAGTTGCCAAGATATAGTCCTTTTCTTTTTTAAGCACGGCCTTTAAACTATAAAAACGCTCATTTATCGTCGGGAAATCCTTATCTTCGTACCCTAAAGGCAGGAAGCGCCACCTCACATACAAATCCAGCGCCTTTAGATAGTGGTTAAAAAGCATCTTCATGTCCTCCCCAGCCTCCCTATTTAAATTAAGGCTCTGCGCCGAGGGAAAACGCTGGGAATCGCCGGTATAAGTGGAGAGCTCAATCTTGCGGCTGAAATCCTGGAAAGCCTCTTCCAGGTTTGGCCAGTGACTAAGGTAGATACTTGCCAGGTCTTCGGGCTTAGTCGCTTCAGTGGGGAGGTTACTTAAAATGACTAAGCGCGTCTTCTCGTTGAGGGTTGTTTTTAGGGCGGCGCCAGTTAATGTAAGTGATTGTTTTACAACAGGTTGCGATAATTCAATCTCTATCTCTGCAGCATAGAAATCTTTCTGAAGCGCCTCAAAATAGAAGGGTTTAAATTCCCCTATTTTTTTTACCTGACGATACTCCACAAACTGCCAGGGCCAAAGCCCAAAAACAAAGAAGCGCCTTTTGGCTTGTTCTAAAGGGATGGTCTCTAATTCTTCGAGTTTATTGCCGTAAAGAGTCGGGCGGGCAATTTTCTTTTCTGAGGAATCAAGGCTTGAGATGAAAGTAAATAATTCCTTGGTAGGGATATCATACCCCGGTGCCATAAATAGGATAATCGGCCTGTCTTTCAAGAAATATTTATTTATGTAACTCTTTACATTGTAAATAGTTGCGGAAAAATCATAGGATAGATATGGCGTTGACCAAACAGTGTGCATCTGCCCATCTAAATAAAAAATATTTTTATCTAAACAATCAATTTTGATACAACGGACCTCTTGTAGGGCACTAGAAATAATGCGGAGCATATCAGAGGCTATTGTCTTAACTGATTGTAATTCATTGAGATAAGATAAAATACCTTCTAAAGAAAGTCCTTTATCCACAAGCGCCCATAACCCCGGCAGGTCCTTCTCAAATAAAGACAGATAAATCAGGCTTTCTGTTTTAGCCAAAAGGTCATTTTTCTGGGTATTTAAACGGCTCTTAATTGCCTCTGTAATGGAGTAACTGCCTCCTATTAAATAATCTGCTGCCTTAAGCAGAATCGCGCCTGTACACTGCATCTCCGACGGAGATTCAATATGTATCTCGGGCTGCGGCTCAACCGGCATTGCCACCGGCTGCTCTACTATCGGCTGCTCTACCACCGGCTCAGGCGGTACTTCAGCTTTAATTTCTGGGGGTGCCTCGGCTTTAAACTCTATTAGTTTAAGAGGGGGTTCCTGCCTGCGCTTTCTTTTCGTCGGCCTTCTGCCTATGGGCAGACTCAAACCCGCTTCTTTGATAATTGAATTAATGCTCGATTTAGAGAGTTTTAATTGAAATTTATTCTCAATGAGAAGGGTAAGGCGCCGGCAGCTCAATATCGGATTTGTCTTCTTTTGCCCTAAAATAAAATCCCTTATTTCTGGCCTTAATTTATAGATAACCCCCATATTTCCTCCAGATTGGACATTTCTAAGCTCAATTATAGTGTACCACTAAATTATTGTTTTGTCAACATAATTCAGATTGGACATTTCTCTACCTAGGGACACCCATTTATCCAAAGCAGGGACACCCTTTTTGCCAAAGCTAAGGGTGTCCCCCCCCGCGGTCTAATTATTATAAATTTATTGTTAGAAATTAAGGGTAATTACGTCTATTAATATAGAAGGGGGTGAGAAAGATGCCAAGAGGAGCAAGAATTATTTTAAATAATGTGTGTTACCATATCATCAATAGAGGTAATCAAAAACAGGAAATATTCTTAGGGGATCCTGATTTTGAAAAATACCTGCAACTATTAAAGCACTTTAAGAAGAAATACACCTTTAAGATATTTGGATATTGCCTTATGCCTAATCACATTCATATCATATTGGAGCCGAAAAAACCAGATAATTTGGCAAGTTTTATGCAAGGTCTAACTCAGACGTATACCGCATGGTTCAACAACAAGTATAAAAAAGCAGGCCATCTTTGGCAGGGAAGATTTAAGAGCATGGTTATCCAAAAAGATAATTATTTTATTGAATGTGTGTATTACGTTGAGGTAAATCCAGTAAGGGCAGGTTTAGTTTCTTCGCCCACAGATTACCCTTGGACTAGTTATAAAGATAGGGTATTTGGTAACAAAAGAGGGCTTATAGATTTTCCTGAGTCAACTTAATAATCTGTAAAAGGGGGACACCCTCCCGATTAGGTAAAGGGGTGTCCCCCGATTGGCAAAAAGGGTGTCCCTAACTTATTCTAAAATGAGAATGTCTCTTTCTTGAGTTGAAGTGGACTCTAAAGTGCCGGCAGGCAATTCAATAGTAAGGGATGCATTAAAATATATATTGGTAAACCGAAAAGGTTTCACAGAAGATAAGGCCTTTATTACTCTGTTATCTTTATCCACAAATAACACATCAATGGGAAATTGCATAAAGAAAGTATGAATGGAATTACAGGGTTTTATTATTAAAGCCCCACCCTTAACAAAATCCTTCCTGCCAAGAAGGCCTTTAAGTCT
>Ga0315289_10009322_pt1 | contig 14141 bp, 15 predicted proteins | sample YL17G11_40_MG_FD_203452 | JGI IMG/M metagenome (GOLD analysis project Ga0315289, IMG submission 203452) | Sediment microbial communities from Yellowstone Lake, YNP, Wyoming, USA - YL17G11_40 | ecosystem: Environmental > Aquatic > Freshwater > Lake > Sediment | place: USA: Wyoming | collected...
CGCTACGGGCCCTCATGCAGTTAAAAGCTCACGCCAAATATCTTCATCATTTAGACTTTCTTCAGATAAAACTTTTATACCCCTCCTTATTAAATAAGCAGTTGTTACACCATTTCCTTTTGTCAACATTCTCTTGTACTTCCCACCTTGGATGTAACCACATCCGCAAGAAGGGCTTCTCTGTTTTAAAATCGCAATCTTTATTCCAAATCTGTCAGCAGTTCTCCAAGTCTCTTCTGCACCTCTTCTAAATTCTCTAGTGAAATCTCGCCTACCGTCAGAAATTACTTTGCTGTTGTAATCAAGAACATCATTTCCGTCACCTTCTATTATTCTAGCACCACTTCTGGGAGTAGGCAATCCTCCAGCCTGCTCTGGGCAGATATAGATTGCTTTTCCTCTTCTTACAAGCTCCATTACTCTCTCGTTCGGGCTTGACTCTCCTTTGTAGTTGCAATTCATCCCTGCCAAACACGCTGCGACTAAAATCATAAAAATTATTTAACATGTTTAATTTAAATGTCATTGCAATGCAATCATTTTTGTTCTATCTTTACTAAATTTTAGTTATGAAAGTTTTGTATGCAGTAATTGCTTTGCTAGCTTCGGTAGTTGTAGCGTTGGATGCTGTCTCTACGGAAGCTGTCATGAGCGAATTTAGCATTCATCCTTTGACAGCGGCTGGCATACCTGCTTTGATCGGCGGAGTGATGCTGTTGTTAATCGTTTTCACAAAAAATCCAAGTTTTTACAAAAAAATTAGCAGGACTTCCTTGGTAAAGATAGCGGCAAGTTCAGTTTTTGGTTCTTTCGGTTTATTTTGGTGGTTTGACGCCGTAACGAGAATAGGAGCAAGTAAGGAATTGTTGCTTGGTGGATGCACGTCAGAAGTTCTGTTTGTTTTGATTCTTTCCTTCATTTTTCTTCGCGAAAGGCTGAAAAAGTTTGAGATTTTCGGAAGTCTGCTTGTATTGGCTGGAATTTTTCTTGTAGCTTACAATCCAAGCGTGCTCACTTTCGTTTTTAGTATCGGCGAGATGGAAGCGATAGTAAGCTCGTTGTGTTTTGCATTTTCAATTATATTAGCAACGAATGTAATGAAAAAGTTGGGTGCAATTGATGTAGCAAGTCTTTACTTGACATTTCAAGGTCTTCTGCTTTTAGTTTCAATATTTATGTTTCAAACTGGAATTCCCACATCGACGGGAGGTATTTATGGAATTGCTATACTTGGAGTTATTTCAGCCATAACAGTTCTCTCGTATAACACATCTCTCAAGAAAGCTGGCGCCTCATTAACGGCGGTCGTCGCCACTTTGGCAGGAATTTTTTCCATCGGACTGCAATTTTTAACTCTATATGTCTTCCCATCGGTTAAATTAATTTTTCCTCCTAGTTTTCTCCTTGCTGCAATTGGTAGCCTTCTTGCACTTGCCGGTGTTTTCTTAATAAGTTATAAGAACAAATGAAAATCATTTTATGGGCTGGTAGATCAACGGTTCGTTACGAGGTTCGTAATGAGTGAAAGATCGCTTCCCTCGCACGGAAGAGGCTGCGGGTTCAAATCCCGTCCAGTCCATCACTTTTTAAAATCAATAAAAAATGTTCTTGACAAAAGCTTTTAAATAGTTTCTAAATGATTAAACTGTTGTGCTAATATGGCTAGCGATGCTGAAAGCAAAGAAGAGGTTGTAGGAAAACCAACTGTTTTAAGTTGGGCGGAAGCTCTTAGATTAGCTTATCTACCATCAAAAGAATTAGCCGAGGAATACAAAGCAAAATATGATTTTAACTTTCAGATAAGTGGCAAACTACCAGCAAATGATAAAGTTCCAAAAATTTATCAGGGCGGAATTCATGCATACAATCAAGGTCTTTTAGAAGTTGCTGTTTGGTTTTTCTACGCTGCTCTTGAATACTATGATACTCCTCAAAAGGAAGCTGAAAAGCTAAAAATACTTCAACCATGATTGAAAAATTAAGATGAAAAGTGTGTTGAATTAATATCCTTAAATCTTTAACCAGTTGCTATAGAAGTATGATATGGAAAGACACGCAAGTACGCGCTGAGCAAAGATTTAACGAACTAAATGTCGAATATCAAAGCTTGGTTTCTGACCAAAAAAACAGAGATGCAAGAAGGCAGCCAAGCAGAGAGATTAAAGATTATTATAACAATGCTCTTTCTCTTCGCCAGCAAGGTGACATGCCAAATGCTCTGAGGTTCATAAGTATTTCTCTGAACAATTACCACAAACAGCTTGGAATCCGTAAAGATGAAAGTTAGAAACACATTTGTTTAAAGTAAGTCAGACAGAATTATGTAAAAATTTTAAAAATTTAAAACTTCATCAAACTTTCGACGAGCTTTCTTGTGGCATCTTCCTGCTCAGGCTCTGTTGGACGAATGATGTCGCGGACGATTCTCTCTATTGCGTGTCTCTTCTCGACCTCGCCGACTTCGACTATCGCCTGCCATGGAGCTGTTGCTTTTACAAGAATTTCCTGCATTATGTTCATTTCCTTCTTCATCTCGATCAAAGTAGCCCACAACTGAGCGACTTTTACATCCTCAGCCTGCATGTAAGCCCCTTTGTGGTCCTTTGCCGATTCGAGAAGCTCTACAAGAATTTGCTGCGCATCTCTACTCAGATATTCTTTCCAATCTTGCTCTTCGTTCCATGCCATTTTTTATCACTTTTTGTTATGCAACTCGTTTTGCTATTTTTTCTATCATTAGTTAAACTTAAATACCTTTTGCATACTTACGGTTTCATGAATTATCATCAAGTCCATAATATCTTTCACTGTCATCTGGGCAGAATGCCTGTCTCAATCTTTCCAGTCTTCTTCTTTTTTCTTGTCTTTCCTCATAATCTTTCCAAAGTTTTATTGCTTTTTGACCACCCTCATACACGGCCTTTCCACCCAGAGAAACAAGTGATAAACCAAATATGGTCACAGGTATAGTAACAGCAGGATTAGAATAATCAAGTTGCGCACCTTCTGGCAAACTACCTTTGTAGCTTGCAGCAGATAATAAAGTGGCAATACCGTTAATCACGTTGGTTGCGACACTATTGTAAACTGCATGTCTATCATTTTCGAAAAAATCACCTTTTTTGTCAAAGTATTTATATGCCCAAGGAAAATAACCATGAAAATATAATCCAGCTGCCGCACCTACAACTAATGCACCTGTTGCAAGTCCTTCTGCTACCCTCTCTCCACCTTCTTTTAACATTGGCGTAAGTTTTCGTTGTGGCTTTATGAGTTTTTGTGCTTCCTTTTTTCTTTTCTCTTCTAATTTTCTGGCTCTTTTCTCTTCTCTTAATACATGTAAATATGCTCTGTATTTTCTTTCATCGAATCTGTGTTCGAGAGCGTCTAAAAGTTCGTTAGCCTTTTCATCACCACCAACATTCCATAAAAGAGTTTTGCCCAAAATTATGTCTTCTGCTTTAGTTGGAAATATTCTTGGCTCTTCGACGACTTCTTCAATAGAAAAAGTTTTGGTGTTGAATCTTGCATATCTCGAAAATTCTATTGAGTTGGCATCTGGATTATATCTACTCATTTCTCCAAAATAAAGAGTGGTTGAACCAGGAATTTTAACACCTAAATAACAACCAGGCTTTGTCCTTAAAAGCACTTCTCCTTTTGCGTCTGCCATATCATCACTTTTATTTTTTTAAAAATTTACTCCCAACGAATAACTGGACGAGAGAATTTTTCTTCATCTCCTCTCCAAGGTATCCACGCTCTTTTCTTGCCTTCACTAAGCAATATTACAAGTATCACAAGCAATATCAAGAGCAAAAGTACAAGCAAAGTTGTTGTGTTGTTTGAAACTATTCTACTTATTCTACTAAACAATCCAGTAGGCCATGTTGGGACATAGATTATTGTCGTGGTTGCTGTTGGAGCTTGACTTACACTCGTTGTAGATGTCGTGACGGTTGTAGTTGTTGTGGTTGTCGCAGGTTTTGGATTGCACACGCCGCTCGAGCAACCGAACTGGCAAAATTCTGTGTTTTTGTAAGTTGTGCTGCAGTCGCTGCCTTGATAACGTTGCTGTTTCCAACTTCCGTCACACATGTAATCGTCGAAATATTGCGATGCGCATGCTGAATAAGGAAGAATTGCAAACGATCCTGTGTACATCGTAGGGTCGCTTATTCCGCAACCGCTCCAGTCAACTCGAATTCTGTATGAACCAGTTGGAACGTTGTGATAATAGTCATAATTGTAATTGTAAGGATAGTATTGGTAATTGTAATAGCAAGGATTGAGCTGGTAGTTTGAGTAGTATGTTCCATCGCAATAGTAGTCGTAATTGTAGTCGTAGTGATAGCCGTCAACAGGACCGTAGTTGTAAGGATAGTAGTTGTAATTGTAGATTGGCTGGATTGTCGGATCTGTGTAAGGCAGGTTGTGGTAGTCGTAGTGGCTGTAATAGTTGTAGCGATCGTAATGGTCGTAACCATCATAGCCAGTTCTCACTCCGCACACGACGTTGACAGCTGAATGCGCTGGGACTGAAACAGAAGTGCCGAGGCTGTTGCCACAATAAATCTGTTCGCAGTTAGTTCCGTCCGCCCTGCACAAATATGCATTGACATTGACTGTTCCGCTCGAGTCGCCGATGTTCGTTATACTCGCGGTTGTTGAAACGAAATCGCCTTGATAGACGTCAGCAGGAGTCGTGAGCGAAACTGAGGCAGCGCAACCAGAATAATAGTGGTAGGGATATATGTACGGATGTATAATAGGACCCTCTTGGCAGTTTCCGCCGCTACATCCATACTGGCAGTATTCCATGTTGTACCAAGTCTGAGTGCAGTCTGGATTTTGGTACAATTGCGTTCGGTAGTTGCCGTCGCACGAATAAGAACTCATCCACTGAGGAGTGCAGTAGTCTGCAAAAACTGGAGTTGCAAAAGAAGCAAACATTGAAGCAAATATTGCTGCAAAAACAACACTTGTCAAGAAAGCACTAGACAAGAAAACGGACACATTCTGCTTCATATTCATCATATTTCTATTGATGCGAAAAACTTAAGAATACATCGAAAGTTTTAGGGTAAAGCTTAAAAGTGTTTTGCTTATTCAAAGAGTTGATATGATTTTCCTCTCATAGGTCCTCTTAAAACATTAACAGTGTGGAGGACACGAGAAAAAGAAGGCGGACCGCAAGGTTCACCTTTTGCAACATATTCCACCTGGCAACCAGATAGTGCAAGTTGTAGTGGTATTAAATCCAAAGCAGTTTCTGTTGGATGTGGCAACTTTACTTCGTGTTTTTCTAAATTTTTATCAGTTATAACCAAAGTTACATAACGTTGCCTTCCATTTGAAGTTCCTCTGTAAATAAATCGAAGTAACAACGCCTACTATTTCAATCATAATTTATCTGACTAATAAAAGCAGTTAAAAGATTTAAGGCTATATTTTTAAGAACCGAAATAATAACAGAAAGAAGAGCTAATTTCAGGTGGTTTGTATGATAATAGCAGCAGTTTCAGATGTGCATTCACCGAGATGGTACGAAGAGTTCGTCCGGGCTGTGGACAGGATGAGAATCAAACCAGACTTGTTTGTCATTGCAGGAGACATGATCGAGCGTGGCAATATAGCGGAGTATGAGCGCGTGTACAACGCATTGTTTGGAAAATTCAATTGTCACATCGTCGCTTGTTTCGGCAACAACGAGTTCGACCAGCTCAGGCAGCAACTCAAGGCAAAGTTTCCTGACATAAAATTTCTCGACGACGAGGGAACGATTCTTCGCGTCGGCAATATAACTGTCGGCGTGGTCGGAACAACAGGAAGCCTTGACATGCCAACGCCATGGCAGAAGGAAAACATGCCGAACATCGAGAAAATTTTCCAAGAGCGTGTCAATATTGTAGATAGAATGATGAGAAGGATGTATGGTGTTGACTTCAGAATTTTAGTCAGTCATTACGCCCCTACGTATAAGACACTGGAAGGAGAGAATCCTCGTTTTTACGGATCAATGGGCAGCAGGATGTACGAAACGCTTCTCACTACAATCAAGCCGACAGTCGTCTTTCACGGTCATAGTGTGCGAGGCAAGAAGATGGACTGGGTCGACACTGTCCCGATTTACAACGTGGCGTTTGCAGTCAACCGCGAAATCGTTGTCGTCGACACGGACAAGGATTTGAAAGCAGGAATAACTAGATTTGTTTAAAGTTTTTTTATTTATTTTTTTCACGTCTGCTCGTCATCGTTCTCGGCGTTTTTATTTTAAAGACAACCTGCGGTTTTCTTGAAACTTTCCCTCAGCCAAATTAATTTGGCGTTCATCTGCGTGAACGCGATTACAGTCAGCCAAAAAAATTCTTGGCGCGGCCATCGCACGAACATACACATCATATACTTGAAAATATATTTTGCAGTCAATACTTACAATTTTTACAATAAGAACAACAAACGTCAAGAAACGAACAATCGCACTAACAAGAAAAAATTTAAAGATGCCATCCTCTCAAGTACATGAAAATTACTGCAGCGAAAATAACAACACCAATTATTGCAATGATGATTGCGTTCCCAACACTTTCAAAAATTCCTCCTCCTTCAGTAGTCGTTGTTGTAGTCGTGATGTTTGTTGCTGAAGTTGTCGTGCTTGTTGTCGGTGGCTGGCTTGTTGAAGAAGTTGTTTGTGAAGTTGTTGTAGAAGTTGTGGTAGATGAAGAAGTTGTTGTAGTTGTTATGGTTGTGGTTGTTGTACTAATGTTTGTTTGAACAAGAATGTTGAATCCAAAATTTTCTGTTTGCGAAATGTCAAAAGCTAACGATACTGGTAATGATAGAGAAAAAAGTATTGTGAGAATTAATAAAACAGCTAGAAAGTTAACTATAGGATTTGTTTCTGACATAAAGTTATTTTAAAAAAATTAAGATATAAAGCTGATAGTTTTAATTTGAACAAAAACAAAATTAATAATTAATGATGATTCCTGCACAGCGACAGCAAAGAATAGAAAAGTTGCGTAAATCAATCAATTATCTTGCTTATGGCTCTCTAGTTTTGGACATATGTATTGCTGTTCTGACTCTTCTCTCACTTCTGCAACTGTTCGATTCGCAATACGTACTCCTTCCGGTAAATTACCTTTTGACGATCGTCGTCATAGTCTCGCTGGCATCAGCATCGATGATGGTTTACTTGAAGCACGAAGAAAAACTTCTTGGAAACGCGCTTAGGCTGACAAATCATATCAGACAAAGATTTTATAGATTCAAGAATAAGCCTTATAGATACTACCAGAAAAGAAGATTTTTTGATTTTATTTTAAGAGGATAATTTTTAAGAAATTCTTTAAGAAATAAGGATGTAATCTTGCTCTAAATAATAACTAAGGTCCTGTTACATTCCCTGTTGTATTTGGTACAGATGTCATTATTGGTTTAACTTGACCTCCACCAAAAGCTGCAACTATCGAATTAATAAAATCAGCTATAGCTCTTATCAATTGCTCTACTACGTTAACTTGTTTGCGTGTTTCTATAACTTCTTGATGAATTTGTTCTAGTTTATCAAGCATGTCCTGACTTTGTGGTTGTGCGACGGCAGAGCCTTTACACGGTACTTTTTTGGCACAATATTTTATGCATTCCTTTACATTGAATTCAGCCGCTTCTCCTTTACTAACGGCCTGTTCTGTTGCAGTTGCTCTGTCAGTACAGCTCTTTACGCACTCTTTGTCAGAAACTTCTTCATAACATTCTTCTGGAGATCTGGGCGTTTCACATACCTTATTGACACAATTAGGCCCGCATGAAACTTCTCTACACATAGGGACGCCGATAGCTGAAGGGACTACCACATTATATTCAAAACCTTCTGCATAATTTATTTCTACTGCCTGTTCGACAGTAGCAGTTTCATAAGATGGCTGAGAAGCGGTTATCTCTAACAAATACTTTCCAGCTGGACATTTGTATTTGTCTAAGAATACTTGAGTTGTATATCTTTTTGTAAACTCATCGTATCCCAAATATACTCTTTGTATGCATCCTTCAACCTTTTCTTCGAATGGATGGAAATAGCCTTGTATCTTTACATAAGGAACGACTCTTCCCTGTTCATCCTTTACTTCAGCATATATGCTCAGTTCATTTGCACCTGGTTTGTTATAAATCTTAAATCCGGTTTCTAGCAAGAGTTTGTATAAGACGACATCAAATTCTTTCGTAAATTCTGTATCTGCGTATCCAGATGCACTGATTTTTAAACGGAGGGCATACTTTCCAGTCGGGCAACCATCAGGAATATATGCTTCGTCTATGTAATACCTCTGGATGTATTCGCCCTTGTAATAAAGCGGGCCTTCTGGTGAAATGTAAACTCTACAGACATATGTTGGTTCTCCAATCGCTACTGCGACAGCACCTGCGCTTATTAGCATGACTTTGCCGGTTATGCCTGCTGTACCTGTTGTTTGGCTAATTACTTCTTGGGTTAATGGAAATATTTCCCCGCCGATGTAAACATTGGGAGCAATCGAACCGTTCGGATAAGTCACCAAAATTTTAATATAAATTCTATTACCAGGAGCATAACCCGTTTGATCAAGCATGACTTGGACGTTCAATTTTTCTTTGGTGATTTCAATCGTTTTCGTTAAGGCAGTGCTCTCGAAACCCTTTTCGACTCTCACATCTAAACTGTAAGTTCCAGTTTGAATCCAATCTTCTATTTTCCACGGTTTAATTTCATAAAATCCATCTTTGTATATTGCTGATAACCATTGTTTTGGATTGCCAGACGAATCTTTAAGCTGTATATCAATCTTGGCATCTGTAACAATATTACCGTCTTTGTCGAAAACTTTTATCTTTCCTTGCAAAGTATCTCCAGGCATAAGAACATTTTTTTCCAAGGCGACATCCAAATTTAGCCCTCTTTTAGTAACGGAAACTGTTTTCGAAGCAGAAACAACTTGTTCTTTCCAACTTACGCTCATCGAGATGATGTAACTTTTTCCCAAACTTTCTGAGCCAAGATAATATTCGTAATAATAAACATTTTCTTTTAACCATGGGTAAATTATTGTCACTAACGCATTCGTGCTAGCATCTCTAATTTCACCATTCATATGGGCGTTGGTGATCGTGTTGCCCAAACTGTCTTTTACTTCAGCTGTTGCTTTGATCGAATCTCCTGGATTGTATTCGGTTTTGCCAGTCGACATCGTCATTTGCAAAGTAGGCTTGATTAAAGAAAAGGTGGCTGTGGCCGTGGCTGATTGGTAGCCAGAACGGGAAGCAGTCACTGCGAGAGTATAATCATTTGGCAGAGTTCCTTCATTAAACCAGTACCACGCTTTATAACAGTCGCATAAAGTAGACCAATAGAAACTGAGAGATGTATATTTAGTTCCATAAGTTAAGTTCCCACTAACAGTGGCGTCTATAATAATTTTTCCTTCAAGATCTTTGACAGTAACTCTTGGTTCAAAGCTCTCCGCTGGGTAATAAGTCTTTTTTGGTAAACTTATGCTAGCAGATAGTTGTGGGTTTGGTAAAGCAGTCGTGGTTGTCGTTGTGGTTGTAGTCATGATCGTAGTTGTTGAAGTTGTTTGAGTCGTTGTCGTGGTTGTAGTAGCGTTCGTTGTAGTAGTTGTCGTAGTTGGCGTTTGTGTTGTAGTTGTAGTGTCAGTAACATTGTCTAAAGATTTTGCTACTTTTACTCCTTGAACTTGAATAAGCAAAAGCAATATAAACAAGCTTACGAATACAAGTTTCTTCATTTGCATCTTGCACCTAATAATAATTTGAAAACTATTCTTATAAAGATGAGTCTTCTTTTAGTCAGTTCAGAAACAGTGCATCTAGTAATAAGGATGTAACCTTGCTCCGTGCATCCAGGTTCAAAGCCCGTGTTGAACGGAAGCTCGCTGGAGGCGTTTGTTGAAGCAAGGCATTCTTTACTTGACATTTGTTTTTTAAATAGTTTTAACTTTCGACTTTCAGCGATTTAGAAAAAGAAGCTAAGAAAAAAATTAAAGAAATTTACTGACCGTATAGTTTTTGCAGTCCTGTTATGTCTGCCTGCTCAAGACTTCTCTTGCCGACATCGCCATACCAGCTATATCCGTACATTGTAACTGCTGAACAGCTGCTAGTGTATATGTCAGACAAGCCAATTCCGTGTCCTGTCTCATGTGTTGCTATGTTCTGCAAATCCATGGCTTTCGAGCAATCTGTTCCAGCGATTGGACAGTCTTTCCATGTATAGTAAGTGTTGAACAGAACATCGTAATCTACAATTTGTTTTCCGAATCTTGTGTACCAAATGTTTGTTACTGCTATTACATTATTGTCTGAGTAAGTACCAAACACATATTCATTTTTGTTATCAACTTTGTCTGGAGTATCGTCCCATGTTGCAGAATAGTCAATTTCATAGACGTTATTGAACAGTTCTTTAGATGTGAATGCATCCCATGTCTCAGCCGAGACTGATATTGCACTGGTTATAAGACTTGCTGACAAACCTTGTGGGTTTGTTGGATTTATTACATACTTTACTGGAAGAGTATTCCATTTAATACCCATCAGTTTGTAGCATATTGGTGCTTTTGCTGCTCCTCCAACTATTTTTGCTGTTCCATCTTTGTAATGAATGAAAGTTATTTTGTCCAAAGGCTCCAGCTGTTTGGCATTTACTGCAAGAACTATTGGAACCAGGAGCATTGCAACAATTAGAGCAAAGATTAGCTTTTTCATCATATCACTGTTGTTTAAAGTATTACTTAGCTATTTAAATGTTTTGATTTTTGTTTTGTGCAGAAAAAGAAAAATGAATGGGAAAAAGGAGAGGAGAGGAAAAGGAAGTTAGAAGTAGCCTGGAAGCGAATAATTTATTATGAGGAAAGTTCTTATTAGGAAAGTCGTTCTGCTGGTCATGTTTGCAACCATTGCAATTTTTCTTTTCAATCTGCGATATATTTCTTCTATTTTTTCTCAAGAGGATATCGGAATCGGAGGAGCAGTGAGCGTTCAGTGCCTTCGCAACGGCGTTCCATTTGCTTGCAGTCAGTCTCTTCCTATCAATCCACCCAATCCTTCCAACACTAGCTCCGATAAAATTTCTGCATCCTTCTCCAGTCACTTTTTTGTCTCTGCAGTCAAGCTCATAAGTCCGACTAACGAAACTACTACGACAATGACTACATCTTCAACTTCTGACTCTTCATCATCATCTTCAAGCGGCGGAGGTGGAGGAGGTGGAAGTTTCACCAATCCTTTGACTGCAACAACTACTACAACTACAACCCAACCAAGCGCAACAACAACTACATCACCAACAATCACTTCTACCACTACGACAACCACTCAAGCAGAAGCGAATCAGCCAACTGGATTTTTTGCTTTATCAAACATATCAATTTCGACAATAATTGTAGCAGTAATAATAATCTCTGTCTTGGGATTTTTAATTTTGCGTCATATTTGAATCAGAATCAGATTTTAATAGCAAGCTTCAGCAAAACAATAACTTAAGCTATTATTAAGCTATATAAATTCTAATTTTTAATTTGACAAGAGCAAGTGAAAGAAAGACAGAGGGGTAAAGGGAAAAATGCAGTTCACGCCGAAGATAAAGGAAAACAGATGGGAAGTTTCGATCGAGAAGCAGATTTTCACGAAATGGATTCGTGAGAAAGTCTATTCGTTCAGCCTGAAGAATGCGAAAGAAAAGAAAAAGAAAATTTTCAGCATTGACACACCTCCTCCTTATCCGAGCGGTTTTCATTGGCATATCGGAGCAGCTGCTCATTACTCACAGATTGACATGATTGCGCGCACGGCACGCATGATGGGATTTGAGACATATTTTCCGATCGGAATTGACAGAAACGGGATTCCTGTCGAAAGCTACACAGAGAAGAAGCACAACATAAGGATGCATGAGACGCCGAGAGAAAAGTTTATAGAACTTGCAAAAGTTGCTCTTGACGACGCTGAAGCAGAACTGATTGGAATAATGAAGAGTACTGGTGTGTCTGGAGATTTTGATAATTATTATCGAACTGACTCCGACTCGTATCGAGCATTAACGCAGGCAACTTTCATAAAACTCTGGAAGCAGGGGATGATTTACGAGGACACCAGACCGAACAATTTTTGTATCGATTGCAAGACGACTGTTGCCGACGCGGACATTGAATACGAAGAGCTTCCTTCCCAGCTTGTCTACGTCAAGTGGCGGGTGAAGGAAACGAATGAAGAGATTGTCATCGCGACGACGAGGCCTGAGCTGATCGTGGCGTGCCAGGCAGTGATTGTCAATCCGAATGATGGGCAGCACAACCATCTTGTCGGCCAGCATGCAGTCGTTCCGATATACAAGCGGGAAGTTCCGATTATTGCACATCCAGCGGCCAACATGGAGTTCGGGACTGGGATTGTCATGATATGCAGTTACGGAGACCAGGAAGACGTTCGCCTCTTCCGCGAGCTGAAGCTGAAGGAGATTGTTGCTGTTAATATTGACGGAAAGATGACGACCGTCGCAGGAAAGTATGCTGGCTTGAAGACTGCGCATGCACGAAAAATGATCACAGACGATCTCGAGGCGGAAGCGAAAATTGTGAGGAAGGATGACATTCTCCACCGCACTCCGATTTGTGACCGCTCGAAAACGCAGATAGAAATTATTCCAATGAAAGAGTTTTACTTGAAGCAGGTCGAGATGAAGAAGAAGTTGATGCAGATGCAGAAAAAGATAAAGTTCCATCCTGAGATGCACAGACAGCTTCTTGTAAACTGGATTGATTCTGTCAGCATCGACTGGCCGATCTCTCGCAGGCGTTATTACGGAACCGAGATTCCGATCTGGTATTGTGAAAACTGCAAGACGGCGAATGTTCCTGAGCTAGGAAAATATTATCAACCGTGGAAAGACAAGTTCCCTGGCAAATGCATCAAGTGCAGAAAGTCAGCAGCCCGTGGCGATACTCGCACGTTCGACACGTGGTTCGATTCCTCCATCTCACCTTTGTTCATTTCAAAGTACAACAGCAGCAAGAAGGATGACAAAACATTTTTCACCAAAGTTTATCCAACTTCAATCCGCCCGCAAGGAAAGGACATCATACGCACGTGGCTTTATTACACTTTGTTGAGATGTTTCTTGTTAACGAATGAGATTCCTTGGGAGCACGCGTGGGTGACTGGCTATTGCGTCGATGAGAAAGGAGAGAAGATGAGCAAGAGCAAGGGGAACATCGTAGATCCTATACCGATTATCGAGAAGAACGGAGGAGACATATTTCGATACTGGAGCGCTGCAGAAACTTCTCTCGGCTACGACTTCCGCACGAGCGAGCCGCGAATTCAAAGTGCAGGAAAGTTTCTGACAAAATTCTGGAACATCGCACGCTTCATCTCCGCATTTCCGCAGCCAAAACTAAAGCTGAATGAGAAAATTAAACTGACACATGCAGACAAATGGATCTTGGCAGAACTGGCGAAACTCAGCGAGGAATGCATGAAAGGATACAATGACTTCAACTTCTTCATCCCCGCAACGAAAATCCGTGAGTTTGCATGGAACACTTTTGCCGCACACTACATCGAGATGGCCAAAACGAGAGCGTACGGGCAGAAGAACTTCACAAAGGAGGAGCAGCTCGCTGCGTGGTTCACTCTTCACTACTGTCTCCGTGCCATGACTCTCCTGCTCGCGCCGATAATTCCTTTCGCCACTGAATTTCTCTGGCTGAAGCTTTACGGCATGGACAGCATCCACAAAGAAGTTTTTCCGAAAATCGAATACAAGAGTCCGATATTCGTAAAGCAGACTGAGAAACTGCTTGACTTCAATTCTCGTGTGTGGGATGAAAAGAAGAAAAAGAATTTGTCGCTGAAAGATCCGATAGAAGCAAAGATACCTGAAGAGCTGAAGATGTTTGAGAAAGATTTACTTGCAATGCACAACATTTCTTAAATTTCTTCTTAATTTCTTAAAAAGAAAAAAGTTACAAAGAAGTCTAACTAATAAAAACATGTTCTGAAATAAAATAAAAAATCAGAATTAAAAATTCATGATTTTACTTCATTGTTTTACTTCATATACTTTATTAGCAAGCTCTTCAGCA
>Ga0315289_10009323_pt1 | contig 14141 bp, 8 predicted proteins | sample YL17G11_40_MG_FD_203452 | JGI IMG/M metagenome (GOLD analysis project Ga0315289, IMG submission 203452) | Sediment microbial communities from Yellowstone Lake, YNP, Wyoming, USA - YL17G11_40 | ecosystem: Environmental > Aquatic > Freshwater > Lake > Sediment | place: USA: Wyoming | collected...
GCGCACCGTCCAAAGCACCTCTCCGCTGAGCGGCTCGACGGCCACGAGATTGCGCAGCCGCTGGAAACAGACATAGCGGCTGCTGCTCGGACCGATCGAGGCCAATTTGCTGCCGGTGCGCGGCAGCCCGAAGGGCTGAAATACTCCCTGCAACCCCCCGATGGGAACCAGCCCGAAGGGCTGCACGACGCTCTCCAGGCCGCCAGCGGCTACGTCCTGGTCCCATAACAATCGCGGCGAGAAGCGATGTTCGGGATTTCCCAAGGTATCGATGGCCAGGAGCTTGCCGCCGGTAGACATCAGCAGCAGATGGCCGTGGACGGCGCCTTGAGCCAGGTTGCGCCAGTAAAGGAAGTTGGGCTGTGGGGTGGCCTCGGCCAGCGAAATCTGCCAGCGCTCGTTCCCCCAGCCGTCCAGGCCCAGGATCACGCGCCGAGTCGGATCCAACTGGATGGTCGTGTTGCTGAAGAATGGTTCGGGACTGCCGTCGAACTGCAAGGCCGACCGCCCATAGCTGGGCTGACGAGCCGTCTTCACCGGCGGGGTTTTGATTTCCACTTCGCCGCTGGGCCAAGCGGCGCTGCCGCGAAGCAGTTGCCGGATCGTGGCAGCTTCGCTCAGCGATTCTACGAGCTGTTTGCCCGTTTTTCCGTCCAGGCAAACCACGTCGGCCAGTGGCCCACCCAGACGCCGGTAGCACGCGGCGGCATCTTCGTGGCGGCCCGCTTTGCGCAGCATCTCGGCCAGCTCGGCCCATGCTGGTCCGGCGATGCTGGGATCCGTCGACTGCTGATCGCTCCAGAGAACCAACTCGGCTTCGAGCAGCCGGTCGGTGTCGGCCAACCGGTGCATCAACTGGCGGCGCGCGACGGCGGCCACCGATTGATTGCCGAAATAGTTGAGGAACTGCCACAGCGAGTCGGCGTTTCCCAGCCGCATGGCTGCCTGCAGGCGGGCTTCGATGGCGCCTTGGATTTTCGTCGATACCTCCGGGTCTTGCACCTCGCTGCACAGCGCGGCAAGTTGGGCTTGAATCCAACGATCGCGTCGCACGGAGAGTGTTGGCGTGATCGGCTCCATCTGGCGATGGAGTTCATCCAGATCGATCAGCTTGAAGTAATGCTCGAAGGCCGCCCGCGGCTCGTCCGACCGCTGCAATCCGCTGGCCATCAGCCGCAAGTACGCGGCCCACTGGGCCGGTTCGTCTAGCAGCCGCTCGATTTCTGCGGCCTCTTTCCGATGCTCGGCGAACTGCAGGCGCAGACCGTCCAGCAGCGCATCGCGCAGCAAGGCGCGGGCGTGCGGGCCGCCGTCGATTTGGTAGGCCTGCCGAAAACAATCGATCGCTGCTGCCTGCTTGTCTTCATCCAACAGCATCTCGCCCCGCAGCGAAAGCGCGACCGAATCGTCGGGTTTGGCGGCCAAGCGGCGATCCACTTCCGCGCGGACGGCGTCCGATTGATAGAACGTTTCCAGGCCGTCGAACCCTTGAGAAATCACCTTCCCCTTGTAACAAATCAAATTCCCGGGAACGTTCCCTTTGCGCGCCTTGGACACGCGGACGATGCGGCCGGCTTCGAGGTCGATCGCCAGCACCTCGGCGTTGCCCAGCGGCAAAAAGTAGCGGTTGCCGGCGAGGAAGCCGCGTCCGCTGGGCGCGGTCCCTTCGGGCAGCGGCAGCGAGCCGCCGGGCCAGGCGGGCGCGCCGTCGGCGAGCTTGAAGGCTCGCACGCTATGAGCCCCCAGCACAATCACGCGGTCCTGGTAAACGCACGCCACGTACAGCCCGTCCTGCCGCGAAGTGCTCCAGAGCAGCTTGCCGTCGATCAGGTTCAAACAGTGCAGCGCGTCCGATTCGATGGGCGTCACCAGCACACGGCCATCGGCCACGGTGGCCACGGCATCGACCCAGCGGCTTTGCACATTGGGACTGGTGTACACCGGGGTGAAACGCCTTCCCCTGAACGGCTGGTAGCGGCTGCTGGAATCGTACCGCCGGTAGCGATATCCCCACAGCAGAGACCGCGTGGCCAAGTCGACGGCAACCACGGCGCTGCTGGAAGTGGGACAAACCAGGATGCCGTCGGCATACGAGGGCGACACGCCCGACATCCGCCGCAGCGGGTCCTCCGCGATGTCACGCTCCACCACGGCCAGCGGTTGCGACCACAGACGATTGCCCGTTTGGGCGTCCAACGCCAACAGCACAATGGCCCCCTGGCCTTTCGACTCGGCGAGCACGTAGAGCTGCCCCATCAAGGGCAACGGTGGGCCGAGAAAAAACGTCTCGGTTTGGCGCAGGGCATACTGGTCGGCCGGCCCGCCGAGGTGCCACTTCAACTTGCCGGTATGGAGGTCGTGCGCCGCCAGGCGGTTGAAAAGCGACGCCGTGCCGTTGGGCATTCGCTGCCCGCGAACCATGGCCATCGGCGTGCTGGGCGTCACCATCGCGGTGCCCAAGGGCAGGTCTTCGATGCTAAACACGTAGCGGCCGTCGCTGCTGAGGGTGCCGTAGGTCGCATCGCTCCACATGCGTTCTCCGAGTGCCATGGCTTCTTGCGGTGTCTGCCGCAGCAGCACTTCCGGCGAACTCTTGCCCAACAGGTTTTCCAGCGCGTCGTCCACGGGCACATCCCACAGCCGTTTTCCCGTGTCGAAGTCCACTGCCAGCAGATTCTTTGCCGTGCGCATCAGCACCACGTCGTCGACGGCCAGCGGGTGCAGGCCGGAGAGGGTGACCAGGTCCTGCTCTTCGTACGTTTGTCGGAGTTGCCGGAGCGTGTCTTCCAGCACGGGATCGTCGCTGTCGGGAACTTCCCACCGCATGTTCAGCAAAGGCGCGCTGCCTGCGCTGGATGCGTTTCGCGCAGGGTTGCCGCGGAACATCGCCCAACGGTCCGCCTCCGCAGGCGCGGCAGGATGTTGCGGGCCGATCACGCCCGCCAACCAAGCTACCGCCTCTGCCGCCTTGGCGAACATCGGGATCTGCTTGCCGGCAATCGTCACGGTCGATTCTCCCCATTGCTGTTGCAGCTCTTTCAACGTCTGCAACCCATCTCCGGCCTTCTCCGGCATGCCCGCCTGGAGCCAGCAGGTGGCCAGCGTGAGCGAAAGTGCGGGCTCAAACTGGTCGGCGCCGTCGGGGGCCTCGCGTAAACGCTGCAACGTCAAAGCCGCGGCCAGCGGGCGCGCATGCTCGAAATGATCGCGCCCCAGCAGAAAAGTCGCCTCGTAACCCGCTTGTGTGTGGAAGAAACGCCGAGAGACTTCGGCCAGACGATCCGTATCGCCCGCGGCAATTGCCTCGGCCAACATCCGCTCGGCGCGGGCGCCAAATTGCAGTCGGTACGACTCCAAGCCCTTGGGCGGCATCTGGCCGATCAACCGCTGCGCCTCGGCCTTCAGGCTGCGGTGGATGGGCGCGTTTTTGTCCGGCTGGAAAAAGAAATCTTCCGCACTGTCGAGAATCGCGCCTAAGTAGCGGACGGCATCGCCGTAACGCTCCTCCTGCAACAGTTCGCGAGCCTTGGATAATTGCTGCAGCAGGCTCCGATCGGGAAGCAGAAACACGTTTTCGAAGGGCTCTCGTTCGCTGTCGGCCTGGCCATCAGAAGTGCTTCCCGGCACGGGCACTAGCCGACCTCGAACCCCGATATTCTGCGCCAGCAGCGCGTCGGGCTGAACTACCGCGCAAAGCAGCGCGACACTCCATGCCGCTTCGAGGAGCCTCCACGTCTGCGCAGCCATCACTTGTTCCTTCAATGCAAGGTTCCAGCCCGGAAAAGACCCCCACTCTGCGGTGCGCAGCCGAAGCGGCAGTCCTGCCTGCCGCTGGTCAGCCTGCGGTTATCTTTGATATTCTACCGCCGACGGCTGCGCGGCACTAAAAAAGCCGGCTGCCGACTGCGAAGCTCGACAAACGTGGGAGTGTCAACAGGGGTTCCCACGATGCTTTGGCAACGCCCGGCGGGCCCGAACCGTCGGAAAAACTCGTACAAACCCTTCGCACGGAAACTTAGGCCAGCCGCGTCGATTCCACGAGCACGTCGGTTGTAACAGTTGCCGCGGCCGCCGGGCTCTCAGCAATCGCCGACGTTGCGGAGCTATACGCTCTACTGCCTACAGTTGTAGTTACGTGCGTCAAGGTGTCAACCGCGTACCTAGATATGCAACCCCAAAGGCCTGCCGCCGGTTACGGGTTTGCGTCCGGCACGACCCGGAAGCACCGGCCATCTCAGATAATATGGGGTAAATGGGCAATATGCAACACATTTAGAAAGCCCACCGGGCTTCGGCAGCGGCTATCGCCCCTGGCTTCCGCAACGCGTTTGCCACCACTCTGCATTGCAAGGGTGCAAAGTCTTGTATTTTGACAAGGTTTTCGTTTCCAATCAGGTGGTAACGGTTCCGGGTTCAGCACACGAATTTGAACCGGTATCCTGAACCCTGAACCCTGAACCCTTTGGCTGCGGCCGAAGGTCGGGCCAAGCGCAACAGGGGGCCCGCATGAGTGCAGTTTTTCGGCCGGAAAACGCTAGTTTGAGGGCGAGAGTCGCCGCGGAACGCGGAAAAAGCAGCAAAAAATGGCCTGGCGGAGAGAATTTCTCGTTTTTTCAAGGATTTTGGCCGTTTTGCGGGTTGCATTTTTCGGCGAACCGACTTTAATCATCACGTCCACTGTGTCGGACGGACAAACTTCCACATTTTTCAGACCTCGCATGGAGGGTCCCAAATCATGGCCAAAGCTGCCAAGAAAGCTCCCACGAAAACCGAAATCATGAACAACATCGCCGCTGCGGCGGGCCTGTCCAAGAAACAGGTGGCCCAGGTGTTCGATGCCTTGGCCGCCGAGATCAAAAAAAATCTCGGCCCGCGCGGCTCCGGGATCTTCGCCATCCCGAGCCTGGTGAAGATCGAGAAGAAGAAGGTTCCGCCCAAACCGGCCCGGAAAAACGTCCCCGATCCCTTCAATCCCGGACAGCTCCGAGATTACCCTGCCAAGCCGGCTTCGGTCAAAGTGAAGGTGCGGGCCCTGAAGACCCTCAAGGACATGGCCATGTAGTGGGCCGTCGCACCTCTCACGGGAGATTGGCTGCCACTGGCCACGTGCTGGCCACTGCATAGCATGGGCACACAATCCGCCGGCGGCAGCCAAGCACTGGAAGAACTGTTCGCCGCTCGTCCGGCAGAGTCCGCGCCCGCTCCGCGCCGGCGGCTGTGGGCTGCGGAATCTTGCGGACGAGCGGGCCCTTTTTTCAGTGGGACTGTTCCGGGCCCAGCATTTCGGCCAGCAGTTCCAAGGGCAGGCCTACCACGTTCGAGTCGCTGCCCTCAATCACGTGCACCCAGCCCAGGCGGTCTTGGTAGCCAAAGGCACCGGCTTTGCCGATCCACTGCCCGCTGCGGAGATAATCGCGAAGCTGCTCTGCGGTGAGCGGGTCCATGCAGAGCGTGGTAATGGCAACGCGAGTCTGCGGGTGTCCATCGGGTACCTTCCACAAACATAGCCCGGTCAGCACGCGATGAAAGCGGCCGCTGAGGGTTTGGAGCATTTGCCGGGCGTGGTGTTCGTCGGTCGGTTTACCCAGGATTTGCCCGTCGCACTCCACCACCGTGTCGCAGCCGAGAATCAGGCCTTCCCGCGCCCGAGAGGCCACGTCGGCCGCCTTTTGGTAGGCCAGCCGCGCGACCAACTCGGCAGGGGTTTCACTGCTCGGGATGCCGCATTCGGCGGTCTCGGCCGGCGGCTGCACCTCGAAGTCATAGCCCGCCGCCAACAGCAACTCCCGCCGACGCGGTGAGCGACTGGCCAGGATCAGCTTCACGGTCGGCTTGGGCATGATCTGCTTCCCTCGTCACGGCCTGCGGCACATCATAAGATACTTGTGCGCGGTTCTGAAGGGGACGGAAGCAACTTCTGCCCGAGAAGATCATGAACATCGCTTCGCTCGAGGTGCTTTACGAAGACAATCACTTGCTGGCGGTGAACAAGCCGGCCGGATTGGCCACGATGGGCACGCCCGATGATCGGCCGTCCCTGCTGCTTTTGGCCAAGGAGTACATCAAGCGGCGTTACACCAAGCCGGGCAACGTTTACCTGGGGGTGATGAGTCGGCTGGATGCCCCGGTGACCGGCGTGGTCCTGTTGGCGCGGACTTCGAAGGCCGCCCGGCGGCTGACGCAGCAGTTTCGCACGCACACCGTGGAAAAGACGTACTGGGCGATGGTCGAGGGACTGCTCCAGCCGGCGTCAGGGGAATGCGTCGATTGGATGGGCCAGGACGAGCGCCACCGCCGCATGCACATCGTTGCCGGCGACTGGCCGGGGGCGAAAGAGGCTCGGCTGTGGTATCGTCGGCTGGCGGTGATTGGGCAGGATTCGCTGCTGGAAGTGCTGCTGCACACGGGCCGCAAACATCAGATCCGCTTGCAGTTGGCCGACCGCGGCCATCCGGTGCTGGGCGACCGGAAGTACGGCAGCACCCGCCGCTTTCAGCCCGGGATTGCCTTGCACGCCCGGCGGTTGTTGATCGCCCATCCTGTTCAAGTCGAGCGTCTCGAATTGGTCGCCCCATTGCCGGAGACTTGGCCGCACGTGACTCTGCCCGAGTGACGCCGCGAAAGCGGCTTGCGGCGCCATGGTTTGCGGGTTAACGTAAATATGGACCTCAAGAGCGGGGCAGAACAAGTTGGACGACTTCGCAACTGGAGCGCGGGCGTCTCGCCCGCATCTACAAAGTACTCCGCACGCTCTGCGTACAGGAATTTCGGCACGCGGAGCGTGCCGAGTACTTTGTTTCCGCAGAAGTCGTTTTTCGGCCGGTCCTTAGCCCATTTTGCGCGGAAACCCAGAGAAGTCTGCTGCCGGTGAGCATGTCGAAGCGATCGCCGTTTGAGCAGTGTGCCTTGGCCAGCGGGCTGTTGAGCGAGGCTGACCTCGATGAGGCTCGCGCCCGGGTGCGGTGGTCGGTCGGCGACGAGCCCGACACCGAGGCCCCCCCCACCGAAGAGCAATTGGCCAACCGGCTGATCGACATGGGGAAGCTGAATGTCTGGCAGGCCAGGCAACTGCTCGAAGGCCGGACGAAGTTCAACCTCGGGCCGTATTGGATCATCGATTCCATCGGCCAAGGCGGCATGGGCCAGGTCTTCAAGGCCGAGCACGGCATGTGGGGCCGGGTGGTGGCGATCAAGGTGCTGCCGCGAAGCAAGACCACGCCCGAGGCTGTCGTCAATTTCACCAACGAGATCCGCACCCTCGCTCGGTTGGATCACAAGAACCTGGTGCGCGCGTTGGATGAAGGTTACGACGGCAACGTGTATTACCTGGTGATGGAGTACGTACCCGGCACCGACCTGCGGAAATTGGTCCGCCGCGATGGCCCGCTGAGCATGGAAGCGGCCGCCCACATCATCTCCCAGGTGGCCGAGGGCCTTGAGCACGCCCACTCCCAGGGCCTCGTCCACCGCGACGTCAAGCCCGGCAACGTGCTGGTCACCCCCGGCGGCGAGGCGAAGCTTTCCGACTTGGGGCTGGCCGGGCCGCTGGACGCAAACGCCGAAAAAGACCCGCGGTTCGGCAAGGTCGTGGGCACGGCCGATTACGTCTCGCCCGATCACGTCAAGTCGCCCTGGAACTCGACGCCCACCTGGGACATCTACTCCTTAGGCTGTACGCTGTATTACGCGGTCACCGGGAAGGTACCCTTTCCGGGCGGTTCGACGGCCGATAAGGCCCGCGCCCACTGCCGCTTGCGCCCGTTGGATCCGCGGCGGCTGAACGCCTCACTCAGCCCCGAGTTCGTCGACGTGATGGCCGACATGATGGCCAAGGACCCGGCCCAGCGGATGCAGTCGGCCGCTGAAGTGATGGCGCGTCTGGCGCCGTGGGTCGAGAAATGGCGAACCGCCGCGGCCCTGCAAGACGGCGCGTCTCGAGTGGCCAAACCGCCGTTGCCGGCGACTGCGCCGGCCGTCATTCCGCAGCGAATCACGCCGCCGCCGATTAGCAGGCCGCCGGGGGCCATTCCGCGCCATCTGCAACAACCTGTTGGCGAGTTGCACGATACGGAAACCATCTTCCCCGACTCGCCCGAGCAGGCCTCCAACGGCGAGGAGAGTTCCAGCGTGGTCTTGCAGACGGCCGATTCGCTCCCGTCGGATCAGAACTGGTCCGACTTTAGCGGCCCAGAGCATCATCCGCGCGCCGGCAAGCCAAACTCGGCGCTTACGTGGCTGGTGCTGGTTTGCGCGGCGCTGGTCCCGATCACAGCCGCCGGCGTGCTGCTACTTATCTGGTGGCTGCTGAAAGCGTGGTGGTCCTGAAGCTTCTCACAAACACCCGCCACCAGCCGATGCCGACGGCAAGGGCACCCAGCAGCGACCAGATAAGAACGGTCGAAGGCTCGGGGATCTCCGGCGGTGGTGGTTGATCGATGAAGAAGTTGTCAAGTCCAAAGCAATATGCGTTCTCCGACGTGACCGTGAAGGACGTGATGTTCAGGAAGTTGCTGTCCAGCCACAATCTCTGAACGCCATCTCCTGGATCGCCGTAGAAAGTCCAGTCAAAACCCCAGTCCGACGAGGGCAATAACAGCGAAGAGCCATTAGATGAGGTGACGAAAGTCCGCTCCAGGCCGGTGGCCTTTCCGCCGCCAACGGTTGTGTTGGAAGTCTCGTCCATGTAGGTGAGATCAAACGTGGAACCATCCACCTTCGAAACCACGATGCTGGTCACACCCCCCCAATGGGCATGGATCACCGAGTTTTGGGGGTCATAGATACCGATCTTATAGTAATCCCCGATATAGCCGGGGCCGCCCACAAAGTCAAACTTGACTCCGCTTTCAACGTAGTAATCCACGGTGCTCCAGTAATCGCTGTTGTTCGTAGTAACGTTGGTGCCATCCGTGAGGTATGCCGTGCCGCCCGTAAAACCGATCACCACTGCGAAGGATAGGCTTGTTGCTCCCAAAACAAATGCCACCGCCAGTACCGCTACACAGGCTTTTCTCATTTTTGTTTCTCCTCTCCCGCAGCCACCTGAGAAGACAGTCGCACGAGGAAGACTGCAACGACCGACTTGCACAGAGGGCGCATTTACAAAGGTGTTTCGCGGCGTCCGCAGTCCAATACCGTTCCCACCGCAACTACCCCTTATATGCCGCCGCCCCCCCTTTCCTGACAGAAAAAAATCGAAGAATGCAAAGAATAACTCTTCAGAGGGAGATTCGCTAGATTCGCCTGTCAAAAATCGCATTACCCAGAGGTAACGGGTCATACCTCAAAGGGTGCATGCGCCGACTACCCTCGCTCCTTGAGACCGATGGATGAGTTGACGACGTGTCCGTGGTGAGATGTGCACGACTCGGATTCCTAAGCGCATTTCGCAAGCAGACAGTCCCCGATTCTTTCTCGGCCGCACCTGATACGTTTGACACGCGCAGGCTGCATGGCTATTGCTTCGCGCGTTTCTTCTCCTTTTTCTCTTTCTTCTCCTTCTTTTCCCTTTTTTGATCGGCCGACTTGCCCTCATAGGGTCCCGCGCTGTCGCCGCTGTGCGCTGCTTTGAGGAATTCACGGGCCCGGGCGACGATTTCCGGGTGCTTGTCGGCCACGTCGGTCTGCTCGCCGAGGTCGTCCCGCAGATGGTAGAGTTCCACGTTCTTGCCCTGATTGGAAGCGATGACCTTCCAATCGCCCATCCGCACCGCGCAACTACTGGGTGTCTCCCAATACAGGACCTCGCGCGGCGGTTGCGGCTTGCCCAGCAGGGTTGGCAGAAAGCTTACGCCGTCGATTTTCTCGGGTGCCCGGGCAGCGGCAAGCTCGGCGGCCGTGGGCAGGAAATCGCAAAACGCCCAAGGCTCGTGCGACACGCCCGGGGAAACATGCCCCGGCCAGCAGACAAGCATCGGGACGCGGATGCCGCCCTCGTAAAGCGATGCTTTCTTGCCCCGGAGCGGTCCCGCACTGTGGAAAAAGTCGGCTTGATGTCCTTCCTTGGAGTTGGTGGGGCCGTTGTCGCTGCTGAAGAAGACGATCGTGTTCTGACCGACGCCGTGCAAACGTTTCATGATCTTCCCGATATCCGTATCCATGCGCGTGATCATGGCGGCATAGTTCTTTTCGACCTGAGGCCAGTTTTCGCGGGTGTAGGGCGCGTCGTCGGGCGGGTCGATATTGGCGTGGGGGATCGTGTATGGCAGATAAAGGAACAACGGCTTGCCCTTGCCGGCCTTGGCGTCGATCACCTCCAGCGCCCGAGCGGTAAGCAGATCGTGACTGTAGACCTTCCGCTGGCCGTTGGCGTTTTCGGGAATGGGTACTTCTCGCAAACCGGTATCCGGCGTCTTTCCGCTGATCGAGCCGTCCCGATCAAACTCCCACATGCGCGGGAGGTAGTACTCATGGACGGTCGTTTGGTTTGGCTCGCCGAAGTAGAAGTCCCAACCGTGCTTCTGCACCGCGCCCGGCCCGTCGTGGTCGTCGCTGAAGGCCCACTTGCCGATGCAGGCGGTGGTGTAGCCGGCATGGTGCAGCACTTCGGCGACCGTGAGGTCGGACTCCTCCAGCGGCTGATGATTGTTGCTGCCGTGCTGACGCGTGTGGCCGGAGTGCAACCCGGTCAGCAGGCACGCGCGCGAAGGAATGCACACCGCCCCGCCCGCATGAAAGTCGGTAAAGCGCATCCCTTCGGCAGCCAGGCGGTCGATATTTGGGGTGCGGATCTTTTGCTGCCCGTAGCACCCCACGTCGCCGTAACCCAGATCGTCGGCAAGGATAAATACAATGTTTGGCCCATGTGCTGAATCTTCGCACGCAGCGTCTCTTGCCGGCACGACTGACAAAATGGCCGCTCCGGTGACAAGAACGAGTGCAATTATTCTGTGGAGCAAGGGAGGCAGTGAATTGTGTGGGGGGGCATGCGCCGCTTTGGAGAACAGGGGGAACATAGGCATTTCCTTTCATCGAAGGTTTTGACCACCAGTGCCCATCAGTATCCCGTCTTGCGGTTTCCCGGTCAACAAGCAGAGACCGACACGAGGGCTCGCGATCACGGGCAGAAGTGGAACAAGTCTCCGGCCGATCGTAGTGATCGGCCGGCGAAAAGGCAACGGGCGCGCTAATGCCTTGGGTTGCGGGCGCAGGCCGCGTTGGGAGGGCAGGACTGGAATTCCCCACGGCCTTCCAGGATAATCTCCCATTAGGGCGGTAGAACCACTGTTTCTGATACTGTTTGGGTTCGGCCGGAAAACAACCTGGGGACTGTCCCCTTCGAAATGCGGAAGTTATTGTTCGGCCGATCTTAAGGAAGATCAGCATGCGCAAACGCGTACTAACTTTTCTGACGGCCATGCCGCTGCTGCTCGTTTGCCTGGTGCCGCTGGTGCCGGGCGAGGAGTGGCGGGTTGCCGTGCGGCAAGTCACCTTCGGTCCGAAGCATCATTTTTTCGGGTACATCGGCCATGTTGGCACGGTTCCCTGGAACCAGAGCGGCCGCTACATCGTGGCCTTGCAGACGGCATTTCAGGACCACATGCCTGCCCCTGAAGACACCGCCGATATCGTGCTGCTCGATACCCAGCACGATTACGCGGTCCGCAAGGTAGCCGAGACCCGGGCGTGGAACTTCCAGCAAGGGACGATGCTCTATTGGAATCCCGCGGCCCCCGAGACGCAGTTCTTATTCAACGACCGCGATCCGGCCACGAACCAGGTGTTCTGCGTGCTGTTTGACATGGCCGCGGGGCCCGAAGGCCGGCGCGTGCGGGAGTACCGCGATGGCGACACGCCGGTGGGCAACAGCGGCGTGGCCCAGCGCGGCGGTTATTTCGCGGCGATCAACTACGGCCGGCTGGCACGGCTGCGCCCCGTCACCGGATATCCCGGGGCGCTGGATTTCACCGCGGGGGTCGCGCACCCGGAGAATGACGGCGTCTTTCGGATCGACGTGAGCAGCGGCGAAAAACGCCTGCTCGTCTCGTTTCGCCAGTTGCGCGACCTGGTTCGGCCCCTGCGCCCCGACGTCGACTCGATGGAGCTGTTCATCAACCACACCCTTTGCAACCGCCAGAACGACCGCATCTTCTTTTTTGTTCGCGGCGACTTCGATACCGGCCATCGCTTGGACATTCCGCTGGTGGTTTGTCCCGACGGCAACGGCCTGACGATGCTGGCCAACCACCCCGGCGGCCATCCCGATTGGGACGCCGGGCATCGCCTCATCGGCCAACGCGGCAAGGAACAAGTGGTGTACGATACCGATCGGCAAGCGGTGGTGGAAGTTCTGGGGGCCGCGGGCGTCTTTCCGAATCCCAGCGGTGATACGGCGCTGTCGCTCGACGGCCGCTGGCTGGTCAACGGCCAGAGCCAGAAGAACAGCAACTTCTACGTGTTCTTCTGCCGCAGCGACGGCAGCCACCTGCGGAGCCCCACGATCGATAAGGACCACTGGAAGTCGGGCGAATTGCGGATCGACCCCGCCCCCTGCTGGAACCGCGACGGCACGGCGGTATTGGCCCCCGGCATCGCCCCCGATGCCGCGAAAACCCGGCAACTGTTCCTCGTTACACCAGAGTATCCGACCAAGCACTTGGAGAGGAAATCATGAGAGCGTTTTGTGTTTCGCTGTTTTTGGTGATCATTGCATGGGCGGCGTGGGGTATTGGTGCGGGCGGCGAAGGCCAGGCTTTTGCGGCTGAGCCGAACGCAGGCGGGCGGGGCGTGGCCACCGGTGCGGCCGGGCGTCGTCCCAACATCTTGTTCGTCATGGCCGACCAGCAGCGTTTCGACGCCCTCGGGGTAGTCAATCCCGCGGTCCGCACGCCGGCGCTCGATCGCTTATGCAAGGACGGCGTGCGGTTCGACCGCGCGTACGTTGCCCAGGCGTTGTGTACGCCGTCGCGGGCGTCGGTCGTCACTGGGCTGTATCCGCACGCACACAAGCTTCAGACCAACGTTTACAAGATCGACAACGTTCTGGTAGATCCCCAGTACAATTTGGGCCTGATCTGGCCGACCCTGCTCAGGCAGGCCGGCTACCACACGGCTTACATCGGCAAGTGGCACCTGGGCGAAAAGGATCCCGGCTGCTTCGACGAGTGGCACGGCTACAATTCCAACCTGTCGCACTGGCTGGGCAAGAGGCAGAAATCGCCATATCGCTCCGACCTGGAGACCGATCAGGCCGTCGATTTCCTCCAGCGCCAGCATGGCGGGCCGTTCCTGCTGTTCGTGTCCTACTACCCACCGCACACGCCCTACGATCCGCCCGAAAAGGACGCGGCACTGTATGAAAAGACCGAGCTGAAGCCGGCTGAGTATTGGGGCGCCGTGACGGCGATCGACCGCTGCGTGGGACGGCTGCTGGAGAAGCTCGACGGCCTGCGGCTGCGTGACAACACGCTGGTGATCTTCACGGCCGACCATGGCGATCATTTCGGCAAGCGGCCCGGCGGCTCCCACAAGGGGGTCGCCTACGACGAGGCGGCCCGCGTGCCGCTGATCCTCCGTTATCCCGGCGTGTGCGACGGCGGCAAGGTCCGCGACGAACTGGTCTCCAATGTCGATCTGATGCCCACGATTCTCGACGCCGTCGGCATCGCCGCTCCTGCGAGCCTGCAAGGGGCCAGCCTGCTGGGCCTGCTCTCCGGCCGCGCCAAGGATTGGCGCACCTTGGTGTGCACCGAAAACCGCGAGTCCGACTCGCAGCAGCCCGGCGCCCACTCCCGCGGCATCCGCACCGATCGCTACAAGCTGATCCTCCGCGAGCACGAGACGAAGGGCGCCGCGGGCCTCAACGAGTTGTACGACCACCAGAGCGATCCCCAGGAGCGCAAAAATCTTTTTGGCCCCCAGCAGGCCGGCGTGATTTATGGGCTCTTGGATCAGTTTACGGCCTGGGCCAAGGGCACCGGTGATACGCTCGGGCTGGAACTGGCCGAAAAATGCCGCAAGGATTTGCAGGCCAAACGCTATGGCGACTCAAGCAAATAACATCAGTCCCCTCCCTTTGGGAGAGGGTTAGGGTGAGGGCAGTTGCGTCTGCTGCGATGATTCCGGCCGCCCTCACCCCCGGCCCCTCTCCCGCAAGCGGGAGAGGGGAGTTAGTCTTGGACGGCCGCTAGCGTCGTTCGGTT
>Ga0315289_10009324_pt1 | contig 14140 bp, 22 predicted proteins | sample YL17G11_40_MG_FD_203452 | JGI IMG/M metagenome (GOLD analysis project Ga0315289, IMG submission 203452) | Sediment microbial communities from Yellowstone Lake, YNP, Wyoming, USA - YL17G11_40 | ecosystem: Environmental > Aquatic > Freshwater > Lake > Sediment | place: USA: Wyoming | collected...
TGGTAGGACCATTCCTCATTGGGTTTTAAGACAGTGGCAACTATTCGAGTGATAACGTAGTTGACAATTCCAGGACGCTTGAGATCATCGGGTTCCATCATCTGAATCTGATCGGTCAATTCGTGAAGGTACGAATTGATTCTAGCCCGCGACTCTTGTTTGATGTACGGCATTGCTCTCTCCTAAAAATTCTGGACCCAGGTAGTGTAAATTTTTGAGTGTAATTGCCCCCATAACTTTGAGTGTATGCCTAACTTGTCATATTCCATTGCGTGAGCATACTCGTGGATGAGGTAATTAACTTGTTCGGAAGCGTTATCTTGCTCACGTAAACTGATTGTAATAAGACGCTCGAAATCATTCATGCAAGTTGAGCCATGCCCCGCCATAGGAATCACCCTAACTCGTAATCTCCGATTCAGAGGATGCTTCTCTCTGAGGAGTTTCAATACAGCAGATACATCACGAGCGCTCGCTAGTTTCATTTTGCTACCTTACTAAATCATTTCCTCCTCGAAACAATCACCAATGAATTCATTGAGTGAGTTTTCCCGGATGTCGGCTTTCAGCAATTCGTGAAGATAACCTGAGGCATTGAAGATGACGGCGCAGATTGATTCCTCGAACTCAAATGCACCATCGCTTTTCGGATTATAGCCGCGATGGAATGTCCACATATCAATGAAATGTCGCCATAGAGATTTCATGTATGCAGTAATTGGAATTCCTTTTTGCCAGTTATCACTATCGCGGAGTTTTCCATCGGCTTGCACGCGATGCTTGTTGAGATACTCGGCATATCGCTTCAGAACGAGAGGACTCAGGAACCCGTCGAAATCCAATTTAGATGTGTCGGTGTCGCGGGTTGCTCCAGTGTCAAATGTTCGCATGGTTACTTCCTCTTTGGTGGTGTAAGGAAAATCGGTGTCGCTAGTGTCATTCCGTATCGTCGATCAATGACGATGAAAGTTTGTGTCGGCGCTTGATACTCAGCCTTAATGAACAGACTGTATTCACTGTATCCCATCAGACTGCCACACGAGACCCATTTGGGATATCCAAGAAGGAACGTATGCCAATGTCCGAAAATATCGAAGTCGGCGGAACTAACCTTATCCCATTGCGAGATGGATTTGTTGACAGGTATAGTGAGTCCACCGACACCGCCTTGATAGCGAAGACCATCTCCATGATGGAAGCGGACCTTGCGACCCATAATCGTCTGTGTGTTGTGGTATCCATTTCCAACATAGAAGGCGACTCGTGGGTGTTTCTCATACAGTTTCTCTAGTGTCTTGTAAAGCAACCACTCGTAACTATTCTTAGTGCTCGTCTTGATTCTCATCTTCTGGGTTGTGCGACCGTGATTTCCGACGCACGTCGGAATCGCAATCGGCAGTTTCGTTTCCCGGAGAAGCATGTCGATGCCGGAATAAATCTGATCGCGTAGAAATACGCATGTCTCAGTCGGGCTTAGCTCATTGGTCTCGGATAGGTCTTCGTGAATGTTACCCGACATGAGATCACCCAATAGAGGATGCCAAATCTCAACGACCGGAGCCAGATGATTCTGCCACTCAATCAATTCAATGATCTTAGAATAGAAGCGCTTGATGCGATACTCAGCTTCCTTGAGATCAAACGCATTCTTTCCGTTGACTGCGCTCTTGAATACATGCTCTTCAACATGCCAATCGGTGGCGGGTACAACGACGGCCACTCCATCCGATTCAGACCTCTTGAACTTCTCGAACCTACGCATTGCTGGTTCGCCAGTGATCGAGAGTAACGCATCTAGGCGCTTCTCAGACTCGACAGCGGAGGAAATAATCCTCTTGTTTTGTTTCCTAAGTGAAGCAGCATCTTCAGTTGCCTTGGCGAGTTTAACTTCGACCGGAACTTGCTCTGCTTTAGCGACTAACTCTTTTGGATTTCGCCTTGACATTTGTATTTCTCCTGCAATGTGTCCTTGATTGTACTGAGACCAACAAGAAGATGTAATTCGTTCTTCAATGCCGCAGAAACGGAATGGAAGGTCGAAACCCCAGTGAGTTTCATAACCTCGATAACATCCTCGATATAGTTCCTGTCTTCACGGGTGAGTTTATCGAACCAAGTGTCTGGTTTTCGGTTACTCATGGCGACTTTCACTAAATCTCTTGCTGGTGTTCTTTTCATGGTTCTCCCCAATATCATTTGATCCTTGTAATCTCTATCATAACCCTAGGGTTCTCTTTGTCAATGGCTAAATCAGGCATTTCTCGCTTCATGTGGTCGATATCGTCATCGGGGACCAGCCCTGCGTCCACAATACCGTCGTAGGCTGCCTTTAGCGACCCCGCTGCGTTGTCAGGATCGAATCTGCTGCGTCTGGGCTTATAAAAGGTAGCTTTTACCATAACTACCTCCCACGGCGCAGAATCGACTCTCTCGGCTTCTACGGCCTCGCAGGCTAAGCGGCGATATTTCTTAGTCGCAGTCGCTTTCATCATCCTCCCCCCCAAACTGCCTATGGTACTGTTTGGTGACAGTACGGCATTAGGAAGCGGCAGGGCGATTCTAATTACTTCCGGCTGCATTGGTTATTTTCTTCAGGTATAGAGCAGCGGTCCAGAACCTGACAGAAAGCGCGGTTCCATTTCTGTACGGCTCCATTGCTATTTCACCACTCTCGATAAGATCATCCAGGAGTCTGCTGCGGTCATTCTTGCGCAGGTCTTGTGAGCGCCTTGTGATTTCCCTCTTAATGCAACCCTCAATTCCAGTATTCTCGATTATCTTGAACAGCTTTCTCTTCTGAAGTTCCGTGTCGCCGGTTACGATATCAGGTACGACAGTTGCATCGAACGCTCTCATAATATACCGAATCAATCTGCATGAATAGTTCGCTACGCTGGCTGAGATTTCTGGCTTGTCGAAATTTTCTCCGCACGCAATTATCAGGGCAATTCTGCGCGCATTTTCTTCAGCCTTAGCCCACTGGCAGACCATCATGGGATTGAATTGACCGAGTTGCTCACATTCGTCATCGAACGCTACGAAAATCCTCTCAGCCTCGGAACTGGTCGGCACAACGATTTGCTCAGGTGGTTGCGTACCTCCAGATGGATTAACGAATTGGGATACTATCGGATTTCCTTCGCTGGTGATTGTTCGGATATGCCAAGCATTAACTTGATCTATTAGTGATTGCGGAACTGGTGACTCCATTCTACCGCGCTTCTTGCGTACACTACCGTTTGCTGAGAAGACTAAACAGCGGCTAAGCCATCCGTCCTGAAGTTCCATCGGAGATAGACCAGACGTGAATCTCTCGATGGTCGAAGTTCCGTAGATGCTACAGCACGGCTGTAGGATGGTGCGTTGTCTTTCTTGCTCGGCATATTCCTTCCCGAGGTATGAACTTCCGGCAGCCGAGTAAAGTCGCATGAGGGTGGCGACTACCTGTGCATGATTCTTGCTAATACCAGATTTAATATGCGAAAGTAAGTGACCGATTTCATCTAGCATGAATAGCGTTGACGGTTCTCGGCGGACTCGTTCCTCAATTGCTGAATCGGATGCAATGTCTGATCCACCTATTAGATTGTTGCAACCAGAAGCTATCGCAAGTCGCCGCGTCTGGTTCATTGCGTGGGCCTTGCCCGCGCTCGACGGTGCTACACCCATACAATACAGGTTTGTGCGCGATCCTAATTGGTCTCTTACTTTCCTCCCGAAGAGAGCCCCTAGAAATGATAGGGTACACGCTAATGCGAGAAATGGTTGCTCCTTGATTGCCGTTGAGTTGATCCATGAACAGATTTCTCCTAGTAGTCCGGTAGGGCGAATCAGGAATTGGTATTCTTGGTCTTGGGAAGGAAGGCCGACAGGCAGCGGGACCGAGTATATATTCTCGGTTGCGCAAGTCGCCTGCGGGCTTTTCTTCCCAAGAAGTTTTTCAACATCTACTATACTCGTATCAATTTCTGAATAAGCTGAATCATTTAAGAGCCAGCCGGGAGCATTTTGTGGCGTGACTTTTCTCGCTTCTGAAATCTTGCGGTAAAAATCTTTGTGATCTTTCTGGATACTCAAGTCCCACGGTGGCGAACATCGAGGATTATATTCGCGTGCCAGTAGGTCAAATGCTTCCTTATCACTCAGTAGGAACCCGTGGACTAATGCAACCGCAGCCCACAACAACTTATTGTGCCCGCACGATCCCTGGATAGCAGGATCGCATTGAGCTAAATACAAACTGGCCCGATTCAGAATGTCGGTACTTATCGGTAATTGCTTACGAATTGGAACAATGGGGGCTACTTGGGCCTGTTCGTTTCCCCACGGCGCTCTTGTCGTTGGTCGCATGAATTCAGGAAACGCCGATAGAACGATTTCCCACGGAGCGTGTCCGCCAGCCCAAGCGTAAATTCCTCCATTTGGATGCGTACTTGGTGCAAGGACAATATAATACCCTTCACAACGCACATCGACACCAGGACGAAAATTATTGCGGTTAGCAGGTGCAACATCAGCACGGTATAGATAGTGCTTGCCGCCTCTCGGAGTATCTTGGCAAACAGTGACAGGAAGAGTCGGAAATTCTTTGAGTGAGTCGAAGCCATTGATATTATCCTTTATGTCGATGTCTAAAACATAAACGCCACTTTCGGGACCACATGCCAGTCCGATATTGGCACTTGGCCATTTTGCCCACCACTCGTTAATCTTACTCACATCAGTTGTTGCATCTTTTATTCCATTCTTTGTTATAGGAATCTTTTGGCCGGGGGCGAGGGCCACGATTTTCCAACCAATGCTTGCATAATAAAGTGCAGCCTTCAGGATTTCATTAGTCACAGTTGCCTCCATGCTTCCTTAGATATACTATCAATTTCGCAAGGCGTTCAATGGAATCTCCCGAGCTACCTGGAGTATGATTACACGCTTCGCACAGCCAGCCTTTGTATTTCATTCCATCCCCTTCAATCTAATCATATACGGTGATGTTCCTTGCAAGAACATATTTGATCGCGTACTCGTGAGCGTGCTGGTATGTGGTGAATTTCTTCGTCTTATCCGATAATGACAGATTGGAGAATACAACATACCAATGCTGGGTACCATTCATACTAAACCGCTGTATTGCTGCAAGTAGTGTCTTGCTTTTCATTGTGCATCCTTAACTATCTGCCGGTTGTAGTCAATGATCTCAAAATACTTCCCGTTCTTTCGCACTGTTATTGTATGAATCTTATCCACTAGATTCTGCGAAACGAATAAATCACTTAGGACTTCGTTGACGGTGAACTTCGTTCCTCTTGGTGCGGAGTGAAACCTCCTCCACCATGACTGAGCAAGAGCGCCAGGAGTGCCGGGGTGATCGAGGCATACCCAATGACGGAACATTCGTAGGCCGCAACGGAATTGCAATCGTACTGAATCAGGATTGCCCGGTTTCTTGTGGCGACTGACATAGATCGTATCTACGGTTAGTGTTTCCGGTTCATTCGAGAGGATGGATCGCCGTGATGCTTTCGTTCCGTGCATCCTCTTCTCTTTCTCGACGGCCTCAATGCGCTCCACTTCGCGCTTGGGAATCTCCCATCCGCAATGAGGGCATACTCGCAATGCTCGACTGAAGACTTCGCGGCACTTCAGACAAACAGCCTCCACAACCCGCTGGCCACCAAGTAAGTCAATAGGCCCATGCTCGTCAATGCAGCCAGCAAAGTCCAGGACGAGGCAATCGTGCTTGCTTTCGCATGGTCTAAGCCCCCGTCCAACCATTTGACTAAAAAGGCCAGCAGAAAGAGTAGGGCGGAGAAGCACAATACAGTCAACAATAGGAGCATCAAATCCCTCCGTTAGAACATTGACATTGCAAATTGCGTGAATGCAACCGGCCTTAAAGTCCGCAATTATTTTGTCGCGGTCGTATGTTTTTGTTTTGCTCGTGATGTACGGAGCGTAGACGTTATGGCTTTCGAGCGCTTTCGATACTTTCTCGGCGTGGGCGATATCGACGCAGTAGAAGATGGCAAATCGTCGATTTTCTCCGACAATAATTCGTACAGCTTCGGATACCGCATCCGACACCAAGGAATCTTTATTTGTTGCGCTTGCGAGAGAATTAACTTTGTAATCTCCCCCTGAATATCTTTCGACTTCACTAAGGTCAGGTTGCGAGATTCCGACTTTCGATCTGAGGTTGCACAAGTAGCCATCGTTGATAAGCTCCGTTATTTTGGACTCGTAGCACAAATGAGTAAGGATATGGTCAGGATGACACAACTGACCGCCAGCCATGCGCCAGGGTGTCGCGGTCCACCCGACAACTCGTAAGCGGGAATTGAAGCGGCGACAGCCGCTAAGGAAAGTGCGATACTTACCTTCCCCCGAGAAAGGAATCCGGTGAGCTTCGTCCACAAAGATGAAGTCGAAGGGGGCGAAATCGCCGGACCTTTTATAGATGGAGTCGATGGACGCAAATATGATATTAGATTCGTAATCTTTGCGTCCCAGTCCCGCCGAGAAGATTCCGGTGTCAATCCCCGCATACGCTGCTTTCTCATAATTTTGTTGTACCAATTCTTTTCTATGTGCCAGGATGCAACCCCTCACACTAGGAGTCTCTGCTTGCCATTGGCGAATCAGAGCCGACATCATGACAGATTTTCCCGAGCCGGTTGGCGTGCTTACACACGGGTTCCCTTTCTCGGTACACACAAAGTTATGGACTGCATTGATAGCTTCGATTTGATATGGGCGAAGGATGAATGTCATTTTGCGAACGAATCTCTAGTTCTATACTCTGGTCTCTCTCCGCGCATGATGGCAAATCTGTACTCCATGTACCACTTTAGCCATTCTTGGCTCTCGTCGTAGGTGAGTTCTCTTACTGCCGCCCTGGGTGCAGATTCCTCTTGATCGTCGTCAGGAAATTCAGTCATCACTTTTGCCATTACTCAATTCCCTCCCTTATTTCACAGTTGCTTGCACCAATCTGAGTTAGATCAGTCCATACGATGACGGCGATTTGTCCAGGGAACTCAGCGGCTCGGTAGTTGAATCCCTCACATTTCGCAATAGGTTCGATCTTCTCGATCTCTGTTTTGTATCGGCGTTGCCACTCGGTTTTGAGTAATCCGAGCGCACCTTTCCATGCGATGCGAGTCAGGTCTTCTGGATAGCGGGCCAGAATATCGGAAGCCGAAAAGCCAGCAGCCGTGGCTCCGAATTCTTCTTTCGCAGAATTCAGTAGCGGGTTCACTAGCTGTCTGGCTGGAAGAATCGTTAGCTCTTTCGTTGAAAATCCACCCTTGCCGTGCTTCCATTGACTAAGTTCCCCATTGAATATGATACATCCATCATCATAATCTAAAGGTGTTGCGAATCCAATCAGTCCAGGAAGTACAAGATGATCGTCGCAAGCCTTCGCCTGATCGCATACGGACAGTCCGCGTTTATGTTTCTCGCAGACCCATGGCGCAAGTGTCTCATTGTCGTGAATAATTGGCGTAGCATGGCAACATTGTCGACACGATATTGAGGGAACTGGAAATGCCGGGCCGACTGGGTCGCCCCAGCAGATGCGCTTGGCATCGCACCACTGGCACTCGAAATAATCAGGGCGTGTAAACGCTCTCTCGGGCGGCGTGGTGCTTGTTACGATTCGCTGCGCCTTGTCAATAAGCCCCGATGCGAATGACGGATCGAAGTGAACTCGCTCGGCGTACAGATCATCAGTGTCTTTGTTACAAGCCAGGTACAACGCGCGGGTCATCCCGCTGGCTCTCATGTAGCATTGACATTGTGCCCAATGTTGAGGCTTAGCGGCCTTGACGCCTTCTTTCTTGAGCTTCGCAAAGCTCTTGGCGTTGTGGGTCTTAAACTCAAGCACCACCCAAGTCTTCTCAGCGCCGGGAATACCTATAGCACAACCGTCCATGTGCCCCGAGAAGTGGCCTCCGAGTTCGCTGAAGGCAAACTGATTGCCAGATTCGTCAACGTCGTGGACGGTACACCCGATGGCGCGAAGCTCAGTAACGAAGCGCGACTCCGCCAGATTGCCCGTCTCGAATAATCTGTAAAGTCTGCCGTCGAGTGTCGGCTTGCAGCATTGCCTAAACTGATACCACAAGGCGCGCTCGCATGGCCCGCCAATTTCTGACATGCCAAGATACTGACGTGATTGTTCTAAGTCGCCGCGCTTCTTGTGGTATGCATAGATGGCATCCACAACAGGCGAGTTTTCGGGGAGAAGTTTCGATATGTCTGTCATCGCTGCAACGGTCGATGAGATTTTGGGTAGGTCTATTGCTGTCATTTCTTCTCCTTGATCGTAACAGCTATTTTCTTGGGTGTGACAGTGACCTTTCCAGCCAGCAAAGCCGCTCCCTCTGGATCGTTAGTGAGATACCATTCGTATCCTACGATATCCAACTCTCTGGTAGTCTTGGTCTTTATTGGAGCGGGTTTCATGGCCTGATTGAACTCCGCTTCGATTGCTGCCGCATCGGCCTTGTAATTGAAACCACGTTCGACTGTGACCTTTGTGCCATTAGGAAGTGTTACGGTATTGAAGCCGCGTTCTGGTCCAGGTATGTGAGTCGCAATCTTCTCCTCTAGCGTAATGCGATGAAACTTTGCGGCATCCTCTTGCTTCTTTGCAAGTAGGAGATGTCTGACGAGATATTCGAGAGGGGAAGTGTCGGCTAATTTGTTGGCCTTGATCTGGTCGGTTTCGCTCATTAGATTCTCTCCGGTTAAGGATGCGGGTTCGGATACTCCCTGCCCGGCGGGGCGTGTCGTCGCCTTCCGCCTTAACGACACTAACAGTGCAGGTAGTATCCGAACTCGCATCCTTGTTAGTAAAAATAGGCCGGTCTCTGCCGACTGTCACCGATTCCACTGTAAGCTATCCTGCGAGAACTATTCTGGGAGCTAACGGTCGCCGTTCCCGCAACGCTATTTAGCTATCGAGCCCACGGCGGCTTAACGCCAGCGGTTGTGGGCTGATTTACAGGTCCAGGCATACTGGCTGCAGTCTGCTGTATAGATGCAGGAGTAGGAAGTGCGGGCGCACTCACTGGTGGAGCAACGTACTGCGTAAACACCGTCTGGGCAGGCTGTACGGCATTATTGGCTGCGGCTCGCGGAGCCTGGGCCGAACTGTATGTACGCACTTCGTTCTGCTCATCCTTGACCTTGACGTGAGCAATGCAGACTTGATTGACAAGCTGCGAAGTATCGGCAATGTGGGTCAAGCCAATCGCTTGCCCGAGTGCAGCCAGACATCGCAGGCCAATCTCGACACATTGCGCATTGGGATTTTGGATATTAATCCGGTCGAAGACCTTGCGGTTCTTGAACGGGCCATCGAGAACCGCCATTGTAATCTCGACATAATGGCCAGTATGCGACTTAGTTTCCTTGACCTCGGCCTTCTCGATCAGGACTGGGTACTTTCCAGGCGGAATCGCAGCGAAGTCTTGTTGCGGCTCCACGCTGTAGGTGTCAAATGCGCCACCAAGAAATTGTTGAACGTCACTCATGGTCTCTTCACTCCAAAAGGGAATTGTGGAAGTTACTTACTCTAGCTTACGGTTTGATGTGATCCAAGATACTCAGTTAACTTTAGTGCTATTTCGGGGGAGTCTCGCAGTAACCCAATGGCCTGATTGCACCTATTACACAGCCATCCCCGAAACACTCCAGTCGTGTGGCTATGGTCCATATTGAGTCGCTTATAACATTCTGATTCTGGTGTCCCGCAAATTGAACAGCGACCCGTAAAAGATGATTCTATCTCAATCTTACTTGCGGTACATGGTGCATATCCACGTTGTTTTGCTGCGGTTCTTGTTGTGATTAGAGCTTGAGCGAATCGACTGCGTATTGCCCATGCCCTATAATATCCATTCCGACAAGTATTGCAGATTGTTTTTCTGGGTTGGAAACCATCGTTGCGTATCCTGCCGGTAAATCGGAACTCGGTATCTGGCTTCTCGACTCCGCATTTTGTGCATACTTTATTCATTACTGATTCCTCTGTGATACAGCCTGTACGGCATCCATGAAATTCGCCCACGAGAGAGGAAGCTCATGAGGGAGTTGTCCAAAAACACCCCGGCCTCCCCCAGGGTGAGCCGGGCGTTTCTGAGTGTACAAAAAGCGCGAGCCGCCCGTAATGTCAATGCCGCGATGTTTCTCTTTGTTGAATCCGAGTTTCTCTGATTGCACCACTACCTTCGTGTTGCAAAATAGAATTACGTCGCTCCATCGGTAGAGAAGATTTGCGGCTCGGTCGTTGATGTCGAATTGGTATGTGTCGTAGGACGGACCGCAGGGATCGTCGAACCGTTTCGACTTGACGTGACCGATGATTATGGACGCCATCCCCCTGGCTTCCCGCAACGCATCGAGACCTTCTGTTATGCCACGCCAGCGAGAGAGAGCTTCAAGATAACCCTTGCCGTATCCGCCGCCGACCTTCTCAATACTATCCACGTTGCCCTCTTTGCGACACACGTCTTCCCACACGAGAGGTTCAAGGGTACTGGCTGAGTCGATTACAACTGTGTTATGGTTGTGCGCTTCCAGATACAGTGAGCTTAAGCACTGAACAAGATCGTCATAGCATCGCACAACTGGAAACTTAGAAACTGGAATCGCGTCAATCCCTTCCTCGCCCCTGATTGGAATGAAGATTGGGTTATTTGCCTCCGATGCAAATGTAGATTTGCCGATCTTTTCGACTCCCAGCAGTATGATGCGAGGAGCCCGAAGACACGTTCCAGTTGACACGGATGCTAAATTAAACGCCATTATGATTCCCTCCCGTGTGCATCCACAGGCTATACTGCTCGTCCCAGTCGCCAGCGGCAAGCTCCAATGGATATAATCCGGGTGACTCCCAATTCTTTTTTTGCCAGTGTTCGGCAAACATGCAGATTTCAGCTTTGCCTTCCAGCAACCATTCTTGCAGCGACATATTTATCCCACCTATTGAATAATTACAAGTCGAATGATTCGATGAGTGGCACCATCTTCTCCGGTCTCCAGATCGACAGCGACATCCCTGATGAAATTGACTATATCGTGACCGATCTCCCGACGATCCTCCTCACCACCATATATGATATCATCGAGTGTAGCGATGAATCGCTTCTCCTCTTCGTTGATAATATAAATGCCGGGTCGCATGTCTTTTCCTGGTTCGCAACGAGGGTTTTTCTCTTCTTGGATAATCACGAGTCTTGTCCTCTGAGTGTAGGCAGGAACCTGGGGACTGTCAAGTTGTAAATTAGGCCACCTTATTTTTCCTAGCCAGTATACGCCGAATTGTTCTGGCAGACCAGGGGCGACCGCGACAGGTGACGAGAATACCGTGCAGATAAGCTACTATGGCACCCGACGAATAGCCCTTGCTATTTCGATAGACAATCTCCGAAAGCACACGCTGTTCGCCTTCGTCCTTGACTAATTCATTCTGTCCTTTGATCTTCCGCCATCCGTATGGCGGGCGACCGCACCAAACTCCTTCTGCTTTCTTACGGGCCATACCATCCTTGGTGCGTATGGCGAATCGCTCACGCTCGAACTGAGCGAAGGCCGAGAGAAGATTAGAGAATAGCTTACCCTCTGGGGTGTTCCTCATTGGCGAGCCGTCGGCGAACTCTATGGTGCATCCGAGTTGCTCGACTTCGTGATGGATAGTCAGGGCCACCAGCATGTCGCGGGCCAGCCGGTCGTTGCGATCTACGATGAGAACCATGCCGGGCTCTAGTGCCGCGATTGCAGCATTGAGTTGCGGGCGATTACGCTTTCTGCCAGACACAGAAACATCCTCAAAAATATGAATCACGTCATATCTTCTGAAGATGCAATAAGTCTCGCATCGGTGTCGCTGATGCTTATTTGATTCGCACTCGTCTGCATTAGGTCGGGGGGAAAAACGGCAGTAGATAATAGCCTGCTTCATTATATCACCAGTCTCTAACCTTTCTTTTGTCATTTAGTGATGAGTGACCCTTGTTGTAATTAAGATTGATGTTATGCTGCCTTCGGCACTCGAAACAAATGGACCTTATCATAGTTACTTCATTCACGGCAGAATCGCTCTGCTCGAATGATGCTACGGGTTTGTCTTTTTCACAACTGCTGCATCTTTTCGTGAGTGGCACTGGCTTAGGATGACGGTATGCCTCCAAAACCTCCTTTGGGTATCCAATGCCATTCTTTTGGAAATAACATAGTAAGCATGGCATTTGCACCATACCGCCACAACCCGGACAGCGAACATACGACCCAGACGGAGGGACACTTAATCCACTGTCGATTGCCTCGTCGGCACTTATGTTACTACTGCGATGACGTATTTTGCCATTGGCAATGCACGATACAGTTCCTCTGGATACGCCGACAATATACGCAATTTTGCGTTGCGACAATGTCTGCTTAGCCAATAGCTCCAGAATGTGACTCTCCTTCTCTAGCGGAATCATTTCTTGATTTCCTCCCACTGGCAACCATTGACACAATATCCATAGTTATCGGACAGGTAAGCTGCGGCCTCCTCTGTTGGGTTCCAGCGCTTATTGACAACAATTTCCACTTCGCTCGGCAGGCCGAGCGACTTGGCGCTTGGCGACTTAGAATAACTCCCACATTCGCTAGAGGTGTCCCAGTCAATGTCAGAAAGTCTAATCGTCTTGGGCATTGTACTCTTCCCTCATTTTGGGTGATCGTCGGGCGACTACGCGAAAACAGTAGCCGATAACTGTCAACTCATCTGCTAGGCTGGTATACTCCGCCAGCGTTGCCGGGCGACTCCGCTTGATACATAAGTCGTAATCAGCCGCACAATGTTGACCGATATGTTGGTAACTGCAAACACATCCTCCACCCTCTGGGGTCGCCGGGAATAGAGCGAAAATGTCACGGGGGTCGCTATTCCAAGCTCGGAAGAGAACTGGAATCTTGGGTTCTTTTTTTGTCACTGTAAATTTATCCTCCCTACTCGCTTCGATGGTTTTCCATCCTTAAATTAGTAAACGTCAATACACACGACCTCAGTTCCGCCAATGTCGTAGAAGTCCTTCATTTCAGCCGGAGGGAGGCTCCTGTCCTCTGCCGCGAAGTTACCAGCGAATAACAGAGCATCTGCTCTGTCATTGAAGAAACGCAGTGGTAGATCGTCCATTGTGCATCGTAATAGCACAAGGAAACCGTCAGGCTCATGCACGTCATAGCATTTAGTCATAGTAATTTTCCTCTGATTTAGAATGTCACAACAGTTGACACATCCGCTTATTGAGTTATCATTGGAGTAGCTTAGTGATATGTTCTGGAATATCCATACCGGGCGATAGTCTGCAATTGTCAGCCATCCATTCCGGGCAATTGCGGGCCATCCATCCCGGGCGATGGTCAGCCATCCATCCCGGGCAATTGCGTGCCATCCACACAGGGCGATGGTCAGCTATCCATTCCGGGCAATTGCGGGCCATCCACACAGGGCGATGGTTAGCCATCCACCGGGGGCGATCACCGGCCATCCATCCCGGGCGATGGTCAGCCATCCACCGGGGGCGATGGTCAGCCATCCACACAGGGCAATTGTCAGCCATCCATTCCGGGCAATTGCGGGCCATCCATTCCGCGCGATGGTCAGCCATCCACCGGGGGCGATCATGGGCCATCCACTCCGGGCGATGGTCAGCCATCCATTCCGCGCGATGGTCAGCCATCCACCGGGGGCGATGGTCAGCCATCCACTCCGGGACACTCTCCGCTAGTATCTGTAATTGACGCCGGGTTAACTCACTGACTTTCATGTTGTCTGTACTTTCGTTATGTTGCTGTTAGAACGTGACAACAGTTGACACATCCGCCCTATGCAGATGATACACGTGAATATCAGCCCCCAGTGCTACGAGTTGCTCAACTAGGGTTGTGGGAAGCTCGCCGCCGAACTCTGCGGCGTATTTGTCAGTTGAGAGCTTCATAATGTCTACGGTTTGGTAATGAACTCTCAATAACGCTTCAATTTCAAGTTGCTTAATCATAGTTGCAATCCTCTCTCTGGTTAATTGGGTTACTGCGGTTAATCACGCACAATGCGAAAATCAGAGGGTTCGACCGAGCCCTGAAT
>Ga0315289_10009325_pt1 | contig 14140 bp, 10 predicted proteins | sample YL17G11_40_MG_FD_203452 | JGI IMG/M metagenome (GOLD analysis project Ga0315289, IMG submission 203452) | Sediment microbial communities from Yellowstone Lake, YNP, Wyoming, USA - YL17G11_40 | ecosystem: Environmental > Aquatic > Freshwater > Lake > Sediment | place: USA: Wyoming | collected...
TCTCCCCGGATGAATTCCAGCCGCTGGCGCTCACGTCGATCGAAGACCCCGGCCTCGATCATCCGATCGTACTGAGCCAGCGATAAACGGGCGCTGGTGCTCATGGCCTTAACGCCGTGACAAGCAAGTGTCGGAAAAGTGAACGACTGCGCGCTATTATAGCATCGGGACGAGCCGCGGAGAACCGAAGTCGAGAGGTCGCCGTTCTACGGCTTGCTGCTGTTACCTGATCCCCGACGGCCGATTCGATCTGGTTGCCTGCTTGATAGGGGATTGCCAGGGCCGGCCGCGATAGGTAGAATAACAATAAGCTGTGAATCGATGCCAGGAACGAGAACACTTCGGGGTTAGTAGCCATGAACCCAACGCACGTCGTCGTGGAAGGGCAGCTCAAGCCCGATGGCACGCTCCAGTTGGATGGCAAGGTCGCACTGCCACCCGGCCGGGTTCGCGTGACGGTAGAGGCATCTCCTCCCGAGGCTGTTCCGTCCAACCGTCCGATGACTCTTGCGGAACAATTCAGTGATGTCATAGGAATCCTCTCAGATTTGCCGGCTGACTTTGCTGAGAACCACGATCATTACCTTCACGGGACCCCCAAGAAATGAGTCCCGAATTCTTCTGGCATAGGCTGCAACGCCGCACTACGCGTCACAAGAAGCTTTCCAGCACTTCGGGCGCGGCGGGGCCGTAGGAGTGCGGCTCCATGGTGCAGGTCGCCCGGCCCTGGCTTAGGCTGCGCATGGCGTTGGAGTAGCCGAACAGGTTGGCCAGCGGGGCGTGGGCCTCGATGACCGTAATGCGGCCGCGGCTTTGGGTGCGGGTGATGATGGCGCGGCGCTGCTGCAGGTCGCCGACGATGTCGCCGAGGTTTTCCTCGGGCATGGTGACCTCCAAGCGCATGATGGGCTCCAAGAGCACGATGCCCGCCTCGCGCAACCCTTTCTCAAAGGCGTCGGCGGCGGCAAAGCGGAAGGCCAGCGGGTTCGATTCGGTCTCGTGCACCTCGCCGCCGAGCACGGTCATCCGCACGTGCATCAGGGGGAAGCCCAGCGAACCGCCTCCCTGGCCATGTTCCTCGAGCACTTCGGTGGCGGCGGTAAGGAATTCCGGCGGCAGGGTCACGCCGAGGGCCACCACGACGAATACCGGCTTGACGCCCTTGCTGAACGGCTCCATGCGAATGGTCAGCCTCGCCCAGAGCGCCTGGCCGGCCAGGTGGCGGTGGCATTCGCCGGTGACTTCCACCGCCTTGGCGATGGTCTCGCGGTAGCTCACCCGCGGCTTGTGTACCCGCACGTTCAGCCGGTAATCGCGCAGCAGCCGGTGTTTGATTACCTCGAGGTGCAGCTCGCCCATGCCGCTGATGAGCGTCTGGCCGGTCTCCTCGTTCTCGCGGGCGCGAAAGGTGGGGTCCTGGCGCTTCATCAGTTCCAAGACGTCGGCGAGTTTCTTCCGCTCGGTGGAAGATTCCGGCTCGATGGCCATGGAGATCACGGTTTCCGGGAAGGTAATCGATTCCAGCAGAATGGGATCCTGGGCCGTGCAGAGGGTGTCGCCGGTCACCGAGTGCCGCAGGCCGATGATTCCCACGATATCGCCTGTGCCAACCCGCTCGATCTGCTCGCGGCGATCGGCCTGGATGCGCCACAGTTGCGGCACATTCTCTTTCTGGTCCTTGCCGGGATTGTAGACGCGGCTGTTGGCCTTCAACTCGCCCGAGTAGACCCGCACATAGTGCAGATCGCCGTGCCGGTCGGCCTGGATCTTAAACAGCAGGCCGCAAAACGGTTCTTGGGGATCGGCGTTGCGGGCGATCTTCACGTCTTTCTTCTTGGGATGGACGCCTTCCACCGGCGGCACCTCCAGCGGACTGGGGAGATAGGCCGCCACGGCGTCCAACACCGGCTGCACGCCGATCCCGTCCAGCGCCGAGCCGCACAGCACCGGCACGATCAGGTTGCGTACGGTGGCGTCGCGGATGACTTTGCGGATAAGCTGCTCGGGCACGGGCTGCTCACTGAGCAACCGCTCGATCAGCTCGTCGCTGTAGTGCGAAAGTTCGTCGAGCATCTGCGTCCGCCAAAGCTGGGCGTTGTCGCGAAGTTCGTCGGGAATCTCGCTGCTGACGATCTCGGTGCCGTCGCCTTTCGGGACAAACGTGAGCATCTTCATCGCCAGCAGATCGATCAGCCCGCGGAAGGGATTCGCCACGTGCGGCGGGCCGCTGCCGACGGGGAGATTGACCGCCACCGGCCGGCACGCCAGCCGCTGGCGGATCTCGTCCAGCGTGCCGTGGTAATCGGCCCCTTCGCGATCCATCTTGTTGATGAAGGCGATGCGGGGCACGCGATACTTGTCGGCCTGGTGCCAGACGGTTTCGCTTTGGGCTTCCACGCCCTCCCGGGCGCTAAAGACGACCACACCGCCGTCGAGCACCCGCAGGCTGCGCTCCACCTCGGCGGTGAAATCGACGTGGCCGGGCGTATCGATGAGGTTGATCCGCACGTCGTTCCAGGCGAAAGTGACGCAGGCCGAATTGATGGTGATGCCGCGCTCCTGTTCCTCCGGGTCGTAATCGGTGATGGTGGTCCCCTTGTCGACCTGGCCCACGCGGTGCGTAAAGTGCGCAAGATACAACATCCGCTCGGTAAGCGTGGTCTTACCGGCGTCGATGTGGGCAATAATGCCGATGTTGCGGAGTTGGCCGAGGTCGGTGGACATCATGGAACACAATGACAAAAAGGCGTTGATTTCAAGGGATTCAATAATAGAGTGCCGGCCAACGAAGGTCAACCGGGTATCTTGCGCCCCATATTGTGAAGTTTTGCTGGCGGCAGGTAAAATGGCGGCAAGCCATGGGAGGAATCACACAAATCCATTTGGTGAAGACGATGAAGAATTCTAGTAAAAACATCGAAGTCAAGTTGGTTGTGGTCATCGTGTTGCTGGTGCTCGTGGCGTCGCTGGCCCACGCCGAACAACTGGCTTTCCCGGGGGCCGAGGGTTTCGGCCGCTACGCCAAAGGCGGCCGCGGCGGAAAAGTGTTGTTCATCACGAATCTCAACGATTCCGGCCCCGGCTCGCTGCGCGAGGCGATCGACACGTCTGGCCCGCGGACCGTGATCTTCCGCGTCAGCGGGGTGATCGAGCTTCGCAAACACATCTTCATTAAGGACCCGTACCTCACCATCGTGGGTCAAACGGCGCCGGGCGAAGGTGTATGCGTGGGCAAGAACATGATCATGGTCTTCGGCGCGCACGACGTGATCATCCGCCACCTGCGCGTCCGCAGCGGCGACACGAGCGGCAAGGAGGTGGATACGCTGTCGATCAAAGATGGCAAGAACGTGATTTATGACCATTGCTCGGCGAGTTGGAGCGTCGATGAGAATGTCTCGGTCACCGGCGAGTCGGACAACGTGACGGTGCAGTGGTGCATCATTGCCGATTCCCTGAACAAGTCGGTTCACTCCAAAGGCCCGCACGGCTACGGCTCGCTGATCTCGCTAATTCCCGACGGCCGTGTAACGTATCACCACAATCTTTACGCCCACAACGCCAGTCGCAATCCGCGCCCCGGCGGCCTGCCCGAAAAGCCGGGCGTGCTGCTGGATTTCCGCAACAACGTGATTTACGACTGGGGACATCACTCGGGCTACAGCAACGACACCGCCTGCCGCATCAACTACGTCGGCAACTACCTGAAGGCCGGCCCCTCGACGGCGGATCGCATGCGCCACTTCGCCTTCGCCCCCGGCGGCGACAAAACGAAGATCTTCCTGGCCGACAACTTCATGGTCGGTGAAGACGCCAAGAATGCCGACAATCGCCTGTTCATTCAGCCCTTCCGCGATCAGAAGATCGAAGAGTACCTGGTCGACAAACCTTTCGATTTCGCCCCCGTAGCTACCGACGATTCGCAGACTGCCTGCCAAAAGGTCTGCGCCGCGGTCGGCGCACTCTTCCCGCGGCGCGATGCCTACGACCAGCGGATCATCGACGAGGTGCGCCACGGCACCGGCCGCATCATCGATTCGCAAAAAGAAGTCGGCGGCTGGCCCAGCTATCCGCCCGCCCAGCCGTACCGGGACGACAACCACAACGGCCTGCCCGACGAGTGGGAAGCCAAGCATCGCGTTTCCGATCCCAACGCCGACACGGACGGCGACGGCTACACCAATCTCGAAGAGTTCCTCAACGGCACCGATCCCAACAGCGCCGATCTCAATAGCGCCGAGCCGGCCGACAAAGGCGCCGCGCCGACTGGCAAAGAAGCCTCGCAGCCGCGGGTGGCAGTGAGTCCATTCGGCAAAATGCCCGACGGCACTAGCGTGGATCTGTACACCCTGACCAACGCCAACGGGCTGGAAGTGAAGGTGATGACCTACGGTGCGACCTTGATCGGCGTGAAGGTGCCCGACCGCAACCGCAAATTCGAGAATGTTACGCTTTCGTTGGACTCCTTCGACGATTACCTCCGCGGCCATCCGTTTTTCGGCTCCGTGGTGGGCCGCTACGCCAATCGCATTGCCGGCGCGCGGTTTCTGCTCGACGGCGTGGAGTACAAGCTGCCGGCCAATTCGGGCCCGAACCACATCCACGGCGGCAAGGAGGGTTTTCAGCGACTCGTCTGGAAGGCCGAGCCGCTGCGGCCTAACTTCGGCGTGGGCGTGACGCTCAGCCACGTCAGCCCTGACGGCGAGGCCGGCTATCCAGGCACGCTGGAAGTGATCGTCACTTACAAGCTCACGGATCAGAACGAATTGATCCTCGACTACACCGCCCACACCGATAAGCCCACGCACGTCAATCTCACGAATCACGCCTATTGGAACCTGGCCGGGGCCGGCTCGGGCGACGTGCTCTCCCACGTGCTGATGCTCGATGCTGACCAGTATCTGCCGGCCGACAAGGCCAAGATCCCCTCGGGTGAGTTGAAAAGCGTAGAGGGCACGCCCATGGATTTCCGTCGGCCGATGACGATCGGCTCGCGCATCGATCAGGTCGAGGACCGCAACTACGATCACTGCTACGTGCTCAAAACACAGCCCGGGAGCGAGCGCCGCTTCTTTGGTGGGATCGCGGGTATCTCGCCCGCCGGAGCGGCTACGCGCGCAACGCCGGCTGACACGGCTGCGGGCGGGTACTCCGCGCCCCAGGCGTATCGCTCGGTGTCGTCGCTGGCGGCCCGCTTGGTCGATCCCGGCAGCGGCCGCGTGATGGAAGTGTTCACCAGCCAGCCCGGCGTGCAACTCTATACGGCCAAGAGCCTTAGCAGTAAGCTGCAAGCGGGCGGGAAACACTACGGCCCGTACCATGGCGTGTGCCTGGAGACACAGCACTTTCCCGACTCGCCGAACCGGCCGGCGTTTCCCTCCACGGTGCTTCGCCCCGGGCAGACGTACCAGGAAATCACCGTCTACAAGTTCAGCGTGCAGAAATGAGGCGAGGCCATGAATCGTCGCCAGGCATTGCGCGCGATGGCAGGGGTCGGGGCGGCGACCGCATTGCTGAAGTCAGCACAACTGCCGGCCGCCGAAATCCCGCGCAAGACGTCCGTGGGCGTGGTGATCTACTGTTTTGGTTTGCGGCAACGGGCGGAAAAGCGACGCGATCCGCAGGCGGACCTCTTCGAGCCGCTGACTTTCCTGGAGCATTGCCGCCAACTCGGGGCCGGCGGTATCCAACTCCCCTTGGGTGTGCGCGACGCCGACTACGCCGCCAAGCTCCGCCGACAGGCCAAGCAATACGGCATGTACATCGAGGCAATCGCCAATCCGCCGCGCGATCAAGCAGCCGTGGAGCGCTTCGAGGCGGAAGTATTGACGGCCTCCCGAGTGGGCGCCTGCGCCTTGCGTGCGACAACGATGCCCGGCCGGCGCTACGAAACCTTCGATTCGCCGGAGCAGTTCCGCCAGGCCGTCGAGCAGGCTCGTAAGTCCCTTGAATTGGCCGCGCCCGTGCTGAAGCGGCATCGCGTGCGGCTGGCCGTGGAGAACCACAAAGACCAGCGGGTCGCCGAGCGCGTGGAGTTGCTCAGGCACATCAGCAGCGAGTGGATTGGGGCGTGCGTCGATCTGGGCAACAACCTGGCGCTGCTGGAAGACCCCGTCGAGGTGATCGAAGCCCTTGCCCCTTGGGCTTTTTCCGTCCATCTGAAGGATCACGCGGTGCGCGAGTACGCAGACGGCTTCCTGTTGGCCGACGTGCCGCTGGGCCAGGGCTGCCTGGAGGTGAAGAAAATGGTGGCGACGCTCCGCAAGGCCAAGCCCGACGTGCGCTTCGGCCTGGAGTTGATCACCCGCGATCCGCTGAAGGTGCCGTGCCTGACCGAAAAGTATTGGGCCACCTTTGGCGACGTTCCCGGCCGCGACCTGGCCCGTACGCTGCGCCTGGTGCGCCGCTGCCAGGCGAGTACCTTGCCCGAGGTCGGTTCTCTGCCGCTTGACGAGCAAGTCGCCAGAGAGGCATTCAACGTGACATCCAGCCTGACCTACGCCCGCGAGCAGCTTGGGCTGTAACAGCAGCAGCAGCGGCTGCTGCGGGCGTTGCATTGACCTGGCGCGCCGGCAGCATTAGATTAGCGTGCAGCCAATTTGATTACAGATATCTCTTTGGGAGGAGACAACCATGGGCCATCAACAGCGGACGGCCGCCTGCGGTGCATCGCGTCGGGAGTTTCTCAAGTGTTCCACGATCATGGCAGCGGGCGCTGCGCTGGCGGGGCCGCTGGCGCTGGGGCGAAGCGTCCATGCCGCCGGCAGCGATGAAATCAAGGTGGCTTTGGTCGGCTGCGGCAACCGTGGCACCGGCGCGGCGGCTCAAGCCTTGAGCACGCAGGGACCGGTCAAGCTCTGGGCGATGGCCGATGCCTTCGAAGATCGCCTGGAAGCCAGCCTGCAAAACCTCCTGAAAGGCCAGATCGAGAATTACGACCGGGAGGCCGGCGGTGGCCTGGGCGATAAGATCAACGTTCCCCCGGAGCGCCGCTTCGTCGGGCTCGATGCCTATCGCAAGGCCATCGAGAGCGGCGTGGACCTGGTCGTGTTCGCCGAGCCACCCGGCTTCCGTCCCGAGCACTTCGAGTACGCCGTGCAGGTCGGCAAGCACGTGTTCATGGAAAAGCCGCTGGCCACCGATGCCCCGGGCGTGAGGCGGATCCTCACCGCCGCCGCCGTGGCCAAGAAGAAGAATCTCAAGGTCGGCGTCGGCCTGCAGCGGCATCACCAGGTGCCGTATGTGGAGACCGTCAAGCGGATCCACGACGGGGCCATCGGCAAGCTCCTCTTCCTTCGCTGCTACTGGAACACCGGCAACCCGGCCAAGAAACCCGGCGACCGCACCGGAATGACCGAAATGCAGTATCAGCTTCGCAACTGGTACTTCTTCACCTGGCTCAGCGGCGACCACATCGTCGAGCAGCACATCCACAATATCGACGTTTGCAACTGGGTGATGGACGGGCATCCCGTCGAGGCCAACGGCATGGGCGGCCGGCAGGTGCGCACCGACAAAGAGTACGGGCACATCTTCGATCATCACTTCGTCGAGTTCACCTACGCCGACGGCACCAAGATGTTCAGCCAGTGCCGGCAGATCCCCGGCTGCTGGAACAACGTCACCGAGCATGCCCACGGCACCAAGGGCTACGCCGACATCAAGAACGCCATGATCCGGGCGGAGGGGCAAGAGGAATGGCGGCTGCGCGAGCCGCGGGGTGTAGGGAAAGCCGGCAAGTCTAAGGGCTGGCCGAATCCTTACCAGGTCGAGCACGACGTGCTCTTCGACGCCGTCCGCAACAATAAGCCCCACAACGAGGTTGAGTACGCGGCGATGACCACCATGACCGCGATCTTCGGCCGCATGGCCACTTACTCCGGCCAGGTGATCAAATGGGACGATGCCTTCAACTCGAACGTATCGCTGCTGCCGGAGCGGATCGCCTGGGATGCCCCACCCAAGATCGTCCCCGACGCCGACGGCCGCTACCCCGTCGCCATGCCGGGGATTACGAAAGTATTGTGAATGCTCGGTGCCATGCCCACGCCCGGCGTGGGCATGTTGAAGAGGTGATCTATCCCAACGAGATAGCGCAAACAATGACCGTACAAGTGCAATTCATCGTCGACGCAAAAGGCAGGAAAACCGGCGTCATTCTTCCTCTGAAGCACTATCAGAAATTGATGGAAGACTTGCACGACCTCGCGGCGGTCGCGGAACGGCGAGCCAAGAAACCGATCAGCCTGGAAGAAATGAGACACCGATTGAAGAAGGATGGCGTCCTATAGTCAGCCCAGGTTCGCGATTGCCACCGGCTGGCCGGTATCGACCGATTGCTGGGCGGCCAGGCAGAGGAGCACGGCCCAGCGGCCGTCGTGGCCGTCGGCGGGCGGCGGCACCCCCTCGCAGACGGCGCGGACCATCCCGGCGATCAATTGCTGCAACTCAACCACTTCGCCGGTGACCTGCGCGAAGGGCACTTCTTGAACCCGCGTGCCGTCGGAGTATTTCAGGCCGAAGGTGGGATGCGGTGTGCGATCTTCGGGACCGCTCCAACGGGCCCAAATCGCGCCCTTGGTGCCGGCCACCTTGCAGGTCACGTGGTGCTCGAAGGCGGCCAGCGTCTCGGTAATGACTGCGTAGGCGCCCCCGGCGAATGTCACGATCGTCGAGAAGTTGTCTTGCAGCTCGGGATGGTCGGGCTGCCGGGAGTTCGCCCGGGCGTAGACCGAAACCGGCTCGCCGAAGGGGGCGAGATACCAGCGGGCCAAATCGAAGAAGTGGATCGGCTCTTCCAGGATCCAGTTGCCCACGCGGCGGATATCGTACCGCCAGCCCTCCGATCCCAGGCGGTACGCAAACCGCGAGAGTTCCAGCAACAGGTACTGCGGCACGCCTACCATGCCCTCGTCGATCAACTGCTTGACCTTGCCCCACAAGGCCGATGCCCGCATTTCGTGATCTACGGCGAGCACCTTTCCTTTTTCTCGGGCCAGGGCGATCAGGGTGTCGGCATGCTGAAGCGAAAGGACCAGGGGCTTTTCCATGAGCAGATGTTTGCCGGCAGCCAGCGCAGAGTGTCCTATTTCGTAGTGCAGGTGGCTGGGCACGACGACGTCGACCACGTCGATGTCGTCGCGGGCGATGATTTGCCGATAGTCATCGTACACCTCGGCGTCCGGATAGGCCGACTGGGCCACCGCCCGGCTCTCGGCCGAATGTTCCGCGATGGCCGCCAGCCGGGCACCTTGGGTCTTGGCGATAGCCCGGGCGTGATGCGCGCCCCACAGGCCGTAACCGATCAGGCCGAAACGAAGGTCGTGGTTGCTCATGGGAAGAGGGTTCAGGGTTCAGGGTTCAGGATTCAGGGAAGAGGGATTGGGGATTAGTGTTTTGCGGCAAAAGATGCGCGCGTTTTGCGCACATCGTTTCGCGGGTTAGAAGTCGTTCGTTGACACAGGGCCACAACGACAACGGTTCAAGACGGGCAAAGATCGCACTCAAGTCCAATCCCTACATCCCTAATCCCTAATCCCTTTGATCACGTTGGCAGTTCACGTCCTTTGGTTTCCGGGGCGCAGAGCGCGACCGCTGCGCCCACGAGGTACAGCATGGCAAGGATGGAAGCCATATTTTCCACGGATCCAATTTGGCGCTGCATCCATCCGCTCAGCAACAGAATGGGCGCAGCCAGCAGACGGCCGCCATTGAAACAGAACCCTCCGCCGGTGCCTCGCAGGCGTGTGGGAAACAGTTCGGGAAAGTACACCGCAAAGCCGCCGTGCATGCCGGCGGTGAAGAATCCGAAGACAGGCAGGGCAAGGCAGAGCACGAGCGTCGGCGCCCCCGGCAATGCCTGGTACGCGACGGGTCCCACCAGTGCGGCCCCCAGGGTGTAAAAGACGAATGCCCCGCGCCGTCCCAGTCGTTCGCAGATCGGCCCGAAGCCGACGATTCCGATCCCGCCGCCCAAGGTAACCAAGAACATGCCCGCCATCTCGCCATGCTTAATCGGTCCCTCGTACTGCTTGAGCAAGGCTTTCTTTTCCTCCGGGGTGGCGGTGACGGGCACATAGTAGTCTTGGACGGTTCGCCGAAAGATCTGCCGTCCGTGAATAAAGACACCCCAATACGTTGCCAGGCCGATCGTGGCCAGTGCGACACCCAGCAGCGTTTTGCGGATCAAGCCCGCCGCGAACAGATCCAGCAGCTTGCCGGCTCGTTGACGCCCGGCTTGGGAGGCGGCTTTCGCCTCGCGCCACTGTTGCGGCTCGTGCAGCGATGAATAGATCCAGATGGTCAACAGCGCGGGGAGCACGCCCACCACGAAGGCCCAGCGCCAACCATAATTGGGCACGATCCACGTCCCCACGGCCACTGCCGCCCAGCCGCCCAGGACGCTCGAACCTTGAAAGATGCCCAGCGACCGGGCACGGGCGCGGCTCGGAAACACTTCGGCGACCATGGCGCTGGCCACGGCCCATTCTCCGCCTGTTCCCAAGGCCACTAGAAAGAACAAGAGCACCAACTGGGTCCAGTTCTGCGCCAGGGCGATCAAGCAGGTGAAGATCGAATAGAGCAGGATGGTGAGGATCATCGTCCGTACCCTACCGATGCGATCGCTGAGCATCCCGAACCCGATGCCGCCCAGCGCCCCGCCCACCAGGAACCCTCCCAAGGCCAGGTTGACGTAGAGCAACGCGCCCGGCTCGTCCGGACGCACGTTCGTCAGCGCCCACAGAGCCTCGTTGGAACTTGCCACGAAGACCTGACTTTCGAAGATGTCGAAGATCCAGCCCAGCGAGGCGATCACCAGCACCAGCCACTGGTACCGCGTGACGCCTGCATACCAGGGAAGTTGAGCCTCGGCGGCGGGAGTCTGCGCCTGGCCTTCAGCGGCGGTGTCATGGCTCTCGGTAGTCATGGCTTTGCCCTCCTTGCTGTTTCCATCGGCTTGAAATCAATATCTTTGGTTCCCTGGTTCCCAAGCTCCGGCTTGGGAACCCTTCCTCGCGAACCTCCGCTTCGCCGACATTCTTCGAAGCAGAGCTTCGGGAGGGTCCGTGCCCAAGCAGAGCTTGGGCACAAGGCACAAATCCAAGTACTGGTGCCTCTTCTCTATTGCCGCGTTTCCCTCAGCAAAGACCGGATCAGAGAAGAGGCACCGGTACTCTCGGTAGCCCTACGGCAACTCAACCGACCCGCGGATTCTGCCGAGGACCCGGATTTCTAAGGCGAACTCCCGGTGCCGGCCCCGGGAACCACCAGGCTCTCGGCGGCAATCGCACCATTTACTTTGCTGGCAACGCTCGCCAGGTCGTTCTTCTCCAACATCGCACGCGATTCGATATGCACCAGCACCGCCAGGCCGCCCAGCACCAGGGCTGCCCCCACGCACTGACCAAAGTCCAGATGGGTGTCCCAAATCAGCCAATCGAATACAGCCACCAGCACGGGCGCGCTGAGGGTCCAGGCCCGCAGCTTCCACACGGCGGTCCGCCGCAGGGCCGCGTAGTACAGCGGCAGCGACAGGGCAGCGGTTACGCCCAGCGCAAGGATCCACAACCAGGCGGCCGGCTGCCACAGGGCAGTCTCCGCGCTGCGCAATTCACCGCCGAGCAACACCAGGGCCATAAATCCCAGCGTGCTGATGCCGTGGTTATAAAGCGAGACGGCCTCTTCGTCCATCGTCCTGAGAATGCCGCGGATGATGAAGGCGTTGGCGGCGTAGGCCAACGCGGCCGCCACGGCCATCAGGTCGCCAAGGAAATGCCCGCCCCAGCCCTCTCGACCCGCACCGGTCAACAAGGACATGCCCAGAAGCAGTACCGGCAGCAGTGCCAGTTGCCGCCAGCCGATGCGTTCCAGGCCCAACAGGGCACCGATGAGCACGACGAACACCAGGTCCAGGCACAACAGCATGGCCACGTTGGTGGCCGTAGTCAGCTTCATCGCCCCGAACCAGAGCAGGTTGATAGCGATGGAGACGGCGCCCATCAGCAGCAATGTTTTGCCAACGCCGCCGCTGCGCAGCCGTCGCCAGCCGCTGCCGCGGGCCAGGACCCAGCCGCCCAGCAGTGCAAGGGTCACCACTCGCGAGAAACTGCCGGCCAGGCCAATGGGCCACGCTGCCAGCGTGCCGCGGAGCACCAGCGTGAAGGCCGCCGTGCCCAGAACACTGAGGATGATGAAGCCCGCGGCCTGCATAGTAGTTCATCCGTTGCCGTACCCATTTAGCGGACGGAAGTAAGGTGTAAGGAAAGGGAAAAAGGGAAAGCGGGAAAAAGGGAAACGACGCAGTTTTCGTGGAAGAAATCACGAAGCATTTGCTCTTGCTTTTCCCGTTTTTCCCCTTTCCCTTCTTCCCTCTTTACACATCGACTCGCTTCCAATGGCTAAAGTGTGCCCCATTGCTTTATTCGTGCCGCCGTTGCGGCAGGGGAAAATTGGCGTAGTTGACCGCCTTGCCTCCGCCGAGCACCGCCGCGACGTCACGACATACCGAGGCCACGACACGCTGTTGGGCCTCGTGGGTGAATCCGCCGATGTGCGGCGCGAGGATCACATTCTCCAGCGCGTCGAAGGGGCCTTTCTCCGGTGGTTCTTTCGCGCGGACATCCAGCCCCGCCCCCGCAATCTTGCCTTCCTCGAGCGCCCGCAGCAACCCCGCCTCATCGACCACTTCCCCCCGTGCCAGGTTGACAAAAAACGCGCCGGGCTTCATCTGGCAGAAGCGCTCATAGGTGAACATGCCTTGCGTTTGCTCGTTGCTGGGCAAGTGGCAGGTGACGAAATCGGCCGCCGCCAACAGTTCATCGAGGCCCGTGATTCGCGGCCGGGCGTCGGCCACCGTCAGCGCGTCGGGATCAAGGTAGGGATCATAGGCCAAAACGTCCATGCCGAAGGCCGCGGCCCGCCGGGCGGTAAGAAAGCCGATCCGGCCGAAGCCCACGATTCCCAAGGTCTTTCCGTAAAGTTCGCTGCCCATGAACCGATGTCGGGCCCAGCCGCCCCCTTTCACGTGCCGGTCGGCGGCGGGCAGCTTGCGCGCCAAGGCGATCATCAAGCCGATGGTCAGCTCGGCCACCGAAATCGAGTTCTGCGACGGCGTGAAGCTGACGACGATGCCGGCCCGGCTGGCGGCCTGCACGTCGATGTTGTCCAGCCCCACCCCCGCCCGCGCGATGATCTGCAGCTTGCCGCCGCGGGCGATCAACTCCGCGGTGACCTGCGTTTGGTTCCGCACGATTAGCGCCCGGCACTGGGCGAGGGCATCCGCCAGTCGAGCAGGATTCTTCCACAACTCGGCATCGAAGAGCACGTCGCAGGATTGCTTCAACGCGTCCATCGCGGGCCCGACGATGTTTTCGCTCACCAGCACGTCTGCCATGGGGGATTCCAAATCAACGGTTGACCAAGAGCGGCTTCAGGGTGAAGGAAATGCCGTATTCGCTGCACAGCACGCTGAGCTCGCTTTGGGTTTCTTCGCCGATGGGGATGCCGTGCTCCCGGTTGTATTGTGCCTTGCGGTACTCGGGCTCGCCGGGGACGAGGATTTCGTCCACCCCCGCCCGCCTGCGGCAGGCCTTGATGCGGTCGATCATGGCGTCGATCCGCCGCTTCGCTTCGGCCAGGTCCATCAGCGCGGCGATATCCACCAGGCAGAAGAAGTGTCCCACGTTTTGGCGGCGATCCAGGTGCTTGTACATCGAGCCGACCTCGCTGCCCACGGCGGCCCCCGAGAGCACGCCGCAAAACAGTTCCACCAGCATCGCCAAGGCGGAGCCCTTGTGGCCGGCCATGGCCAGCACCGTGCCCGCCAGCGCCGCGGCGGCGTCGGTCGTGGGACGGCCTTCCACGTCCAGGGCCCAGCCCTCGGGAATCGGCTTGCCCGCCTTCTGCGCGGCAATGATGTTGCCCCGGGCGACCACCGAAGTGGCCAGGTCGATGCGGATGGGAAAACCCTTGTTGCTGGGAACCGAGACGGCCAGCGGGTTGGTGCCGAAGAAGGCCTCGCAGGCGCCCTCGGGCGACATCGCCGGCTCGCAGTTGGTCATGGCCAAAAGCACCATGTCCAGCCGTGCCGCCCGATTGCAGTAGTACGACAGCGCCCCGAAGTGCTGCGAGTGCCGGATGG
>Ga0315289_10009326_pt1 | contig 14139 bp, 10 predicted proteins | sample YL17G11_40_MG_FD_203452 | JGI IMG/M metagenome (GOLD analysis project Ga0315289, IMG submission 203452) | Sediment microbial communities from Yellowstone Lake, YNP, Wyoming, USA - YL17G11_40 | ecosystem: Environmental > Aquatic > Freshwater > Lake > Sediment | place: USA: Wyoming | collected...
ATCCGCCGCGCGATTGAAGAGCGCGGTATCAACCGCGTCGTCGTCGCGGCGTGCTCGCACCGCACGCACGAATCGTTGTTCCAGCGCGTCATCCGCGAGGCGCGGCTCAATGCCAATCTGCTGGAGATGGCGAACATCCGCGAGCATTGCGCGTGGGGGCATCGGCACGATCCGAAGGGCGCGACGCGGAAAGCGGAGGAACTCGTGCGCGTTGCCGCCGCGCGCGCGACCCAACTCGCACCGATATACAAAACGGCTACCAAGCCGATTCCGCGCACGCTCGTCATCGGCGGCGGCGTGTCTGGAATGACTGCCGCACTCCCGGTCGCGGATACCGGTTACGAAGTCGTCCTGGTGGAACGCGAGGAGAACCTGGGCGGGAACTTGCACAACATTCACTTCACCGCCGAAGGCGGCAATCCCCAGCGTTTACTGCGCGACCTGGTCAACCGCGTCGTCGGACACGACCGCATTCGCGTGTTCACGCGCAGTCAAGTGATCGAACATCGCGGACACGTCGGCGCGTTTCGCTCCGTGCTTTCGACCCAGGTCAAGGGCACGCCGCGGCCGGTGCAGTCCATCATCGAACACGGCGCAACGATTGTCGCGACTGGCGGGCAGGAACAGCGCGGTCAAGAATATTAGTTGGGCAAAGATCCGCGCGTCGTTTCCCAGCATCAGTTGGAAGAGATGATCGTCCACTCGCCGGAGCGCGTCGCGGCGTTGAAGCGGGTCGTCATCATCCAATGTGTGCGCGAACCCGGTCACCCCGAATACTGCTCGCGCGTCTGCTGCACCAACACGATGAAGAACGCGACGCGCATCAAGATGCTGAACCCGCAGTGCGAAGTGGTCGTCCTCTACAAAGACATTATCACCTACGGCTTCCGCGAACAATATTACACCGAGGCGCGGCGGCGCGGCGTGTTGTTCATTCGCTACACCGACGCCACCAAGCCCAGTGTAGAGAGGAGAGATGAAAGAGGAGAGATGAAAGAATGGGGTACGTTGCCCCAGGGCGATCTTTCTTTCACTTCGTTACAGGTGCGCGTGCAGGAACCGGTGCTGAAAGAGGAACTGACATTGCATCCTGATATGCTCGTCGTCAGCACTCAGGTCACGCCGTCGGATGGGGCGCAGAAACTCGCGAAAATTTTGCACGTGCCGCTTTCTTCTGAAGGATTCTTTATGGAAGCGCACCTGAAGATGCGCCCGATGGATTTTATGGAAGAAGGCATCTTCATCGCAGGGATGGCGCACTATCCCAAATTCATCGAAGAATCGATCGCGCACGCGCTCGCGGCGGCAGGACGCGTCGTCACGATTTTGGCGCAGGAACCGCTGTACATCGGCGGTGTGGTCGCACAGGTGGATCAATCGAAATGCGTCGGCTGTTTGACGTGCACGCGCACCTGCCCGTTCCTCATTCCGCAAATTGATCACCAGGTTGTGGGGAATGGCGGCATTCTGGGCGCGGCATGGATCGATCCGGCAAAATGCCAGGGCTGCGGCACTTGCACCGGCGAATGTCCGGCGACCGCGATTCAACTCGTGAATTATCGCGACGAACAAATCATGCTGCGCGAAAGTGCGGGACTGGGCACGTGGCTGCCGCAGATGGCATAGGAGAGGTTTCAAATTTGCCGACACGCTACGCGCACATAACACCCCGGTACAAGTGTGGCTATGGACGTTATGCCGCAAAAATTCAATATAACAACGCCAGTGGGCGTGTTGTGTTGCAAAATATCCACATAACACGAAAAACAGGGGGTTATGTGGAATAGACTCGGCATAATAATTGTTGGGCGGCGAATCGATGAGGGTCTACCACCTACTATCGGCTAAGTACGGGCTCGAAGACTTATCGAAGCGACGGCTGAAGATTGCTCAACTGGACGACTTGAACGACCCGTTTGAATTGTTGAGCGTTGAGCTCTCCGACAAGACTCAACGAACTGCATTCCGACGGTTCGCGAACCGAATGTCCGAGAGATTCGGGGTTATTTGCTTTAGCAGAGATTGGCACCACCCCGTTCTGTGGAGTCATTATGCCGAAAAACACAAGGGCATGTGTCTGGGTTTCGATGTTCCCGATAACCTTCTGTTGTCCGTCAGTTATAGTGCAACGCGACTTCCCTCCAAGGTCAAGGAGGACATCGATCATAGTAGACTAAGTGAAAGCGTGATGCGGCGAATCCTTACTACCAAGTTCAAGGGTTGGAAGTATGAAGACGAGGTCCGACGATTGCTTCCACTGGAAGAAAAAGAGAAACAATCTGGCTTCTATTTCAAGAAATTCTCCGGTGCTCTCGTTCTAAAAGAGGTCATACTCGGCCCCAGATGCACTATCACGCGATCTGATGTCACGAAACAACTAGGTCAAGACGACAGTCTGGTTCGCATCATTCAGGCACGACTTGCGTTCAAGACGTTTCGGGTTGTAAAGAACAGGGCAGCTTCATGACCTCGCCGCCCAACAACTCAATGAAGCCGACCACCTACCGCGCCGGTTTTCAGAGGCTCGCGGCTGTTGGTGTAAACTCTTGGCGAGCGCATCTCGCCTCAGCCGGTGGCGGCTTATCTCGACCGTTAGCCGCCAAGTTCGCAACAGAGGAGGATCGAAATGGCTAGAGCAAAAGACTATCGGAAGAACATTGCCTGCCTCGAATCACTTTGGAATCAGAATATCGAGAATCGCCTCAATGTGGTTCCGATTCTGGAACTTGTCTCGAAAGTAGAGCGAGTCAAGTACACGTACATGACTTGTAACACAAGCGAGGAGTTGAAGTACAATCTTGGCAAACTCAAGCAGAAGCGAGGGTATGGAATCCTATATCTTTCCTTTCATGGTAACCCTGGTGAGATCGTTCTTGATGAGAAGGCAATTGACCTAGAGACTCTTGCTGTACTCATGGGCAAGGGTTTTACCGATTGGGTAATTCACTTTGGTACATGCGCGACGATAGATGTCGCAAAGCGCCGAATCTTGAACTTTATTATTGCGACTGAAGTCTCGATGGTAGTGGGCTACAAGAATGACGTTGACTGGATGGATAGTGCCGCGCTTGACTTACTGCTTTTGGATTGGCTTCAATCATACAAAGACATGCAGAGTTTGTGGTCGCACTTTCGGAAACGACACGCAGATCTAATCTCGATCACAGGACTCAAAGCATTCCATAGATAGTAGACCTGCTCCTTCAGAAGGGCGGCTAACAAGTCGTTGCAGCCGACTTGCTTCCGCGCGCGAAAGCGGGCATCATTTGCCAGCGGTGTAAATTCTCACCCAAGCGGCTGAACTCGGGGCCGTTAGGCGATAGTAGAGTTAACGTCGGCAAATAGCTGCCTCACGACCATGCTCGCAGTGCTCGTCCGCCGTGAGACTTTTACCGGCTACATGTTGCAAGACTTGCCTGTACGCTGAAACCTGAAACTCTGAAATCTTGAACTAGGAAGAAACATGAGTGACAACCACAACGGCTTTGAACCAGACATCACCGCGTTCGGCTGCATCTTTTGCGGCTATATGGCGGCGGACACGGCGGGCACACTCGGCTGGGAATATCCGGCGAACGTCAAATACGTGAAACTGCCTTGCACCGGCAAAATTGACGTGCGCTATCTCCTCGCTGCATTCGAGCAAGGCGCAGACGGCGTCTACGTCGTCGCGTGTCCGCTGGGCAACTGCCATCACGTCAAAGGCAACAGCGCGGCAAAAAGCGCGTCGAACGCGCGAAGAGAATCCTGGACGAAATCGGCGTCGGCGGCGAACGGCTCGACATGTTCTTTTTGAGCGGCGGACAAGGCAAGACGTTCGCGACGGCTGCCGAGACGATGACCGAACGTGTGAAGAAACTGGGACCGAATCCGGTAAAGAGTAAAAAGTGAAACGTACTGTGGGGAACGCAGCACCTGTTACGCACACGAGGGCAAAATGACTGATGATGGTCTCACCCAACAACTCAACAACCTAACAACCCAACAACCCATTGGCGCAGTAATGGTCGTCGGCGGAGGTATTGCCGGCATTCAAGCATCGCTTGACCTGGCTGAGGCAGGCTTCAAGGTTTATCTCGTCGAGAGCAAGTCCGCGATTGGCGGACACATGGCGCAACTCGACAAGACGTTCCCGACGAACGATTGCGCGATGTGCACCATTTCGCCCAAACTCGTCGAAGCCGGGCGGCATCTCAACGTGGACATTCTCGTTGACACCGAAGTGCTCGACGTGAAAGGGCTGGCGGGCAATTTCACCGCGACGCTGCGGCGCAAACCGCGCTACATTGACATTGCGAAATGCGTCGGCTGCGGCGATTGCGAAAAAGTCTGTCCCGTCATCGTTCCCGATTCGTTCAACGAAAGTTTGTCGAAACGCCGCGCCGCGCATCGCCTTTATCCGCAGGCGATTCCGAGCGCGTACGCGATTGACAAACGCGGCATTTCGCCGTGCCGCGACGCGTGCCCGGTCAACACGCGCGCGCAGGGGTACATCGCGCTCGTGCGCGAAGGACGGTACGACGACGCGTTGCGCGTCATCAAAGAAGAAAATCCGTTCCCAGGAATTTGCGGACGCATCTGCAACCATCGCTGCGAGGACGCGTGCAATCGCAATTTGATTGACGAACCCATCGCGATCAAGGATCTCAAGCGCTTTCTCGTTGACCAGGTTTACGCCAAGCCGCGTCCGACTATTGAACCGATTGCGCGCACGCGCGCGGAACGCATCGCGATTATCGGTTCAGGTCCGTGCGGACTCACCGCCGCGATGGACTTGGTCAAGCAGGGCTACGGCGTCACCGTTTTCGAATCGCTGCCGGTCGCGGGCGGAATGTTGCGCGTCGGCGTGCCAGAATATCGCCTGCCTTCAGCCATCGTTGATCGCGAAGTGCAGGACATCGTTGACCTCGGTCTCGAGTTGCGTCTGAATTCGCCGGTGACAAATTTGGACGCGTTGTTCGACGAAGGGTTCAACTCCGTACTGATCGCGGTCGGCGCGCACGAGGGCAAGAAACTGCGCATCCCCGGCGCGGATCTCGCCGACGTGATGATCAACACGATTTTTCTGCGCGACACGCGGCTCGGCAATCCGCCGGATGTGCGCGGGCACGAGGTGTTGGTACTCGGCGGCGGCAACGTCGCGATTGATGTCGCGCGCACGGCGGTGCGTCTGGGTGCGGCAAAAGTCAAGATGGCGTGTCTCGAATCGCGCGAGAAAATGCCGGCACATCCGTGGGAAATCGAAGAAGCCGAAGAAGAAGGCGTTGAGATGTTTCCCGCGCGCTCTTTTGCAAAAATAATGGACGATGGCACCGGTCATGTCGCGGGCGTCGAATGTGTCAACGTCAAATTCATGGAGTTTGACAGCGAAGGTCGCCTGAACCTGGAAACGGCTGAAGGCAGCGAGCACGTGATTCCGTGCACCACGGTCGTTTTCTCGATTGGACAGGCGGCCGGTCTCGCGTTCATTCCACCCGATACCGGTGTCGGCACGACGCGGCACGGCACCGTCGCGGTGAACCCGAACACGCTCGCGGCGACGCGCCCCGGCGTTTTCGCGGCAGGCGATGTTGCGACCGGCACCGCGTTCGTCATCGAAGCGGTCGCGGCAGGGCATCGCGCGGCGGAATCCATTCATTTGTATTTGCAAGGCGAACCACTCGAACGACCACCCCACTCGCTCGATTTGCCGGTCGTGAAACTAACACGCGCAGAGATCGACGAGCGAGTGGCGAAGGGCGAGGTGCAAGTGCGACCCCGCGTCAAGATGGTTGCGCTCGAAGCGGCGACGCGCGTCAAATCGTTTGAAGAAGTCGCGCGCGGGTACACCGAAGAGGAAGCAAAAGCGGAAGCGGCGCGCTGTCTCGCCTGCGGCATTTGCTCCGAATGTTTGAGTTGCTATTACGCGTGTCAGCGCGGCGCGGTGCTCCATGACATGGTCGAGCGCACCGAGCACATCCAAGTGGGCGCGGTGATTCTCGCGCCGGGCTATCAGATCTATCGCGCGGAATTATCCGAGGAGTACGGGCTGGGGCGGTACCCGAATGTCGTCACCTCGCTACAATTTGAACGCTTGCTCTCCGCGTCGGGTCCCACATCCGGACACGTCAAGCGACCATCGGATGGCGCGAGTCCCAAACGCATCGCGTTCTTGCAGTGCGTTGGTAGCCGCGACCAGAGCCACGATTACTGCTCGTCGGTCTGCTGTATGTACGCGGCGAAAGAAGCGATCATGGCGCTCGAACACGCCAAGGTCGAAGGGAACGATGGCAGAGTAGAGTGTCAGGTGTTCTTTATGGACACGCGCGCGTTCAGCAAGGGCTACGAGGAATACTATCGCCGCGCCGAGAAAAAGTATGAGGTCAAGTATACGCGGTGTCGCGTTTCGTCTTTGAAAGAGAACCCGGCGAATGGGAATCTCATTGTCCGATACGCGACTGATGGCGCGAGTCAACAGTCAACAGTCAACAGTCAACACTCAGCAGTCAGCGGTCAGCGGTCGGCGGTCATCGAAGAAGAATTCGACCTCGTCGTGCTCTCCGTCGGCATGGAGATTTCCGATTCGGTCAAGCAACTCGGTCACAAACTCGGCATCGCGCTCGACCCGTACGGATTCTGTCACACGACGTTGTTCGACCCGCTGCAGTCGTCGCGCGCGGGGATTTACGTGGCGGGACCTTTCCGCGAACCGAAGGACATTCCCGAGACCGTGATGGAAGCGAGCGGCGCGGCAACCGCCGCCGCACGCTTGCTCGCGCCCGCGCGACACACGCTGGTGCGCCAACGCGAATATCCGGCGGAGCGCGCGGTGAAAACCGAATCGCCGCGCGTGGGTGTCTTCGTGTGCCACTGCGGATCGAACATCGGCGGCTATTTGGATGTGCCGGAGGTCGCGGCATACGCGCGCACGCTGCCCTCCGTCGTCCACGCGGAGGACAATCTCTACACCTGCTCGCAAGACACCATCGCGCACATTATCGAGCAGACCAAGGAATTGAATCTCAATCGCGTTGTCGTCGCGTCGTGCACGCCGTTGACGCACGAGCCACTGTTCCAGGACGCGATCCGTCAAGCCGGGCTGAATCCGTACCTGTTCGAAATGGCGAACATCCGCAATCAATGTTCGTGGGTGCATGGGAGCGACCGCGCGGGCGCAACTGGAAAAGCCAAAACGTTGGTGCGGATGGCAATCGCGCGCGCGACGCAACTCGAACCGCTACGCACCTCCGAGGTGGGCGTGAATCACGCCGCGCTGATCATCGGCGGCGGGGCGGCGGGGATGAACGCGGCGCTCAGTCTCGCGGATCAAGGATTCCCCGTGCATCTGGTTGAGCGGACAGAGCAACTCGGTGGCAACCTGCGGCATCTGCGTTTCCTCCCCACGTGGCAGGAGAGATTAGAGATTGGAGATTTGGGATTTGAGGACGCGCAGTCATATCTGCATGATTTAGTAGGGCGCGTGGAGGCGAACCTGCTCATCACGGTGCATCTCAACACCGAGTTGGTTGAAACGGGCGGATTCAAGGGCAACTTTGTTTCGACGCTGCGCAATGGGCAGACGTTCCAAGTGACGCACGGCGCGACCATTGTTGCCACCGGCGGCGTCGAGTACAAAGGCAAGGAGTACGGGTACGGCAAGGATCCGCGGATTGTGACGCAACTGGAATTTGAGCAGTGGCTCGCCGAATTCGAAACCTGTGGTGAGCGCAGTCGCACCACAAATTTAGAATTACGAATTCCGAATTCTGTTGTGATGATTCAATGCGTCGGTCCGGGCGAAAAATTCTGTAGTCGCCTGTGCTGCACGACGGCGTTGAAGAACGCACTCAAACTCAAGGAGTTGAATCCGCAGGCGCGCGTGACTATAATCTATCGTGACATTCGCACCTACGGATTCAAAGAACGGTTGTACACCAAAGCGCGCCGCGCGGGCGTGGTGTTCGTGCGCTTCGATTTTGAGCGCAAGCCGGAAGTGCAGATCACAGAGAACAGAGAACCGTCAGCGCTCAACAGAGAACCGGCGCCACTTGCCGTCCGCGTCTGGGAGCCGATGCTGGGCGAGGAACTGACGCTGAACGCCGATCTGCTCGTGCTTTCGACACCCGTTGTTGCGCCCAAGGGCGCGCGCGAATTGGGCACCGCGCTCAAAGTGCCGGTGGACTTGGACGGTTTTTTCCTGGAGGCGCACGTCAAGTTGCGCCCGGTCGATTTCGCGTCGGACGGCATATTCATGGCGGGCCTGGCGCACTATCCCAAATTTCTGGACGAGACGATCGCGCAGGCGCAAGCCGCCGCGGCGCGCGCCGCGAACATCCTGGCGCAGGAAAAAATGCTGACGAGCGCGCGCGTCGCCGTGGTTGATCCATTGCATTGCGTCGGGTGCTTGACGTGTGTGCGCTCCTGTCCGTACCACGTGCCGAAGATTGTGCCGAATCAAGTCGGCATAGGAAGCATCCTGGGCGCGGCGTTCGTCGAGACAGCTGTCTGTCATGGTTGCGGGATTTGCGCGGCGGAGTGTCCGGCGAAAGCGATTCAGTTGATGCACAGTACGGACACACAGAACTTGACGAAGGTGGATGCGTTATTTAGCCCAATAGTCGCATAGCCGGAAAGTCAAATGGTCTTGCGGTCAAAAGACCAGGTGACTAGACGATGCGACTAACCGACTATCAGACTAGGTGACTATATGACTAACAACGGCTTTGAACCACAAATCATCGCGTTCTGCTGTCACTATTGCGCGTACGCCGCCGCCGACTTGGCAGGCAGTATGCGCCTCGAGTATCCGACTTCGATCAAGGTCATCGAGTTGCCTTGCACCGGGAAACTTGACGTGTTGTACGTGCTGCGCGCGTTCGAGGATGGCGCCGACGGTGTGCTAGTTGCGGGCTGACTGGAAGGCGATTGTCATTACCTGGAAGGTAATCTGCGGGCACGCAAGCGTGTGGAATACATCAGCCAGTTGTTGGAGCAGATCGGTCTGAAAGGACGGCGCGTGCAGATGATTAATTTGTCATCCGCAATGGGTGGTCAATTCGCCTTCTCTGTGGCTGAGTTGACCGCCGAAATCAAGCGGATGGGACCGAATCCAGTGAAAGCGGTTGCGAGTAAACAGGTGGACAAGTAAACCAGAAGGCGACAGGCATCTGATTACCGGTCTACCAAAGGGAGGGGCAATGGGCGACAAACCGTACATCCTGATTGTTGATGACGACCCGGACATTCTCGATGGCATCACAGCCGTTCTAGAGACACAGCCCTATCACCTAGCAACGGCGCGCGACGGCAAGAAATGTATGGAGATGATCGCGCAAAGAGTGCCGGATCTGTTGATCCTGGATTTGTTGATGCCGCGCTTGGATGGCTGGGGCGTCATCCGGGAGATGCGCAGCGATCCCCAGTTCGCGGACGTGCCGATTATGGTTCTCACAACCGTTGTCGAAGACGCGAGCCGCCGGCGTTATGAGTTAGAGACAGGTCTGGCGATGGACGTGCAAGATTATGCACAAAAACCAGTGGCACCTGCAGAATTGTTGCGACGGGTAAAAGCGTTGCTAAAGTAGTTCAGTTTTCGATTCGAAAATCCAAAATTGGCAATGCCATGGACGCCTCAATGCGTGAGGGACTCGCAGAAGAGATCGAACTGCCGCGGCGACTGCGGCAATACATCGTCTTGCGCTGGATCGCTGTCGCGGCGATCATCGGCAGTGTCGTGCTGGCGCAGCAAGTTTTCGACGTACAGGTTCCAGCCGCGCCGCTGTTTCAAGTGGCGTTTGCCATCGCACTTTTAAATTCGATCTTTTTCTTGTGGGCAAACTGGGAACAGCGCGCCGAGGTGTCTGCCAAGACGCGCGTGCGCCGTGGACGAATTTTCGCGCACGCGCAAATCATTGCCGACCTCGTAGCTTTGACCGTGCTGATTCATCTGACCGGCGGTATCGAGAATCCTTTTTTTCTATTCTACCTGATTCACGTCGGCTTGGGCAATCTCTTGCTCCCCGCGCGCGATATGGTCTGGGTCACCGCGCTCGCGAGCGGTCTCTTCGCCGGTCTGGTTGCCGGAGAATATTGGGGCTGGCTGCCGCATATCCATCTCGGCAGGTTTTTCCGGGAAGAGATGTATCGCGAAAGCGCGTACGTCGCGGCGGTGCTGGTGGCGTTCACCACTACGCTGGGTGTTGTCTCCGGGGTTGCGCTCAACATCGCCAGCGAATTGCGGCGACGGCGGCAAGACCAGATGCAGGCGCACGCGCGCGAACTGGAACAGGCGCGGGACCAATTGGCGGAACTCGACCGGATGCGAACCTTCTTTCTCGGTCTCGCTTCGCACGATCTGAAGACGCCGCTGGCGGTCGCGGTCAACTTCGTGCAGACGATTCTCGACGGTTACGCCGGAGAAATTGCGCCCAAACAGCGCCACTGGCTGGAACGAACCCTGGCACGTTTGGAAGAGCTGCTCCAGCTCATCAACGATTTTCTCGATGTGTCTCTGCTGGACGCGCAGCGCATCGCGCAGGAGATGGTGCAAACCGACTTGGCGGTAGTGGCGCAGCAAGCGTTGGAGGATATGGACGTGCGGGCGAAAGAGAAAGGCGTGAACATCGAGAGCATTGTGCCGCCTGCGCTGCCCACCCTGCGCGGTTCGCCCAAGCGCTTGCGCCGCCTCCTGGTTAACTTGCTGGACAACGGAATCAAGTTCACCCCGCCGGGCGGTCAGGTCACTCTGATTATGGCAGAAGAGTGCGAGCACATCCGCATCGAGGTGACAGATACCGGCGTAGGTATTCCGGCGAGTCGTTTGCCGCACATCTTCGAAGATTATTTCCGCGTGCGCGAGCGCGAATTCATCCCAGGCGCGGGATTGGGGCTCAGCACCGCGCGCCGCATCGTCGAAGCGCACGGCGGCAAGATTTGGGTGGAGAGTCCGTACTGCGCGGATCATAGCGGCAGCAAGTTTTCGTGCACTCTGCCCAAGGTGATGGCGGATGGGAAATCTGATTGAACGCTTGAAACAGTCAGATATTTTTGGCGAACTGACCGACGCGGAATTGACAGACATTGCCCAGTTCTGCCACGAAGAGGCGCATCAGGAAAACGCCGTATTGCTGACCGAAGACGCGCGCGCCGAGCGGTTGTTTCTGGTTGAGTCCGGAAAATTGGCGCTGGAGAAGAAGATTCAGTTGAGCAAACGCGCCAAAGCGCGCGCGGCAACTGTCGGCTATGTCGAACCGGGCAGCGTGGCTGGGTGGTCCGCGCTCGTGCAACCATACGATTACACCTCGACCGCGCTGTGCCTGGAGCCGACCCGTGTGATCGCTATTGACGGCGCGGCGTTGCGCGAGTACCTGGAGCAGCATCCCGCCGCCGGGTTCAAAGTCTTGACAGCGCTTGCGTCGCTGATCGGCATGCGCTACAAGAACGCGATGGACACGCTGACGTTCTTTCTATCTGTCGCGTCGCACGAATTGCGTGCGCCACTATCCGCCATCGAGAATTATCTCCAGGTGATGCTGGATCGCTTCACCGGAGAATTGACCGAAAAGCAACAGCGGATGCTGCAACGCAGTTTGCTGCGCGTCAGGGATTTGCGTTCGTTGATCGGCGATCTGGTAGACCTGGCGCGGATGCGTCCGGAACAGATTCAAGCCGATTTTGAATGGTTCCATCCCGGCGAAGTGGGCACTGAGTCTTTCGAGGACGTTCGACTGGCAGCTGCCGAGAAGAACATCAAAATCAAAATCGCGCCGCCGCCCCAATTTGAAAAGATCGTCGGCGCGCGGCGACGGCTGCGGCAGGTCTTGACCAATCTGCTCAGCAATGCCGTCAAGTTCTCGCCTGAAGGCAGCACCGTGATCTTTCGCGCGTGGTACGAGCCGGACACGCTGTACTTCGAAGTTGAAGACGAGGGCGTTGGCGTCCCGCCAGAGGATTTGCCGCACATCTTTGAAGATTTTTATCGCGCCGATAATGTGGGCGATGTGCCCGGCACCGGGCTGGGTTTGTCGCTCGCCAAGAAGATTATGGACGCGCATAGCGGCGCGATTCGCGTCACCAGTCCGTATGCCCAAGGCAAAACGGGGACGCGATTTACGGCGGTGATTCCGCGCAATTTGCAAACTCCGGAGATGCGGCGGAGACAGTGGGAGCAGGGTAATACGACGGTGTAGATGCACCAAACATGCCAAACTTGCCAAATGAGATCACGTATGTTTGGCAGATTTGGCAAATTTGGCGGATTTGGCAGATTTGATATGCGAATCCTGGTGATTGACGACGACCGCGATTTTGTGGAGGCGACGCGCACGGTGTTGGAGAGCGTGCCGTACCAAGTGGACGTCGCGTACAACGGCGCGGCGGGATTGGCGCAGGCGCACGCGGCGCGCCCCGACCTGATCATTCTCGACGTGATCATGCCAGGCGACAGTGGTTTTGATATTTGTGAGAAATTGCAAGCGGAGCCAGGGCTGGCGGACGTGCCGGTGATTTTGCTGACGAGTCTTTCGGGCAGTTTGAGTGCGATGCCGACGGTCGCCGTCAAACCGGTGGAGTATATTGAAAAGCCGATCAAGCCAGCCGAGTTGTTGCGAAAAGTGAGAGAGTCTGTAAAATAGTGTAGCGTGCGATTAATCGTCTTTCAAAATTCAGCCCGGATGAATCGGGCTGCCTGGGTGCGGGCGCGAGTTGATCGCGCTTGGAAAGTTGGTGAGACAATGGCTGATGAGGGCCTTGCAACTCAATCGCAGACACCCATCGGCGCGGTGATGGTCGTCGGCGGGGGCGTCGGCGGAATTCAAGCTGCGCTCGACCTTGCCGAAAGTGGGTTCAAAGTTTATCTCGTCGAAGCCAAGTCCGCCATCGGCGGACATATGGCGCAACTCGACAAGACGTTCCCGACGAATGATTGCGCGATGTGCACGCTCGCGCCGCGCCTCGTCGAAGCGGGGCGGCACCTTAACATCGAAATATTGACCGATACTGAAGTGCTCGACGTGCATGGCGCGGCAGGCAATTTCACCGCGACGCTGAAACGCAAACCGCGCTACGTTGACGTGACGAAATGCATCGGCTGCGGCGATTGCGAAAAAGTTTGTCCGATCTTTCTGCCCGATCCGTACAACGAGCATCTATCGAAGCGCCACGCGGCGTACCGCCTCTACCCGCAGGCGATTCCCGCGGCGTACGCCATCGAAAAGCGCGGCATCGCGCCGTGCAAAGCCACCTGCCCGGCGAACACCAGCGCGCAAGGGTACGTCGCGCTCATCAAGGCGCGGCGCTACGCGGACGCGCTCGAAGTGATCAAGCAGTACAATCCGTTTCCCGCGACGGTCGGACGCGTCTGCTCGCATCCATGCGAAACTGAGTGCTCGCGCGGACAAGTGGACGAGCCAATCGCGATCTGCGCGCTCAAGCGTTTCGTCGCCGATCAGCAGGCGGGCGCGCCGGTGATCACGCCGGAGCGCAAGTACGCCGAAGAAATCGCGATTGTTGGCTCAGGTCCCGCCGGGCTTTCGTGCGCGCACCACCTCACGCGACTCGGATACAAAGCGACAGTGTTCGAGGCGCTGCCGGTCGCGGGCGGAATGATGCGCGTCGGCATTCCCGCGTATCGCTTGCCGCGCCAGGTGCTCGAGCGCGAGATTCACGACATTCGCGCAGAAGGCGTCGAGGTGCGGCTTAATACTCCCGTGCGCGACATTCGCGGTTTGTTTCGGCAGGGATACAAAGCAGTTTTCCTCGCGGTCGGCGCGCATCAGCCGCAAGAACTGGGAATTCCCGGCGAACACGAAACAAGCGGCGTGCATTACGGCGTTGCGTTTCTGCGGCGCGTGAGTTTGGGCGAAAAGGTGGAACTAGGTGAGCGCGTCGTCGTGGTCGGCGGCGGTAACACTGCGATTGACACGGCGCGCACCGCGCTGCGCGTCGGCGCGAAACAAGTGACGTTGCTCTATCGCCGCACGCGCGCGGAGATGCCCGCGTTGCCGCACGAAGTCGCCGCCGGAGAAGCGGAAGGCATGCGCGTCGAACTGCTCACGGCGCCGGTTGAGGTGCTCCGCGACGATAGACGTTTGCGCGGCGTGCGCTGTGTGCGGATGCAACTCGGCGAGCCGGACGCGAGCGGGCGTCGGCGTCCCGTGCCGA
>Ga0315289_10009327_pt1 | contig 14139 bp, 18 predicted proteins | sample YL17G11_40_MG_FD_203452 | JGI IMG/M metagenome (GOLD analysis project Ga0315289, IMG submission 203452) | Sediment microbial communities from Yellowstone Lake, YNP, Wyoming, USA - YL17G11_40 | ecosystem: Environmental > Aquatic > Freshwater > Lake > Sediment | place: USA: Wyoming | collected...
GCGACGCCAGGCTCCATCGCCGACGCCAGGACGGCCCCGACCGCACCCATCGAGTGGCCCAGGAGGCCCACGGCCGTCACTTCGGGCCTGCGGCGCACGACGGCGACGGCCGCCGCCGCGTCGACCCCGAACTCCCCGCCGCTGATGGGGAGCACCTCGGGCGGGTTCTCGCCGTGGCCGCGGACGTCGAACAGCAGCGTGTGGAAGCCGGCGGCGTGGAGGAAGCGGGCGTTCGGGAGCATGCGGGCCCGGTTCGACTCCCAGCCGTGCACCAGGACGACCGCCGGGCCGGGCGCGCCACGGCGGGCAGGGATGAACCAGGCCGGCAGCGAGCCGGCCGGGGAGGGGATCGAGAGCGACTCCCACGGCAGACCCTCGTCGTCCGGTGTCGCGAGAAGCGGACGCCGCGCCGGGAAGCCCGCGCGGCGCCGGTACTCGACGGCGAATCGATAGGCGGCCGCCAGCGCGGTCGCGGCAGCAGCAGCAGCCACCGTCCGAGCGGCGCGCCGAGGGGTGCGGGCGGGCATGCCCGAAGCGTAGCGCCTAGGATGGAGGGATGGTCCGGCGCGATCCTCACACCGTGCTCGGCCTCGCTCCGGGAGCGAGCGCGGCCGCGATCAAGGCCGCCTGGCGACGACTGGCTCGCGAGCACCATCCCGACCTGGCCGTGAACACCGCCGAGCGGCGCGCGGCGACGCGGCGGATGGCCGAGATCAACGCGGCCTACGCGGACCTCAGGGGCAGGGGCGCTCCCGCGCCGGGTCGCCGGCACGCCGGGACCGGCGAGCCGGGAGAGCCGCCCGACGACGCCCGAGGAGGCATGGACGGGGGCGGCGACGCGCGCCCCTCGGGCCCCCCGCCGCCGCCGCGTACCCGGCCCGTGACGGCGCGCTTCGACACCAGCGGCCTCCTCCACCACCGCAACGCCACGACGACACCGCGCGGCGACGGGTACCGGCACCATCCGCGCGGCCGACGCCCCCCCCCGGCGCGCCCACAAGCGGCGGAGCCGCCCCGCGCCTCCGACCCCACCGGCCCGCTGGAGCGGCTGCGCGCCCGGCGTGCGCGCCGCCGGCCGCTGCCGGTCCTGGAGGCGGCGCGGGCCATGACCCTGGTCTTCGGGAAGTTCCACGGCCGGACACTCGGGGAGATCGAGGACGTCGAGCCGTCCTACGTGAGCTGGCTCGCCCGGGCGATCACAAGGGATCCCGACCTCCTCGATGCCGCGCGGGTGGTCGCCGCGGCACGGACGCCGGAGGCGGCGGGCCGACCAACCGCCCCGAACAGCGCTGCGGGGCGCCCCGCGCCGGGCGCCCCGCAGAGTTTCGAGCCTTGATGCGGTCCGACGGAATGAGCCCCGCCGGCCGATGAGTCCGTCCCCGCCGCCGCGTCCGGGCCTGCTGGCCGGTAGACCATGGTTACTCGACTCGTGGCCGGGATCGGTGGGACCCACCCAATGACGCCGTGACCGGCGCCCTCGACGACTGTGCGTCTCCCGTTCCCGGCCCGTGGCCGACGCCCCAGGTTGCTCCCGGTGGTCGCGCCGACGGTGACAGCGCCACCATATCCTGGGCGTGGCCGCGCGGGCAATGGGAGGGTCGTCCGGGTCGGCCGCGGGTCGAAGGTCGCGGGCGTCCGCGCACCGGTCCGGGACCGTGGTCCGGTGCGCGAGGGCACGGCGAGTGCGGTGGGCGACAGTCCAGTGCGGTTCGGGGTAGGCTCCGACCGATGCGCATGGTACTGCTCCGCCTGCCCTTGCCCGCCAGCCGGCGAGCCGGCCGCCGGGCCGCCCTTGCCGCCCTGGCCGTTGTCATCCTCGTCGTGGCGGCGTGCTCGTCGGACGCCCCCGCTTCGTTCGATCCGGCGACGCCGTGCGACGGGATCGCGCGGCAGCAGATGAAAGGCGCCTACCCGGCCCTGGAGGCCAGGATCCCCGCCACGATCGACGGGGGCGAGGCAGCCAGCCGCGACTCCGGGCGCTATTGCTCGAAGAAAACGCTCGGCTCGGTCTTCGACGCGGGCGTGACCGAGGTGCGCTTCGGCGGCGGGATCTGGGAGCCCGGAGAGCGGGGAGGGATCCAGCTTGGGGCATTCGAGGGCGACCGGCTGACGCCGGCCCTGCTCGCCGAGGAGTACCGCCGCGGAGCCGACGCCTCCCGGGGCACGGAGGCCGTGCGGGCGACCACCCTCGAGGTGGACGGCAGGCCGGCCTGGCGGATCGACGTGGTCAACGGGAGCTCGCGGCAGGCGATCGTGGTCTGGGGCTCGGCCGACGGAGCCGTCGTCCAGGTCGTCGTGGCCGCCGACGTGGACGAGGCGCAGCTCCAGGGGGCCATCGCCGCGTACGACTGAGCCGCCCCTCGGGCCCCGGGCGCGTGGTCAGGGGAGCTCGGGCACCTCGGCCGCCGGGCGGTCGGAGATCCGTTCCCGGAGCCCGGCCGCGTACGCCGCCGCGGACGTGAGCGAGGTCCCGGCCCAGCCCACGTCCAGGGATCCCATGAGCGACGCGTCCCTGGCCAGGGCGCCGCCGACCATGATCGGGAGCGGATCGTCGGGTCGCACCGCCCCGGCGGCGGCCACCGCTTCGCGCAGCGCCTCCGCGCGCTCGGGGAGAGACGCGGCCAGGGCCACGAGCTCGGCCCGGTTGCGGGCGAGGAAGCGGGCGAGGTCGGCGGCCGGAACGTCCGCGCCGAGGTTCGCGACCGTCCAGCCCTCCTCGCGGAGCACCTGGTCAAGGCAGATGAGGCCGATGGCGTGGTGCTCCCCGGCGACGCCCGCGAGCACGGCCAGCGGCCCGACCCGGCCCGCGGGACCCTGCGGAGCATGGATGCGCTCCAGGGTGCGGGCCAGCGTCTGGCTGGCGAGGTGCTCCTCGGCGACCGTCCAGCGGCCTTCCTGCCAGCGCTGCCCGACCAGGGTCATGGCCTCCCGGAGCAGACCGTCGAAGACCTCGGCGCGGCCACGCTCGACCAGGGCGCTCCGCAGCGCCCACGCCGCGAGCTCGTCGTCGCCGTCCGCGAGGAGGCTGGCGAGCAGCTCCGGCGTGACCGTGGCCGCCGGGGCGGCCTCGCCCGCGCGGGCAGGCTCGACGGGGGGCAGGATCGGCAGGCGGTCGCTCATCGGATTGGACTCTACCACCCGTTCGGGGGCGCCCCGCGGTTGGATGGGGCCGTTACCATCAACCCATGTACTTCGATGCCCTGTCGTTCCTCGAGGACGAACGCGACGCCTGGCGCCCGTTCGAGGCGCTCCTCGCCGTTCCCGACGACCGCTTCGACCTCCCGGTCGCCGCGGCCCACGGCTGGTCGGCGCGGGAGCTCCTCAGCCACCTCGCCGCCTACCAGTCCCACTCCCTCGACGTGGCCCGGCAGCTCGCCGTCGGCGAGCGGAGCCCCGCCCACGCGGCGATGGAGGTCGCCTGGGAGACGCGTGGCGACGCCGTCAATGACGAGCTCTCGGCGGCCTGGCGAGCGCTCTCCCCGGAGGAGGTTCGCCAACGCGCGGCAGCGCTCCCGGGAGAGCTGCGCGGCTACCTGACCGTGGTGCCCGAGGCCCGCTGGGTGAAGCACCCGGTCTTCGGGCCGTTCTTCGAGGACGAGCTGCTCGACCACTACGCCGACCACGAGGCGGACCTGCGGGTGATCCTGGAGGCCGTCGGGTGAGCCCCTCCGAGCTCGCGGCGCTCCTGGTGGAGCACGCCGCCGGCCTCGAGGGGGCCGAGGCGGTTGCGGTCGACGGCGGCCTCGAGCTGCGCCTCGACGGCGAGCGGTTCGGGATGGTCTCCGGGGGCGTGGTCGAGCTCCGCCTGCGATCGGAGGTGGCCGCCGCCGCCCTGCGGACGCCCGACGTCGTTCCGTCGCCGCGCGGGCCTGGCTGGGTCCGCTTCGAGCCGCCGGTCCTGGATGGGTTCGCCCGCGATCGCGCCGCCGCCTGGCTGGAGAGCGCGTGGCGGGCCGCGGACGAGCGCCCCCCGCAGAGCTGACGCCGGACGGTCGACCCCTTCCGGACGGGTTGTTGACGCCGGACCGCCGGCGGGTTCGGTGTCTGCGCGGCGACGCCGGGATCCTCAGCGGACCCGCTGGACGGGGATCCCGGCAGCCTCGACGTCGATGAGCTCGGCTGCGGGCGGTTCCGGAGTGGCCGCACGCGCGAGCGAGGGGGTCACCCAGCTCCATGGCCGGTCGAGGTCCTCTTCCTGGACGCCCTCCGGCCAACCGAGGCCGGGGGCGACGAACATCCCGGCGAACAGCCCCGCCGGACTCGCTCGTCCGTAGAAAGACCTGACGAGCCGCAGCGACTTCGCGAGCGCATCGAAGACGAACATCGAGAGGACTGCTCCATCGGCCGCGTGGGGCCGGCGGTGGGACGACGACCGCGACGCTCCACCCCGATCGACCCGCGGATCGAGCGTACACCCGCCGTCCAGCGCGTCAGGGCGCACCGAAGGCGTCCGCGGGGCGCGCCCGACGCGCGGTTCTGCTCCTCTCCTGGCCCGCGCCGTGGTGGTCGTGCCCGGGAACGAGAACCGCCCCGCCCGGGCGAACCCGGACGGGGCGGTTGCAGGTGCGTGCCGAGGCGGTGGAGGAGGCCCCGCCCCGTGCGCCCCCCTAGTTGGCGGGTTTGGCGTACTGCGCGAGGCCGAAGCGGGTCTCGAGTTGATCGGCGGGCTGGAAGCCCATGACGCCCATCGGCTGCTTGCCCTCGCCCGGGAAGAAGGCGATCGTGGGGATGCTCATGATGTTGAATTCCCTGGACAGGCGGGGGTTGGCGTCGACGTCAACCTTGACCACGTCCACGGAGCCGTCGTACTTCTCGGCGAGCTTCTCGAGCTCGGGCGCGACGAGGCGACAGGGTCCGCACCAGGCGGCCCAGAAGTCCACGATGACGGGTCGATCGGCGTGGAGCACGATCTCCTCGAACGTCGCATCGGTCGCGTGCTTGATCTCGACCATCGGTGGCGAGGTTCCTTTCTCCCGGTGTGGCGGGTGTTCGTTGCCGCCCCTAGCGGGCGAGGACCTGGATGAGACGATAGGCCTCGAGGACCTTGGGGTCCGCGAGCCGGTAGTAGACGGAGCTGCCGTCGCGCCGGGTCGTCACGAGCCCGGCGGAGCGGAGCACCGCGAGGTGCTGGGACATGTTCGGGACATGGCACCCGACGCAGCTCGAGAGCTCCGAGACCGACGCCTCGCCGGCGGCGAGCGTCTCGAGGACGCGGAGCCGCTTGGGGTCGGCCAGCGCCCGTCCGATGAGAGCGGCCCGCTGCCTGCCGGTGTCGGTGGAGGGTGTCGAGGTTTCCACGGCCGTAGTATCTCATCACTTGCGCAATAACGCAAGTAGTGGCCCCTCGGCCCTGCGATACTGCGCCGATGGACTCGTCCGCCGCAGCTGACCTGACCCTCGACAGGATCGAGGAAGCCGCCCGCTTCCTGGTCGGGAGGGTGGAGCGGACGCCGATGCTCTCCTCGACCACGGCCGCCCGGGTGGTCCGGGCCACCGCCGGCGTCGAGCTGGGCGGCGGACGGCTCTACGCCAAGGCGGAGCACCTCCAGCGGACCGGGTCCTACAAGGTCCGCGGGGCGACGTTCCGGATCGCGCGGCTCCGGGACGCCGAGCAGGCGGCGGGCGTGATCGCGATCTCCGCGGGGAATCACGCGGCGGCGGTCGCCGTCGCGGCCGGTCTCCTGGGCGTCCACGCCGTGGTCGTCATGCCGGAGACCGCGGTGCGCTCCAAGGTCGAGGCCTGCCGGGGCTACGGCGCCGAGGTGATCCTTGGGGGCGAGGACACGTCCGAGGCGTGGGCCGCGATGGAACGGATCCGCGCCGACCGCGGCCTCACCTTTATTCACCCGTTCGACCACCCCGACACCATCACGGGGCAGGGGACGATCGGGCTGGAGATCGTCGAGGACCTGCCGGAGGTTGACGTCGTCGTGGCGGGCGTCGGGGGCGGCGGCATGGCCTGCGGGGTGGCGGCGGCCATCAAGGGTCTCCGGCCCGGCGCCCGGGTCTACGGCGTGGAGCCGCGGAACTCGAACGCGCTCTCTCTTGGGATCGCCGCCGGGACGCCGGTGCCCATCCGGCCGGTCAGCATCGCCGACGGCCTCAACGCGCCCTTTGCCAGCGACACGACGATCGCCCTGGGCCGCCGCCTGCTCGACGGCATCGTCCTCCTCGACGACATGGAGATCCTGGCCGGGCTGCGCTTTGCCGCCGAGCGGATGAAGCAGGTCCTGGAGCCGGCCGGGGCGGCGGCGCTGGCGGCCGTCCTGCACGGCCACATCCCGATCCGCGACGGCGAGCGCGTCTGCGTCGTCTTCTCCGGCGGCAACGTCGACCTACCTCGGTTCGGGGAGCTCATCGCCGCGGCGGGGCCGCTGCCGGGCGCCTGATCCGCGCTTCAGGCTAGTCGACGCCGAGCTCCTCGAGGCGGTCGTCGTCGATGCCGAGATGGTGGGCCAGCTCATGGATCACCGTGATCCGGACCTCGTCCTCGAGGTCGAACGGGTCCGCGAAATCCTCCTCGAGGGGCAGCCGGAAGATCGTGATCGTGTTGGGGAAGGGCACGTCGTCGGCGCCCCAGGCCGTCCGCGGCGTCCCGTCGTAGAGGCCGTAGAGCGTCTCGTCGGGGCGGAGGCCGTTCTCCCGGCGCTGCTCGGGCGACGGCTCGTCGGCGATGACGACCGCCACCTCGTCGAGGGCGTCGGCGAAGGGCCTGGGGATGCCGGCGAGGGCCCGGTCGACGAGCTGCTCGAAACGGACATGGCGCGTCTCGCGCCGGCGGCGGCGGGACGCGAGTTCGGCGGCGGGGAGGCCGCGGCGGCGCTTCGGCATGGCGGCGGTATCGTACGGCGGGATGGACCCCCTCACAGGCCCCGGTCTCGCGCCCCTTGAGCTCGGCGATCGGCGGCCCCCGGATCCGTCGGCGGAGCCCGCCGGCTTCGTCGTGGCGACCGACGACGCCGGCCGGATCCACTTTCTCGATTGGGGCGGGCCCGCCGCGCCGCAGCCGCGGCTTCCCGGCAGCACACGGGCCCCACGGACCCCGGGCGTGCTGCTGCTCCACGGCCTGGCGTCGACGGCCTGGTGCTGGACGCCGGTGGCCCGCCGCCTGTGCCGCACCGCCCGGGTGATCGCGATGGACCTGCGGGGCCACGGCCTGTCGGACGCCCCGACGGGCGGCTACGACCCGGACGTGCTCGCCGACGATGCCATCGCGGTTGCCGAGGGGGCCGGCCTGCTCGCGCTCGCGGGCGACCCTCTGGGCGGTCCGCTCGTCCTCGCGGGGATCGGGTACGGCGCCATCGTCGCGGCCTGGACTGCCGATGCGCTCGGCGACCGCTGCGCCGGCCTCGTCCTCGTCGACGGCGGCTGGGAGGACCTGGCCGCGACGACCGAGGCGACCCCGGAAGAGTGGCTCGCCGCGATCGAGGAGCCGCCGGAGGTTCTCGCATCGATGGCCGCCTGGCTCGCCGACCGCGAGGCCTTCGATCCGGCGACCTGGGATGCCGGCGAGGAGCGCGCGGCGCGGGCCCAGGTGGTCGAGACGGCCGCGGGCCGGGTCAAGCTGGCGGTGCATCCCCACGCCCTCGCCGCCTCGGTGCGGGCGATGTGGGCGTACGACCCGCTCGCCGTGCTGCCGGCGGTGGTGGCGCCGATCGTCGCGCTCGTCGCCCGCGACGAGGACGGGTCGCGTGTCGCCGCGCTGCGTGACGTCGCGCAGCGGCGCCTGGAGGCGGGCCGGTCGCCCATCCTCGCCGCGTCGTTCCCGGGGCACGGGCACAACCTGGCGCGGCATGAGCCCGAGACCGTTGCTGCGGCCGTGCTCGCGGCCGCCTCCGGGGCTACGATGCGGCCATGACCGGCCAGCCGCTGCCCGACCACGTCCGCTCGATCGTCGATGAGATCGAGACCGAGATCGGCGAGGTACCGCGCCCCGATCCCGACGCGCTCGTCTCCGCGGCGGCCATCGAGGGCGGTGCCCGGAGCCGCTCCGGCGAGGCGAACGAGCGCGTGGAAGCCGCCGTCCGCGAGATCCTCCACGAGATCGGGGAAGATCCGGACCGGCAGGGGCTCCTCGGGACGCCCGGTCGCGTACACCGCATGTACGCGGAGCTGACGGCGGGCTACCACGTCGACCCGGGGCGCCTCATCAACGGCGCGATCTTCGACGTCGACTACTCCGAGATGGTGGTCGTCAAGGAGATCCCCTTCTACAGCCTCTGCGAGCACCACCTCCTGCCGTTCTTCGGGACGGCCGCCGTGGCCTACATCCCGAACGGGCGCGTGGTTGGCCTCTCCAAGATCCCCCGGATCGTCGAGATGTACGCCCGCCGCCTCCAGGTGCAGGAGCGTCTCACCTCGCAGGTGGCCGATTTCCTCATGGAGCACCTGCGACCGAAGGGCGTCGGCGTCGTCCTGGAGGCGACCCACCTCTGCGCGGTCATGCGGGGCGTCCGCAAGCCCGGCACGGTGATGACGACCAGCCGCGTCCTGGGGATCTTCCGGGCCAACGACAAGACGCGGTCCGAGTTCTTCGCCCACCTCCAGCGGCCGTCGCCCGGCGCCTGATCGGGGTCCCGCTCCTCCCGATCATCCCGGCGCCCTGAACGACGGCTATGATCCGGGCATGAGCGAACGACCCGTCAAGGTCCTGATCGCGAAGCCCGGTCTCGACGGCCACGATCGCGGCGCCAAGGTGCTCGCGCGCGGCCTGCGGGACGAGGGTTTCGAGGTCGTCTACACCGGCCTGCGCCAGACGCCGGAGATGGTCGTGACGGCGGCCCTGCAGGAGGATGTCGACGTCGTCGGCCTGTCCATCCTGTCGGGGGCACACATGACCCTGATCCCGCGTATCTGCGCCCTCCTCCGCGAGAAGGGGCTCGACGACGTCCTCGTGACCGCCGGTGGGATCATCCCCGACGACGACCTGCCGGCCCTGCGGGAGGCCGGCGTCGCGGCGGTGTTCGGGCCCGGCACGACGATCGGCGAGGTCGCCGTCTTCATCCGGGCGAACGTCCGGCCGCTGGCCTGAGCGCGTCCGTGGTCACCGCGGATGCGGCCGCGCGTGGCCTGGAGCTGGCCGAGGGGGCCCTCGCGGGTGATCGCCGCGCGCTGGCGCGCCTCCTGACGGCGGTGGAGAACCGCACGCCGGTCGCGGAATCGGCGCTGGGGCGGCTCCATCCTGCGGCAGGGCGCGCGCACCTGGTCGGGATCACGGGCGCGCCGGGCGCCGGCAAGAGCACGCTCGTCGCCGCGCTCATCGGGGAGATCCGCGCTACCGGAAGGTCGGTCGCAGTCATCGCCGTCGACCCGTCCTCCCCGATCACCGGCGGCGCCCTGCTCGGCGACCGCGTGCGGATGCAGTCGTACGCCTCCGACGACGGCGTCTTCATCCGGAGCATGGCCTCGCGCGGGCACGCCGGCGGTCTCGCCGCGTCGTCGGTGGCCGCCGCGACCGTGCTCGACGCCGCCGGCTTCGACCTCATCTTGCTGGAGACGGTCGGGACCGGCCAGAGCGAGGTGGAGGTGGCCGCGGCGGCCGACACGACCGTCGTGGTGCAGGCGCCCGAGATGGGCGACGAGGTCCAGGCGATCAAGGCCGGCCTTCTCGAGGTTGCCGACATCGTCGTCGTCAACAAGGGCGACCGCCCGGGGGCGCAGCGGACCGCCGCCGAGTTGCGGGCGATGCTGACGGCCGTCGCCAGCCCCCGGCTGTCGGGCGCGGTCGTGGGGTCCGGCGCGGCCGGCGCCCCCGCGCCCGGTCTCGAGCGCCCGCACCCGAAGCGGCCCGAGGTCCTGGTCACGACCGCGATGAGCGGCGAGGGCGTGCCGGAGCTCCTCGTGGCCATCGCGCGCCATCGAGAAGGGCTCGGCAGCGCGGAGGGGGGCATCCCGGTCCGGCGCGCCCGCGCGGCGGCGCTCGTCTGGGCCCTCCTTGGCGATCGCGTCCGCCGGCGGCTGGAGCACCCCGACCTGGCCGCTTCGACTGCGGCTACCCTCGAGGCGGTCGTGCGCCACGAGCTGGACCCGTATGCGGCCGCCGACCGGCTCCTCGAGATGCTCCAGGCCGAGGGCTGAACGCCCCGCGGTGGCCGGGGTCGGTCCGGCGCCTCCGGCGACGGACGGCCGAGGTGGCGTGCCCGCAGGGTCCGCGGCTCGGAGGGCGCCGGCATACCGTGCTGAGCCGCGTGAGACACCCTCGGATTTGATGCCCCTGTCCGCATCGCGGGGGCATCACGTGGTCGGCGTGGGGCGCAGCGCCGGTCAGGAGATCGGGACGAGGGTCGGAGGGGCGGTCTGGCACGGGAGAGCCAGACTCTAGGCGGCGATGATGCGCGCGTGATGCGGCCACGGTCATCGATTCGCGGGGGCACGTTCGAGCGCCAACGGCCCACCGGGGCCGGCGGGTCAAGAGGCCCGACTCCACCGGCACGGCCGCTCCGGCCGTCCACAGACAGGTCAGTGGCTGGCGAACGTCGGAGGCTGACCCGCGCGCGTCTCGGGCGTACCATCCCCGAATGATGATCCGACACTGCTTCGTGGCCGGCGCAGGCCTGATGGGGCACGGCATCGCCCAGATTCTCGCGACGGCGGGCCGAACAGTGGATCTCTACGAGCCGGATCTCGCGCGGGCGGAGGCCGGGCGGGCGCGAATCGCAGGCAACCTGGATCGCGCCGTCGCCAAGGGGCGACTCGACGCGACGGCACGCCAGGAGATCCTCGACCGGATCGCCGCGACCGACCGGATCACCGCGGCCGCGGAGGCCGACCTCGTGGTGGAGGCAATCTTCGAGGACGAGGACGCCAAGCGGGCGCTGTGGGCGAGCATCGACGGCCTCGCGCCCGGCCGGGCGATCTTCGCCACGAACACCAGCTCGATCTCGATCGACCGCCTCGCCGAGGCGCTCGCGCCCGCGCGCAGGCCCTCCTTCTGCGGGATGCACTTCTTCAGCCCGGTGCCTGTCATGCCGCTGGTCGAGTTGATCCGGGGGACGGCCACGGACGACGCGACGACCGACGCGGTGTGCGCCCTCGCGGCCGATCTCGGCAAGCAGGTGATCGTCTCGGCGGACCGGCCGGGCTTCATCGTCAACCGGATCCTGATGCCGCTCCTCGCCGAGGCGATGCGCGCGCTGGAGGAGGGGATTGGCACGGCCGAGGACATCGACACCGGCGCGCGGGTCGGCCTGAACCACCCGATGGGGCCGCTCGCCCTGGCCGACTTCATCGGCCTCGACGTGGTGCTCGGCATCATGCGCGTCCTCCACGCCGACCTCGGCGAAGAGCGGTTCCGGCCGCCGCGCGTGCTTGAGGACCTGGTGGCCAGCGGGAAGCTTGGCCAGAAGAGCGGCACCGGCTTCTTTTCCTACCCGCGGGCCTGAGGGCTCTGGGGTGCTGCTCGACGCGTTCGCCGGCCTCGACCCGGAGATCCGGCTGCTCGGGGAGACGGTCCGCGCCTTCGCCCGCGAGGTGGTCGCGCCGGGCGCCATCGAGCGCGACGAGGCGGAGCGGTTCGACCGCGGGCTCGTGACCCGGATGGCCGAGCTGGGGTTGCTCGCCGCTCCCTTCCCCGAGGCGGTCGGCGGCGCGGGCCTGTCGGCCGTTGCCTGGACAATCGTCGTGGAGGAGATCGCGGCCGCCGACATGGCGCTCGCCGTCACCCTGTGCGTGCACGTGCTCCACCAGAACCCGGTCGTGCGGTGGGGGAGCGAGGCGCAGAAGACGCGCTGGCTGCCCGCCCTCCAGGCGGGCGAGGCACTCGGTGCGTTCGCGCTTACCGAACCGGAGGCGGGTTCGGACGCGGCCGCCATCCGGATGCGGGCGGAGCCCGTGGGTCCGCCGGAGGCGCCGGAGGCCTACCGGCTGACCGGGACGAAGGTGTGGATCTCGAACGCGCCCGAGGCCGAGCGCTACCTCGTCTTCGCGACCCTCGACCCGGCGCGCGGCCCGGCCGCGATCACGGCCTTCCTGGTGGAGAAGGGGACGCCCGGTTTCCGCTTCGGCGCCCACGAGAAGAAGATGGGGATCCGCAGCTGCCCGGCCGCGGAGCTGGTTTTCGACGGCGCCGAGATCCCGGCCGCGAACCGCCTCGGCGGGGAGGGCGAGGGGTATCGGGTTGCCCTCTCGGCACTCGTCGACGGGCGGATCGGGATCGCCGCGGCGTGCACGGGCCTCGCCCGGTCCGCGCTGGAGCAGGCCGCCGCGTACCTCGGGGAGCGGAGGGCATACGGCGCGCCGATCGCCGAGCTGCAGGGCCTCCGCTTCATGGTCGCCGAGATGGCGCAGCAGGTGGCCGTCGCACGCGCGCTCACCCGCGAGGCGGCCGCTACCCGCGACCGCGGCGCCGGGGGTGCGGAGGTCGCGACCGCCGCGTCGCTCGCCAAGTGGACCGCCTCCGACGCCGCGATGCGCGTCGCGACGGATGCCGTCCAGCTGTTCGGCGGCGCCGGCTACTCTCGCGAGACCGGCGTGGAGCGCCTGATGCGCGACGCGAAGGGCGCCCAGATCTACGAGGGCACGAACCAGGTCCACCGCGGCATCGTCGCGGACGCCGTCCTGGGCCGGCCGCGGGGGTAGGGCCCGGCGCCGCGTCGCCTGCCGTTCGGCACTGTCGGTGCTTGCCGCCCGCGTCCAGGATCGCGACGAGTGGGCGAGGAGGCACCGCCATGCATGCTGTCCATCACCGGTCCGATGCCTGGCCGCGCCTCGGCGCACGCGGCGAGGGCTGGATCGGGATCCAGACGCTCGGGATCGTCGCGGTTCTCCTGGGCGGGTACGTCGTCCCGACCGAATGGACCGGGCCGCTCCGCGTCGTCGCCTTCGCTGCCGGCGCCGCCCTGGCCGTCGCCGGCGTGACCCTGTTCGCCTGGGGCTCGTGGACCCTCGGGCGCCTCTTCTCCATCTGGGTCGCCCCGCGCCCGGCCGGCCACGTCGTGACCACTGGCCCGTACCGCTTCGTCCGTCACCCGGTCTGCTCCGGCCAGGTGCTCTTCGCGTTCGGGTACGCCCTGATGCGCGGGAGCCTCCCCGCCGTCGCGCTCGCCCTGCTGTACCTCGCGGTCGTGTTTCTGAAGGTCACCCGCGAAGAGGCGTGGCTCCGGGCAACGTACCCGGACTACGTGGCGTTCGCCGCGCGCACGCGGCATCGCCTCATCCCGGGCTTGCTGTAGGGACGGGGGGGCGGCCGCGATGCTGCCGATCCTCGCGGAGCTGGGCCCGCTCCGGCTCGTCACCCACGACGTCTTCACGATCTTCGGGCTCCTCGCCGGGCTCGCGATCTACTACCGCGAGCTCCGTCGGCGCGGGATCCTCGACGAGCGGATCGTGCTCGTCTCGATCGCCGTCGTCGTCGGCGGCGCCGCAGGCGCCCGGCTCATCACCGCCTGGGAGCACCTCGACTACTACCGCCTCCTCGGTGAGGCGCCGTTCACCTGGGTGATCGAGCACAGCGGCAAGAGCCTCATCGGGGCGATCGCCGGGGGGTACCTGGCGGGGGTGCTGGCGAAGCGCGCGCTCCGCTACCGGCGCTCAACGGGCGACTTCTATGCGCTCGCGATCCCGGTCGCGATCATCATCGGGCGGATCGGCTGCTTCCTCTCGGAGCTGCCGCTGGGGACCCCGACCGACCTGCCCTGGGGGATCCGCGTCGACCCGTCCGCCGCCGCGGCGTTCGTCCGCTGCCCCGGCTGTGACCTGCCGATGCACCCGAGCATGCTCTACGAGATCGGGTTCAACGTCCTCGCGGTCGTCGCGATCCTCCGCTGGCGCCGCCGAATCCCTGTCCCCGGGGACCTCCTGAAGGCGTATCTCCTGGCCGCCGGCTGCTTCCGCTTCGTCGTCGAGTTCGTGCGCGGCAACGAAGTCCAGGCCCTCGGGCTCACCGGCCCGCAGATCGTCCTCGTCCCGCTCGTGGCCCTGCTCGTCCTGCATTTCGTCCGCCAGGCCCGCGTCGGCGCCTGGCGGCTTCCCCCGGCGCCCGCGCCCCTGCGCTCGGAGCTCGTGACAGGAGGTGTCCCATGACCGCGCCCATGCCACCCGTGGGGGTGGACCACCTCGTTGCCTGGCTGCGAGACCACCACGGCGAGTTCACGGAAGAGGCGCTTCGCGATCGGCTCCTCGAGGCAGGCCACTCGCACGCCG
>Ga0315289_10009328_pt1 | contig 14139 bp, 14 predicted proteins | sample YL17G11_40_MG_FD_203452 | JGI IMG/M metagenome (GOLD analysis project Ga0315289, IMG submission 203452) | Sediment microbial communities from Yellowstone Lake, YNP, Wyoming, USA - YL17G11_40 | ecosystem: Environmental > Aquatic > Freshwater > Lake > Sediment | place: USA: Wyoming | collected...
ATGCCATGCGTAATCAAAAAATGATGCACACGAGCATCATTACCTAACAAGATAGCATGAAGCTGGTCATTGTTAAATTCAAAAAAAGATAAATGATAAAAACGTAATATTGCAGCAAAGGAAAAAATTAAAATTAAATAAATAAACAAAGGTATCAATTTCTTATTTTTCTTAATTTTGTCCATTGAGGTAGTGGCGCTCTTAGATATCTGATTAAATACAAATTATATCAATACCTATTAAAAAATAGGTTTATTGACCTTCGGACCTTATTCAATGTTTTTGCAAGCCTCCTACTTCCTAAAACCTTCTTATGAACTAAGGTAACGGGAACTGAATCCCAAAAATATTTAGCAGAATAAGGAATCTTAATTCCACAACGATTTACCATCTTGCGCCATCTATTCAAAGTGCTCATATTATGCTCTTTGGTATAATAGTAAACGGCTCCGGTCTTGACCCAAATCTTTTCATCAAATTTCTTTTCTTTAATTAAATCTGAATAAATCTTTGTTCCCGGAAGTATATAAAGCATCGAGGCCCCCGGCCCATGCGTTGACCTTATATTTGTATTCGCATAATCCACCGTCTCTCTTATTGTTGCCTCTGTTTCACCGGGAGTGCCTACACAAAAAAATGCCGAAGTAGTCATCTTATCTGTAAATTTAGCGCATATATCAAAAACATTTTTTACCTGCTCCCTAGTTATTTTCTTATTAATTTTACCCAGGATGGTCTCGGATAAACTTTCTACTCCCCAAGTAATATGCCTGCACCCGGAATCAGTAAGTTTAGCGACCATCTCTTCATTCACAGGAGTAACCCTACAAGAGATCGCGTATTCTATATCTAATTTCTTCAAGGTTTCTGCGATTCTAATCGTCCTGTCTATGCCTAGATTAAACGTATCATCGTGAAAAAAAACACGCTTTGCTCCCATTCTTTTCACATACTCAACCTCTCGGGCAATTCTCTCAGGAGAATTCATCCGTACATTTTGCCCCCAAAAAGAGGAAGTTGAACAAAAAGAACAATTGACCGGGCAACCGCGGGAAGAAATCAAATAAGCAAGTTGTTTTTGTTTTATTTCATCTGCAGCATAAGAATAATCCGGAAAAGGTAATTCATCTAAATCTTTTATAAATTCAGCGGCCTTGTTAGCTACAATACCACCATCTCCATCTTTGTATACTAAACCGCTAATATCTGCTAAGCCGCTTCTATGCTCTATGGCTCGGCAAAGATTAGGTAAAGATTTCTCCCCTTCTGATTGAATTATAAAATCTAAATCTTTATAGAAATATTTAAAAATCTGTGCATAAAGAGTTGCAGGGTGAACTCCGCCAAGTACAACACAAATCTTTTTATCTATTTTCTTTATCAGCCTTAGTAACTTAAATGCGCCCCAGCGATTAAATGAATTAAAAGAAATCCCTATTAAATCGGGCTTAGATTGTTTAATAGAATTAAGGAATGAATTTAAACTTTTTCTAAACTCACAGCCATTGTAGTCATATATATCCACCTTATGCTTCCTTTTCAAAGAAGCGGATAAATATGCCAAGCCCAAAGGGTAGCCTTTAAGATTTAACTCATGGCTTGGCGGATAAACGAGCGCGATTTTCATTTAAATAATTATTTTCCTTACTTTATTTATTGCGAACAGCGATAAAATCCAAACAATTGTCAATACCTTCTTTTGTCCAAAGGAAATTATTGCAATTTGTTTTCTCATAGAATTTATTTACAGGACTTAACTCAGGCGGCAGAAAGTTAAATAAACCTATTTTCTTTAGCCTGCGGTAGAATTTTAAAGAAAATCCTCTTTTTAAGCCAGAAATATCAACTTTGTGAAAATGATCCACCAACAACTCTTTAAACTCATCCGCAAGATATTCTTTTATGTGAAATTTATTAAAGGGCGTATCCCTGCCGGGAGGGGCATATTTTTTATTACATATAGAACAGATAAATATTCCATTGTCTTTCAATAAGTTAGATATATTATTTAAAAGTTTGCGCGTATCCAGTATATGTTCTATATTTTGAAAAGAACAAATAACATCAAATTTCTGGGTTAAGCAGTCAAGATCTCCTACATCCATAACAGAAAATTTTAAGTTTTCTTTATGATATTTATTTTTGCATAATTGATGACCACCTTATCATAATCAATCCCCAACACCTCTTGAGCAAAATCAGCCAGAAAATCTGCTCCGTATCCTTCGCCGCAGCCTATATCTAAAACCTCTTTACCCAAGATAAAAGCCTGAGCAAATTTATAAGCGCAAAAGTGCCGGGCGATCATTAAAGGGGTTTCTTTTTCTAAAAGTATTCTCTCTCCGGTATTAATAATTTCTGTCATTTTCTATGGAAATTAATTATTTAAAAATTTTATATATATGCACTAATGAATTCTTAAATACCGGATTAAACAATTCCGGATGAAGAAGCGCCCAATGATCTTCTATAGGAAAATCTTTGGGATTATCAGATTCGTTATTAATCTCCTGTGGTAAAGCTATAAACAAAAAGTTAATACTTAACTTCTTAAGATTATCTACCCAATCTTTAAAATTCTTTTCTCTACGATAAAAACCAACTGTCAAATCGTAAGGCAACATAGACTTTTTATTGACTGGAACATATAAAACTTCGTTTTTTAATTTCGTTCCAAAAAGAGGATAGATTTCTGAACGCCCGACATATGCCACCCTTTTGCCCTCAGCAGTATTTTCATTTAGCCATCGCCAACCAAAAGCAATATCGCGCTGCCAAGATTCTTTCTTGCTGAATGTTGAGGGATAACGCAAAAATTCTTCCTTGTTATACTTATCATTTAAGAAATATAACATTATTGCTATAAATATTAATGCGATAGCCAAAATCTTAAGACTAAATATTTCATTATAGAATTTTAGTATTTTGCCCTTAGCAACTAAAAAGAATATAAACAATATAACCGAGAAAATTATAGAGAGCACTAATTCGCTCCTATGCGCCAGCTCTAAGGCTGATGCAATAACAGAAATAAACCCGAGGATAGTAATATATTTTTTACCCCAACTAAATTTATCTAAAAATACAATAGAAACAATTAGACCGATACCGAGATAAGGAAAAATATATCTCGTCCATCGTGCATGAATAAAGAAACAATAAACTAATAACATTGTAATTGGTATAGCAAAAAATAAGATATACTCAATGGCTGGCTTAGCCTTGCCCCTAATTAATTTATAAAGAATCAGTGGAATAAATGTTCCGGGTAAAATAAAAGTAATAAATTGTACTCCCATGCCTTCAGTAAACAATAAATCATACACTCCATGCGCATAACTACCCAGATATATTCTGCTATAAGTCACATTATCCATTACCCCCGGAAATAACAAATTCCCAAGAATTTTAATTTGTATAGGGAAAAATGGGTTGCCGGTGTGGATAAAATTTTTTAAATACATATAGCTACCGAATATAAAAATAGGAAATATGATTGCTAAAAAAATTAATATAATCTTTTTTAGAGAAATTTCTTTATATTTTTCTATAAAATAATAGATAAAAATTGGCAATAGGGCGCCTGCCCAGATAATATTTAATATTTTAGTTCCGATAAAAATCCCTGAACTGATTCCAAATATTAAAGCGTTCTTAAAATTAATTTCTTTTTTAAGAAGTAATAGACTATTAAAAACCAAAAGGAATAATACAGCGCAAATAACATCAATCTGTGAACCATATTTGATTTGCTTAAATAGATTTGGAATCAATGCCCACAATAACCCAGAGAAAAAAGCAGTATCCCTATTTACTGAATATTTCCTTAAAATTGAATAAACAGCTAAAATACCTATTATGTAGAAAGGCGCTTCGCCAACATCAGCCAAAAATGCATTTCTTAACGGCATCATCAGCCAGGTAAAAAATAACTGGGCGTTAATCGGATAATAAGTAATACAGCTTAATTCTGTGCCTCCCCTAAAAGACCCAAATAAGGAGAACAGATTAGCGAGATTGCCATTTTTAATCCAGATTGCTGGAAAAGCTAAATGATACTGGAGGCTATCGGCAAAAATAGAAGGATTAATTAAATTTAGGAAAGTTTTTATGCAAAAAAAACTAAAAAAAACAGAGATCCCAAGAAGCAATATCTTATTATTAAGAACAAACGAAATATCAAATCTTTTGAAACTAAGAAAATCCCGTTTGAATAAAAAACAGAATACGAGTAACAGAATTATGGAATGAATTAAGATAACATGGGGTAAATAAAGCAGATTTAATATCCCAAGTATAAGCTCAACTATAATTATTTGTGCAAAAAACAATAAAAACCATGAAAGCAAGAAATCAATTTGACTTTTATCCTCAGATAACCTTTCTGCGAATATAAACGAGCTTGACACTACAAGCAGATTTCCAAAAAGTAAAATAAGCATTTTTCTCTCTTATGTTTTTTAAAATCTAACTGGAATCTTTATCCGCGCGGTTACGAAATATGCTCTTGACGACATACTTCGGCCTTTGTTTAACCTCTTCAAATATTTTTCCAATATACTGACCAAGTATACTTATACCCAATAGCTGAATTGCACCGATAAAAAGAATTACAACCAGAATAGTAGTCGCTCCTTGTGGCGTTTCCGGTCTGATAAACTTTAGGATGATTTGTACAACAATACCAATTAAAGCTACAACAAAAGTAAACAAAGAAATTAATGTCATCAATTCGAGCGGAAAGTATGTAAAAGAAAGTATGCCCTTGGTAGCCCAATTAAAGTATTTCCATAAATTATTAGTGGTTTTACCAAACATTCTTTCCGGGCGGATATAGGGTACGCCGATCTGCTTAAAGCCAACCCAGGCCCGCAGCCCACGCAAAAACCTGTCTCTTTCTGTAATTTGCTTCAGCACATCAACTACTTTTCTATCCATTAGTGAAAAATCTCCGGCATCAAGAGGGATTTTAATATAAGAAAATTTATGAAAAATCCGATAAAATATTTTGTAAGCAATCTGCATGAACAAAGGTGCTTCTCTCTTAACGCGTACGCCGTAAACGACATCAAATCCTTCAAGCCATTTTTTATAGAATTCTTCGATGATTTCTGGAGGATCCTGTAAATCACCATCAAGAAGAACAACAGCATCACCAGAAGCTATATCCATACCGCTTGTAAATGCCATTTGAGAACCAAAATTCCGTGAGTGGTTAATAGCCACAACATGATCGTCCTCCATTACAATCTCAATCAGGACCTGCTCTGTATTGTCGGGGCTTCCATCATTCACAAAGATTATCTCGTAATCTACTTTGATCTTTCTGAATGTTTCTGTCAGTCTCTTATAAAGATAAGGAATTGCCTGTTCATCTTTGAAACATGCGATTACCGCTGAAATTTTTTTCATGGCTCCCCCCCGGATATTCGGTTTATTTCCTGAAATTTATATAATAAGGACTGTTATTCTTCAGCATTTCGTCAATTAAATCAGGAATCTCTTCGTTTTTTTCTGGCCATCTTGAATTTATATTCTTCAGAATTTTCATTATTTTCCTATCCTCTTCGGCCCAGTGCGAAAATCCGTCATGGTAATAATCCTTATTCCTACCGGAGCCAATCAACTTAACCGGTATTCTTTCATGATTAATATAATTTCTGATGCTTTCAAAAGGTCTGTATAACAAAAATGTTGTTATAGAGTAAACAAAAGGTATCTTTCCTTCTAATGCTAGGCCTATGCCTACCCCAACCATAGTCTGCTCAGCTGCTCCTACATTTACAAACCTGTCAGGATAGTCTATTCTTATCTGATCCCATAATTTATAACCCAAATCTCCAGTGATAACCCATATTTTTTTATTTACTGTCATCTTTTCATGCAATAAGTCAGCAAAATACCTTTTCATTCTTACTTCGGTGATTTGTTTTTTCATTTTAAAATATTAACCGCTAATTCATAATCTTCTCTGGTCATTATGTAGTAATGGGCATCTTGTCCTTTTAAAAACGGCATTTGTTCAACTTCGGTTTTTGCAAAAATTACCATAGGTTGAACGGTAATCTTCTGAGTTAAAGCATTGAATAACTCATCTAAATTATGGCCGTCCAAAATTAGCACTTTATAACCAAAGCCTCTGATTCTCTTTAGAAGAGCTGGTAAAAACACCGAATCATATGCTCCCCATCCGTTTGCATTTATAATAATCTTTAAATTATCCGCTTTTTGTTCAAGACCTACCCTAAAAGCTTCCCATATACTGCCTTCAGCGCATTCACCGTCAGATAATACGCAATAAACATTCTTTTTCCTATCTGCCAACGCCATTCCTAAAGCGATTGGCAATCCTTGACCAAGGCTTCCAGTTGAAACATCTATTCCAATTTTTGGATTTCTATCAGGATGGACATGAAGACTTTTGATGGTCCGGTCTTTTATGAATCCAAATTTATTCAAGATTACATAAAGTGCAATACCCGCATGGCCGTTTGATAAAACAAAGCGTTCGTTCTTATGCTTAACATTGTAGATAGCATAAATTATATCTATAGCACTCAGACATGAACCTAAATGGGGAAAATGTAATTCATAACTTATTTCAATGACTCTGCGCCGTATATATTTCTGTTCAGGACTTAAATTATCGATGTTCATAGCCTTAGTTTAAGCTTTGTTTTTTGGCAATTATGCATATATTACCGAGTCTTACTTTTAATCTTATATTTAACAATAAGTTGAGCAACCCGTTTCCTGAATTCAATAAACTAATTTTTATTGACTTGGATAAAGGAATAAGTCTTATAAGATGCTTAAGAGAAACAAGATTTTTCGGAGAATATATTTTAAGCGGGATAAATTTACTTTTTTTAAAAATCTTCCTGATTGTCTCTTTGCTGTAAAGGTAAGGATGCTCGATATCAATGATCGGACTCTTATCTTTAAGAAATTTTGCCGATAAACTTTCTACATCATGAGTAAAAGCAAGTATAAACCCTCCGGGAATCAGAAAATCATAACATATGCTTAGAAAAAAAATTGGATCTCGTATGTGATCGAAAGCCTGAAAGAAAAAAATAAAATAAAATTCATTTTGTTTAAATATGCCTGGTCGTAAAACATCTGCTGTTATATTTTTGATGATATCCTTATCGGCTTTCTGAATAGCATCTATACTTGGCTCTATTCCGAAGACTTCTTTGTATCCAAGATCAAATAATGCTTTTAACATAAAACCGTTTCCACATCCTATTTCTAAAATTTTTGCGTTTTCTGGGAGAATACGCAAAATATCTTTAAGCGAATCCAGATATGATATGGTTAAGTTATTGATTCCCTCTTCGTATGTTAGCTTGCTATTTCTGTACAGAATATCCAGATCGACTTGCTCAAGCACAGGATTAGCTCTTACGAGATTATCATTATTGCACCTAACCATCTGATAATGGATACAATCCGGTATTCTTCTAGCAGAAAAAGTATTGGCATTAAAATCCAACTCGCTAAAATTATTTTTATAGAGTACGGTATAATTTTCAGTAGAATCACAAATAGGGCACCTTGTATCAACCAATTTCATGAATAGACCTTCCTTAACAACTATCTCTATAAAAATGGTGATTTAATTGAAACCATTCCCATGTTAACAACAGGCCTTTCTTTAAATCGATCTTAGGTCTCCAATTAAGCAGTTTCTCGGCTTTAGAAATATCAGCTACCCAATTTTTTGTATCCCAAGCCCTCTGTTTCATTTCTCCCCATCTAAAATCGGTTGTCCTGCCTGTAACTTTTACGGCTGTTTCGACAACTTCTTTAACAGTTGACTGGATGCCTGTTCCTATATTAAAAATCTCTCCATTATAATTCTTTAGCTTATCGATAAGTAAATAAGCATCAACTACATCATCAACATATATCTGGTCATGAGAAATCTCCGGTGAAACTAAATTTATTTTTTGCTTAAGGTATAGAGACCTCATCAATTTTGGGATAAGCCTAGCTGCTCCTTCGTAAGGACCGTATACAGAAAATGGCCTTAATGTGACAATTGGCTTTTTATCTCTCTTGGCAGTATAGGAACATAATAATGTCTGTGAGCATTTTGTGACTGCATAATAACTTGCCGGCTCAAGCAGATCGGTTTCTTTCATTGGTGTTTCTTTGAATCCGTATTCTGAAGAAGTACCGGTATTTACAAAAAGTTCATAATCTATCTGAGAAGTGACCTTTAGTAAATTCCATGAACCAAGTATATTTGTTTTTATAATTTTATCCGGATCGTCCTGATAAGAATAAGCACCAAATGTAGCTAAATGATATATGACAGTCGGCCTTATCTTGTAAATAATTTTTTGTAATTCACCTAAATCCGTTAAGTCAGATATATGCGGTGTTACTCTATCTAAAATATATTCGATAAGACACAAGTTCTTTTTCTCTCTAAGAATAATATGAACCTCTTCATTATTATTGATTAATCTCCTGAGTAAACATGAACCGAGGAAACCTTTGGCTCCGGATATTAGATAAACTCTCTTATTAGACATTTAAATTAACTTTTATTTTAAGTATTGCAAGTACTGTGTCCCAGCAATTTTACTCTTTCTAAACATGTTTTTTAACAAAATTTATAAGCCGGGCAGGAAAAGATGTGCCTGCATTAAAAGCCCAACCATACCCTCCCGTAAAATCTTTATTAATGCATTCTCTTCTCTTAGGTTCAATATTCAGAAGTGTTATCTTCATTTCGTAGTCAAATTAACCGTTAATTTTTCATCTCCTTTTAAAAATTTAGAAGAGTGTATAGATAAAGGGCGCAACTGCTGATGACTGGGTGAAAAAGATTAAAAATCCCAATAATAAGAGTATAATAACTATTGGCGCCAACCACCATTTCTTGCGCACGCGTAAAAAATCCCAGAATTCTTTTAAGATTGCTAATTTACCCATTTATTCTTCCTCCTTTTCTAAAATAATCTTTCGTAATCCGCAGGATTGAATACTTTCTTCTCTCTTTTCTTCCAATATGAATCTTTGTTTTTATCTATCTTCCTATCAAGCAAATCCACTCTTAATAATCTCATTATTAAACCTACGGGAGTAAAAAGTACATAAAATATGATGATTAAAATGAGTCTAGTGTTAATCCATCCTAAAACAAAAGCCAGCTTCATCCAGAAGATATATACCGGTTTTAATGCTAATGGTAATAGAAATGCGGAAAGGAAAAACAGCGCCGATATGATAGAAGCAGAAACAACGCTATGCCTATGCCGGATAAAAATTAAAAGGGTAATTACTAAAAAAGCAATACCCATAGTAATCCCAAACTTCCTTAAAGATTTTTTATCTAAGTTTATTTTCTCCATATTTTCCCTATATGCTATATACTATCTACTACCTACTCTATTTCTAATCTAATTCAAATACCTCCTGCCATTCAATATCCTTCTTCATCGGCTGCTGTTCTCTTTTATCCAGCAAGAAACTGCCCATAATTAGATAATCCATCTCGGTGCGCATAAAACACTTAAAGGCATCCTGCGGCGTGCATACCAGCGGCTCTCCCCTGACATTAAAAGAAGTATTGATAATCACCGGACAGCCAGTTTTTTTATAAAAGGCATCAACCATATCATAATAAAGCGTCTGGTCTTCTCTTTTTATGGTTTGTATGCGGGCAGAATAATCCACGTGTGTCACTGCAGGAATTTGCGATCTGACCACTTTTAACTTATTAAATCCTTTCTGAGAATTTTGCGGATTGGCTATTTTAACCCTTTTCTCTTCTCTTACCGGCGCCACCAATAGCATATATGGGCTCTCTTTATCTAACTCAAACCAATCTGAAACACGCTCTGCCAAAACCGTAGGCGCGAAAGGACGGAAAGATTCCCTGTATTTAATTTTTAAATTCATCTTTGACTGCATTTCGGGATTTCGCGCATCTCCGATAATACTCCTTGCTCCTAATGCCCTTGGCCCGAATTCCAGACGCCTCTGGAACCAGCCTATAACATTATTTTGGATAATTAAATCGGAGATAACATCCGGTATCTCAAGAGGAGATAACTTGCGGTAAAGTATACCTTCCCCAGCGAGAAAGCCCTCAATGTATTCATTACTATAAGAAGGGCCCAAGAAAGATGCCTTTTGCGTATCATTCTTATTGTCCGCTTGACGCGCATTACCTAAATACTTGTGCCACACTAAAAGCGCAGCACCCAAGGCACCACCTGCATCACCGCTTGCCGGCTGAATCCAAATATCTTTAAATGGCCCCTCTCTTAGGATACGACCATTTCCCACGCAATTTAAGGCAACCCCTCCAGCAAGACAGAGTTTATCCTGACCTGTAAATTTATAAACGTGTTTAGCCATTCGGAGCATAACTTCTTCAGTTACTTTTTGAATTGAGGCTGCGATATCCATCTCTTTCTGGGTTATTCGAGTTTCCGGTCTTCTGGCTGGTCCGCCAAAAAGTCTTTCAAAGCGCCAATTGGTCATCCGCATTCCGTTACAGTAGCCAAAATACTTCATATTTAACTTAAATGAGCCATCCTCTTTAATGTCTATTAGTTTACTAAGGATTAAATCCACATATTTAGGCTCCCCATATGGCGCCAACCCCATTAATTTATACTCACCTGAATTTACCTTAAAACCCGTATAATACGTAAATGCAGAATATAAAAGTCCTAAAGAATGCGGAAATCTTAAAGTATATAGAATTTCGATATTATTATCTTTTCCTATTCCAAAACTGGCAGTATCCCACTCTCCCACCCCATCCATAGTCAAAAATGCCGCCTCTTTAAATGGAGATGGATAAAAGGCACTTGCTGCATGAGACTCGTGATGCTCAGTAAATAGAATCTTTCCTTTATAATTCAATTCCTTCCTTATTAAATCAGGAATCCAGAGTTTTTGTTTAAGCCAGAGGGGCATTGCCTGAATAAACGGTCTTATGCCGCTGGGAGCGTGGGTCAAAAATGTCTCTAAAATCCTCTCAAATTTTATAAACGGCTTATCATAAAAAGCTACAAAATTTAAGTCTTTAGCAGTAATGCCGGCTTCTCTAAGACACAAGTTTATAGAATTTATAGGAAAGTTAAAGTCATGCTTTATGCGGGTAAAGCGCTCCTCCTGAACAGCAGCGATTATCTCGCCATCGCGCACCAGAGCCACTGCGCTATCATGATAAAAGCAGGATATGCCTAAGATATTCATAGTCTTTTATAAAGTGAGGGTTTTAATCTCCAACGTTTTACAGAAACGGCTGAGAGTTTCAAGAGTAATGTTCTTCCTGCCTTCCTCTATCCGGGAAATATCCGGCTGCCTTACCATCACCATTAAAGCTAGGTCTTTCTGGCTTAATCCGCGACGTAGCCGCGCCTGCCTGATTATCCAGCCAATTTTTAACGGCAAATCCGCCGGTTTCCCTTTCGGCTTCTTTTCTTTATGGCTGTATTTTTCTACAAGCTGCTCGTAAATCGTCTCCCACCAGTCCCGGAATTCCGAAGAACGGTTAATTTTAGCCCAATTATAACGTATCTTCGGCCAGATTTTAATGAATCCTTCTTTGGAGATTAAAGAAAATACCTCTTTCGGATTATCGCAACGGGAAAGCAGATTAATCATATAAGGAATAAACTTGGGATGCGCCGGTTGTTTGAGTATTCTAACGGCATCCTTTACTGCTTTGTCGTTTAAGTCCCAAAAATACTTTGTAATCTCCATCTGTCTACCCCCGGATTCCCTATTCCAACATTTCCCTGATAAACATTCTCATCTCACCTTCCAAATAAATAAGCATCTCCTTGCTGTCAAATTTCTTGTCGTAAATATCAAGGTCTAAAAGCGCAAGTTTTAACTCCTGCCGCGAGAATGTCCTGTACCAGTGCACCATTCCCCTCTGAGCCTGCCCAGGAACCTTTTTCAAAAATAAATGCAGTGGAACAATTTTCTTTGAAAGCATATAAATATCGAATACATCGCGCGCTTCTCTGCGCCCTTCCATTACCTGGCGTCCGGTTTCATCTTTTTCAACACGCACGCCGGTAACGGCGATTATTTTTTGCAGATATATATTCTCTGCGCTATATACGGGGACACCGGACATTCTTTTTATATTCGGCTTTTCAAAAAGAACATCTTCCACAAAGTCAATTTTCAACGGCCTATCGCTACCCGCAACCGGGATAGTATAAAACCTGACCTTTGCAGTGCTTACAGAGATAAATTCTGATTCCATCTTAAATCTCTTTTTAGTGCGTTTCTTAAATACCGATATCAATTTATCAATTTCGCCTAAATCATACTTTGGTGAAAAAAAATCCAGGTCCGCCGAAAACCTGTGGTGCAGATAATACAACTCAAGCGCGGTGCCGCCGGCCAACGCAAAACTGCCGGGATGAGCAGAGAACATTTTTAAAACATTTTCCTGTGCCTGCCGGATTTTCTGGTCCATAGGTTCACCTTATTTCTATAGTTTATAATCTATATCCATAATAGATTATAAACTATAATGCCGATATAGTCAAGAAGAAAATGTCTTATACCCTTTAAGCACCATTTTATGCCGTTAATCGGGAAGTTAAAATCGTGTTTTTTGCGCGTAAAGCGCTCCTCCTGAACCGCAGCTAAAATCTCTCCATCTCTAACCAAACAAGCAGCGCTATCGTGATAAAAAGCTAAAATGCCTAAAATTTTTTTCTTTCACTAAGACCTCTTTCCCCGAAAGCCGAATTTAAAAAATTATTTACATGGGATAATCCCGCGACTAATAAACTCTTCGCTTACGTAGGAAGCAATTAAAAAGTTACCCCTTTTATCCCGACGCCCCGACTTTCCGTCGGGTGTCGGGATTCCGTCCCACAGAACCCCGGGTTTTAGCCCGAAGGGACTCTATATAATCCCGCAATATCTGTCCATTTGCTCAGGAGCCAATCTTTATGTTCCAGACACCATTGAACAGTAATTTTAATTCCTTCTGTAAATTCTACCTTTGGTTTCCAGCCAATTTTGCGCCATAATTTTTGTGAATTCAACTTATATCTTATATCATGGCCGGGCCTGTCTTTGACAAACTGAATCATACTTTGCGGGGCTTGTAGGTTTTTTAAAATCAACTTTACTGCTTCTATATTCTGTTTTTCTTCACCGCTACCCAAATTGTAAATTTCTCCTAACTTGCCTTTCTGCAGAATTTTAAAAATCCCCTCTACGCAATCCGAAACAAAAAGCCATTCCCTTACATTTTTACCGTCGGCATAGACAGGTATTTTTTCTTTTCTTAATATTTTCAAGATAGCTAAAGGAATAAGTTTCTCCGGATACTGCCAGGGCCCGTAATTGTTACAGGGCCTGACTATAATCGCCGGAAACCCATACGTTCTCATATAGGCCTTGACCAGTAAATCCGCTGCTGCTTTAGAGGCGGCATAAGGGCTATTGGGTCTAAGCGGTGAATCTTCAGAAAAACTTCCTTTTTTAATTTCTCCATATATCTCATCACTCGAAATTTGAATAAATCTCTTTATTTGATATTTCATTGAGACATCAAGTAAGACTTGCGTTCCCCTGATATTTGTCTCTAAAAATGGTGCGGCATCCCGTATGCTTCTGTCCACGTGCGTTTCGGCAGCAAAATTTAAAACTACATCCGGTTTTTCCTTACCAAAGATAAACTCAATTTGTTTTCTGTTGCAAATGTCAGCTTTATAAAATTTATATCTTCCTTTTATATCATTTAATCTTTCTAAATCGCCGGCATAGGTTAGTTTATCAATAACTACAAGGGACAGTCCTCTTAGCTTTGAAGGTCCTTCGCTTCGCTCAGGATGAATCCCTCGAAGTTGACGCAAGGATTCAGGACAGTCCCTTGTAAGGAACCTTACGAATTCGCTACCCATAAAACCTGCGCCGCCGGTAACTAATATTTTAGATAACCCTTTATGCATTCTTCTAACACCTCATTTATATTTCTAATCTTAAAACCCGTTCTCTCCAATTTTCTCGTAGATAGCACTAAATTAGTCCTTACCAGGCCCAGCTTCTTAAAGTCTATGACTTCATATTCAAATTCTGGAACGTATTTTTTATAAATCTCCATAAGTAAAGAATAATCTAAAGCGCCTT
>Ga0315289_10009331_pt1 | contig 14138 bp, 7 predicted proteins | sample YL17G11_40_MG_FD_203452 | JGI IMG/M metagenome (GOLD analysis project Ga0315289, IMG submission 203452) | Sediment microbial communities from Yellowstone Lake, YNP, Wyoming, USA - YL17G11_40 | ecosystem: Environmental > Aquatic > Freshwater > Lake > Sediment | place: USA: Wyoming | collected...
GCTGTTGATGCCCAGGCGCTCCATCAAGTGCGGATTGGTCTGGTAGTTCAGATCGTACCGCCAGAAGACCGACGCATGTTCGGCCGTCAGCACCGGGTACTTGTAGCGGTCGAACACGCCGTTGCCGCCCTCGGCGATTCGGTTCGGTCGATTGATGAGAGCCTCGTACTCGGCGAACAGCTTCCGTACGCGGTCATTGAATTGCTCGTGTGTCATGCTCGATTCCCCTTCGGATTTATGATTGACGATTTACGAATTATGATTCAGGGTTGCCGGAAGGACGGCTCCGATCCGCCGCTCCCAATCATAATTCATAATTCATAAATCATGAATGCGTCTGATGATTTCCAGGCAGCAGCGGCCGTTGTGGTACGGGCATTTCCAGGGCGAGACCTTGGGCAAAGACGGATCGGGCGTGCCGTCGGGCCGGATGCACCAGAACCACTCGCCATGCTCGTGATCCACCACGCGATTCTGAATGAACTGCCAGGAGCGTACGGCGGCCTCCCGAAAGGCATCCTCTCCGGTAAGCTGCCAGGCATTGTAGAATCCGACGACCGCCTCGGCCTGCGGCCACCATTCTCTATTCGGGTTGATGATCCGGCCGTCCCGGCCTTCGTAGAATAACCCGCCGTCCCCGTCCAGACCTTCCGCCAAGACGGCTCGCGCGATTCGCAGCGCCACGCTCTGCACCTCTGTCATCAGGCGATGGTCGCCCAGCGCTTCGGCGGCCTCGCACAGAAGCCAACTACCCTCGATGTCGTGGCCGAAAGTGTAACTGTCCGACTTCGGCGTCCAGGCATCATCGAAGAAGTGCTGCAAGTGGGTCTGCTCGGCATTGAGAATGTGCCGCTGGAAAATACCGATCAAGTCGCGCAGGCTCGTGGCGAGGGCATCTTGCCCTTGCGTGTCGCGGGCATCCTGCCCGCGATTCGAGGGCGGAACGCCCTCGACACGAAGAGCAAGGCCGGGACGGCCTCGCCACGAGAGGGCTCGCAACAGGTTCGTGTAGCCCTCCAGGACATGAAGGTGATTGTTCATCGACTTCTTCTCGTTCATGTCCTTGTCGCTGAGCCGCATATCTTCACACGGCTGCCAGTCGCGGGACATGACTTCGAAATAGCCGCCGTACCGGTCGTCACGCGCGTGCGTCTCGATCAGATCGAAGATCCCCATCGCCTGCCGAAGGGCCGAGGGTTCATGGAAGACCCGAAAGTACTCCGCCAGCGCGTAGAGGCAGAACGCCTCACCGTAGACCTTCTTCCTGTCGTCCCGCACGGCGCCATTGGGATCGAGCTCCCAGAAGCAGCCGCCGTGCTCCCGGTCGAGAAAACGGTCCATCAGGTATTCGTAGGCGCGTTGGGCCAGAGCGCGATCCTGATCGTCCTGCGTGTACGCATACGCGGCGGAGAAGGTCCAGAGAATCCGCGCATTGAGGATCAGCCCCTTGGGGGCATCATCCTGAATATGAAGGTCGTTGGACATCTGGCCGATGAAGCCGCCCCGCCGCTCGTCCACCGTACGCCGGCGCCAAAACGGCAGGATGTCTTCCAGCAACTCCCGCCGGACGCTCGCGGCCAACTCCTTGTCACTGGGCGCGGTCATGATCGATCTCGACCCTCGAAAGCTGGGCCTCCGTCAGGAACTCGATTCGCACGTAGTCATCGCCCGATTCGGCGGGACCGGCCGAATAGCGTAGCGCCTTCCAGAAGCCATACGCTTGCTCGCCATAGGTTTCCGTTCGGGTGACCGCCGACTCGACGGGTCCGGACTTTCGGCCGTCCCTGGAGAAGGAAATGCGAATCGCCGGCTGATCGGATTGGCTAAAGAGCAGAACTCTCACCGCCGCAATGCCGCCGGGGGCGCGATAGATGATCGCGCTCTTGCCCTGGCCGGCGAGGCGATGGCAGTCCTCTTTGAACTTGCGGGCCTGGTTCTCAGTGAATTGCAGATTGCCCTCTTTCAGGAAGATCCGCGAGTCATTCCACAACTCGTCGACCAGCGTACGATGTGTCACGCGCACGGGACCCACCATGTTTGAGGGTTCTGAGACGCCGGAGAGATTGCAGGCAACCACGCGATAATGGTACGTTCTGCCCGGCTGGACGGATTCATCCACGAAAAGAGGCCGATACTGGACCTGGGCATCGGACACACCCGTGCCGACCGTCGTCCAGGGACCGCTGGACGTCTCGGATCGCTGCACGTCATAGGAACTTGCTCCTACGGCACCCTGCCAGGTCACCTGCCCACCCGGGGTCACGGAAAGCAATCGGGGCGGCTGCGGCTTTGGCAGCGGTGGCGGGGTCAGGCCCTGAATCTCGAAGGCCCGCTCCCGCACGAACTGCATCAGCCGGCGCTCATCATACTTCTCCCCGCTGGGAAAGCCGGGCCAGTGGTACGCTTTGAAGTAGTCCCCGCCGGCCGGCTCGTGGTGCCAGTAGAAACCCCCGTCCCGGCTGCGATATCGCAAGCTCCAAAGCAATGCTCCCGTGAGTTTCTCGTCCCGGACCGTGTCCATGACCGCACAGAGGGCCTCCGTGCCGAGAAAGCCGAACTCGCCGACGAAATAGGGCTTCTTGCTCTTGGCCATCTTCGCACTTTCGAGGATGTGGCCGATCATCGCCCGCGGGTCTTTTTCATAGTGGTGGGTCTGAACGAAGTCGATGTTCGAGTCCTCCAGCGAGGAGGGCAGCAGGACCTCGCGGTGCGTGCCATCGAGGACCAAGTGCTGCGGGTCCAGACTCTTGATGTGTGCCACGATCTGCCCGGTCCATGCCGGCGGACTGTGCAATTCGTTGCCGGTCTCCCAGGCGAGGATCGCCTTGTCGTCGCGATAGCGTACGCCCGTCACAGTGTTCACGCGGTTGACGACGAATGTGATGATGTTCTGGAAGTCCTCGATCACCTGCGGGTCGGTCCAGACCTCTTCGGGCTTCTTGCCGCGAAAGGCCGCCAACTCCGCCGTGCCGCCCCACCAGCTCCACTGGTCCACGAAGGGAATGATGAGCCGGACGCGGTGCCTATGAGCCGCCGCGATCACCGCATCGAGAGTCTTGAACGCCTCCTCGTTGAATTGTCCCGGCCCCAGAATGTACCGCGGCAGGTCGGGCGGGTCGTCCGCCTTCTTCACTGCGAGCGTGTACGTGCGAACGACCTGCCCGCCGATTTGCTCGATGGCTCCCAGCGCGTCGTCGATCTCGAATGCATCGGGCAGCCGGAACGGCATGCTCTGCTCGAAGCGCATATCATCTTCGACGTAGTGCAGGTTGGGAATGTTGAACGAGAGGAAGCGAAACTCGCGGTCCCCATCCTTGAGCACATCGCCGTCGCGACGGATGAAATCCTCGAAGCCCTGCTGGCCCGCCCCCTGAACCGTGCCGGCAAGGTACATCGCGACGAGCACGACACACCGGACCAAGAAGCGTATCACTCGCAGTTGTCCCGAAACCATAGGTCTCTCCTTGCACACAATCACCGCTCGTCCGTTCGGAGTACCGCGTTTACGCGGGTCAGATTCTTCTTAGCCTCTACGAACAGCGGAGAAGAGGAGTCTTATCCGCCTGAAGGCGGTACTCCCAACGACTCAATCCGTGGCGGCATCCAATCCACCGCCAGCAACACTCGGCTTGATGGACTCGGGGACCGTCTCTTTGTCCAGCGTATCGTACCAGCTCTTTTTGAGAATCCCCGAGGTCAGCACGACGATACCGGCCACGACCGCCGCCGCCCGCCAGTTCAGCAGGACCACGTACATGGGCAGTAGCACCAGCGACGTCTGCCAGGCGGTGCCCACCACGACGTTGAACATATCCCGGCGGAAATTACGATTCTCCTGAAAACCAGGATCGAGCGCGACGACCTTCCGATGAATCGGTCCCCAGAAGCCCCACGGCCGGACGTTACGGTAGAATGAGATCAGCGTCTTCTCGTCCGTTGGCGCACTGGCGTACGTGCCGATGAGGCAGCCGGCCAGCGACAGCGCGAACAGCACCGGGAAGTAGTACAGAGCCAGGGTCTGTTTGAAGACCAGCGGGAAGACAAGGGCCGGGACCAGGCCCGCGAGCATACCCCAGAAGTACCCGTGCCCGTTGAAGCGCCACCAGTACCATTTCAGCATGTTGGCAGCCACGTACCCACCGTACAAGCCCCCCACGATCCATTGCAGCAGGCTGTTGACATCCTGTGCGAAGACGCCGAGCAAGACCGACACCACCACAATGATCACACCCGTGGTGTAGCTGATCACGGCGGTTTGACGATTGTTGGCATTCGGGCGAATGTACTTGAGGTATAGATCGTTGACGATGTATGCCTGCGAAGCGTTCAGCGTGCCCGCGAACGTGCCCAGAAACGCCGCCAGCAGACCCGCGACGAGGCAACCGAGCAATCCCACCGGCACGAATTCATTGATCGCCGCCGGCAAGATCCGCTCGAAATCGACCTGCCCGTCGTAGATCAGGTTCAGCCTCTGATAGTAAAGAAGACCCAGCACCGCGAAGCCGACCACCATCAGATACCGCACGGGAAACAGCACGACGGAGACAAAGCCGCTCATCAGGGCCGCCTCGCGCGGACTGCGCGTGGCCAGGATTTTCTGCATATCGTAATTGGGGGCGGGACCGGCGGCGCTGGCCCCGATCCCTTTGAACAGCATCAGCATCATGATGATGGTGAACCACGAGAATTGGTCGCGGGCGATCTTGTCATTGGCCTCGCGGATGATATCCGTCCAGTCCAGGCCCAGTCGCCAGCCGAAGAAGGGGTTATGCCAACCGGCGGGCACCACCAGCGAATGCGAGGACAGCTCATGCATCGCGATCCCGCCGATCGCCACCGCCGCGGCGGTCATGATGAGGTATTGCACCAGGTCCGCCAGCACGATGCTGCTCATGCCACCGAGAATCGTATAGAACACGGCAACGATGGTGAAGACGATTCCGTACACGTGCGGCACGTACTCGTCCGGCACGGCGAAGGGCACGTAGGGCGAAACCATCGCCCACGGAATGATTTTCTCGATGAACTTGCCCAGGCCGACGAAGCCGTAGGCCATGAAGCCCAGGCAACTGATGATGGCGAAGATCACGACAATGGTGTGCGACAACCGGGCGCCCAGCCCTGAGCCGAAGCGGGTGCCGATCCACTGGGCGCCGGTGGTAACATTGGACCGCCGCAGCCAGGCGGAGAGGAAGACCATCAGGAAGATCTGGTTGAACGTCGGCCACAGCCACGGGAGCCAGACGCTCTTGAGGCCGTAGACGAACATGATCGTCACCAGCCACAACGTGCCCGAGATGTCGAACATGCCGGAGGCGTTGGACAGGCCCAGGAGGTACCAGGGCAGCTCTTTGCCGCCCAGGAGATAGGAGTTAACGTTCTTCGAGGCCCGCCGGCTGAACCAGACCCCGATCAGGCTGACGGTCAGCAGGTATCCGACAATGATGGCGACATCGATCCCGTGCAGCTTCATGCGATGACCCTCGTAGTCAGTTTGCGGGGTGCGGCGCACACCCCTCATTCCATACCGGCTCCGGCGTCCGGCGTCAAGGCATCCCGTTTGTAGTGACGCCGTGAGGCGTTTCCTCGAATGCCCTTACGGGCACACTACAAACCTTGAGACGGTTCAGGCCGCCAACCTTCTTGTCGCCGGCACAATAGGCCAGGAGCATCCGATCGTCCCCGACGCGCAGCGGCGCTGCGGGCAGGAACGTAATCGACGTGTAGCAGTACCAGCCGTCGGGGTCGCCCTCAATGATCCGGGACCGGCTCCAGGTCCTGCCTTCATCTTGGCTGATCGCCAGGCATAACGGCGTCCGTCGCCCGGCGGGGTACGGATGAACTCCGGAATGGTCGTTCCAAACGCAGAGCAGGTCCCCGGTCCAGGGGACTCGTTTGATGGTGGCGGGACTCAGGGGCGAGACCAGCGCGGAGGGCTCGGCTTTCGACCACGTCTCACCGCCATCTGGAGAATAACAGATATACTGGCTGCCCGCATTGGTCCGCAGGTACATCATCAATCGGCCGTCTTTCAGCTCGACCACCCCCGGCTCCTGCACGGTGATGCGCTGGCCGCTGGGCGCGTAGCCCTGGAACGAGCCCTTGCTGCGTCGCCAGGTCTTGCCGTTGTCGTCGGAGAGATAGCACATGACCACGCCGGCCATGTCCCGCTGGCGCCCCGGCCCCTGGTGCCACGCTACCGGCAGGATCAGACGACCGCTGTGCAACTGAACGGCACGGTCGTTGTTCAGAACGTAGTAGCCTACTTCGTCCGTGATGCAAACGGTCGGCTCGCTCCAAGTCCGGGCCTCATCGGTCGAAAGGCACAGCAGCGGCCGACAATCCTCCTGCGAAGTCTTGCGCAGGTAGAACAGGGCGATCTCGCCCGTGTTCAGTCGCAGCAGCGACACGGACATGACGTTAAGCCCACCCGCGTGCCGGACCACAATCCTGTCGTCACTCCAGGTTCGGCCGCGATCCGGCGAGAGGCGCATGGCCAGATCGGCCGCGGCATCGTCGTCCCTGCCGCCCGTGAACCGGCTGTAGATCAGGCACAAGCGGCCATCTTTAAGCTCGATAATGTCCCCCTCGGAGTTACGTGGATTCTCTTTGCTGGGCTCGATGGTCAGCAGGGTCCTTGTTTCCAGGGCGGCCGCAGGGGCCTTGCCGAAGAAGTAGATCAGCATCTGGTCCACCCGCCGGGACCAGTAGGATTCATGGTGCTTGCCGCCCGGCACTTCCAGGTACCTGTAATTGGTTCCCTTGGCGAGGCCGGCCTTGCGAAACGCCGCAATGAGGCGCCGGCAATGGAGAACAGGCGAGTCCGCAGCCTTCGTGCCGCCTTCCCCCGTTCCGATATCGACCCAGAACTTCGCATCGGGCGGATAGGGCATGTGGCTCGGCACGTCCCGGATCGCGCGGGCGTTGTCCCAGAACACGGAGGGCGAAATCACGCCGGCCATCGAAAAGACGTCGGGACGGGTCGAAGCCAAGTACAGCGAGATCAGGCCCCCCAGGGACGAGCCGCCGACCGCGGTGCTCGTGCGGTCAGGCAGCGTGCGGTACGTCTTGTCAATAAAGGGCTTCAGCTCCTCCACGACAAACCGCAGGTACTCTTCGCCGCTGCGGCCCTGGGGTGAGGGATGGGCGCCATAGGTGTACTCCGTCATGCGCGCGGGCGTGTTATAGATGCCCACGATGATGATCGGGACGATTCTTCCTTCTTTGATCAACCGCTCGGCGGTCTCGTCGAGCCGCCACTCGACCCCGGCGAAGCTCGTTGCCGCGTCGAAAAGGTTCTGGCCGTCGTGCATGTACAGGACGGGATAGCGTGTGGTCGCGTTCGCGGCGTCGCGGTAGCCGGGCGGGAGGTACACGAGGACATCCCGCGTTAGCGTCAGGTGCCTGGATGGAAAGTCCCGGTGTTGCTCGAAGACCCCTGTCAGGGTGTGTTCCCGCCGGGCGGCCCCCGACGACCCGGAAGCAGCGGCCCAACTCGCCACCGTGACTTCCACGATCCTGTCGTCATCCAGGCGCAGAACCCGATTGGCGATCTCCGCCCCATTCTCGCCTTTCTCTACGCGTGCCCAGGCGCCGAGCGTGAATTTGTATTCGAGAGTCTCGTTCTTCGGCAGTTGCAGCCTTGTGCCCCATCGGCCGTCGTCGCGCTTCTGCAACGGAACCGCCCCCGGTGCCCATCGACCGGTGGCCTGCTGGTTACCCGCGATGTAGATGGTGGCGTCCGCAGGCGTGTTCTGCGGCACCGTCACCCGGAACTCGATAGCCACGGTCTCGGCCCGCGCGGATGCCGATGGGGCACAGAGGAGGCTCGCCAGCGATGCCCCCAACCATAGCCGCAGCCAGATTGTGAACGGGTCTTTGAACATCCGGCTGCTTATGCTATCTTCTGGGTCGCCCGAACTCAACAGTGTTCGGGGAATCGTGAATCGCTTGAGGAGATGGCCCGATGATGTCACGAACGGTCCGACGTTTCGCGTTGATCCTATTGCTGTGCGTGAGCCTCCGGGCGACCGGTCAACCGGTTTCGGACCCAGGCCGAGGGAACAACTCACGTCCGCGCCTCTTTTTCACACCTGAGAAGTTGTCACGGCTCCAGCAGCGCATCGAGCAGGACGACCGCTTCCGGCAGGCATGGCTTCGTATCCGGGAGCGCGCCGACCGCCAACTCAAGGACAAATTGGTCTCCAAAGAGCATGCTGAGGGAGGAACCGGCCAGCACGGCAACTACGGCGCCCCCGGCGGTCAGATCGCCAATATGGCCCCGACGTTGGGCTTGGCCTATCGCATGACCGGCAAGAAAGAATACGCGCAGAGACTCAAGGAAGCCCTCCTTTACTACGGCGAGCTTACCCGCTGGGCCGGGGACGCAGGAAACGTGCCGCCCTGGCACTCGGAATTGAATACTGCAAGATTCTGCTTCGGCTACGCGGTGGGCTACGACTGTATCTATGACTACTTGAGCGAGGCGGAGCGTACTTCCATCGCGCAAGCCATGATCCGGCTGGGCATTCTCCCGACCCTCGATGACTGGGTATTGCCGGGCGAGCGGATTCACGCCCTGGATTCGATGGGGCATAACTGGTGGAGCGTGTGCGTCTCCATGGCGGGCTTGGCCGCGCTGTCGCTTCTGGGTGATGAGCCCCGCGCTGACCACTGGGCGCAGGAGGTCTCAGAGGCCTGTCCCGAGTGGTTCGCTTTCCAGGGGAATGTCCTGCAGAACAAATCTCTGAACTTCGACCGCAACGGCGCCTTCTATGAGAGTGTCGGCTACGCGGATTATGCCCTCTCGGAGTACCTGCTGTTTCGGCTCGCCTATGCCAACGTCTATCGGGACAAAGAACCGCCGGAGATCCCGGTGCTGAAAACCGCCGGCGATTTCTTCGTGCACGCAAGTTACCCGACCGCCGGTGCCTTGCTGTCCGTCGATTTCGGGGACAGCAGCCTGCGGACGAACGGAGCGAAAACGGTGCGTTTGCTGCTGGCGAACGGTTACGATGCCGAGGCTTACCACTGGTATCTCGGTCGCACGAATCCGGGGCTGGACGATCCGATCGGGCTGGTCTGGTACGAGGCCCGGCCCATGCCACAGCCGCCGGACGACCTGCCCAAGTCCGTTCTCTATCCCGACATCGGCTGGGCGGTCCTGCGGTCCTCGTGGCAGGACAACGCCACCATGCTGGCCGTCAAGTCCGGATTCACCTGGAACCACGCCCATCCGGATGCCGGCTCGTTCATCCTGTTCCACGAGGGCAAGCCCGTCATCATCGACTCCGGCACGTGTTCCTACAGTCGGCCGGAGTACACCAGTTACTACCGCCAGAGCAAGGCCCACAACGTCGTCCTGATCGACGGCCAAGCCCAGAATCCGGAAGATTGCAGCCGGGGTGACCGTGGCGTGGTCACGCCGGGGCAACTGCCCGATTTGCTGGATTTGGCGGGCATCCGGTACGTTTTCGCCGATGCCACCGGGCCGACTTCATGGAAGTTCTCGCGGAACTACCGTCATTTCGTGTGGATCGATGATGTCCTGCTGATCTGCGACGATATCCGCACCCACGAGCCGGGCAAGCTCGAATGGCTGCTCCACTATGAAGGCACAAGGCAACCAAGCGGCTCGGACCTGATCCTGTCCAACGAGGACGCGAGGGTCACCGTCCGGCCGCTGTTTCCACAGGGCATGCAGGTGGCAGACAAAGAGGGCCTGCGGGACCACAATCCCGATAGAAAAGCGACGTACCTCGCCTTGTCGCCCGAAGGCACAATGCGGGAGGCCAAATTCATCGTGGCTCTGGCGCCGATGCGAAAGGCCGATGCCGGTGCCATGCCCCACATCGAACCACGGACCGCCGACAATGCGATTGGTGTGCGCATTCGCGACGATAAGACAATCACCGATGTTTGGCTGAACCTGATGGCCGACGGTCGGCGCATGCACCGCAACAGCAACAACGTGATCGAGGGCTGGGACACGGATGCCTATCTGATCGCGCTGACCCGCCCGGCCGATGCGGCCGACAGTAATCCAGATTCCATCACGCGCTGCTTCGTGGCGTGCGGCAGTTACCTTCGCAAGAACGGCAAGGTCACGCTCCACTCGCTGTCGAAAGTCAATGCGGCATTCACGTGTCAGGACCCGGAAATGAAGCTCGCTCTGCACGGCCAGCCCATCACGAGAGCCGCCATCCGCGCGGTTACCAAGCCGCGCTCAGTAAGCCTCAACGGCCGGCAGATCGATCCGACCTACGAGGCCGAGAACAAGACCGTCACCGTCCGAGTTGCAACGCCCCGATGACCCGTCACAACTGCCAGCCTTCGCGGTAGGTGGTTCGGACGTACTTGTTCGCCTCGGGCAGGTTCGTCACCTTCATGTTGGGGCCATCCCATTCGATCCGCGCGTCCACGCGCTTGGCGATGTTGCCGAGCAGGCAGATTTCCGTGAGCAGGCCGGAATACTCGAAGTCCGCGCCCGCTCGCTTTCCGGCCTTGCAGGCCCGGACCCAATCCTGTTCGTGCGAACCTTCGACACGCGGAATCGTCTTGGGGGGCAGCTTGTACTCCTTCATCCGGGTCTCGGGGATCAGCCGGGGATCTTCGCCGTAGACGCCGGCGACGAGCTTGCCCTTGGCGCCTTTGAATAGCGAGCCGCCTTCGACGTGGCCCATGCGCCGGCCGTCTTCGAGCTCCAGGGGCCGGGGCGCGCGAACGCCCTCGTACCAGGTCAGCTTGACCGGTGGCAGGTCCCCGCGGGCCGGGAACTCGTACGTCACCACGGAGGCAATCGGGTGGGTGTCCGGATTCAGGTCCAGCGACGTGGCTTCGATGCTGGTCGGGTACCCCAGCTTCAAGGCCCAGACGACCGGGTCGAGCGTGTGCGCGCCGCGGTCGCCCATCATGCCGCAACCGAAATCCCACCAGCAGCGCCACACGGCGGGGTGATAGGCCGGATGATAGGGCCGGTGCGGGGCGGGGCCCAGCCACAGATCCCAGTTCAGCGTCGCCGGGACCGGCGGCGTGTCCCGCGGCCGGCGGCTCCACTTCGAGCTCCAGTACGCGTGACCAAAGGGATAGTACGACAGACTGCACCAGGCATCGACCTCGCGGACCTCGCCGATCGCGCCGTCGGCGATCCACTCGCAGATCAGCCGGCCGCCTTCCATGGAATGCCCCTGAATCCCCATCTGCGTGGTCACGCCGGTCTCGCGAGCGGCCTTCGCCAGCATCCGTGCCTCGTAGACGTCGTGAGTGAGGGGCTTTTGGCAGTAGACATGCTTGCCGCGTCGCATGGCTTCCATCGAGATCACCGCGTGCGTATGGTCCGGCGTCGCAATCATCACGGCGTCGATGTTCTTTTCCTTGTCCAGCATCGCGCGGTAGTCGCCGTACACCTTTGCCTGCGGATACTTCTGGAATGTCTCCGCAGCGTACGCATGGTCCACGTCGCACAAAGCCACGATATTCTCGGTTTCGAGCTGACTCAGATTACTCTTGCCCATGCCGCCCACGCCGATGCCGGCGATGTTGAGCTTCTCGCTCGGGGCCGTGTGCCGCGCGCCGCCCAGAACGTGCCTGGGCACGATGGTGAAGGCGGCGGTCGCTGCGGTTGTGGCAAGAAAATGACGCCGGTCGATCTGCTGTTGCAACATCGCGACATCTCCTGAAATTGCGGTGGGTACATGGCCGTTCTTGTGCGGGTGCCCTGACCCGACAGAGACCACCGCCGGAAAAGGGGACATTCTACTTTTCCCCTTTCCGGAGGGAAAAGTAGAATGTCCCCTTTTCCTTTCCGGCCCGGAGCCTCGCAGGAACGGTCATCCACCCGACCGCCGTGCCATTGTTGCGGCGGATACTCACTGGTAGTATGGTAGCACATTTTGGAGGTTCGTCCATCGCATGAAATGGCAAGGTTGCTCGGTTTTGTTCGTGCAGATCATCGCGGCTCTCATCGTTTCGGCCACCTCGGGCGCCGAGTTGCGCGTTCCCGGATTCACCGCTTACCTCGACCCGGACGGGCGTGGGGCCCGTGTTTCGCAACGTTCGGGCGTCGTCGGCTGGACCGACCCGGCGGCGAAGGTGCTCTGGTTCGGCGAGCTCAAGACGCCGGGCAAGCTCGAGTGCTCCGTCGTGCTGCGGCTGCCGGCGGACGCAACGTCCAAGCTGCGTCTGAGCGTGGCCCGCCAGTCGCGTGAGGCGACCGTGAAGGGTGTAGAGGGCGGCCCGGTGACCGCCGACTTCGGCTCATTTGACATTACCGAGGCGGGGTATCAGCGTTTCGTCCTGGAATCGCTCAATCCACCCGGGCAACGCTGCGGCGATATTGACGCCTTGGTCCTGAACGGCCCAGCGGCGCAGGAGGCGCACTTCAACCTCAAGTCCCGTCGGAACGCCGCTTCGGTGCACCTGATGTATCCGGTGGACAAGGAGACCAAGGTCGAGGCCTTCTACTGTGAGATGACGGGCTTGGAAGATCCCGTCGCGACCTACTACATGGCCTGCGGCTGGCATCGCGGCTACTTCGGCATGCAAGTCAACAGTCTCACCGAGCGCCGGATCATCTTCAGCGTCTGGGACAGCGGCGGCGAGGCGGTCGATCGCGGCAAGGTCGCCGACGAGAACCGCGTCACGCTCATCGCCAAGGGTGAGGGCGTCGTGGCGGGCGATTTCGGCAACGAGGGCACCGGCGGCCACAGTCATCTCGTCTACGCGTGGAAGACCGGCGAAAAGCAGCGCTTCCTCGTCACCGCCAAGCCTACGGACACCACGCACACGATCTACGCGGGTTACTATTTCCACCCCGACAAGAAGCAGTGGGTCCTGATCTCCAGTTGGAAGGCCCCGAAGGAAGGCGGCTACCTGCGCCGGTTGTACAGCTTCAGCGAGGACTTCGGCGGCAGCAACGGCCATCTGCTCCGCAAGGCCCTCTACGGCAACCAATGGATTCGCACGGCCGACGGCCAGTGGATCGAGTTGACAACAGCTACGTTCAGTCACGACCCGACGGGCAAGGCGGACCGGCTCGACCGCTTCATGGGCGTGGAGAGCGGGCAATTCTTCCTCTCCCACGGCGGCTTCGTGCCCGGCTTCACCCAATCCGGCGAGAAATTCACCCGCCCGGCCACCGGCAAGGCCCCGGCGGATATCGTCCTGCCGGAATAACCGGCCAAGCCGCCCCAAGTACGGGCGACGCATGCGTCGCCCCTACAACCGTTAGGATCGCGTAAACGCGGTATTACAAACGAGCCCCCGCGCCGGACCCTTCAATCATAAATCATAATTCATAAATCATAAATTCAGAGCGTCCAGCCTTTGCGGTACTCGCGCCGGAGGAACGCGTCTGCTTCCGGACAGTTCGTCGCCTTGAGACTCTTGGGGTCCCACGTGAGCTTCTTGCCCGTGCGCAAGGCAACGTTGCACAACAGGGCCGCTTCGGCCAGAGCGCCGGAGTAGTCAAAGTTGCAGGTGGTTGGGCCGCCGGTCTTGCAGGCCTTGATCCATTCCTGGTGGTGACCGATGGACTTCGGAATGAAGGGCTCGGGCCGCTGGAAGTCCTTGAATTGCTCTTCCGGCAGCAATTGATGCTTGTTGTAGTCGGCCATCAGCATCCCCTTGGACCCGATGAACAGGACCGCACTATTCCACTTCTCGGTGGGGATGTTCTTCTCCCGGATGAACTCCGGATAGCCGCCGCCGTTGTACCAGGTCAGCTTCACAGGTGGCAACTCGCCGCGGGCGGGGTACTCCTGCCGGGCAATCGTCCAGCGGGCGGCACTTTCGGGGTGCACCGGCCCTTCGGCCTCGACGGTCGTCGGATACCGCAGTTTCAAGGCCCAGAAAGGCAAGTCGCAATAATGGCAGAAGAAATCGCCCAACTGGCCGTTGGCGAAATTCCACCAGTAGCGCCATTGGAACGGAGCGTATTCCGGGCTGTAGGGCCGATAGGCGGCGGGTCCCAGCCACAGGTCCCAATCGAGTGTCGCCGGCACGGACGGCTGCTCTTTCGGGGCATCGCGCTGTGACATACGGGTCGGGTGGGCCGGACCTTCGAAGTTGGCGCTGAGCCAGACGTGGACTTCACCGATCGAGCCGATGGCCCCCGTCTGCACCAGCTCCACGACGCGCCA
>Ga0315289_10009332_pt1 | contig 14138 bp, 15 predicted proteins | sample YL17G11_40_MG_FD_203452 | JGI IMG/M metagenome (GOLD analysis project Ga0315289, IMG submission 203452) | Sediment microbial communities from Yellowstone Lake, YNP, Wyoming, USA - YL17G11_40 | ecosystem: Environmental > Aquatic > Freshwater > Lake > Sediment | place: USA: Wyoming | collected...
AGAAAAAAAGCGGATTATTGGGCCGCTTGGATGGCGATAAAAGTGACTATGCCGGTGATCAGGAGTACGGCCGCGTACGGCAGGAAATGTATTTCCTTCTTCTTAAGGAAAGTCTTTTCCATCTTCTTGCTGATGGAAATACGCATGACATTCCTGCTGACGCCGGTAACATCTGCGCGCCAGCGTGAATCGAGCGTGATGGCGATCCGGGATTGCTGGCCGCTGATTGATTTGCTGCTGTTGAAATTGGTGATCTCAATCCCTTTGAACGGCCCCTGTCGCAAGGTGGTCAATGAATCGGTCCTGATTGCGGCATCATAGCATTCAATGATCAAAACCGGCGTATTCCGTCTATAAAAAAAAGAGTAGTTGCGCGGCAGGCTGTCAAAAACGATATCCAGCGCATACACCATATAATTATCCTGCACTTTTGGCGTACGCGATGGCTCCGTGCTGCGCAGGCGATAATAGGCCGCCTGCGCGACCGCGGCTGATAGCAGAACAAAGCAGAACATACGTACCGGCAGGCGCCTGTATCGCTGAACAATGCCATGCCTAAACTTAATCGTTTGTGTTCTCATAGTGGCCTGATAATGCACCATTATGAAATTATATCCTTATATCATGATTTCCGCACATGGTTATGCAGAGCTACACAATATATTTTTTTCCGTGCCCTTCATACCATAACCGGCAATCGGTGCTGCAATGAAAATCACCACAGCTGATCTGATTCGCAAGAAACGCGCCGGCGAAAAGATCGTCATGCTTACCTGTTACGATTTTCCAACGGCCGTGCTTGAAGATGCGGCCGGCGTGGATATCCAGCTCGTTGGCGATAGTGTGGGCACGAACGTACTCGGTTACGCCGATGTAACGAAGGTGACCGCTGACGATATGCTACACCATATACGCGCCGTCAGCTGCGGGGCGAAACGTTCGTTCGTTCTGGGCGATCTGCCCTATCGCTCATTTGAAACACCGGAGGCGGCTGTACAGACGGCCGGGCTCTTCGCCGACAACGGCGCCGACGGTGTAAAGATGGAAGGCGAAGAAGATGCCATCGAGAAAGTGAAAGCGGTGACCGGCGCCGGTGTCCCGGTATGCGCCCATATCGGCTATACGCCGCAAAAGCTCGGAAAGGCCGCGGTTCAAGGTAAAGACGCAGCGCGGGCCATGCAGCTCATCGATATCGCCGGCCGGCTTGAGCAGGCGGGAGCTTCGATTCTTGTGCTGGAGCTGATACCCGATGAGCTCTCGGCCATCATTACCCGCACGGTTTCGATCCCCACCATCGGCATAGGCGCAGGCCGCTCATGCGACGGACAGGTGCAGGTCTTTCATGATATCGCAGGCATATCGCCGGCCATTTTCAGGCACGCGCATGTTTTTCATGATGTCAAGCACGCCATGCGGCTGGCGATTGATTCCTACCTGTCGGCAACGCGCAACGGACAATTTCCCGCCGAGGCCAATATGGCGCACCTGTCCGAAACCGTGCAGAACGAAATCGCCGAATCACTCGCCCGCACAACAGGCCGCGTATGATTTCATTCCCGTTTCCCCCATGGCATCAAGGCAATAGAAAACCGCATAGAACGTATTCCTTATGCCGCTCATGACCTACCATGAAGAACTCACCTGTGCGCGCGAAGCGGCAATAGCCGCCGGAACAGTGCAGCTTTCGATGAGGCAATCATTGGGGCATGTCGAAATGAAAAGCGATGCCTCGCCGGTAACGGAGGTGGACCGCCGATGCGAAGCCGCCATCCATGAAGCGCTGCTGAAGCGCTTTCCGCGTGACGGATTCATGGGAGAAGAGACCGGCCAGAGCGCCGGCGTGTCGGGGCGCATGTGGATCGTCGATCCCATCGACGGCACACGGCCGTATATGCGCGGCATACCTACGTACAGTTCGCTGATCGCGCTAGCGGACGGCGACCGCATCGTCGTGGGCGTCATGCATTTTCCCGCCCTTGGCGAAACCTACTGGGCGTCGGAGAACGATGGCGCATTTGTCAATGGATCGGCAATACGGGTATCGCGCACCGCCCGGGTCGGATCGGCCATGGGAAGCGCCCTGGGCTTCCTCGAACGCGGCGATGCGGCCGAAGGCCGCCGGTTGTTTGAATTCATGCGGACATGGGATTACGCCTACGGCTACATGGACGCGTACTCCTATGCCTGCGTTGCCGCAGGCCGCCTTGATTTGTGCATCAGCCTGCTTGACAAACCATGGGACTGCGCCGCCGCCGCCTGCATCGTGACCGAAGCGGGCGGCGGGTTTTCGGATCTACGCGGGAAACCGTCCATCGCCGGCGGAAGCGTCGTTGCGTCAAACGGCCTCCTGCACGAGGCGATCATAACGTATTTTCGTTCAACATGATTTTTCCGGCTTTCCCGGCGGCATCCAGGACCGGCGGCGGCGCTCATACTTGACATGGAGGATTCAGTGGCGGAGCAGCAGAACCAGAAACGGCGCTCGGAAACCGCGGGGCTGTTCAATTTCGGCAGAGAGATGATATCGGCCCTTGCCATGGCGCTGGTGGCGATCATCTATGTCATACAAGCCTTCAGGATCCCGACAGGGTCCATGGAAAACAGCCTGCTCGTGGGCGATTTCCTGCTGGGACTCAAATTCGTCTACGGCGCGCCGGCGCTGCCATTTTCATATGCAAAACTCCCGGCGCTGACCAGGCCCAAACCGGGCGATGTCATGATTTTCGAATACCCAGGCAGCGACGGAAAAGACTACATCAAACGCTGCGTGGCCGGACCGGGGCAGACCATTGAGATGCACGGCAAGCGCCTTCTGGTAAACGGCAAGGAGCTGGTGCTGCCGCTAAAAGGCAAATACATCCATGACGGCAAAAGAGCGCCCCTTTACGACAGCGCCTTTGAGTTCGCGCCCCTGCGCATTCCGGCCAGAGGCGACACCATCGCCGCCGACAGCCTGCCCGCGCGCGAATTTCTCTTCCTGAAAAACCTGATCGTTCAGGAAAATCCTGATGGACGATTCGGCAAGTTCATGCACAGCGCCCCCACATGGCCTATCGTTGGCGGCCTGATCGCGAATATCCCCGGGATGCGCGCGCTGTTCGGCGGCGGCACGCCCAGACCGTCGTCGCGCGTGCGCATCGCCCTGCAGCTTTACGTAAACGGCGAATATGCAAACGACCGCCAATTCCCCATTCAAGGCTACGGAGGTTCGTTCTCTTTTGACCAGATCAACAACGATCCGCGGCTTAACATGCTTGATCTCTGGATATATCTCGACGCGTACCTCGGCAACGTGACCCAGATGACCACCGCGGCGCTGCCCGGCCAGGAATTCTCCATCCGCAAAGTGATCTATCTCGACAATAAAATCGTCAAAAAATATGTCGTGAGGCACGACAACTATTTCATGATGGGCGACAACCGGGACAATTCCACGGATTCGCGCTTTTGGGGATATCTCAACCGCAACTACATCAAAGCGCGCGCGCTGATCATCTATTTCTCGTGGAACAGCTATAAATGGTGTCCGGTCTGCAAAACCTATCGCGCGCCCAACGGCGACAACTACTGCAGTTCAAGCGGGCAGGGCCCCCTGTTCTGCGATTTCTGCCATACGCTGCTCAAGCCGTCCGTACCGCTCTATCTGAAAATCCGCTGGAACCGGATCGGCAAGCTGATCCTTCCATGGAATGGAAATCCGAAATCCGCGGGCGAAAGCCGGAACGCGCGCGCCGGATCGCGCTGATCGCCTGCTTCAGTTCTTCATGAGCGCCGGTTGACCGGTGGCATTAACCACGTCCCGCCACAGCGAGCTTTCGGGGTCGACGGAATTGCGGCTTGCGGTTGCCATCTTTATGGGAACATGCACGAAATGGTTGTTGACCAGGCTTACCAGGGCCCTGGTTTTGCCGCTCATGGCTGCATGCACGGCATTGGTGCCCAGTCGCGCGCAGTACAGCGAATCGCCGGGATCAGCCGCCGAACTGCGTATGATATAGCTGGGATCGATATATTTGACATTGACCTCCATGCTCTCTTTTTTAAAGTAATCCGCGATGGCGTCGCGGATTAAAACGCCAATGTCACCCAGCCGGATGTTCCCTGATGCATCACGCTCCTGGGCCGCCGCCAGATGGTCCTGGCCTGCGCCTTCGGCCACCACGATCACGGCATGATTGCGTTCGACAAGACGCCGTTTAAGATGCGCGAGCAGACCGTTGTTCCCCTGCAGATCAAAGGGCACCTCGGGAATCAGCACGAAATTCACATCATTGATCGCCAGGGCCGTATGCGCGGCGATAAATCCCGATTCGCGTCCCATGAGCTTGACAACACCCACGCCATTTACGGCATCATGCGCCTCCACATGCGCGCCGCTCACCACCCGCACCGCGGCGGCAACGGCCGTATCGAAGCCGAAGGAACGCTCGATATAGCTTAAATCGTTATCAATAGTCTTGGGTATGCCCACCACCGCGATCTTATAGCCGCGCGTTTCGGCTTCCCTGGAGATGGCCAGCGCACCTTTCTGCGAACCGTCGCCGCCGATGATAAAAAGCATGTTCAGGTTCATACGCTCTATTTCGTCAACAATTTCCGAAATGCGCTCGCCGCCGCCGCGCGAGCTGCCCAACAACGTGCCGCCATGGTGATGGATCTCCGATACAACATCGGGCGAAAGCTCCATGGCCGGCAATTGATATGCCGGCAACAGGCCGCGCAGGCCGAAGCGGATGCCGCTGATGCGACGCACGCCATAGTGATACCACAGACACATGACAATGGCGCGGATCACATCATTAAGCCCGGGGCACAGGCCGCCGCAGGTGACCACGCCGGCATGGACCTTTGACGGATTGAAATAGATTTTTTCGCGCGGACCCGCCCTTTGCAGCACTTCATTGGGACGGAATTCCCTTTTGAGTCTGTCGGCCGTTGCCACGATATCGAACAGCACGCACTCGTCGTCGCTGACATAATCGGCCATGAAATCATGTGATGATTTGGAGAGCTTGATCGGCGACGGTATGCGGCAATCGCCAAGTTTTTCAACGGTGAAATCAAGTTCAACGGACATGGGATGAAGGCCTCCTGATTGCCTGATGGAAACTCGTGGATTAAAAATAGTGGATCACCATTGTGGAATGTATTTTTCTTCATCCACCGAACCATTGTACAATAATGAGAAGCCTTCCTGCCATTATTTTATCGATGATCGTCCTCTGGTGCGCCTGCGCCCACCAGGTCGCGCCGGGCGGCGGGCCGGCGGACCTCACGCCGCCGCGTATTATCGTCGTGGACCCGCCGGATGGTTCGCTGCGCCATCCGCGGACAAAACCGGTGACGTTCACCTTCGCCGAATGGATCGATCCTAAAAGCGCCGAAAAAGGGACCTCCATATTTCCCATTCCTCCCGGGGGCGTGCATATACGAGCGGCCGCAAGGCGGCTGACCATTGCTCCCGCTAATGCATTCGCCGATTCAACCACCTACCACATCGAGCTCAATACCGGACTGCGGGACCTTCATAACAACGCCATCGGCATGCCGTACCGCATCGTTTTCACCACCGGGGAAAAGCTTGACAGCTGCGGCATCCGGGGGTGCGTGATCGACCCCTTGAAGCGGAATGCGCAGCCCAAAGTGGGGCTTTTCCCTGCCGGCCCCGGTGATTCCCTGTTGTTCGGCACACCGCTCTATCTGGCGCAAACCGACAGTTTCGGCTCTTTTTCAATCGCCTGCATCCGCAAGGGCGTATATCGGGTCATAGCCTTTACCGATGCAAATAGCGACAACCGCTTTCAGCCAGGCCGCGAAGACGCCTATGCGCCGCCCGCGCGGGACATTGCCGTGGATTCGGCAGCCGGACCGATCGCGCTTTTTTCCGTGTCCGGCGATACCGCGCCCGGCCGGATCAAACCGCTTATCGCCCATTCTCCCCGTTGCATCATGGGGACCTGGACCGATGGCAACAATCGGGACCCCATTCATTTCGCCGCAGCGCACTGGCGCATCGAACCGGTTGATACCGCCCGGGGAAAGACGGTGCGCGTGCAGTCGTATGCGCCGATCAATCATTCCAGCCGATTCGCATTGTTTTTGCACGATTCTCTCGCGCTTGCCGGCTACCGGCTTATCTATGCAAGCCGCCGGCATGTCGTCAACACCGTCGGCGACACGCTTTTTTCCGATACCATCCGGTTCAACGGGACCAGCAGCGCCGATACGATTTGTCCGACGGTCCGCTTCGGAGGCGTTGGTCGCTTTGCCGATCTTTTGCAGCGCATCACCCTCAGCTCTTCGGAACCGGTGCGCCTGGCCGCGACCGTTCTCTACGCGCGCGATACGGCCGGCGACACCGTCGCCTTTTTCCCGGAAGATACCGGATACGGGGACACCGTGGCATGTGCTCCGCGCCGGCGCCTCAGGCCGGGCATGCGGTATCGCATCAGGCTGCCGTTTGATCAAATTTCCGATATCAGCGGCAATCATCCCGGCCCGGAAAAATCCGAGACACGCGCCGCAAAATTCGAAATCGGAAAAACCGCGAAGCCGGCGCCGGAAAAGGGCCCCCCGGTTGACACCACGGCGATAGCGATCGAATTCACCGCCATTCCCGGCGACAATCTCTGCATCAGCCTGTCGGCAAAGGCGGAATGCCCCGCCGCCGGCGCGAATCGCTGGTGGGCGTTCCGCTATTTCGGCGGGCCGTCGGTTTACACACGCGAGCATGGCGGCCAAATCCGCTTCGATTCGATTCCCGGGGGCAAGGGGACCTTGCTGCGTTTCGACGATTTCGATACCAGCGGCAGGCCTACGCCCGGGACGCTGTTTCCCTGGCGCGCGCCGGAGCCCGTTGTCCCCTATTCCGATACCCTGGAAGCACGCGAACACTGGGACATCAGCGGCATTTCGGTGCCGACATGCGAGGAATGCGGGAGGCAAAAGAGTTCGGTTCAACTTCGATAATTTGCCTGTTTGGATATTTCAAGGTATTTTTATAAGCAGAGCAGATGAAATATCGGATTACAAAGAATATTCCCGCGCAAGGGGGTATCTATGAAAAACCGCATTATCATTTCTGATCCTTCAATTATGATGGGCAAGCCGGTCATTTCAGGAACCCGCATAACCGTTGAATCCATTCTTGAAAAGCTCGGAGCGGGAGAATCCATCGAACAACTCCTTGATGCCCATCCTCGACTAACGCGCAAAGCGGTGCTTGCGGCAATTGATTTTGCCGCTCAGGTCATGCATTCTGATGTTCTTTATCCCCTTGCAAAAAAAGCCGCATGAATCTGCTTGCCGATGAAAATATTGATAGGCAAATCGTCGATCGATTGCGAAAAGACGGGCATTCGGTTGAATATATCGCCGAAATGGATCCAGGCATTTCTGATGATGAAATCCTCAGAATCGCGCATGATAGAAACGCGCTGCTTCTCACCGGTGATAAAGATTTCGGAGAATTGCTTTTCCGCTTGCGCCGGATCAGCACGGGCGTAATGCTCTTGCGTCTTGCGGGGAAGAAAGCTGAAGAGAAATCGTCTATAGTAGCTCAAATAATTAAAGAGCATTCCGATTCGCTCTTAGGCTCGTTCTCGGTATTGTCACGCGATCAGTTCCGGATTCGCGTATTCCGAAATAGTGCATCATGACCTCCCTCATCACCGGCATCACCGGTTTCGTCGGCGCGCACCTGATCGACCTTCTCCGGCGCCATGGGCAGCGCGTGGCCGGCATTGACATGTGGCCTTCCTTCTCGGCTGACGGCGTGGAATACGCGCCCATCTCCATCCTTGACACCGCAGCGCTGACGCGTTTTTTTGCCCATGTCAAGCCAGCACGCATCTACCATCTGGCCGGCGTCAGCTACCTGCCCGATGCGGACGCCACACCGCGGAATGCATTGGAAACCAACATACTCGGGCTGGTGGCGATCCTGGACGCCGCGCGGTCGTCGTGCCCACAAGCGCGCGTGCTGGTCGTGGGATCGTCCAAGGAATACGGCAGCGGCGTCGCCTCCGAATCCATACCGGAGGCAACGCACCCGCAGCCTACCGATTTCTACGGCATTTCCAAATACGCCGCGGAACTTATCGGCCGTCAATACGTCCGCCAATATGCCATGGACGTGCGGTTCTCCCGTTCTTTCAACCATACGGGTCCAGGCCAGTCGCCGCGGTTCGTCTGTTCCGACTGGGCGCGCCAGGTCGCTGCCATCGAACTCAAACTCCAGAAGCCCGAGATCACGGTGGGCGACATGCGGCCGCATATCGACTTTTCCGATGTCCGGGACGTGTCGCGCGCCTACCGGACGATCCTCGACAAAGGGGAAAAAGGCGGCATGTACAATGTGTGCAGCGGAACGCCGGTTTCCCTGGAGCATGTCCTCGGCCATCTGACGGCAAAATGCTCCCGGAAGGTCCGTATCATCGGCACGGCCTTTAAATCGCGCGACCATAAAGCAAGCCCCCGGCTGGCCGGCGACAACGGCAGGCTGCGGAAACTGGGCTGGAAGCCGCGGTTTGCTATTGAAAATACGCTGGACGATCTGTTTGCGTATTGGATGCGGGAATTGGCCGGGCGGAAATCCACGACGTAGCAGAGACGTTGCGCGCAACGTCTCTGCGTTGGGATGCATTATGATGAAACACGTTCGGTGCGCGACCAGGCCGCGGATTGTATCCCCGACAGATAGCGGAAAAGACCCAGGACCAGCGCGACATTCATGCTTATGAAATAAAATACGAAACGCAATGGCCGCGCAGGAATCAGAAGGCTTGAAAGACCGGCAGCCATGAAGAGCAGCATTCCGCCCAGTGCAACGGAATAGATCGCCCCCGCATGCAGCAGCGCGAGCGCAATCGCCGAAAAGAAAGCAATCCCCATGCAGATCGGCGAAAACCAGCGGGTCACCTTGTGCGATACGTAGCAGAACCAGGGCCAGCCGCGCATGGGGTTTAAAAAATCAAGGAGCCAGAAAAAGGCCTGGAAATTGCCCGCGCCGATGCGAATGCGGCGCTGGAATTCGCTGCGAATGGCCTCGGTCATGTCTTCACTCGACACTGCCGACGCATCAAAAACAACGCGCTTGCCGCTGCGAACCACGTTCATGGGGATAAGTACATCATCGTTCGAATAGGCATTCCGCGGAATCGGCCGGAACAGCTCTTTACGAACGGCATAAAAGCCGCCGAACGCGGATATTGTACTGTGCAGCAGGGCTTCATGCTCTTTCTGCTGCGCTTCAAATGACCGGTATACTCTCTCGCCGAAGCGGTCCCCGGCCGACTGTATATGGTCGATATGTCCGGCCACGGCGCCCACAGCGGGATCGGCGAACGATGCAACCAGGCGCCGCAGGCTGTCCGGCCGATGCATGGTATTCGCATCGGTAAATAGGATGATCTCGGCGTCCACCTGTGGCGTCAGATGATTGATCACCTCTGTTTTGCCGCCCCGCTTTGGAGCTATCCAGAGTTTGATCCGGGGATCGCCCATGCCACGAATGATGTCGTGCGTGGCATCGGTGGAACAGTCGGAACCGATCCAGATGGCCAGCTTATCGGCGGGATAATCAAGCGCGCGCAGATTATCGATTTTCCTGTGCGCCACCTTTTCTTCGTTGTACATCGGCACCACGACGCCCACGGTCGGACAGTGCGATTCATCGCGGCGCCATCGGCGGCCGGCCAGCCGTGCCGCAGCCGCAAGGACCGCGGGATACAATGCGTAGGAGTAGGCGACCGCGGCAATCGAGAACCAGAAGAGGATGGCAATGAAACTATTCATGCGGCCTGCCGTTCCCCGATGCGCGACGGAAAAACCAGATATCGGAACACTCTTCTGAAGCCCTTAAGCAGGCGCGGAAATTCGGACGGTCGCAGCACGGCCTGCATTCCTTTGCGCATGATATACGAAAGCCGCAGATAAAATTCGCGACGCGCACGATCGCAGAACGCGACCAGACACTCATAGGTAAGGTCGGGATTAGACATGACCGATGAATGAAGACCGTCCCGGGTGAGCCATTGTCTGAAGTCGCGTGTGGTGATCCAGCCGCGCTCATCAAACCATCGGTAATCCTCGGTGCCGGGATATATCATGATGGGATAGAATTGCGCTGTATCGGGATTGAGTTCTTTGGCAAAGCGCAGCGTGGTTTCAAGCGTTTGGCGCGTTTCGCCGCGGTTGCCCACCATGAAGCAGCCGTGGACCAGAATGCCGGCGCGCCGTGCGTCGCGCATGAACTGGTGAATGCGTTCTATCCTGGTTCCTTTGCGTATGTTGTCAAGAATACGCTGGTCGCCGCTTTCCAGCCCCACGCAAAACAGGCGGCAGCCGGCTTTTCGCATCACCCGCATGGTTTCCAGGTCCACCTCGGGCCGGGCATTGGCCGACCAGGGGATCGTGGTAGCACGCGCATCGATGAGCGCAAGTGCGAGTTCTCGACAGCGGCCGGTATCGGCTGTAAGCGTGTCGTCTTCGATCATGATTTCCTTGACTTCGGAAAAATTCGCGGCGATGTACCGGAATTCCTCCACGACATTGGCAACGGTCCGCTTGCGATAGGCGTGCCCTTGCAGCACCTGCGGTACCACGCAATAGGTGCATCGGAACGGACAGCCGCGGCCGGTGACGATCACGACCAGCGGATAGCGGCTGTGCCCATAAAAATAGGGCCGGATATCGAGATGCCTCCGATACACCGATGAAACGAACGGCAATTCGTCCAGATTCTGAATATGCGGCCGCTCCCGGTTTTTAATGCATGTCCCATCGGCGGCCCGGAACGCCAGGCCGGCGACGGCGCGCAGACGTTCATCGGAATCGCCCCCGGCAAGCACCGAGGCAAGCTCCGCAAGCGTGGCCTCATATTCACTAAAAGCCACGGCATGTACGCCCGGGCTTTCGCGCAGTGTTTCGACCGGCAGCGCCGAAACATGGACACCCACCAGAACAACAAACAGGCCGGGGACCGCTTCCGTAAGCCGCGCGGCAACCTGGGCATCATGATAAATGCTGGGCGTGGAAGTATCGAGAATCGCCATTGCCGGACCGAATGCGCGCGCTCTTTCAATAACCTCCTCGATCTTCATGTCAACCGCGGCCGCGTCGATCAACGCGATTTCATGACCGCTTTTTTCCAGCCATCCCGCTGCATAGGCAAGCCACATGGGATAATAGAGCGTTCCGCTTTTCGACACGGCGGGCGACCGCGATTCGCGCGAATATCGCGGCAGGAATGGAGGATTAAGCGCTAAAATTTTCATGATTTTGCGGCAGCGGCAAGGAATTTGCCACTCTCGGAAAATAGTTCGCGCCCCGGAAAAACCCGCTTTTCCGGGGGCCTGATCGACGGCTATATCGGCCGGGATTACGCCAGCAAACGATCGATTTTGGCTTTGAACGCGCTTTTCGTAAGAAGGCCGATCTGCTGGTCCGAGATCTTGCCGTTCTTGATGAAAAGGACCGTCGGGATGCTGGTGACGCCGTACCGCGAGGCGCTGGCGGGATTTTCGTCCACATTGAGCTTGCCGATTGTGACTTTTCCATCATATTCCCTGGCCAGGTCCTCCACTATGGGGGCAAGCATCTTGCAGGGGCCGCACCATTCCGCCCAGAAGTCGACGATGGCCGGCGTCGCGGATTTGAGAACATCCTGGTCGAAATTCGCATCGGTAAATGTGTGGAGGTTTTCGCTCATGAAGGGTCCCTTTCCATAAAAGAATGCGTGGTTATCGTTGAACGGCGCGTCGCACGACTATTGAATCCGGGGACGCCGGGTTTGCCGGAGGCGCTTGTGTTTCCAGTATTTTCAGCACTTTTCCCCATATCTTTTGCCAGTCGCGGGGACGGTTTTTATAGGAAGCGATGAAGGCGGACGCATCCTTGGCCGTCACCCGTGTCATGTGCGTTAATTGTTGATACTGCGCCGCTGCAAGCGTATCATTCAGTCCGCTGCTTTTAATCAGCTCCACACCCGCCAGGTACTGAATTAGCACGCTTTTCGGCGGCGCGGCCGGATTCCGGGGCGCGGCCATGTTTAGCGCGACAAGCAAGAGCGGGAGCAGGCATGCCTTCATGATATTCCTATAAAATGATGCAATGGCGCGGGCAAGTCAAGGGCACGCGGGCGCACCCAGATCCGAAAGCCCGCCGACCACCTCCCCCGGCGTGATCCCAAGCAGGCAGGGCCGGTTTCCAAAACGGCAGCGGTTCCCGCCATGCGCATGGCAGGGCCTGCATGCGCATGATGCCTCAAAAATCCTGAATGGCGGATCGCCGGCGGGGTAAAATCCCCACTGCCACGACGTTGCGCCGAAAATCATGCCCGCACGCACGCCGCATGCCCGCGCAAGGTGCGAAAGCCCGGTATCGTTGCCGAGCGCAAGTTTGCTTTGGACCAAAAGCGAGGCGGTCTGTTCGAGGGGCAGCTTTCCTGCAACGGATGCGGCTGCGCTCCCGATCTCCTGCGCCAGAGAAGCACCCGCGGCAAGGTCCTCCGGCCCGCCGAATATCACAACGCGCCACCCCCGGCCTGTAAAATGCCGGCCAACCGCCGCATACCGATCGGCGGGCCACTCCTTGTTTTTCCATGCGGAAAACGGGGCCAGAGCAAGCAGCGGGGGGCCGTCGCTCAACCCCGCGCTCTCCAGCAGCGCCGCATCGCAGCGTTCCACCTGCATTCGAAGCCGGGGTAACGGACCATGCCGCGCCGGGTCCCATCCGGCGGCCCGGGCATACCGCCATACCACGTCATGGGCGCGGTCATACAGATTTATCCGCAAATGCAGAAGGACTGCGCGCATGAAATGCAGCTTGTCAAAAAGGGAAACCGCGCCGCGGCGCGGCAGCATGCGGACGATCCTCCGGCTCCGCGCGTTGTTCTGCAGGTCCACTATCCGGTCCCAGCGCTCATCACGCAGCGCTTCAATCCCGGCCGGCACGGCATCCTTGCCGATCGAAAGCAGCCGGTCGATGCGCGGATCGTGCTGAAAAAGCCCGGCGTACGGCTCCCCCACCATCAGTGTAATTGACGCAGAGGGATAGGCGTCGCGCAGAAACGAAAGCGCGGGGGTGGTCAGCACCACATCACCCATTGATGACAGCCGGATCACGAGGATATTCATATGCTGGAAAAATACTGTCGGCGTGATTATCGCGCAGGCGGAGCGCCGAACAGGAACATGCAGATCGCCCCGGCCGAGGCCACGTTCAGCGATTCGGCGCGCCGGGTGCGGACCGGAATGGTCACGGTGCGGTCCGCCAGAAACAGGAGCGCATCAGTCAATCCATTTCCCTCGTTACCCAGCGCAAGGACCAGCGGCCCGGATACGGCCGCCGGGTCCGGCGGCATCCCCTTGAGCGCAGCGGCGATCAGCGAAAAACCGCGCTTCTTCAGCTCAATGGCACAATCGCGGTAGGCGACGGTGCGGCGGAGCCACACCGAAAGCACCGCGCCGGCGGACGCCTGAACGGTCTTGGGTGCAAAGGGATCGGCACACTGCCCGCTCATGAGAACGCCATCGAACCCGAAAGCCGCGGCAGTGCGGATAAGCATGCCCGCATTGCCGGGGTCCTGAATATCCTCCAGAAGCAGTATGCGAGGACCAACGACCCGCGGGAGCCGCGGCTCATGGACGCCGGGGGGTATCTTGACGCAGGCGGCTATTCCCTGGGGAGATCGCGACGGGCAGATGGCCTGCATCTGCCGTTCGGTAAACCGGCAAACCGGAAAGGTCCGGAATTGCGGCGGTGGATCCGCTTTGTCGACAAGCAGGATATCAGAAATGCATTCCGGCGACGCCAGGGCGATCTGTTCGATCGCGCGCCGGCCCTCCGCCAGGAACAGGCCTTCGGCGCGGCGACCCTCCGCCGAAGCAAGTGATCGGTACCATTTCCAGGATTTCAGAACTGGATCTCCTCGCGGAAGACCGGAAGCCATTGACAAAAGAGCACAAGCCGTTCGATGGTTTCGGTATTGAACATCAGGATGGTGCGGGTAGTGCGGCCCAGGCGCGCTTCGGGATCTTCCTGCACAACGACCACCTTGGCGGCCTTCAGTTCCTCCAGCGCGTCCAGATCCACGCGGCGGCCTTTTCCCGTCCTGTCAAGTTCCAGTTCCAGCTGCG
>Ga0315289_10009333_pt1 | contig 14138 bp, 13 predicted proteins | sample YL17G11_40_MG_FD_203452 | JGI IMG/M metagenome (GOLD analysis project Ga0315289, IMG submission 203452) | Sediment microbial communities from Yellowstone Lake, YNP, Wyoming, USA - YL17G11_40 | ecosystem: Environmental > Aquatic > Freshwater > Lake > Sediment | place: USA: Wyoming | collected...
CAATACTTCGCTCAAGTCCAACAGCTCGTTGGCCAGGCGCAACTGCCCTGCATCACTGCTGGCGAGATCGAGCACATCACCGATCAGCCAGCTCAGGTGCTGCGCGTTGGCTTGGATGCGTTCGACATCCTGACGGTAGGGCTCAGGCAGTGGCACGTCGCCCTGGTCGCTTTCCTGAAGCAAAATGGCACTAAGCCCCACGATGAGGTTCAGCGGCGTCCTCAGTTCGTGACTTACGGTCGAGAGGAAGCGTCCTTTCATCTGGTTTGCTTCCTCGGCGAGCTGGCGGCCCTCCGTCGCCTCACGGTACAGCTGGGCCGTGTTGAGCGCGGCCGCCAACTGCTGTGCGATCGCCCCGTAAAGATCGAGGTGCTCGGTATGGAACGCAACCATGCCAAGTTGGCCGCGCTGGCTCACTAGCGGCAACAGTGCCAAGCTGAAGGGCTGACCGTCTGGCAGAAATCCGTCAGGAGGGAAGTCGCGGGTGCGAAAGCGGACAACCTTCCCAGCGGGGGCAATGATCCCGTGCAAGATGCTCCAGGCTACCTGATCGTCATCTTCGGCTTCGAACAGCGCAACTGAAGCCGCCTGGACGCCCATCGCCGGCAGGTGGCGCGCCAGGACCTGATACACCTGTGTCTCGTCGAGCGCCGTGAGCAGGCGAGGTGTCAGGACGCTGATGCGGTCGACTGTCCAGCGTTGGTGCGCGACATACGACCGGTACTGTCGTCGCATAGCCGCGCTGATCGTAACGTGCGCTTGACCAAGGATGCCTCGCGCCAGATCACGCGCAGCGGATTGTTCGGGTGCCGGCAGCAGGTCCGACAACCTGGTGCTGAGGATCGAAATTGCCCCCTGCCAGATGTGCGTGTCGTCTCTCTCGGACTCCACGCGCCTGAGGATGTCTTCGAGGACCCTCTGAAAACGTGAAGGGTCGTCTTCGTCCACACTTGCGATCAGGGCCCTTATCTGGCTCAGGCATGCCGTGTGGACCTCATCGCGACTCAGATCCTGAGCCTCATTCAGGATCGAGGTGGCCATTTCCTGTGCGAGACGTGACCTACCGCCCGCCGGGCGGACCATCCCAAGGCTTGAGTCGTTGGTCTTGGGCACAGGTAGCGGCATACGACTCCCGCCGCACCCACACGATTCGCGGATGACCAGGTGGGTGGGAATCTTGAAACGCTCACCTGGCTCTGCGCGTCCCGCGATCCGCTCAAGCAGCAGCTCCACCGCGCGATAGCCCATCTTGAACAGAGGAACGTGGACGCTGCTCAGTGGGGGTTCTTGCACCACACTCTCCGGCCGATCATCGAAGCCGATGATGGCGACGTCGTGCGGGACGCGTCGCCCGGAGTCTCTTAGCGCCTGCATCGCACCCAACGCGGATTCGTCATTGCTCGCCAGCACAGCCGTGAAGTCTACCCCGGAATCGATGACCTGCTGCATAGCAGCACAGCCGGCATCATGGACATGCCGGCCGTAAACTACGAGGCGCTCATCATCGGCCAAACCGAATTCTTGAACGGAGGATCGATAGGCGCTGAGCCGAGCGCCCGTGTCTCCCTTCAGATCGTCGGGACTGCCGGCGATGAAGGCGATCCTGCGGTGCCCATGCTCGACGAGATGCTGCACGGCCGCGAAGATGCCGCCCTCATTGTCCGCCACGATGGCCGGGCCATTTTCCCCAGAGGCGACGAACATAACAGGATAGCCACGCGCGATCAGCTCCTGCAGGTAGGATGAGCGTGCGTGGGAATGCAGCGGATTGAAGACGATGAGACCGTCGGCATTCCACGGGCCAATCGGGACGAAATCCGAATCTGACGAGGGAACGGGCCACACGGGTCGTAACGGATCGCTCGAAGAGGCTGAAGGACCCACGCCACAGCCGAGCAGCAAGTTGCAGCCCAGGTCGTGCGCGGCAAGGCAGATCCCACGGTAGATGGGGTTCAGATAGCTGAGCGAGGTCGCTGTCCAGTAGTATTGCCAGCCTGCCAGGGTGCCGATCGTTGGCCGCCCGTGGCGATAGCTCTGTGACATGTGACGATTATGCTCCAAGAAAGCCCCGCCTCTGCCGCCATCGATCTTCCAGCGCCGGACTTTGGAGTGCGTATTACTGTTCGGCGCGGCAGCGATTGCTCATCGATCCGATACCATCGATCTCGACAGTCACAACGTCACCATCGTGTAGGTATCGGGGTGGTTTGCGGTGGTGGCCCACGCCCGGCGGCGTGCCAGTCAGGATCACATCACCGGGCAGCAGAGTGAACGCGCGCGAGAGGAACTCGATCAACACCGGAATCCGGAAAATGAGCTGGTCGGTCCGGCTGTCTTGAACCTTTTCGGAGTTCACGAAGCAGCGAATCGCGAGGGCATGCGGGTCCGCGATCTCGTCAGCGGTGACGATCCATGGCCCCAGCGGACAGAAGGTGTCCAGAGATTTCCCGCGCACCCACTGCCGGTCGCCCTCCTGGAGGTCGCGAGCTGTCACATCATTGGCGATGGTGTAGCCGAACACGTAGTCAAGAGCATGCTCTGCTGTAACCCGGCGAGCCGTCCGCCTGATCACCACCGCCAGCTCCACCTCCCAATCGATTTTGTCCGAAAGTCGCGGGTCCCAGCATATCTCATCGCCGGGGCCGATCACGCTCGAGGGAAACTTGGCGAAGAGAATGGGCCGATCCGGCATGATGCCGTTCTGTTCACGCACATGGTCCACATAGTTCAACCCAATCGCCGCGATCTTTGACGGCAGGAGGGGAGGCGCGAGCTTCAGGGAAGACACGTCCTGGCCAGGTGGACGCGTGGAAGCCGCTATCGCCAGCTCAACTTCGCGCCAAAGCTGGGGACCTGCCTCCATGAGTCCCCGCATGTCCAAGGCAGCGAGCCGCCCGCTCGATTGCCCCGATACCGCCCCGGCCAGATCGATCACCTCGTGCCCGATGAGGGCGCCGAGTGCCTTCGTTCCTTCCTTCCAGTACGTAAGTAGCCGCATGTGACCACCTCATGAGTCATCAGCCGTCGGCACCCGGCGGAACGCTGTCGGCCGCGAAAAGCAATCGCGTGCGACAGATCCGCCGCGGGGCTTTTTCAAACCCAAGCTCCGCTACCAACTCGTCCGCACGGCCAGTCGCGCCAGGCTCACTTCGCATCCGCACCACGAAAGCCTGACCGCGCTCACAGGGGCTCCGATACTCGAGGGCCTGAACGAGAGGGCGGAGGTCGTATCGGCTCATCTCCTGACCTCGCCGCCGCTCGCGCCACGCCTCGGTGCGGACCATGAAGTGCTCGAGCACCACCGTGAAGGCGGCGGGAGTCTGGTCGGTCTCGACTTCCACATGGTACGCCGCGCCGCGTAGTTGGGATTGCAGCGAGGGCCATTCGAGAGGCGCCTCCTCCGCTGCGGCAGCCAGGATGCCGCGCGGCAGAGCTGCGGCAAGGCGCAAAAGGACCATCTCCGCCGCTACATCTTCCGTGAGATAGATGTCCATGACCTCTGCGCTTCCCGTCGTGCCCACCGGAAGCGCCGCGGCAAACTGGATCCGCGGCTGTGGGTGAAAACCCTGGCTGTAGGCCAGCGGCAAACGGGCACGCCGGATGGCCCGCTCCCACGCCCGGGCCAGATCCAGGTGGCCCACGAACTTCACGGAATCGTCCGTCGCGTAGGTCACACGCATCCGCTCCATGCGTTAAGTTTCTACCCTCGTCGGTTCGAAGACGGCTGGACCTTGGGGAACAGAGGATTCCACGCGGATACGTCCTGCATCCATGTGCTCCCAGATCGCCTGCAACGGCACCATGCCTGGCACCCACTTCTCGACAATGAAGACGCCATGCGTGGGGAGTAAGGTAAAAGCCAGTTGCCGCGGGTCCGCGGGGTTGCGTAGTGACTCCGCGCGCGCGAAGGCCGCCTTGATTCCACGGGCCTGGGCCTGTGTGCCGCACGTGACGGGGTAGGTCGAGTAGGCGGGCTCCATAGGCACGAACTCGACGTATCGCGGGTCATAGGAGGCCACGCCGCGGTGCCCGTGAAGCTTTGAGCGCACTACGGGAACTTCCACCGGCCCCATCCCATCAATGGTGAAACCGGTCGACGGCAATGCCTGATCGACATCAAGCATCTCAAACGCTTCAGATGATGGGGGGTCATTGCGCTTGCCTTCCACATGCCTCACCACGACGCCTGCACCATCTTCCTGCAGACCCACGATGACGGCGAGTTCGTCATCCGTAATGTTGTCTTTATCGACAGGACGCGCGCTGCCCGTGATCGTGGCAATCAGGCCTGGCAGGGCAGGCTCCCATGTGGCGTAGCAGCCCTCGCTATATTGGTTGGCGATCGCGCCCGACACGGCCGGGACGTGGACCAGGTCACCGATGCGGACCATATCCGTGAAGAAGTTACGCTTTCCTAGCTCCAGCCCTGCCGCGCGCATGGCGGCTGGGGTGGAGAGGCTCTCCCAAGTAGCGCGCGAGATCGTCTCCGGCAACACCACCTGCCGTCCGATCTCCCGGGCGCTCACCGCCGTCGCCACCCTGAGCACGATGTCATCATAGAAGGCTTCGGAGCCGCCTTCTGAGCGGGCCAGTGAGCCGACGAGGTCGAAGTGCAATGCGTAGTCTGGGCGGTCATCGCCGACGATGAGAAGAATGCGAAGGCACATGGACTGGGCCTGCAAGAGGCGCTCCACAGCCAACATCGGTCCGCCACGGCGTCCTTGTTCGACCAGAGTACGATAAGCCGTGGGTGCCAGGCCCGGGAAATCGAAATCCAACGGATCCGGCGGTTCCTTTCCCAGAGCCGGCTCGAGACGTTGCACCAACGCGTCCAGTTGTGCGGGACGAGCTGCGATCATCGTGAATACGCTAGGCTGTGCGCGCAAGCGGTATTGGCGGCGTGCCTGGAAAAAGGGCGCCTCTCGCCAGGAAAGCGGCTCGCCGAAAGGAGCAGTCGTGAACAGGACATCGGTCTCGTTGTTTGGCGAGCCTTGAACCACGTGGCCGCAACGCTGAAAGGCCTGCGCCAGGTGCGCCGCCACTTGGTCCAGGATCGGCTGCCCGCCAACGGGCAGGAAGGCAACGTGAAGCGTTTGCAACCATGGGTGTACCGGTTGAAGCCCCACGCCGTCAAAGAAAGTGGAAGACATGCCGCCTATTAGCCTTTCTCCGAACCACTCAAATGGAATGATCGCACGGCCCAATCCCCCAACCGAGGGGAGAGACAGTTGACATAAAGCAGGAGCCGCGCCTGATATGGCAAGATCACTTCGGCGCGCCTATGACGAATGGCGCTGATGATGGCCGCGGCCACGGCGTCGGGGGGAATCTTGGCCGACAACGATGGCACGCGCAAGAAGTCAATCAGGGGCGTGTCTACTCGGCCGGGGAAGATCGTCGAAACCCCTACGGAGGTGCCGTGGAGTTCCTGGCGCAAGACCTCTCCGAAGCCCGCGAGAGCGAATTTCGAGGCCACATAGGGGCTATCCGGCGGCACCCCCTTCTTCCCATCCATGGATGACACGAGCACGATGTGGCCACTCCCCTGGCTTCGGAGGTGGGGCAGAACTGCCAACACGAGGTAGAGCGCTCCGTAAAAATTCACATCCATCGCCTTCTGAAAGTCGGCGACAGTTGCTGAGGACACGGGCGCGCGCACGTATTGGCCGGCATTGGCGATGGCGTAGTCCACGCGTCCCCAACGCTCGAGGGTCAATCGCACGGCGCGATCGACCTCGTCTTGCCTGCAGACGTCCACAGGCACTGCAAGGGCCTCGCGCCCCAACGCCCGCACCTCGGCGGCCACGGACTGCAACTCCGCTTCCCGGCGCGCAGACAACGCCACATGGACACCCTCTCGTGCAAGCGCGAGGGCCGTGGCCCTGCCGATTCCGCTAGATGCGCCTGTGATGATGGCGATCTTGTCGTTGAACATGGCTACTGTCTCAATCCCTTTATTGGCGGGCAGCCCCAGGTACCTGTTGGGGCAAGAGGCCGTTCTTCTCGATAGCTGGTGAGAATTCCACACGCGTAACAACTGTCGCGGCAATCGGGCGTCGCGATCCCTTCCAGGGCTCGCTTGTATTCTGTCGCGAGGAAGTGCTTGCTCACGCCGACATCGATGTGGTCCCAAGGCAAGTTCTCCTCGATGGCCCATTCTCTGCGGGCGTACTCGTTTTGATCGAGACCCTCGCTGGCGAAGGCTTGCTGCCACGCATCCCGGTTGAACCGATCGCCCCAGCCATCGAAACCGGCCCCAAGGATCCAGGCGCGCTCGATCACGTCCGAGAGCCTGCGGTCGCCCCGGCTAAGTGCTGCCTCCAAGAGGGTTTCATCTGGACTGTTCCAACTGAACTCTAAGCCTGGACCTCGAAGCCTCCGTGTTAGGATGCCTAGCTGTTCGCGGATGGTGTCCTCTTCCGCCATCGGCAGCCATTGGAAGGGAGTGTGTGGCTTCGGAACGAGGGTGCTGACGCCGACGTGTACACTGGATCTCCTCCCAAGCGTCTCGAAACCGATCCTCCTTACCCGGTGAGACAGATCGGCGATGGCTTCAACGTCATCCGGCGTCTGAGTTGGGTGCCCGATCATGAAGTAGAGCTTGATCGTGGTCCAACCCCGGCTGTAGACCTCCCGTGCTACGTTAAGCAGCTCGTCTGTCCCAATCGGCTTATTGATCACGTTGCGCAGTCGTTCCGTGGCCGCTTCAGGCGCGAACGTGAAACCTGACCGCCGCCCGCCGCGTTCAAGTTGATCCATCAAGTCGACACTGAAGGATTCAAGCCTGAGACTGGGCAGCCCCACCGACAGCCTGTCTTCACAGTGGCGCGCCGCCAGCGCAGTGACCAGCGCCTTGATCTCGCCATAATCTGAAGAACTGAGCGAGAGGAGGCTGATCTCCTCGAATCCCGTGCTGGCGATCAGCCGATCAGCCGACTCAAGCACCTCTGCCAACCGACGTTGGCGGACCGGCCGGTACGTCATGCCAGCTTGGCAAAATCGGCAGCCCCGCGCGCAGCCCCGTTGGATTTCGAGCGCCCCCCTGTTGTGCACGATATCAATGAAAGGGACAATCAGTTGGGTGGGCGGTGGAGGCAGCACCGGCACGATGCGCCGGGTGATCCTCGGTTGTGCTACGTCGCGGTGCTCGCGGTCCAGCTCGAGGGAGCGAAAGCGTCCGTTCTCCTGGCATGCCGTGTGGTAGAATGCGGGCACGTACACGCCGCGGATCCGCGCCAGCCGGCGCAGCGCCGACGTGCGGTTGAGCCCCGCGGTGCGGGCCTCGCACCAAGCGACCATGATCTCCAGGATCGCCTCTTCCCCTTCACCGACGAAAAAGGCGTCGAAGAAGGCGTGCATCGGTTCCGGGTTCAGGCACGCAGCGCCTCCGGCCAGGATCAGCGGGTCATCGTCGGCCCGGTTGGCGCTGCGCAGCGGGATCCCCGCCAGGTCGAGGCAAGACAGCACGTTGGTGTACAGTTGCTCGTATGCCAGGCCAAACCCGATGACGTCGAAGTCTTTCAGAGGATGTCGGCTCTCCAGGGCGTAGAGGGGGATGCCTTCCTTTCGCATGGCACTTGCCATGTCGATCCAGGGAGCATAGGCCCGCTCGGCCAGCATGTCTGGCTGGCGATTGATGATGTCATACAGCACCGCGAGGCCCAGATTGCACATGCCCAGGTCGTACACATCGGGGAAGACCAGCGCGATGCGCTGCCCGGTCGTGTTCCATGGCTTAAGGATACTGTTGTACTCACCGCCCGTGTACCGGGCCGGCTTCTGCACAAACGGTAGCACTCGATCCAGTGCTCTGGAGATCTCAACTGGCGTAGCCCACATGGCGATCCTCCGACCTGCCCGCAGCAGGGCGGGAGTTGAACCCGCAGGGTATGCGCGAGATTATACCACACGCGCACCCGGGCTCTCAAAGCCCATGGGACGCTCCTGTGCCACGCGATCAGGCCAACAATGGCGCCGGATTTGACACCGGATGGTCACGCCAATATAATGCTGTCAGGTTGTACGGGTGTGGCGGATTCGTCTAGAGGCCCAGGATATCGCCCTCTCAAGGCGGAGACACGGGTTCGAATCCCGTATCCGCTACCAAAAGCGGTGTCGCCCCGGGGAAGCGGTTCCCGGGGCGCTCTTTTTTGCCGGTTGACATTGGCAGAGGCTCCCTCTGAGCTATGTTCACGATCACGGATGTGGATCAAAGCGAAGCTCGCGAACGCTTCGGTTACATGCACAGAAAGGCCCTCACACAGGATCTGATCGCCCGGATCGCGGGCAAGTCTAACGACCTGCTGCCTTTCGATGCCCTGATGGAGGTCCTGAGAAGCCATGAGCAGGTCCTGCACCGCGAACCCGAGATGATCCCTCTGGACAAGATCGTTGGGAGTGTCGGGCGTTACAAGGACTTCACGCGCGACTTTCTGCCTCGCAATCGCGCCATGATGGAGAGGTGGGCCCGCGTCGATAGCTACATGAGTGATATGGCCGGACTTGCCCCCATCGATGTCTTCAAGGTAGGGAGCGTCTACTTCGTCGCCGACGGCAATCACCGTGTGTCGGTCGCCCGCGCCAACGGCTTTGATGCCATAGAAGCGCACGTCACCGAATACGTCATCGACGTAGACCTGCAGCCGGGTGATACGTTGGATGAAGCCATCATGAAGGCGGGACGCGCCCGCTTTTTGGCGGATACGAGACTGGATCACCATTTCCCGTACCTTGACCTCTACTTCACCAGGCCAGGGAGCTACACCCAACTGTTGCGTCATCTCGAAGCATACCGGAAGCTCTTGCAGCGCGCGAGGCGCCAGGAGAGCGAAGTCAGTTTGGAGGACGCGGCTGTTGAGTGGTACACGAGGACCTACTTGCCCATCGTGACTGCTATACGTGAGAGGCAGTTGATCAAGCGGTTCCCAGGGCGTACATCAGCCGACCTATACATCTGGGTCTGGGCGGCGATTACGGAAATGTACGAGCTGTTTGGCGAGCATATAAGCCCAGATGAAGGCGCCTCGCTGTTGGAGCTACGGGTTGAGGCGAACCTGAAACGGGCGGTGGAAGACCTCATGCAGCGCCTCATTGACAGCGCGAAGGACGACAACGCCGATGCCGATGACATTCCCGACTGGGTGACCCAGAGCTTCGAATGGGGCAATGCTCTTCCCTTGCAGCTAGCGCCCGGAGGCACAGGTGAGTGACAGTCCGACTCGTGTCCTGCTGGTGAGACACGCCGTGAACGACTATGTGCGTCAGCATCGTATCGCAGGCTGGACGCCTGGGGTACACCTCAACCCGCAGGGTCGCGCCCAAGCCGCCGCCTTGGGATCGCGGCTGGGCAAAGAGAAGTTGGCGGCGATCTATAGCAGCCCTCTCGAACGAACCACGGAAACCGCCGAAGCGATAGCCGCACACCATGGTCTCGTCGTGGTTCCGTTGGAGGGGATAGGTGAGTCTCACTGCGGAGAATGGACGGGTCAGCCAGTGGAAGATCTGCGCAAGACCGATGCCTGGCAACAGGTCCAGCTCTACCCCAGCGGCGCGCGGTTCCCAGGCGGCGAGAGCCTCGTGGAACTTCAGCAGCGCATGGTGAACGCTCTGGAAATGCTGCGAACCCGGCACGCCGGAGAGGCGTTCGTTGTTGTGTCGCACAGCGATCCGATCAAGCTCGCGGTGGCGCACTACGTCGGATTGCACTTGGATCTCTTCCAGCGTCTCGTGATTGACCCCGCGTCCATCACGGAGCTCGAGCTCTCAGCGATGCGCCCCAGATTGCTACGCTGCAATGATTGCGCACACCTGCCTCCGGAAACCGAGGAAGTTGCCGCAGGAACGCCTCCGACGGAGGATAGTGGTGGGAAGCAGGACGGCCATGGCCCACTTTAGCGAGGACGACGCCCACCCCGTTACCCGGATCACGGCAGGGTCCATCGGGGAGCCCGGCCGGCGGGTCTTCATACTGCAGGCACAATATGGTAAGTCTCTCGTATCGTGGGTCATCGAGAAGGATCATGCCGTTGCACTGATGCGCGCCATCCCCAGGCTTCTCTCCGATATTCGGACGCAGTATCCAGAGCTGGCTGAGCCGCTCGTCGCCCACCGGCCGAACCTGGACCTGGTGGAGCCTCTCTCTCCGGAGTTCCGCGTCACGTCCATCGGCCTCGGATACGACCGCATCCACGACTTAGTTATCCTGACGTTGGCAGATGGCGGTCAGGATTCCGAGGAAGGTCGAGACGGGGCGGATGGAAACCCGGCATCGTCTGAGACGCAACTATTCACAACGCGAGGGCAGGCGCTTCTGCTTAGCCAACAGTCCGAACAGGTGGTGGCTGCAGGAAGGCCGGCTTGCCCCAACTGCGGCCAGCCAATCGATGACTACGGCCATTTCTGCGCTCCGGACGCTTCCGGACGACGGACTGGAGGGGTTCTTCATTGAGTGTTGTGGCCCACGGCGGGAGCCCTGGGACTATCGATGACGTGGACCCACAGTACATCCTCGGGCTTCTGCGTGGTGGAACGATGACACTCGTGGGGTTGCTGAACTGGAGCTCCAACTATACGTTCTTGGGCGAGGTCACGCTTCACGGGGCTCGGGCGCCGGTTGTGTACAAACCGACGCGCGGCGAGCGGCCCCTTTGGGATTTCCAGCGAGGCACGCTTGCCAAACGCGAGACGGCAGCCTTCATCATCAGCCATGCGCTCGGCTGGGGGTTGGTGCCTCCCACAGTATTGAGGGATGGCCCGCACGGTCCCGGTTCCGTCCAGTTGTTCCTGGACGTGGATCAGGAAGCCCACTATTTCACCTTTCGCGACGAGCCGGCCTTTCGCCGTTCGCTGCAGGCCCTGGCCCTCTTCGACATCGTCACCAACAACGCTGACCGAAAGGGCGGGCACTGTCTGCGCGCCGCCGATGGACGGGTCATCGCGATCGACCAGGGTCTCTGTTTTCATGTCGAGCCCAAGCTGCGGACGGTCATTTGGGAATTCGCAGGTGAGTCTGTACCGGATGATCTGGCAACCGATCTTGCTCGCTTGGAGGTGGACCTCTCAGACCGGCATTGTCAGACCGTGAAGGAGCTGAAGCGATTGCTGGCTCCTACGGAGATCCAGGCCCTACGGCGACGGCTTTCGCGCCTTATCAAAGCTGGTGCATTTCCAGACCCTCCGGAGGACCGCCGGCCCTATCCCTGGCCCCCGGTTTGACGGAAGTGCTCCCTGAGCTGGTCCATTTTCCAAGGAGGAAACGAGATGCTGGTCACGACGTCTCAATTGTACGAGGTCGCCTACGGGCGCTTCGCTATCGGCGCATACAACATTAACAACATAGAGCAGGCTCTTGGCCTGTTTCAAGGTGGAATCAAGGCCCAGGCGCCCTTGATCATCCAACTGTCGAAGGGTGCTCGCCAGTACGCCGGCGCGCGCATGCTCGAGGCGATCATCCGCACGGCCGAAGTAGAGTATCCGGACGCGATTTTCGCTGTCCATCTGGACCATGGCGATGAGCCCACCTGCAACGACGCCATCGACTCAGGCTTTTACAGCTCCGTGATGATCGACGTTTCCCACGAGGCCTTCGAGAGCAACGTGGCCATCACGAAGAGGGTGGTCAACCGTGCGCATATGCGGGGAATCAGCGTCGAGGCCGAGTTGGGGATGCTCGGAGGCGTTGAGGAGGACATCCGGGTGGAAGAGAGGAATGCCTTCCTCACCGATCCGGAGGAGGCCAGGGCATTCGTGCAGCGCACCGGGTGCGACTCGCTGGCGGTCGCTATCGGGACGAGCCACGGGGCGTACAAGTTCAAGGGGCGACAGGGATTGCGTCTGGATCGACTGGCGGAAATCCATGAGCACCTGCCGGGATTCCCTCTCGTGATGCATGGGGCCTCATCTGTGCCCCAAGTGGAGATCGAGCGCATCAATGCCGCCGGCGGCAAGCTCGACCCATCGGCGCGTGGTGTGGAGGAGAGCGAGTTTGCAAGGGCCGTTCCGCTCGGGGTTGCGAAGGTTAACATCGATACCGACGGCCGGCTGGTTTGGTGTCGAGTTCACCGGGAGTTCTTCCGCGATCATCCCGACGAGTTCGATTTCCGCAAGCCCGGCCGGGCCTTCATCGTTGCCTATGCCGATTTCATCGAAGAGAAGAGCCGGGCGCTTGGCTGCGCGGGGACGCTCCAGGAAGTTCGCAGCCGACTGGCTTCCGGAGCTTGATGGCCGAGAGTAGCGCGAGTCATCGGCCTCGGCCCCGATCCCGAAGCGAGTCAGAATGAGGAAGTGACAAACAGCGGCGCATTTGCCCGGCGCAGCGCACTCCCTACTGAGGGCCGAACATCTCGACGGTCAGCCTGGCATTGCCGAAGGGGTTTCGGCGCGCCGTCGCTATTCCTCTCGATAATCGCTGACTTTCCCACGTACCTGCTTCAGCGCGGAGCGCACGCGTTTTTCTGCCAGCCTGCGTTCACGTGCGGCTGTGCCCGGGTGCGTAGGAACTCTGCGTCTTCGAGGTCGCAGGGCCGACGACAAAAGCGAACGGAATCGCTCTACGGCATCGTCACGGTTGGCTGTCTGACTGCGGGTTGCACTAGAGACGATGTGCAGTGTCCCCTCGCCGTCGATGCGGCCGGCCAGCCGGCCAAGCAGGCGCTCCCGCGCTGGCTCGGTTAGGCTAGGCGAGCCGGCAACATCAAATAGCAGCTCCACCCGCGTCTCGCTCCGGTTCACGTGCTGTCCGCCCGGCCCACTGCTGCGGCTAAAGCGGAAGCGAATCTCGGAGGCCGGGATCTTAAGGTCAGGCGAGATGATAACCACCTCGTTGCTACCCGGCGCAGGTTCCAACTCAGCCATGGCGCTCGAGGCTCGCGACAAAGTCCAGCACGATGCGGTTAAACGACGCAGACTGATCCAGGTTGGTCGCATGACCTGAATCGCGGATGACGACGTAGGAGGCATGTGGCAGGAGGCGTCGCAGGCGCACCTTGTATTCCATGGGCTCCACGGCGTCGTCCTCACCGGCCACGATCAACGTCGGGCAGCTAACGCCCCGCAGCGCTCGGCCAGGCCGAAAAGTAGCGACCGCCCGCACCGAACGACGGTAGGCATCGGGGTCGTTCGACGCGAGTCGCGCCTCAGCCTGTGCCTTCAGCAAGTGCTCGGCCGGGTGAGGAAACAGCTCATCGGCAATGCTTGCAGCAGTGCGCCCCATGTCTGCACGCTGGACCAGCAGGCCCGCCCTCCTTACCGTGTTGTACATCGTTGTACATCTTGGTCGATTCTCGCGCCGTTTCCTGCGCTGCGCAAGCGCTGCGGCCCACTCTGGTTGTCCGTCGACCGGTTTCATGGTAACCTAGAGAATGGTGTGCCCCGACGCGCGGCACAAAGGAGGCCAAAGTGGGCGAGCCGAAGCTCGTGACAGTTTTTGTGGCTCAAGGCATGCTGCCTGCGCAAGTTGTGAAGGGTCGTCTGGAGACTGAGGGCATTCCGGTGCTCTTACGATATGAGGCGGTAGGGCAGATTCTGGGCCTAACGATTGATGGTTTGGGTTCCGTAGATGTGTTGGTGCCGGAGGAACACGCCGACCGGGCGATGCACCTGCTTTCGGAGGATGTGCTGCCGAACGAGGAGGGTTTCTGATCGAGAATGCGCACGGACAATGCTTTTTTGTGTGGGCCGCCGTATTCCTGCTATAATGGGATGCTGTCTTTATCCATCTCATGCAATCAGAGGAGAGCCGTCGCGTGATACATCGCAAGACACAGACCGGCGAGTATTGGCGGGCCTTTTCGCTCACCGAGCAGGACATTGAATTCCTTCGCAACCTTCTACTCGAGGTCGAGCGCCCGCTGACGACCCAAGCGCTTGCCCGGGCGCTTCTGGTCGAACGATGTCGTCGTGAAGAGTCGGAACTGCGCGCTGAACTTGCCCTGGGCACGATGTACCAACCCAAACGGACTCTCGCTTTGGGTGAAAAGGTGATCTTTCCCGCCCTTGATTTTCGACTGGGGGAGGTTGTCAGCATCCGGGCCGGAGAGAATCCTGAGTACGGGGAATTTGACGTTGTCACTGTGGATTTCGGTCCCGACCGTCGCAGACGCTCCTTCGCCGCCCGGCTGAGCGCACCGCACAAACTCAAC
>Ga0315289_10009335_pt1 | contig 14136 bp, 15 predicted proteins | sample YL17G11_40_MG_FD_203452 | JGI IMG/M metagenome (GOLD analysis project Ga0315289, IMG submission 203452) | Sediment microbial communities from Yellowstone Lake, YNP, Wyoming, USA - YL17G11_40 | ecosystem: Environmental > Aquatic > Freshwater > Lake > Sediment | place: USA: Wyoming | collected...
GGTACCAAGCAGCGCCCAACGAAAGCCCTGGATGACGCCTGCCATCGGATTGAGGGCGAACACAAGCTGCCATTTGGCGCTTGGAATGATGCTGGACGAGTACACGACGGGCGAAGCATAGAACCAGGCCTGAATGATAAAGGGGATCATGTGCTGCACATCGCGGTACTGAACGTTGAGCGCCGAAAGCCACAGGCCCACGGCCAGAGCGGTCAGCAGGGCCAGGATCACCAACAGCGGCAGCCAGAGTACATTCAGGTTAATTTTCAGATGGTAGTAGAACATCAATGCGAGTAAAACCAGGAAGGCCAGGAAAAAATCAATCAGCCCGGCAGCCACCGCCGAGAAGGGGATTACTAATCTGGGAAAGTAAACCTTGGTGATTAAGTTGGAATTGCCGACCAAGCTGGTGCCGGCGCGCTGCAAAGCGCCGGCAAAGAGCTGCCAGGGCAAGAGAGCCACGAAGCTGAATACCGGATATGGCACGCCGTTATCGGTGGGGACTTTGAGCAGGTATCCCATGATGACGCTGAAAATAACCATGGTCAGCAGCGGTTGCAGGATGGCCCAGGCCACACCCAGGAAAGCCTGCTTATAGCGCACCTTGATGTCGCGCCAGGTCAGGAAATAAACAAGTTCGCGATAGATCCACAAGTCACGCAGGTTGAGGGCGCTCCAACCACGTGCTGGGCGGATGGTGATGGTTGAAGGTTGAAGGTTGGATCCTATAGTTGAAGGTTGAAGGTTAGAATGTTGCAGGTTTTTTCTAGCCATAAGGTCTCTCACGGGTTACTGTTCTTTCAGGAACTCTCAACTTGCCCCTTGCATCATGCGACCACGACACCACTCGATAGTTCGGCGTAAGCCTTCTTCGAAAGACGTCGCGGCGCGGAAACCGAAGTATTCTTCAGCGCGGCTTACGTCCAGACGCCGGCGCGGTTGGCCGTTAGGTTTGCTGACATCCCAGACCAACTTGCCTTCAAAGCCAGTCAGGCGGGCGATCATCTCGACCAGATCTTTGATGGAAATCTCGACACCTGATCCCAGGTTGACCGGCTGCGAGCCATCGTATTTCTCGGTTGCCAGCAGGATACCCTCGGCGGCGTCTTCCACGTACAAGAATTCGCGCGTCGGCGAGCCGTTCCCCCAAACGATGATCTCCTTTTCACCGCGCTCTTGCGCCTCCAGGCACTTGCGGATCACGGCCGGGATAATGTGCGAGGATTGCAAATCGAAATTATCACCCGGCCCATACAGGTTCACTGGCAGGAGAAAAATGGCGTTAAATCCATACTGCTGGCGATAAGCCTGCGCCTGGACGAGGAGCATCTTCTTTGCCAACCCGTAGGAGGCGTTGGTCTCTTCCGGGTAGCCATCCCACAGGTTGTCTTCTTTGAACGGCACAGGTGTAAATTTAGGGTATGCACATACCGTGCCAAGCGCGACGAACTTGCCAATTCCACGCTGCCAGGCCTGGTGCATCAGCTCCGCGCCCATCATCAGGTTGTCGTAGAAGAATTCCGCAGGATGCTCTCGGTTTGCGCCGATGCCTCCGACGCGCGCGGCGAGGTGGATGATTATTAAGTTGGAGGGTTGAAGGTTGGAGGTTGAAGGTTGAAAGGTTGGAAGGTTGGAAGGTGTAAAGTCGGCAGGTTGAAGATGGGCGGGACGTTTATCAGGTGGGAGGATGGACTCATCCAGCAAGCGGTGGATGTCGTCGCGATCCATCAGGTTGTAACACTCGATGCGCGGGATGAGTATATCCGCCGCGCCGCGTTGGATCAGTTTCTTGACGATGAAGGTGCCGAGGAATCCCGCGCCACCGGTTACAATCACGCGCTTGTCTTTCCAATAAGTGACGGGGTGAATTGTTGGAATGTTGGAAGGATGGATGGTCATGCCGTCAGACATTATAGGATGCTCCTTCCTCGTTTACCCGCCGAGTGTTCGGATGTGAGCGTAGGTACTGAATAAAACGTGTAAGTTGCTTGCTACACACGACTACAAGATCAAAAGCCTCGTTGAATTCCTCTTCGCTGATGTACTGGACATCTTGGGCTAGATAAAGTTGCGCTCGCAACTCCCCGGCAGAAGATTTAGATCGCCCAAGATACTCAACGAACATACTTTGTGTCTGGCTCTCGAAGCCTTCGGCTATGTTAGATAGGATGGATACCGCTGCCCGGCGCATTTGATCCCGTAAGCCAAAATCCTTCGAGAACTCTCCTTTTCGAGTCAGAAAATAGATCAGGTTTGCCAACTTCCTCGCGTTCTTCCATACATCCAGGTCTTCAAAACGAGCTACTTTCGGCATCCTTCACCTCACACATTTATCTATTGAACCTTAAACCTTCAGACCATCAAACCTTTAAACCTTACTAGGAACGCTGCTTCTCAAGGTAATATTTCCTTTCCAGTTTCCATTTTCATATGGAGAAGCACCGAAAGACCGCTCACCTCCAGCATAGGCGCCTTACCATCCGGTACGATGGAGATGTGCTGCTCGAGACAGGTTAATTTGCATATATCGGCCACGTCACCTTCGCCGGCCAGACGCACGCGCTCGAAGCCGGCCTTGCGTACCTGCTCCAGGTGCTCCTGAACGCGCTTTCGTGTACGCCGGTAGAGATTGAACTGTTGCTCAATGTAATCCACCGTCAGGCGGGCGCGCAGGGTGATCCCCTCAGGCGTGATGATATAGCGCAGTTTCTTCCGTTCGGCGCGCTTGATCTTGACGTAGCCCTTCTCGATCAAGCGCTTGAGGTGCCAATTGACCGTCCCGACCGCCACGCCTAATTGGGTGGCGAGCGAGGCCTGGGTCACGTCGGGATCGCGCTCGATGTTTTCGAGCAGGGCAAGTTGACGGGCGGTATCAGGAGATTTTTCCATAATATTTCCAAAATTCAGTGATTGAATTATAATCCCATATCGAGAGACGTCAAGGGCGCTTCGACAGTCTTTTAAGCATTGACATTACAGTGTAAAATAGCCCCCACAAGATGAGCGCGCACCCGCCACTCTCCCTACCCCGTCAGCCTGACCCAACCGCAATTCGGTATCGAACAGAACGCGCTACACACTGGGACGCAATTGCACGCCGCCTGGATACCTGGCACAGCTGGGGCGGCGCCTATCACCAGCGATTGACACAGATTTATCAATTCCTGGTAGCGCCGGGGCATCGTGTCCTCAAGCCCGCTGGTCAACTGGTTTATGGCGCGCCCGTCGAACGGCGTTTCATGGTTTTTATGTTTCGCCGGCTGGGTTATGACATTCGTAAGGCGCATTTTTCCACTGAAAAGCAGATCACGGCAGCAGCAGGTCAGCTCTTCAGCCGGGGGAAAATCCTCCAGATGAAAAGCACACCGCCCCTATTCGGGGCAGTGTACGAAGTTGGGCATTTCGTCGAGGCCAGGTAGGTGGCTGAAAAAATGTCAGGCAATTTTACAGATTGCCGTTTAATATATAATCAGATTAAATACAGACCGTACTTAACGGTTTCGTTCGACTTGGATCGATATGACGATATAGTGACCCGGAGCCGCGGCTTTCTCTCTTTCCGACACATCCATCTTAATCGTTGGACAGCGAAAGCCAACCTGGGTGCGAACGCCGCTGGATCGTATTCATACTGCTATTGAACACACCGAGTTTGAATCATATCGGCATTAAATCCACCATGCACGAAGAATCACGAGTTGGGTGAGAATAAGAAGAGATTGAAATGGTTCACCATAGAGCGAAATGAAAACTAAAACGACATTTTTCCATTGCGGGGAGCAGTTGCAGAGAACGCTTGCAAGAGAAATCAACGATGTCGAGTCGGTTGTCGGCCAAGTGCCGTAGGCTCCTTCATTCCAATATGACGAAAATGGTAACACTTATGAGCATCAGACTGCTTACAACAAGGCATTCTCCGAACAGTTTATTTGTCTCGGTTGGGAGCCTCAGCCCATGCTTCGGGTAGACCCCAAACTGATTGGTGATTTCCGAAGAGGACTGGTTTTTGTAGAAATCCAATTCGGGAACAGTTCCACTCTATACAGGGACTATTACAAGTTCCAGTACGGCTTGGCTAATGGATTACTCTCTTTGGCAGTGCTTATTGTTCCGACAAGACCAAGTGAGTTTTTCCCAACGAGACCAAAGAGCGTTCTGAATATGGCAGAATACGATTTGGCACATACTTGTTTGACAGTGCTACCCATCAACATGCCTGTGTTGCTCGTGGGGCTATTACCGGAAAACTAAACACCCAACAAATAGTTGCACCTGACATGGCAAAACAGCATGCCACGCCGGTGAGAATCATGTTGGCAGCTACGCACCCTCTCATCCCTTCCTTCCCACCCTCACCCCTGGCCGAGGCGGCCTCAAGCCGCCTTCGGCCGTATCGGGCGCATGAGCGCCCGATGCCTCCTCTCTACCCGATTTTCCATCGCCAGCCTCACATCCCAGGGCGGCAGACGGCTGACCCAGACGCTGAACCAACTTCAATTTCTCGGCAGAAGCATACCAGATATCGAATAGGATGCGTTTGGCTCGAATTTTCTTGGCATAGATTGCATTTTTCACCATTTCAGCGAAATGGTCGTTCTTCGTCCTGCCATCCTGGTCGGGTGCATAAATGCGGTAGTCAATCAGATAGAAGTCTTCTTCCGCACCGGCACTATGCACCAGATTGACCACACCAATACCAAGAACCAGACCATGTTCTGCGCCACAGTATTGAAGTTTCACCAGTTCAATGAACTGTGAGTCACGTTTTTATTGCACGCTATCATCTACAATCAAAAATGCCTCAAGGCTGTCTTCAATCAGCACTTCGACCAAGTATAATAAGCCGCGCGCTGTGAGGCGTTCTCTAATCAGGTAGTCTGTGATGACATCGTGACTGACATCATCCAAATGGTCTGCAAGGTTGTGCTTGTGAGGTTACCGATTATGCAAATCAGATATTCAACGTATTGTTGCTTGGTTATCATGCCCACAAGGTATCATGTGGTCACCTAAAGCGAAAGTCCTGCCACTAAATGACTTTTGTAGGAGGTGTCTAATCCCAAGAAAATCTTTTCGTGCCAAGCGGATATCGCGAGTATTGGTATGGGTCGCTATTTTCGTTTGCTTGAGTTTTGCATTCTGGTATGCTTTATGGTTGCGGCCCACATTGCAGAAACCGTTGGCCGAATCGCTTAAGTTGCCGACTGTATCCGTACCAGAACCAGAATTCGGAGTAACGGCTGTTCCATTCGGAGCAACAGGTGTTCCATTAAGACAACCGCTGTGCGGCGATCAACCCGAATTGCTTGTGTTATTGGTTGGCATTGATTATCGAGGTTCAAAGTATCTCTATGGCCTCGCAGATGTGATCCGGGTGGTGCGCGTTGATTTTACGAAACCGCAAGTGAATATCGTGGCTTTACCGCGCGCACTATTGGTGAATATTCCCGAAGATCGTTTCGATGTTCCTGGGCCATTATTGTTAAACCAGTCTTATTTTTTTGGAACACCTGGAATGGGCCATTATAAAGGGTCCGGTTATGGTGCAGGGGCGCTGGCAGAAACAATTCAATATAACTTTGCAGAGAGTGTTGATCATTACATAGTCGTTGATTTTCAAGCTTTTGTAAAGTTTATTGACGCGATCGGGGGGATCGAGGTTGACCTTGCGACCTATGTGGACAACCGCCCGGATGCCTTTTTCCCAGCCGGGCCTCGAATACTTAATGGCACTCAGGCTCTGCAGTTGGCGCGGATACGCAAGAAGTACTCTGATCTTACGCGCATCGATAACCAATCCATTATTCTTCGCGCAATTCTTAGGCGGCTTAGAGACCCGCGTATCATAACCAAGTTTCCGGAAATATTGGCTGCCTTTGAGAACACTGTGGTCACAGATGCAACTCCCAATCAAATCAGAGACGTAATCTGCCTCTTAAGATATTTACATGAGGATGACCTGTTTTTTTTCAATCCCCCGGAAGATTTGCTTGTTTATGACCAAGAATACATTCCTACTCTCAATCAGAATATGCTAATTTATCGTTGGGATCAAAGACTAATTCAGTGGATACATGAATCATTGGATACCAGTGAATAAATAAATTACCTTCCTTACTACCAGCAGGTCTGCCTGGAATTGCCGGCAAAACAGATTGAACGTATAAAGCCGTACTGACAATAGCCGGAAAGGCAATTATCACTGTTAAAACACAATTTGGTAAAACTCTAAAAAAGGGTTACAAGTAAGAATATTGACCAATGCGTTTCAACCTTCGAACCCCTGGTCCAGCTCGACCGTATTCAACGCTGGAATTCGGGGGAGTGATAATGTGCCATTCATCCTGGACAAGACCACCCAGGATGGCAAGGCGATCGTGGCGGCTACCGTCAGCAGCACTAGTACCATTTCGTACACGCTCTTGTTCGTAGTCACCCGCCTCAGCGGAAAAGGTGGCCCATATACGCTAAAGGCAACCGTTTCGGGCGTCTCCGCCTGTGATGGGGTCACTGCAGACGCCAACACGCACTAAACCAGCACCGGTGCCAGCCCGGACTGGAACTGGCTGCAGGACGGCGGCCATTACCTTTCGGCCACCTGGGTTTTCCGCACCCTGCCTCCCGGGACGGGGGATTATCACTTCTGTGCAAATCTGCCCATGCGGCTGCCCGAAGGGCAAAACGGCACCCCGGAAGGCAAATTCTATTTCCTTTATGGGCCCATCCCGGCTCCTGCCAGCGGGCGCATCTATGGACCGGAACTGATCACCCTGTAGACCGAGACCGACCAAACCACCATCACCGGCTATGTCGGCCATAGCGAGTTCAGCCTGCCGCGCGCCACCCTGGCGGAAGCGATGTTCATGGCCGAAGTCAAGAACTTGCTCCTCACGGCGGGACACGATTGTGACCAATTACAACTGCCGGTGACCCTAAGCGTCGCCAGCGGGAGTGAGCGCTACTCGCTGTTGCGGGGCCAAGAACAGACAACGAAAGCCAGCGATATGCTAATGGCTGATCAAGCCGGAGTGATCTCGAGCATCATCTACGGTCCGGATCAGCGGACGCAAATCAATGCTGAGACACGAAACGTCCTATTTGCGGTATATGCTCCAGCCGGGATAGAGGCTACGATCGTCCAGGCTCACCTTCAGGATATCCGGGAATACGTGCTGATCGTGTCTCCTGACGCAACGGTGCAGACACTGCAGGTGTTTGGAGCGCGGTCGTCATGATTCAACAGCCCAACCCGCGTTGGCAGCCGAGGCGCCTTCGGCTTCGCCTCGAATAGCGACTGAAACGCACCTTAGAGTTGTGTTAGCATCTCCCTGGTCGGACGATTCTCAATTCGAGCGCTCACCTTCATTCCAGGAACGGGGAATAGATAAAGGCACTCCCCGTCCACCCCATTAGTCACGCTTTGTCGAATGGGATCCAGGACGGTCTCCGCGGCGCGCTCTAGCAGGGTCCGGTAGCGGGTCACATCCACCGTGCGCAGGTCGGGTGGTTCCGGTATATTCCACGCCCGGACACCCGGCCTGCCGCGCGTATACAGGAAGCGTACCCTCTGCCCCGGCCGGACCACCTTCCCGGCCTCCTGCAGTTGACGTACCGCCCGCGCCGCCGGTGAGGGCGAGGAATACTCTCCAAGTTCCCGGCTGAGCTTTTGAGAGACAAGTAATTTCTCCAGCGGTACACGCCCCGTGCGCAGCGTTTCCAGGCGCTTATGGACAAGGGCCTGCGCCTTCGGCAGTACATCCTTCAGAGTCTCTGCATCCGGCGCCTGGGCAAGGATCTCCAGGATGCTCATCTGCGTTTCAGCGATGAAAGGCGGGGTATCCCTGCGGCGGGCCTCAATGCCGCGCACCTTGATCGAGCCATCCTGGAAGACACCAAAATAACGGTTGGGCACCGGCACCTTGTCATTCAAGCGGGAAGGCAGGAAGACAACCCAGCGGTACACCCCATCCAGGGAAATCGGCAGGCCGGTCCGCTCGGTGATATCCGCCAGCAGGGCTTCGAAATCCGCCGGGGTTTTGCATCCCTGCTTGTGCACCCACAGCCCATCCACATACATGTGTAGAATCTCATAATCCAGGTCCTCGGCTGCTTCCTTCGCACGCAGCAGCGCTTCGCGCCCGTAGGCTGTCACCGCCTCATGGGCTTCGATGCGCCCGAAGCGGGCATTCTTGTATCCCAGGTAACCGAAGCAAGTCACCAGCAGCCATTTCTCTGCAGAAGCCAGCGCCTGATAGACAGGACGACGGCAGTCATGGCGGTGGAGGCTCAGGAGAGCCGACTTGAGCGCCAGCCGCTTGTTCAAGAGCGGGGCCAGCGTCAGGGGAACAATCCCGGGTTCGCCGGGCGCCTCTTCAAGATCACTCCCCGCCCGCGGTACTTCGGGGGAAATGTTGAAGCGCACCATGATGCCCGGATACAGCGAAACAAAGTCGATCCCGGCCACGTCGCGGTGCAGCCCAATGGTCGGCTGGTAGACCATCCCACCCATGTCCGCCCGCAGCAGATCCATGGCCGTTTTAGGCCTCTCCGCCTGGCCCTTGTGCCAGGGAATGAGAATCCCTTTCTGGAGGGCGGTGACGAACTGCATGGACGAAATCCCCGTGCCCGGAGACAGGCGGGCGGCATCCTGAGCCGGCTGGCGGGTGACACGTGCCATTTCCAGCACCCCTTTCAGACCATAATCGTTCCACAGCATGGCATTGTGCCGGTCCAAGTGCCAGCGCCCGCGCAGTTGCACCTGCCGGCCGCGGTAGACGATCTGGCCGTACGAAAAATAGGTGTGCTCTTTCCGTTCCACCACCGCCTGGCTTTCGTCCCGGTTCAAAGGCAGGGTGATCCCGCTCTCCTGCGAGAGTTTCATCAGGAATGGAATCAACCAGGTATCGCCCCAAGAGGTCAGGATCAGGTCCGGGTCATAGCGCCTGAGTTCGGCGCGCAGGCAGACAAGCAGCGGGGTCCTTTTCTCCAAAGGCAGCGAATAGCGGACGCGTTCGTAGGCGATGGTGACCGCTTGGGGTTCCCCGTGCGCCGGGTCGCAGTCGGGTTCAAGCGACAGGATGCGCAAGGGCGCGGTTGCAGGTTCAAGGTCCCAAGGTGTGTCGAGAGGGACGATACTTACCACTCTTTCTCCCTGGACTTCCAGCCGGCAGCGCGCCAGCGGAAAGACGCCGAAAGCCGCCGCATAGCGTAACGGCAAGGATATATCGGCGTCGTAATAGGTCAGGTCGGGGAAGGCGGCAACCATGCTGCGGAACAACTCATCCAGCTTTACAGGCTGCAAGACTTCGGCAGCCAGGACAGCCACTAGCCGAGGCGGCCCCAAGCCGCCACCAGCCGGGGCGGCGTCATGCCGCCCCGAGCTGCATCGGGCGCATGAGCGCCCGATGCCGGCTGCTTCGGCGCCTCGTGGCACCGAAGACCCCTGGAACACATCCCGGCGCTCCTTGCGCGACAGGTGGACAGGCACATCCTGCGCTTCGAGCCACTTCCAGAGTTCCCTGAGACGCGGCGAGGGGCCTGCGGCATAAACCGTCGCGGCGAAGTCCTGAACGAAGCGATACCGTTTCCCGTCTTCGCCGATCAGCCAGAGGGTCAGGTCCGTTTCGTTCGGATATACATCAAACAGCCAGCCAGAAATCGTCTCGGTCATTTTTCCCTGGAGAGGAGGTCCTCCATTTTCTCACGCAGCCGCATGACCTCCTTGTGTTCTTCCACTAGCCGGGGCGGCGTCATGCCGCCCCGAGCTGTATCGGGCGCATGAGCGCCCGATGCCGGCTGCTTCGGCGCCACGAGGCGCCGAAGGCAAGCGCGCCGGAACCGGGTAAAGGCTCGCCCTCATGGCTGTCGAGCGGTCAACGCTTCCACCCGTTCTCTCAATCGCATGACTTCCTTGTGCTCCTCGAGGAGCATCGAGAGCAGGAAGACTTCAAAGGGCAGCGCGTGCGAAGCATACTGCGCGGCAGCCAAATGCTGGCGGGCGCTAGTGAACAGGTCATCCAGGGCCAGCTGGTCCGCCCGGCGCAGGGCGCGCCGGAAGCGGGCAAAGGCTGCCTCCTCTTGCAGGAAGACTACCGTGGCAGATGGCAGAGTACGTCCCATATGCAGCACCTACCTGGTTAGAACAACCTCATCGGTTCAGGAGCCGAGGCGGGCGGCTGGGCAAAAAAGGTATCCGCCGCGGATGTCTGGAGCAGGCTTAGCAATTCAATCGCTGCCTGGCTCGGGACGGCGGGCGGGTGGACGCTCACCACCCCACCGGCCACTAGCCGAGGCGGCTTCAGGTCGCCACTAGCCGAGGCAGCTCCATGCTGCCATCGGCTGTTCCGGCGACATGAGTCGCCGGATACGGCTGCTTCGGCGCCACGAGGCGCCGAAGGTCCCACCAGCCGCTCCAGATGAGCAATACAAGTGCGCAGCAGCCGTTTGCGTTCCCCGATCTGGACAGACTCGTCGTAGAACGTGTTGAGCAAGTCCAGAACGATAAAGGGGGCCTGTGTTGAGGGTGTGCTTTCCAGGAGCGAGAGCACCTGGTAGCAGGTGAAGGCGCGCGCGACCGTGATGCGGTTTAACACCTCCTGCCGCCCGCGCGCGGCGCGTGCCACCGTATAGGCATTGAAGCAGTTGCCGCCATCCAGGACGCGCAAAGAACAGCGCTCTCCCAGACGGGCAATGGCGGTCAGCATGGTGGAGTTCAGGCTGCGCGGCCCGACCAGGAGAATCCAACTGCCGGCTTTGGGTTCTATGGAGGTGATCATGCATGTAGGGTAGCATTTACTGGAAATAAAAAACACCCCCTTTCGGGGGGGAAGTAAACCGGTCTTATGGAGGTGCTACCGGTGGGGGTTAAGCGAATCCGAGACCTAGCATTGTGCAGGCGGACCCCATTCGCTGAAATCCCAGTTCCCAAGCAGCATGCGAAGCTCATCCTTGCTGTGCAAATGGAATTTGACCAGGGCCTGGCGCACGTACCCCTTGACCGTATCTGGCGAGACCTTCATCCGCGCCGCCATCTGCCGGTTGGTGTACCCCAGGCAGGACAAAGCAGTAACATCTTGCTCGCGCGGCGACAGAATCCCCCAGCGCTCCTTCAGCCCATCCGACGTTTGCAGATGGGCCAGCCCCGCCGTGAACAGCTCAGCCTGGATTTCCTCCGCCGGGCGTCCTTCCCTATCGGCAAGATCCACCAGTGCCGTTTGCAGTTTTTCATCCAACGTAAAATAGCGCCTCCCCCCAGCGCGCCGGGTACCGAGCAGAGAAGGTAACCGCTCCCATAGGTTCATAGTCAGAGATAATTATATAGAACATCTGTTCTATTGTCAAGTCCCCCTATGCAGAACGCCAGGGCTTTCTTAAGTCGAAATACTTGTTCCCCATCCCACTTTATCCCCCTTCCCCGGGGAAGAAGGGGGAAGTTTGAAGAATTGGGGCTTTGGCGAGCTTCGCTCGCCAAAGCCCCAATTCTTCATTTTCTGGTGTTCGGATGGGGTTGATAATCTTAACGTTCCGTTCAGGGCAAATTGAATGTCCTCACCAGTAAGACTGCCATCTGGGCGCGTGTGACAGAATCTTCAGGGAGGTAGGGTTGTTGCCCGTTTCCCTCTAAGATGCTATATATTAAGAGATCTCCATAAGCGATTGCCCCCTGCGCTACGCTGCGGGGACGTAGCCCCAAACAGCAGCTGAGCACAGTTAGGCGTGTTGGGTTACAAATCTGGTTTTGATTCAAATGGTGCTTGAAACCAACTCGGAATTGCTGTATATTGTTGGTACATCATCGCACAATCGTCCAGACAATTGTCGTTTTGGGCAACAGAGGTATGAGATGAAAACTGATTCAGGACTTCCAGTGAGTGTGCCACCGTCAGGTCAGCCATTGAGGCGGCGCATCCTCGGGTGGCCCAGCACACGGCTCGGTTGGCGGTCGGTCGGTCTGGCAGTCGCGTTCGTAATCCTCATGACCATCAACAGCGCGGTTTTCATGCGCTTGCCGGAGAATATAACGTGGAATGTAACGGTATTACCCTTCTACGGCATCTTTATGATGTTGTGTGGATTCGCCGCTGGGATCGTCGGCCTGATCGCAGTGATACGGCGGCACGAGCGCTCATGGCTCGTTTGGCTTACTATACTGCCCGGGCTGTTTGCCCTCGTTTTTATCCTCGGTGAGTTCCTGGTTCCGCATTAGAAATGAGCGCGGTACCAAACACCGGCTCCAGCGGGTATTGGCTGCCCCCTACGCTTCGCTCCGTCCCCTTCGGGGATGCTACGCGAGGGGTGCTTCCCCTCTGGGGATGATATCGCGAAAACAAGCCGTTGGGCAGGCTGCCTACCTGCCGCTGGTCACGCGAGAGTGAAGTGCGAATAAGGAGGTTACCATGCGCCACCATTCATTAATAAAAGCTCTCATGTTCCTGGTTGTGTTTATGATCATCAGTTGCAGCCTCGGAGCCCGTCTGTCTACACCCACGGCGACGTCCCTACCTGCCGCGCCGATCGACTCGGACGGCGACCGCGTGCCCGACGCCGACGACAACTGCCCCATCACCCCAAATTCCGACCAGGCGGACGCGGACGCCAATGGGCTCGGCGACCCGTGCGATACGCCCTTCCTGGATGGGTTCGCCTACACGACCCCGCAGGGCGTGGTTCAGTCGAGCGTGGACGAGCGCCTGCGCCCGGCGAAGATCGTCGCGCCGGACGGAACGATCACCTTCGCCTGGTCGGAGGATGCCAGCCGGGTCGACCTGATCGTGGAGGCCGCCGGCGAGTCCAAAACCTTCACTCTGGAGATTGACCTGAGCGACGCGGCGCTGCTGGCCACCCTCGACGCTGCCGAGGCCGAAACGGGCCAGGACCTGAGCGCGCTGCGCGCCTGGATCGCCGAAAACCCCGGCCGGGTGCTGGCCGTGGCGCGCGGCGAGCAGCCGCCGCCCCGCCCGGCGCCACCCCCCGCCTCATCACTGCCGGCCGGCAAGGTCTTGCTCCCCATCCCCAAAAATCCAGCGGCGCAGGAACAGCAAACCGATGCGGAGGATTATATAGATTCCCTCATCATTTATCTTAACATTGCGAGGACAGCATTGTACGATTTTACTGACCAATGCCTCACCTCCGGTATCAAAGGGGGAGATTGGGCATATTTTCCTACGCGAGATATCCTCGTGAACCAAGTGCTTGACCGTCAATTTTTCCTCCTCTACATGGAGAGAAATTGCCTTATTAATTGCACGGCTCGGTGCCCCGTTGACTGCAACAGCTACAGCAACAAGGGCGCATGTTTTACCAACTATCCACAGATCAGTCCCTGCTACGAGAATCTGGAGCAGGAATGCGCAAACATTGAAGGAAGTGTCTTCTATCACGGGGAAAATTGTCCTGGCGCGTGCTGGGTCTCTGCCGGGGGATTAACCGATTGCCAGGAGACCGACAAGGAGACTTGCCGACTGATTCCCGAAAGAAGTGCAGGGAACCCAACCACAAGATTCTGTCCAAGCCAGGACTGTAACCAGCCGATGTGCAGCCCGACAGTCCCCTAACGCCAGGACGGGATATCAACCCCGCGCAGTCCCCAAAGAGAGCGGTGGGATTGGGCGATTAGGCCGCAACAGCCCATAAGCTGTCGCCCCCTGCACTACACTGCGGGGATGTATCCGCCAATGGTAGCCTGAGAGCGGGCTACCACATACGACATTTGAGCACCTAGTTAGCCCCCTTTATGGGGTGTTGCCCTGAAGCCGGACGAATTCTTCGCTCTATTCGACACAGAAGGAAGCTACCGTGATCAAACACCCACTGCTCAACTTTATCGTCCTCATCATCGCTCTGACGCTGGCCTGCAACCTAGGCACAGGCCAGGTGGTGGAAACGGCGACCCTAGAAACGGTGCAGTCCGCAACATCGACAAGCATTGCCGCGAGTCCCGTGCTGCCGACTCTCGCGCCCCCACATATCGGGGGTGCCGCGCCGAGGTTGTTCTTCACCGATCTCGAATCCGGGCCGAACACCGGCGGCGAGGTCGGCCTCGGAGTCTTCATCTCGATCTACGGCGAAGGGTTCGGCTCAGAGCGGGGAGCGTCCACTGTCACTATCGGCGGGCAGGAGGTGGCGCGCTATGTG
>Ga0315289_10009339_pt1 | contig 14133 bp, 6 predicted proteins | sample YL17G11_40_MG_FD_203452 | JGI IMG/M metagenome (GOLD analysis project Ga0315289, IMG submission 203452) | Sediment microbial communities from Yellowstone Lake, YNP, Wyoming, USA - YL17G11_40 | ecosystem: Environmental > Aquatic > Freshwater > Lake > Sediment | place: USA: Wyoming | collected...
GGCGGCCGCGCCCCGCACCGTGGGCAGGACCAGGCCGGAATAAATATAAGTCTTAGCCGCTTCATCGGCTTTGGGGAAGGTCTTATCCATAAGGTAGTTGTAACCTATCTGGGTACCGGCGGTGGTCAACATATCCACGGGGTTGGATTGACGCAAGAACTGGGTCCCAAAAAGCTGCCAGGCGCTGACCCCGGCTGCGCCCAGATAAGGAGTGACGCCCTGCGAACCGCCGCCTTGATTCATGACACCGGTTTTGGCCTCCAAATCGTCCTGGGCCCGGCGGGTAAAATCCGCTTCGTCGAAACGCTTGGCAAAATCCGCGCGTTCTTTGGCGTTAGCGTAATATTCGTACTCGGGGACATTATCGCCGACATGATAGCGGTCCTTGATTTTTCTCGCTATATCTTGCTCTCCGATCGCGGCGCTGGCAGCTATATCTTTATCTTTAGAGGCAGAGCCCTGGACGCTGACGATGTTGATAGCTTTCTTTTCCGCCAGGTTTTTAGCTTCCAACCCGCCGGCTTTATTGATTTGTTCCTCGACATCAGGGCTGATACCGGGATATTTTTTCTCCAGCTCCAAAGCGTCGCTTAAGGTCAATCGCCGGCCATTGGGGTCTTTCTTCGCGTCATGGGAATCCTGAAGATTAAGCGCCGCGACTATCTCGTCGCCGATCTTGGCGGGGTCTTCACCGTTTGCCAGCCTTTTATCAAAGTCATCGCGCTTTTGCCGGCTTCCTTTCTCGAATTCGGCTACTTTATCGTTCACCGCGATCTGGCCGGTGGTCTTGCGGTATTCGGCGGTCAACTGCTGGCGGGTCAACGGGTCAACGTAAACTAAATTGGTCCCGGTAGTCATGGCCAAAGTGTTCAAGCCGGCAGTGGTCAACGAAGAAGCCAGTCCGCCGGCCATACCGGGCAAAGTGTCTAACGCGTAAGGCAAAAGCCGGCGCGCCAGCCCGGAGCGCTGCCTGGAATCATAACCGTCTATACTGAACATGCCCTGGCCCGACGCGTCTGATTGGCCGGGATGCTTATCGTAATAAAGTTTGTTGATCGCAAGTTTGGTGCCGGCGCCGGCCCATATTTGCGCTTCGGCCGACAAGTGGTCCACGCTTAACAGACGGTGTTGTAAAGTATCGCCCATAGCTCCTAATACGTCCCACCCGTTTATATCGGCGCCTTTGCGCTGAAGCAGGCCCTGGCCCGGACGGAAATCACCGTCGCCGAAACGCCGTTGATCTTCGACTTTCTGGGCGCGGCTGGCGCTGGCATCAAGGACCGGCTTATTCGACTTGTCCGTATCCTCGTCTTGCCGCTGGTAACGTTCTTTTGTAGAAGCTATTTCCAACGCCCCTCTGCCGCCGATCTCAAACTTCTCGTAGTATTGCGATGCGGGCCTAGTCTGGATCTTGTTGCCGTTGGAGCTGATAATAGTAACGTCGCCTTCCGTACGCAGGGCCCAGCCGCTTCTATACTTGGAATCCGGGACCATCTCGATTTGCCGGTTAGCATCATTAGGATCGGCAAATACCCAGGAACCCTTATTGTCGGCATCGCCCGGCGCGGATATCACCTTACAAGGCGGATTGTTACCAATATAAGCTTGTCTGACCGGCTGACCAGTCTTGGGATCGACCTGAGACAGGACCACTGGTATATCTTCCGGCTTAATGTCCTCCGGCTTAAGATTGGAATCGCGCGCCATCGCTTGTTTTCTTACTTCCGGCAACGCTTGTTCCCGCGCGCTCTGCACCGCCAGCTGTTCACGCGTAGGCAGCGTATCCACCTGGACCGAACCGAACTGTGATACCGGCGCGGACTTTTTAGCTATCTGATCCTGTAACGTGGTCTGCACCGTTTGTTGTTGCATTCTGCCGTCGACCACGTTATCGACTACGATATTGACCTTATCATTGAGATTGCCATTGAACACGCTTACCCTGCTGTCATGATAACCGGTGACTAAAACGACTTTTTTACCATCAGTGCCGGTCGCCTGATAAGCTGTGCGGCCGTCGCCCAAAGCCACTCCCGGCCCATTGACCGTATATTTAGCCGAGCCGACCATAGCTATAATGCCGCTGGAAGAAGAACAATCGCCCTGCCTGACCGGAGCCGGTGGGTTTTTCAACGCTTCAGGAGCCACTGCTTTGTAGTCATATACTTGAGCCTGATCGCCGTTACGCACTATCCATACGGGTGTTTTCTTCTCGTCCTTGGGATCATACCCGACAAAGACCTGCCGGCCGTTATCCAAAAACCCTGCTGACTTGGTAACATCATAAGCAACCCCGGCCACGCTCATGGTCGCGGGTGTTTCGGGATTGGTAATCAAAGTAATGTTAGCACCGGCTTCGGCCGGTTTCTTTTCGTTTTGTTCGCGGGCCTTTTTCTCGGCATCGGCCATGCGGTTATCCGGCTGCGCGGCCGGATCGAATTTAGCCGGGACCGGCGCCGCCTTGGCAGGCCTGATGACCCCCGGATTCTCGCTGGCCCCGGCGCCATGTAAAGATGAAGTCGTTGTGACCATGGCGGCGTTGTGGTTGGCCGGCAGAGAAATATTTATGGTATCGCCTTTGTTTTTGGCGCTGATGACCAAATCGCCGCGGCTGTCGCGAACAGCCGCTTGGTCGGTCTTATAAACGCCTTCGTTATTAACCACATAGGTCTTACCTTTATATTCGCAATAGCCTACGTTACTCTCCCTGGCCTGATCAAGAATGGCACGGCCTTCGCGAGAATCGGGCGAATGTCCCTTTAGATCGACCTTGTTTAAATCGACCACCGTAGCTTGAATAGTATTGGTAAAATTCTCCTGGCGCTGGTAGGGCGCGGTAACCGTGGTCCGGGTGTTGCCCATCACTTTATAGACTTCCGGCGTGGAAACGCCAAGTTGTATCTGGCCGAGGAGGTCCGTGGGAACATTGGAATCTTTATCCACTTTGCCCGCGGCGATCGCGCCGTCTTTTCCCGCGACAATCAAAACCGCCTGGCCTTGAGCGTCATAGCCTTCTTGCAGGCCGGTGCCTTGGGGAACCTCATGGGCAGCAAATACGCCCTGGTCGTTGCGGGTGAGCACGGTTTCCATCTCACTTTGACCGTTCTCGCCCTTATTGACTACGATAACGGTGGATACGCCCGGTTGATGCTGGGCCGCGATCAGCGCCGCGGAGTATGCGCTGGTGGGATTTCCCTTTTCATCTTTCTCTACCTTCACAAACACGGCATTGCCGGCCGCCGGGGCCGGGGCAGCGTCGCTTTCGGTGGTGAGCACCGCGCCCCCAGAATCCTTAGCCGTAAGCTTGAGTACTCTCTGGCCATCTTGGCCGGGTACGCTCTCCTGGCTGACCACGTTAAAAGGATGCGGTTGGCCGTCGTCACCCCGGCGATAGATCACCGGCATGGCGCCGCCTGACCCGTAAACCACCACCTGATCCACCCCGCTCTTGGCTAAAGATTCTCTTATCGCGCCCAAGGTGGCATTAGATTTCATGTACGCCGTCTGTCCGCCGGTTTGAGTATAAGACTTATCGGCTTTGGTCTCGATAGCCACGCGTTTACCGCTGTCCTTCCACACGCGGCCTTCCGGAGCGATTTCCACGGAACGTACCGGCGCCCACCGGCCTTTGAACCCGACCTCTTGATAATGTGTGCCGCCTTCATCCTTGACCAGGACCGCTTCCCACTTTTCCACCTTGCCGTCCGGATTACGCTGGTACATCGTAACCCGAGTATTACCGTCTCCGTCTTTCTTGACTCCATTCTTATCCCTATGCTCCACGAACGCAAACGGGGTATCTTTCTGTTCCGGCGCGTTTAAATAATCCGTCATGCCTTTGAGATTGTTGCCCCGCTTGGCCGCTTCCGCGGTCGCGTCTTTGACCGGGTTCTTATCGGTAGACGTAACGGTAGTCATAGGCTTCGTTTTGATCGCGTAGTACGCGCCCTTGGCCCCGACTTCGCCGCCGGCCCAGAGCGTTTCGCCGATGATCGCGCCGCCATATTGGGCGCTTTGGTAGACTGCCTGGGCCATTACCTGGTTATCGCGTTCCCGGGCGTCGATCTCATTCATGCGCTGGTTATATGCGCCGTGGTCGTGGGTAGCTTCCAGCTCCTGCTCAGCTTTTAATTTTTCTTTGGCCGCGTTGTATCTTTGGTCCACCGCGACATAAGCTTTGCCCGCGGCATAACCTGAACCAAGCCCGATCACCGCGGCTTTAGCGCTGCAATAAAGTATGGCAAAAGCCCAAGACCTGTCGGTAGACCTGGTTGTCTTTTGCCCCACACCGCTGATGATGCCTTGCATCACGCCCGCAGCCACCGCTCCGGCAACGCTGGAAGCGACCATGATCTTAGCGGCGTAATCAGAGTTGATCCTTTCTACCTCGTTCTGGTAGGTTTTTTCCGCCGCCTGACGGGTCACATAATCCGCGTCCTTAGTAGCCTTGGCGAATTGTTCCCGCGCCGCGCTGATCTCCTCCGAACGCTTTTTGTTATATTGGTAAGCCACGATCTGGCGGGTCACGTCGCTGATCTTCCCCGGCGCTGTCCGCGTGAAAACCACCTGGGCCAGCGCGTAATTTTTTTCGTCGGAAGTTTGCCCTCTAGCTTTAGGCCCCATCGCCGCGTTGCGTTGGGAATTGCCCTCGATACCGGCAGCTCCTCCGCTGATCGCGCCGGTGAGCATGCCGGTCTTATTTAATAAACCCGTATCGCCGTCCTCGCCGCTATAGATCAGGCCGTAAGCTACCGCTCCCACCACAGCGCCGGATCCACCCGCGAGTAACGCCTCCACAAAATTATCTCCCTTGCTGTCACCGCGTTCAAAAGCATTGCTTCTGCCCAGGCCGCGCAGGCCCGCGTCCACCGCGCCGGTCCCGGCGGCGCGCCAGTTAAACGACTCGCCGTTTTCTTTATAAACTAAACCTTTGACCACGAACGTACCCACTGCATCAATGCCGGTCACCACCAGGTTTTCGGCGGTACCCATCATATTGCCGGCAACGTTAGTCGCATCGCTGCCCAGGTTCCAATTACCGACCTGAAATTGCTGGGCTACGCCGGCGACCAATCCTTTGACTGAACCGACGATCGCGCCTTTGCCAAAACCTTCCCAAAAATCTCCGCCGTTGATCGCCGCCTCGGCGCCTTCGATCAGCCCTTCGCTTATAGCTCCGGCCACCACATTAACACAGACGCCGAGCACCTGGTAGCCCACCTGGGCCGCGGTGTTACCGGCTGTCGCGGCCGTCGAAGCCGCGCCGCTAATAGCGCCGGAAACGCCGCTGAGCGCCGCGCCGATACCAAAAGTCACTACGCAAATGATCAGATCAATCGCTAAGGATCGGCCTAAACTGCCCCAATCAGCCTTGGCGTTCTTGAGCAGTTTTTTAGCCATGTTGCCGCCCTGCTCTTTGACCACGTCGACGCGGCCTTTGCCGGGCGTAGCGGTCATCGCGTAAACATATTTGGGCGGGACGACGGAAGTGAACAGGAAAGTTATGAGGATGAAACTGGAGATCAGCCGCCGGCAAAGACCATGCGCGGTCCCCCGCGGCGTTACCTGCTTCTCCATCTGGCTTTGGTCCGTTGGTTTTATCACTATTGTCCCCACCAGGTGTTCAAAAAAAACCGGATTACCAAAAACGCATATCTTGATTTTCGGCAACCCGGCCTCCCGCCTGCGCCGCTCAACGCGGCTCGGCGGGACCGTTGGCTTTGTGTCCCACGATTACTCGTGGTTTACCTTCTCCTATCAAGCAAATATAATATAACATACGCCCAGGGCGAAAAGCAAATCAAAATGCCGAAAAAAGCGCATGAAATCTAAGCGTTTACAAAGCAACAACCTATCCGTTACGCTGACTATGGGCCGCTATAGCCGACAAACATCATCTGGACAATGCTTCACCTAACCCCTTCACCCGCAACAAGATACCCTACATGCCGGACCGAAATAAAAACTCCCGGGTAAAACCCCGCGATGCTTACTAAGTATTTTTAGGGAAGCCATTTGGACAATATTATTCATAACTAATTGATAATAAAGCAGTAGAGAATTATAACTTAGCTGATTTTTTCTGCAGTTTTCCAAAGACACGGAGGGCATCGAAAGCGGTCTGGGGCAAGACGCCGCCGGCTTACCCGGCAAAAAATATTTTCATTTCCCGGAATAATTCCTTCTCAAAACGATGCCTTGCCCGAAATGGCTGGATATGTTATAATTCATCCAACGATGCGGCAAAATGATTATCTGGCCCAAGCCAAGGAAATGATCTTAAATGACCTTAGCGATGAGGACGTGAAAGTGTTTCTTTTTGGCTCGCGGGCCAGAAACGACAACGCCGGATCGTCCGATATCGACGTAGGAATAATACCCCGTAACGGACTATCCATCGCCAAGCTGGCCAGGCTGCGCGAAAAACTGGAAAACTCTACCATCCCCTACAAGACCGAAATAGTCGACTTTCGCCAGGTTTCCGCCGCCTTCCGGACAGAAGCGCTAAAGGATATGGTGATATGGAGAGATTAAAGCTCAAGCAGCAAGACGCCGCAAGCGCCCTGAAGACATTGGAAAGCGTTCTGCGAGAACCCTTCTCCACGATTATCCGCGATGCCGCCATTCAGCGTTTTGAGTATACTTTTGAAGCTGTCTGGAAATTCACTAAAGAATACTTGAAAGAAAAGGAAGGTATTGTCTCGGGCTCACCAAAGGCAGTATTCCGTGAAATGCTGTCGCTGGGTTTTGCGGACGAAAATCAAACCGCTGCTTTACTGGAAATGGTAGACAGCCGCAATGACACCGTACACACCTACAAGGAAGAAATAGCTCAAGCCATCTTTAGCAAACTACCAGGCTATGTGACCCTTATGCAAAACTTATTGGATAAACTAGCAGACCGCGCGTAAATCCGGCGTGCCAGTTCAGGGTAGCGGAAATAAACAAAGCAAGTATTTGCGGATCAAGACCGCAGAAAATAAAGGCCGCGATAAAAGCCAAGGCCAACATTCCCAGCCCGATGGTCGGATAAATCACCGTAAGCACGATCCAAACCGCGACAAGCGACAGCGTCAAAAATCCGGCCGCATGCAACCGCCGAAACAAACCGTATTTTCTGACTAACAGCCCTTGTGCCCGGCCATAACGTAACATCATCCGTCCAAAAGACCGCAAGTTTTTTGGCCGATAGTGATAGACTACGGCTTGAGGGTTAAATACCAGATTGTAACCTTTGCGGCGCAAACGCAGGTCTAATTCCAGGTCTTCACCCGGCCAAAGGCTTTCAGTAAACCCTCCGGCTTGCAGAAAAATATCCCGCCGGTACATCACGTTGCAGGAAGCGTTATGCTTGACCGAAATGGTCCCGCCATTGCGGCTGTCCTTGATATAGTCGGTGAGAAAGCCGACCTTACGCATAAAACTAAAGACTTTTCGCTCGAAACTCGCGGCATCGTGCGGCAACTTCTGGATACCGCCGCAAGCCACCGCGCCGGGAGCTCCTTCCAGCCCCTTGACCAATTCCCTCAACCAATCTTTTTGGACCCGGCAATCACTGTCGGTAAAGGCTAAAAGCTCGGCCTGGGTATTTCCCGCGGCCAGGTTACGGGCGAAAGACGGGCCTTTGGATCGGCTTTCCAGTATTTTCAGCCAACCGCCAAAGCTGTCTAATACGGCTCGTGCCGAAATAGACAAGCCATCATCCACCACGATTGTCTCAAAATCCGGGTAGTCTAAGGCAAGGACTGAAGCCAGGCAATCGACCAGATGTTCGCCGTTGCCCGCGGCAGGTATTATCACGCTGACCTTAGGTAAACTCATGGAGTTATTCTAACCCATCCCCTTGTTAAAATCAACCCTGACAATAAAAATAGGGCGGCCGCCTCACTTTTATTGTATAATACGGCAATGGGAAAAAGGATAAAACGGCTGCAATATGCTCTTGCCGATATGGCCGAATCCAGCCGCCAGGCCGGTTTCGAGAGTATTTTTTACTGGGCGCATTTTCTTTCCAGCGGGTTTTCGCTTAAATTCCTGGGGTGGGATATCCTCGGCGAATATTACGAGCAAAAAAGCATCGCCCGGAAATTCGAACGGCTGCACAAAAAAGGATATATTAAAAAACTTGGGGATAAAGGTAATGTCCTTTGGCGTTTCCTGAAAAAAAACCGTTTTGCTTATTTGAGCAAAACGTTGTCATTAAAAGCGGAGAGATTCGACGCCGAGTGGGATAAGCGATGGCGCTTGGTGATTTATGACGTACCCGATAAGCTCGACCATAAACGCGATCGGCTCCGCGAATATCTGGTTTCCCTTGGTTTTGGTAAAATACAACACAGCTGTTGGGTCTCGCCTTATGATTTTGCCCCGCAGATCTATGATTTCTGCCAAGGCCAAAAGATCAGCGATTGCGTTTGTCTCTACGAAGGCGGGTTTTATTCCGGCAAAAATACCGACCGGCTGGTACGCAACGCCTGGCCATTGCATTCTTTACGCGACGAGTACGAATCACTGATCGCTTCCGCGCAAGCGGATATGCGCGACCTGGAAACAGAGGACGTTTCGAAAAACGAATATTATGCCAGGTATTGCGTCTTGTTCGAAAAGTTTAAAGGGCTGCTCGAAAAAGACCCCTTCCTGCCTAAAAAGTTCGCCGAGACCCATCGATTGCGTTCATCAACGGAAGCCGCCCTCATGCGCCTATTCCAGCAGTTCACGCCCAAACCCGCCCTAAAACCATAACGCCTATTGTCAATATAAATAGGGCGGCCGCCCTATTTATATTGTTAGATGAATAAAGAGAGTGTAATAGCCTAACGAAACAGGCGACGCAGGTTGTAACTGATGAAGTTAAAGGCGCCGCGCAATTTACGGTAAAGGTCGGACCACGAGCGGGTATCCAGCAGGAATCTCAGCATATAAGCCGGCCGCAGGTAAAACCGTCTTAAGCCCTGGTCTACGTAACGGTTGATCGCGCTTTGCGATATACCGGGGTAGTCCACCACCCCGGTTTGCTCTCCCTCACCCAGCCACATGCTCCAGTCAGTGGTCTTAAGCCAGCCGTTTTTTTCTGCCTGCTCGAAAAATGCCGTACCGGGAAACGGCACAGCCCCGGAAAATTGCAGCGTATCGCATTTCAAGGACAAAGCAAAGTCTACAGTTTTTTTAGCCGATTCGTCCGTCTCACCGGGCAACCCGATGACAAAACAGCCGTGCACTTTAAGCGCGGCGGCTTTAGCTTGGGCCATGAATTCGCGGGATTGTTCCAGCGTAATATTTTTGTGGACGTTGTCCAGTATCGCCTGGACTCCGGACTCAAAACCCACCAGAAGTTCTCTGGCCCCCGCTCGTTTCATCAGCCTGAACAGCTCAATGTCGGCGCTATCGGCTCTGGCGTTGACTGAAAAGGTTACTTTGAGGCCGCGGCGCAATATCTCCTCGCATATCCGCATGGCCCGCGCTTTATCCACGGTGAAAGTATCGTCTTCAAAGAAAAATTCGCCCTTCAATATCTGGGGCAGGAGTTTTATGTCGTATTCCAACTCATCCACCACGTTTCCCGGGCTGCGCAGCCGGTAACGCGTGCCGTGCATGACCTGCGGCCACAGGCAGAAACTGCAATTGTTTGGACAGCCCCGGCCGGAGATCACGTCAATATAAGGATAAAGCTTGCCGCCGTCAAAATAACGCGTAAGATCCAGATGCCGCCAGGCGGGAAAAGGAAGCGCGTCGAGGTCTTCGATCAGCGGCCGTCCGCCCGTGCGGATGGCCCGGCCGTTACGGTAAAAGGCTATGCCTGGGACGTTCGAAAGATCATCGAACGAACGGACCACATCCCGAACCGTATAATCATACTCGCCCAGGCAAGCCACGTCCACTGCCCCGGCGGCGGCGGTCAGGGTATCTTCGGGCAGTACGCTTGAGTGCGGGCCGACCATGATCACTTTGGCTCCTGAATTATTTTTTACCAGGCCGGCGCATTCGATGTCGGAAAATATCGAGGGGGTAGTAGAATCCAGGACCACAAAATCCGGCTGTTCCTTTTTGACCAGCTGGACTAAACGGTCTTTGTCCCAGTCCATGGCGGGGAAATCGTAAAGCCGCACATCCGCGCCGTCCAGCTCCAGCACAGCCGCCGCATATGCCAACCAGTCCGGCGCCCGCAATACTCTGCCCCGGGTGCGCGCCGCCCAGCGTTGGGTGCGGCAGAAGTCTTTGACGAAAGGTTCGTTGATAATTAATATTTTCATAGTCTCAAAAGGTCGCGATAGTAGATGGTGGATATCTATTATCTTCTCATCACCAAGAGGCTCATAAAAAACGAGGAAAAGATGGTCTGAAGACCGATGATCATGAAGGTTATACCTACGAGGGATTCACGTATGCGGTGCAGGTCGCCGAAAGCCCGGCGCCACCATTCCACAAACACAAAGAAGTTCATGCCAAACCCGATAAAAAACAAAGCCAGACCGATCAGGATGCCTTTTTCCAGGTCAAAGTTCCTGGTGATAAACAACATGTTCTGGTCAGGCGCGAAATACCCTTGCTGCTCGCCGAAAACGCGGGCAAACACTCCCAGGTTGATCAACTGATACCCCAGGATGGTTAAAAATGCCGCGTTGATCATGGCGTGGGTATCCCAGGCGTGCCCCGCAAACATAACCGGGCCGCCGGAAAGTAAAAGCAAGGCGAACAGGCCCGCCGCCCCCAGGATCACGCCCGGCCACAAATACAACCAGGTCGGACAAAACAAAAGCATAAAACGCAAGTGCCGCCAGCCGTCGGCAAACGGCCGCAGCTTCGAACACCCTTTGCGGGGATAATACTGGATCGGCACCTCGCTGACTTTAAGTCTTCGCTGCAGGGCCTCCATGACCATCTCGGTAGCGAATTCCATGCCCTGGCATTTGAGCGTCATCTTAGCCAGGGCCTCGCGTTTAAACGCCCTCATCCCGCAGTGGATGTCGGAAAGGCTGGTCCCGAAAAAAATACGGCATAATCCCGATAAAACCGGATTACCCAGGTAACGGTTAAGCCAGGGCATAGCGCCGCGATGGATCTTGCCTTTAAACCGCGAGCCCATGACCAGGTCGTTACCCTGCTTAAGAGCCGCGATGAATTTATCCATCTCGCCGAAATCGTAAGTGTTGTCGGCATCAGCCATAACGATGTATCGGCCTTTCGCGTGCTTGAACCCTTCCAGATAAGCGGAGCCGTAACCGCGTTCGGACTGGTAGACCACGCGGGCGCCGTGGCCGGCGGCGATCTGTGCTGAGGCGTCAGTCGAAGCATTGTCCACCACGATTATTTCACCGTTGATGCGGCTATGGCGAAACGCCGCTTGGACCTCGTCGATACAGGCGCCAATGGCTTTTTCTTCGTTAAGGCAGGGTATGACTACCGACACGTCAGGAGCAGTCTCGCTCATAATTTGCTGGGTTTTTTATTAGGTCCGGGTTTAGCTTTAGACTTAGTTTCGGCTTTAGGTTGAGCTTCGGGTTTCGGATTTAGTATTTCGGATTTCGGATTTTGCGTTTCTGGTAAGTCCCAGATTATGCGGTAGATGTAGATCTTAGCTGCTTTATCAGCGTAGAACGGCTGAAAATGTTTCAGGCCTTGGCCGCCTAAAAAGTATAGTTTAAAAAACAGAGAATCGCTCAAATTCCGGGACATCAGTATGCTTTGCCAGATGTCGCCGGAAACCAGCACTCCCACGGCCGGATCGCCGTAATTGGATTCGTTTCTGACCGTCTCTTTTGTGCCGTTGACGTAAAAATACAGTGTCGGCGGCGCGACATACCCTGAAGCCTGATTAAACATCAACGTATCGCGTGAATCGGTGTCGATGACCAGACCGTTGGCAAAAGACATCAATTTGCCCTGGCGGCGGCCGTCCTGGGGCCCGCCGGGAAAACCAAACCTGCGGGAAATAGTCTCGTAAAACCCCTTTCCCGCCAAAGCCATGGCCGTTTCTTCGTATATCCTGGCCGCGGTCTCTTTGTCTAAAGAAAATATCCGCGAAAGATTATCCAGCACTGCCGCGCGGGGATGTTTGATGTTCTGGAATACGTAAAACTTGCCGAAATCCCAATTAGCCAGAAAACTTATGCTGGCCATCTTAGGCAGCATGCTTTCCTCCACCACAAAATAGGCCGGCGGCGGCTGGGCAAAAAGCTGTTTCAAGATCAGGGCCGCGTCCGGCTCAGGGATACCCCGACTTGCGAGTATTTTTTGCGCTTGATCGTGATCGACCGAAAGCAGTTTCCATAAGATCCCGACCGATTCAAAGGGATCGGGCAAATACTTTATCAACGTGTCATAAGTGGTATCGGAAGCGTTATTAAGCAGGCGCAGTATTCTTACGGCTTTATCCTCGTCGCTTGCGATTATGACATTACCCATCCAGTAAGCGATCTGACCGCGCTGGGACTGGCCGTCAAATATAACGGCTCGTCCGGCGCCGGATTTAAACAGGTCGCCGTAATCCCACCAGGAATTCATGATCGCGTCAGGCGGCGTGTTAGCCTTTACAAAGGTAAAAGCCTTATCCCAGGAGCTGTGCATCAAAGGGTACAGGTTTTCAGCCGCGCCAAAGCCCGATTTGAGCCGGCCGCTGATAAAAAACAACGTTATGGCTAAAAATCCGGCGGTTCCCACGATCCTGACCAAGCGGCCTTTCAGGTAGGTGTCGATAAACTGCGGCAATACTTTCAGCAAAAACGCCGACGTAAATATCATAAACGGCAGGGCCAGATACATGGTAAACCGTACGCCTTTTAGGGCGGCGAACATCATAAAAGCGAACCAGAACAGCAGGAAGTAAACGTAGTTTTTAAGGCGCGAGCGTTTTTCCCGCAAATAGATCACGAACATACCGATCAGGCCGGTGATCAAAAAGACCCGGCCGCCCAGATGTCCGGCCAGGCTGTTAAAATCCAGGCGCTGTAGTTCGCTGACGGTATAATAAACGTTGGGCCATACCGATGCGGATAACGGCGTACCCAGGTTCATGTTGCTTTTGATCTCCCGGATCAGCTCCGCGTAGATGTCTATACCGAGCAAAAGGTGTCCCAATACCCAGCTGAACACGAAAAACAAAACCGCCGAAAGATAATAAGGCTGATTTGCCGCCTTTAAACGCGCCGGCTCGGCCGAATAAAGATTGTGGTTATTCAAGATGTTGATCAGATATACGCCAAAGGAGGCGAGCAATATAAACCACCAGCCCACCCAGGTAGCCGCGAAAAGCACCATAAAAAAAGAGGCAGCCAAAGTGTACAGGACCGTTCTACGCGTGCCCGAACCTTCCACTAAAGCTTCGGCTAAAAACCAGACCACCATGACCGCCATGATCATGCCCAATATATGATATTTATACCAGCCGACGCTGGAAGCCTGGATGACCATGCTGTTGAGGCCGTAAAGGCCGGTGGCGATAAAAGCCGTGGGCGGACCAAACATCTTCCGGACGAAAAAATAAAACAAGATCAGGAACACGGCCGCGTAAAACACCGGCACATAAAAAACGAAAGTCTCCAGGTCCAGGCCATGGACAAAAAACAGCGCTCCCCGATAAAGGAAAGCGGTCAAATAAAACATAAAGCTCGCGTAATGGCACTTGTACCCTACCGGATAAAGCATCAGGGAATCATACATGTCGTTGCCGGCGCGCCGGTCCCCGGGATAGCCGTTCTTGACCACGTACTCGGTCTGACGCAGCCACTGATAAGGATCAAGCTCCATAAGATACGTGCGGCCCTTACTGGTCTGCAAAGGCGCTTTGAGCCTGGCGTACTCCTGGGCGATCTTAATATTGACGATGCTGGTTTTTTTTACGGCTTCCTGGAAAAGTTTTTCGGCGGCGGCGGCGCGTACTTGCGGCGGATAAGCCTGATAGGCCGCGTCGGCGTTGCCGACGGCGATGCGGCTGATATTGTGGTAAACATTTACCGCGGCCTGGCGTTTAAGCTGGGGGAAAAAAGCCGGGAAAAAACGCAAATACACGTTCAAGGCCAGCACAAAGGCCACCAAGAAAGCCTCGGCCCACAAAAGCAGGCGCGGCGAAGAAAGTAAGCCGGCCAGACGCTCGCTGTTGAGTTTTTCCTCGATCTTGCGTAAAATTGGCAGGCAACG